>Ga0172371_10000236_pt1 | contig 81374 bp, 69 predicted proteins | sample Lak12m_FD_114543 | JGI IMG/M metagenome (GOLD analysis project Ga0172371, IMG submission 114543) | Freshwater microbial communities from Kabuno Bay, South-Kivu, Congo - kab_022012_12m | ecosystem: Environmental > Aquatic > Freshwater > Lake | place: Democratic Republic of the Congo: South-Kivu...
CGTCGTTTGGAAGTTGATATGGTTCCATGACCTCCATTATCCATAATTAGTCGCATTTATACTAGAATCATTCCTCCTATTCTTTTAATGACATTTGACTCAATTTATGCCTGAGTAGTTACGAAAAATGCGCTATTATATCTGATGAAAGATGGAATGGGAACATTTCCAACGAGAATGTCGTCTCTCAGATGAGCGCAGGGATTGTTCCCATGCGTTTCGTTCGGTTCTGCGTTTTGTTTGCGAAGTATGGAGGAGGAACCTATGACTGCACGACGTATTTTCATCCCGGCCGTTCTGGTCCTGGCCATCTTGGCGCAATTCCTGCCAGTGGCGGTGATCGGGTCCCAGCCGGCAGCAGCGGTAACGCGTTGCGACTGGGCGGCGTTCGTTGCTGATATCACTGTTCCGGATGGCACCAGTTTCGCGCCTGGAACCGCGTTCACCAAGATCTGGCGCTTGAAGAACATTGGCACCTGCACTTGGACAACGTCCTATGCGTTGGTCTTTGTCAGCGGGAGCTTGATGGGTGCCCCTACTGTGGTCTATTTACCTTCAAGCGTCGCCCCCAATGGTACGATAGACATATCGGCCAACATGACCGCGCCATCTGTAAATGGGCATTATATCGGCTACTGGCAGTTGCGTAACGCTTCTGGTGTGCTTTTCGGAATCGGCACATACGCCAACAGCTCATTCTGGGTGGAAATCAATGTCTCAACGAGTTACGGCTCAGTCTACGATTTTGTTGCCAATTACTGCTCAGCAACATGGATGAGTGGCGCGGGCGTATTGCCATGTCCTGGCACCGATGGCAGCGCCAATGGTTTTGTCCTGAAGCTCGACACCCCGGTGTTGGAGAACGGCGTGACTGATTCCTCCCCTGGTTTATTGACAAATCCTCAAAATGTAACCGATGGTTACATCCAGGGCATTTACCCGGACTTCAATGTACAGGCAGGTGACCGTTTCCAGAGCATCGTTAATTGCCAGTATGGTTCAACGGCCTGCTACGTCACTTTCCGCCTGGATTACCAGATCGGCTCTGGCCCGATATATAACTTATGGTCTTTCAACGAGAAGTACGACGGGTGGTACTATCGTGCAGATCGTGACCTCAGCTCACTCGCCGGCCAGAGCGTAAAGTTCATCCTGACCGTACGGGCGCATGGTTCCCCCATCGGTGACCGGGCGCTCTGGGGTGCCCCACGCATCGTGCGCGGTGGAGTGGTGTCACCTACCCTGACCCCCACCGCCACAGGCGCACCTTCTCCTACCCCCACCTTCACCCCCGGCCCGCTTGCTTGTGATCGTGCGACATTCATTTCAGATATCAGCATACCAGATGGCACAACCTTTGCCGGTGGGACACCCTTCACTAAAACCTGGCGCTTCCGCAACGATGGAACATGCACATGGACGACCGCTTACGCTCTCGTCTTCGATAGCGGTGATTCGATGGGAGCGGTGACTGTGAATTATCTTTCAGCCACCATCGCGCCGGGGCAGTATGTCAACCTCTCGGTGCCGATGACTGCACCGAATGCCACCGGTCACTACCGTGGTTATTGGAAGCTACGCAATGCCTCTAATGTCAAGTTTGGCATTGGACCGAGCGGAACGACTGCCTTCTGGGTGGATATCAACGTGACCAGCACACTTGGGACGGTATATGATTTCTATGCCAATGCCAGCCACGCGGTATGGTCGAGTGGCTGGGGTACGCTGGCCTGTCCCGGCACAGACGCGGATGCGCACGGCTTCATTCTGACCCAGGCAGCCCCGGTGCTGGAAGATGGCACTACTGGCGCATCTGGTCTCCTGACCTTCCCCCAGAACGTGACCGATGGCTACATCCAGGGCGTCTATCCTGCCTTTTCCGTCCAAAGCGGAGACCGCTTCCAGGCGAAGATCGATTGCGAGCATAACGCTGTGTCGTGCAAGGTTATCATCAAGCTGAACTATCAGATTGGCTCCGGGACGATCCAAACCTTCAAGACTTTCTACGAGGGTTACGAAGGCATGTATTACCCTGTGGATATCAGCTTGGCACCCCTGGCAGGGCAGAGCGTTAAATTTATCTTGGCCGTTTATGCATGGGGCTCTCCAACCGGTGATCGCGCCCAGTGGATCGCTCCACGCATTGTGCGATAGCTGTAGTGATGATCAGACTCCCGGCGTCTCCAAGATACCGGGAGTCTCTGAAAAAATATATGGTTCGATCAGACCTCCATTGTCTCAAAGACATCGGAGGTCTTTATAATCTAGAAACCAATTGGGGCTACAATATAAGTGGGTCAATCTTTTTCATCTAGCACTCTCAAAGACGCCAGGAGCCTCGGCAATCGGGATGCCTGTCAGTACTGCAATCATAAACTAGAAAATTCTTTCACTCCTTACTTCTCACTTCTTCCCCTGATTACGATCTTGATCGGTGTGCCCAGGAACTCATACTGGTCCCGAATCCGGTTTTCAAGAAAACGCAGGTATGAGAAGTGCATCAGCCTTGGCTCATTGACATGGAGCATGAACGTCGGTGGGTCGGTACGCACCTGCGCGCCATAGTAGATCTTTAACTGCCTCCCGGCATGAGTGGGGGCGGGGTGGATATCTTGAGCTTCTCGCAGTATCTGATTGAGCCGCGAGGTGGGAATTCGCGCCAGCCGTTCCTCCTGCACCCGCAATGCCAAAGGTAATATCTGTTCCACACGTTGTCCGGTCTTGGCCGAGATGAATAACAAGGGGAAATAATCCATGAAGTTCAATTCCTGCTGCACCAAGTGGGTGTACTCGTCCATCGTGAATGTGTCCTTGGGGATGGCATCCCATTTATTGACCAGTACCACGGTACTTTTCCAGGCCTCTATAATGAAACCGGCAATGTGCGCGTCCTGTGCGCTGATTCCAGCTTCAGCGTCGATCAGCAGCAACACCACGTCAGCGCGCTCAATTGCCTTAAGGGAGCGCAGCACGCTGTATTGTTCCACGCCTGGTGCTATCTTTCCACGACGCCTGATTCCCGCCGTATCGATCAATGTAACCGGTAAGCTGTTAACTTTGATCTTCGTGTCTAATGCGTCACGCGTGGTGCCTGGGATCGGGCTGACGATGGCACGCGCCTCACCCACCAACCGGTTTAGCAAGCTGGACTTGCCCGCGTTAGGTTTACCGACGATGGCGATCTTGATTGATTCGTCCTCCACATTTTCAGTCGGGGTTGGTAAGGCAATGATGAGCGCGTCGAGCAGGTCGCCGGTCCCAACACCGTGCAACCCGGAGATGGGGAACGGCTCCCCCAGGCCCAGCTCATAGAACTGCACAGCCTGGGCGCGGTGGTTTTTTGTTTCGCATTTGTTAACGACTAATATGATGGGTGGAGAGCACACATCCTTTTTTTTCTTTTGATAGCGGCGCAGGATTTCAGCAACCTCGCGATCAGCCGGTGTAACGCCTTCCGGGCCGTCGGCAAGGAACAGGACTACATCCGCTTCGTGCACTGCCGCGAGTGCCTGCTGGCGGATTTGCTCGATGAACTCAGCTGAGCCGATGGAGAGCGGTGTCCTGCTTCCGAATGTCGGGTCAATACCGCCTGTGTCCACAATATCAAAACGGACTCCGTTCCATTCTGCCTCGGCGAATATTCGGTCTCGTGTGGTGCCGGGTATCTTATCCACGATTGCCAATCTCTCACCAACCAGGCGGTTAAAGAGTGTGCTTTTACCCACATTGGGGCGACCAACCAGCGCGACGATAGGTTTGGGCATGTAAACAACCCGGGCGGGAGATCAGGTTTGAAGCGTTTTGATTACCTAAGGCGATACCTTCAGGCTGATGACCACTTCCACTGTCCCCGGCAGGATGGACTCGACGGTCACATCCCCGATGACCATTTGGACGGATGGGGTGAGCTGATAGGTGCCGGGAGCCAGGCCTTTCACGTCGACAATGACGTGAATATCGCTGGGGGTTAACGTATCTAATACAGGCAGCGGGCCAGACAGGATGACATCCACCTTTTCTGGTGACAGGCTGGCTTGCAAGTTAATGGCGAGATAGGTTATTTCCACCGGTCGGTTGGTGAGGGTGATGCTACCTTGGATCGCGGTGATACCCACCTGTACCATCACGCTCTGCTCGCCAACCAGCGTTACACCGAGAGGAAGTTTGAGGTTCAGGCGTGTCTCGATATCCACGCTGGCACCGTTCAAATCGAGTGCTTCGGTCTCCACGTAACCGGGAAGGGTGTTGACCTGTTCGAAATTGGAAGAATAGACCGTCACAACGGGTGGAATGGGGGCGATGTTTGTCAGACGGTATCCGCTTGCTGGTCGCCCAATGGTTACGACTTTAACTGCCAAATCGCGGTACCCTCCTTTTTGGGTGATGGGCAGTTTGAGGTGGATACTGGTCGGATTTATGGTCAGACCACCGATCAGCGTGCCTTTACTATCCAGTGAATCGATTGCCAGTGTGGCGTCCACATCCTGGCGCAGGTTGGTTATTTCTAGGGTTGTGCTGAGACTGGTAACCTGCTCCATGAGTGATCGCGGACCGGAGATGGTGGCTTGTGTGGGATCCAAGACTGCCTCCCCAACCTGGTAGCCGGTGGCTGGCTCACCGGTCAATAGTATATTGATGGGCAAAGAGCGGGTCATGAGCGGCTCGAGCGTAATTTCAATTTGTGAGGGTGAAAGAGAAATGATGCGCACCGGGTGAGCCTGGATCTGTACCTGTACCTCCATGGTGTATGTCCCTGCCCCGCGACCGGAAAGATCCACGAGAGCAAGAATCGCATCCCTATCGGAGGTTAGCTTATCCCAGACCGAGCTTGGGGCGCGCAGCGTCATTTGGAGTTCGTAGGGGACTTGGTCTTTAATGACCAGTCCCGTATCCAGCCCGATAATCTCGATTGGGATCGGGGAGGAGAAGGCGCGCGTCTCGTCCGGATCGGCTGCCGTTACCGCTGAAACCCATACTGCGATCGACAGTGCAAAGGCCAGGATGAATGTTCGGATATTGGTGCCAAGCCAGCGCAACATGTTTTTTTATTCATCCTTCCGAGGAAAAAGGTATGGGAAATGCCGTACGAAGAAGCTGGACTTTTCGGACGTGCGCAATGGGTTGTAGAACGCGTTCAGGATATTTTCAAGGCGTTCCGCGTCCAGTCGTCGGATCATGCGCCCGGCGTGAGCGACGGAGATTGTCCCCGTCTCCTCCGATACTACCACCGCAATGGAGTCTGTGGCTTCCGAAGCGCCCAGAGCAGCGCGATGGCGCAGTCCCATTTGGTGATCTGGAGAGTGAGCTAAGATGCCGCTTGATGAAAGTGGCATCACGCAGGCCGCAGCGATGATCGTGTCTTTTTCGATGATCACTGCGCCATCATGGAGTGGCGTGTTGGGATAGAATATTTGCAGGAGCAGCTCTGGGGTGATTCGTGCCTGCATTTGCACACCGGTGCGGATATATTCGTCGAGGCTGTCCAATCGCTGCAGGATGATCAGGGCTCCATGCTGACGCGCTGCCAACCGCGCCGTTGCTCCCACTACGGCGTGGATACCGCGCTGGATTTTCGGATTCTGCCCCTTTTTTGTTCTCGGCAGGAATGTGCCCGCGCGCCCAATCCGTTCAAGAGCGCGGCGGATTTCAGGGGCGAAGATGACCGGGATGGAAAACAGGAGAGCTGGTAGAGCAGTGCGCAGCAGCCATGAGAATGCCGGGAGGTTGACGAGGCTGGTGAATAGCGCGGTCAGCACCAGCAACAGGATGATGCCGCGCAGTAAAAGCATTGCCTGTGTATCCCGCACGAGGTAGAGAATGCTAAAGAAGATCAGTGTGACCAGCAGGATATCCACCACCCCGAGCCAGTCAAGACGCTGAAAAAGGAAAATGAAGTCGTTCAACAATCCGGTCACGGTGTAAGGAATGGAAGAAGAAGGGTGCGGGTGACCTCCTTTCCCGCACATCCCACCTTTGTGGATGGAGATATGACTAAATCGGACGAAGGACGCGATCCCGGCGGAGTTGTTTGAAGAGCAGGATGGTGTTCGGAGGCATGGACTCGGTAGCAGCATCCTGCCAGGCTTGTACGCTCAACGATCGCGGGGTTCGACCCACGTAGCCCAATTCACGCCAGATGGCTTCCTGGGAAGCCATCTGTGGGGGGAGGAAGATCAACGAGGCTTCGCATTGCAGGTCTTTCGAGGCTTGTTCGACTTCTGTTGCCAGTGTGTGTAAAGCTTGATTGATTGGAACGGATGGATCAATGTATATTTCTGTCGTGCGCGCTACAAGATTTTCCACCTGCCAGCCGATTAAACCGATGTACTGTTCGCCTCGTCGAAGCAACAAGTATGCCTTTTCACCAAAAGCTGCCATGATCTCATCCCGGCTGGTGGGACGCGCTCCTCCGCTGAGGCGGGTGATCAGGGCAGCGATGACCTCAGCATCGCGTGGTCGACCACGCATAACGGTCAATTCGCTTACTTCAGCTTTCTTCTTGATGATCGGATTGGTATCACTGAGCGGTGAGATCACCTTCCACGCGGTTACTACCTGCATCCAGGTATCCTCGAAAGTGCTGGTATTTTTAATGACAACATCCGCTACTGCGACCTTTTTCTCCTGCGGGGGTTGGGCGTGTATCCGTTGTAATGCTTCTGCTTCACTCCAACCACGCTTTCCCATCAGGCGTGTTTTCTGGATGGTTTCTGGACAATAGGTTGTCCAAATTGAGTCGCAAGCCTTCGCCATGCTACTCTCAATCAACTTTATCGCTTCGACCACAATGACCGGCTGTATGGCGCGCCGGATGAGCAGGTCTACCGCCTGATTGACGAGCGGATGGACAATCGCTTCGAGTTGTTCCAGCGCTTTTGTGTCCGAAAAAACGAAGCGCCCCAACTTGGCTCGGTCGATCTGGTTTTCACCATCCAACACCCAGCGACCAAAGGTATCCAATACCGGTTGATACCCGGGTGCACCTTTCGATATGGCTCGATGAGCGAGGGCGTCGGCATCTATCCCGTATGCGCCGAGATGCTCCAGCATCTTGCGCACTACACTCTTGCCGGTGGCGATATTACCGGTTAGTCCGATCAGATATTTTCCGGGCCACTTGCTCATGGGTTGGTGTTTTTCTAAGGAGTATTTGTCATCGTTGGTGTTGCACTCACTGTCTTGGATGGTACCGGCGTCACGATGTTGATTGGGATGGTCAATGTCCAACCGGGATAGATGACTGTCTTATCACCATCTTTCAGCAGTGTTTGATTCGCCTTGATGATCTCTTCCACCGTGCTGTTAAACTTATTGGCAATTCCCAACAGGGTATCGCCAGGAAGGATGAAATAGGTTATCTTCGTGCCACGTGGGGCGTTGGCTGGGATTGAAGTGGCGGTGGGCATTATCATTCCAGGTGGGGGTAGAGTGATCCTCTGTCCAACGTAGACGATCTGCGTCAGTGGATCAATGCTATTCTCAAGGGCGACACCGTGATAAGGATTAAGGATAAGAATCACGAGAAGGTCGTTTTCACCCAGCCCATGATCTTGAATGATCTTCGTAAGATAATCTCCCTCCTGCACGGTATACGAATACGGAGCGGCAGGAGTTGGTGTTGGTGTTTCTGTGGGGGTGGAGGTAATGGTGGGCGTCTCAGTGGGCGTGGAAGTGGCAGTTGGTGAAGGGGTGACCGTCGGCGTGGGAGTTTCTGTGGCCAGGAATTTTAATTGTAAACCGCCTCCTTTGCCTAACTCGATGATGATGATGATCGCGCCAACCAGCACCAGCACGATGGCGATAATACCAACGATGACCGGCATTTTCTTCTGCCGTTTTTTACGGTATGCTTCAATGGTGGCTTTGACCGGGGGTTGTCCGCTCATAGGTTGTCTATCTCCTCTTTGGAGGGGCAGGCAGAGAAACCCAGCCTGTGTGCCAATATTCTACCTGAACTTCAGGGATTAAGCGAGTGAATATTCTTGCGGCTCTCCCCTGGTCCATACACGTGGCTTTTCAGGAATTGACCGGTAAAGGACTCCGGTTTTGTGCAGATCTCCTCCGGGGTACCTTCAGCAACGATCTCACCACCACGGTCGCCGCCATCTGGTCCGAGGTCAATGATCCAATCGGCAACTTTAACGATGTCGGGATTATGTTCGATGATCAGCACCGAATTACCTGCTTCCACTAAGCGCTGAAGTACTTCGATCAGCTTGTGAACATCTGCCGCGTGGAGACCCACCGAGGGTTCGTCTAGCACGTAAAGGGTTCGACCGGTGGCGCGGCGCGATAGTTCGCGCGCCAGCTTCACCCGTTGCGCCTCGCCGCCAGAAAGCGTGGTGGCAGGTTGTCCGATTTTGATGTAACCCAATCCAACTTCCATTAATGTCTTCAGCTTGTTGACCATCGAGGGAAAGGCGGTAAAAAGTTTCTGTCCTTTTTCTACGGTCATATCCAAAACGTCGGCAATTGAGAGGTTTTTAAAATGGACCTGTAACGTTTCACGGTTGAATCGCCTCCCATGGCACACGTCACATGGAACGTAAATGTCTGGCAGGAACTGCATCTCGATACGCAGTTGTCCCTGCCCCTGACAGGCCTCGCAGCGCCCGCCATGTACGTTGAATGAGAAACGACCCGGCTTGTAACCAAGCACCTTGCTTTCGGGAAGTTCAGCGAAGAGTTTTCGGATCTCATCGAACAGGCTGGTGTAGGTGCCTGGGTTGGAGCGTGGTGTGCGTCCGATAGGCGATTGGTCGATATTAATGACCTTGTCTATATGTTCCAATCCATCCAGGCGCTCAAATTCACCAGGCTGGGTGCGCGCCCCATGCAGCTGCATCGCAAGTGCCTGGTAGAGTATATCCACCATCAGTGTGGATTTACCCGAGCCTGAAACACCCGTGATGCAGACGAACTTGCCGAGTGGGATGTGGACGGTGAGATTCTTGAGGTTGTTCGCACGCGCACCGACGATGGTCAGGTGTTTGCCATTACCTGCGCGCCGTTCCTTTGGGATAGGGATGCACTTGCGCCCTGAAAGATAAGCACCTGTGAGTGACTTGGGGTGCTTCATGATCTCTTCAGGGAGACCTTCGGCGATGATGCGTCCACCGTGTTCACCCGCGCCGAGGCCTAGGTCAATGATCCAGTCTGCGGTGCGGATGGTATCGTCATCGTGTTCCACTACAAGCACTGTGTTACCCAGGTCACGTAGACCGCGCAGGGTGGCAAGCAGACGCCCGTTATCACGCGGATGCAGGCCGATTGAGGGTTCGTCCAGCACGTACAGCACCCCGACCAGCCGCGAGCCGACCTGTGTGGCCAGGCGGATGCGCTGCGCCTCGCCGCCCGAAAGGCTTCCCGCTGAGCGGTTGAGGGTCAGGTAATCCAGTCCAACATTTACGAGGAAACCAAGCCGTGAACGGATTTCCTTGATGATCCGCTCGGCGATTGTCTGCTGGCGCTTGTTGAGCGGTGTTTCCGCGCCACCCAACCTTTCGATCCAGTCCAGTGTGTGGTTGATTGGCCAGGCCGTCACCTCGATGATGTTGATGCCATCCACAGTGACAGCGATGGCTTCCGGACGCAGACGCTTGCCATGGCATGTGGGGCAGGGTCTGTCTGTCATATATTCGCTGATCTTCTCGCGGATGTATTCCGAGTTCGTCTCGCGGTAGCGGCGTTCCAGGTTGCCAACCACGCCCTCGAAGGTCGTGTCGAAGACAGCCTGTCGCCCTTCGCGATTGCGGTAGTGGACGGTGAACTTGCCACCTTTTGTGCCATACAGGACAAGCTCTCTCTTTTCTGGCGGTAGATCTTTGAATGGCACATTCAAGTCCACGCGGTAATGATGCGCCATCGCCTCCAGGATTTGCCAGTACGCCCCCATATCCTCGCGCAGGTTGTTCCACTCCATCGCGACCAGCGCGCCATCGGTCAGTGAGCGGTCAGGATCTACCACATTCTCGGGGTCAATTTCCAGCTTGTTACCCAGCCCCTGGCAATCGGGACAGGCGCCATGTGGCGTGTTGAACGAGAATGTGCGCGGCTCGATTTCCGGGATGCTGATGTTGTGTTCCGGGCAAGCGAGATGTTCGGAAAAATGTAAGTCGTTGGTTATGGGTCGTGAGTCGCTGGTTGAGAGCCCCGAATCATCTATCCTTTCACTCCCCAGTTTCGACTCATGACTCTCGACTCTCAACTCACGACTCTCAACCCTTGCCACGGTAAGATACCCATCACCGAACTTGAGCGCTGTTTCGACCGAATCCGTCAGCCGTGTGCGCGCCGATTTTCGCTCCTCCTCTATCCCTTGGTCTGCTATCACCAACCGGTCTACGACCGCCTCGATCGTGTGGATCTTATAGCGATCGAGGTTGATCTCCTCGTCCAGGCTGTAAACCATCCCGTCCACGCGCGCCCGTACGAATCCAGCTTTACGGATCTCCTCGAAGACTGCCTGGTACGTGCCTTTCCGCCCACGCACCACCGGTGCAAGGATCAGGATTCGGCTCCCCTCCTGTAGGGATTCGATTGCATCCACGATCTCTTGGGCGGATTGCTTGACCACCTCACGTCCGCATACCGGGCAATGCGGGATGCCGATGCGGGCAAACAATAGACGCAGGTAATCGTATACCTCCGTTACTGTGCCGACAGTCGAGCGGGGATTGTGGGATGTGCCTTTTTGATCGATCGAAACAGCGGGGGAGAGCCCGTCGATGTAGTCCACATCCGGCTTGTCCATCTGGTCAAGGAATTGGCGGGCATAAGCCGAAAGCGACTCCACATAACGCCTCTGGCCTTCGGCAAAGATGGTGTCAAAGGCGAGGGACGATTTCCCCGAGCCGGAGAGACCGGTGATGACGACCAGCTTGTCGCGCGGGATTTCTACGGTGATGTTCTTTAAGTTATGCTCGCGTGCCCCGACGACGCGGATAACGTTTGATGGCATGTTTTCCTCTATAATATAAATGGTGAAATTTGATTATAGCACATTTGTTTTCATTTTATATTATTTCCCTGCCTTCGTACTCTAAACAGTCTCTTTTCTTTGAAACCATCAATATCTAGGTTGGTTTATAATCTAGTTGTTTTCAGCTCACTGATCTGGAGACACGCTGCCTGCTTTTTATCGATCCAAATCTGCCTGCAAGCGGGAGAGCGCCTTCAAGGGATTTTCAACTTTTACCTGATGAGGAACAAGGATGCCGAAGAATAGATTATTCTTGCTGGCCGGTGATGTCGGGGGGACCAAGACTAGGCTGGCTATCTACAACTCTCATTATGGACCGCGCCATGCGCTGGCGAAGACCACCTTTCCCAGTGCGAGCTTTGCCTCACTGGAAGTGCTGGTTGCTGAATTCTTGAAAGAGAAGGAGTGGCCGATCTTCAAAGCCAGCCTTGGGATTGCTGGCCCAATTGTGAATGGTCGTGTTCAGGTGACAAACCTACCCTGGCTTGTGGATGAACACACCTTGAGCGCGGAGTTGGGTGCTCCGGTCACGCTCTTGAATGACCTGGCCGCGATTGCCCAAGGTATTCCCTTTCTCGAAGTAGAGGATCTTGCTACACTCAACCAGGGTACGCCCGTGCCTCACGGTGCAATCGCTGTCATCGCACCAGGCACGGGTCTTGGCGAAGCTTTTCTGATTTGGAATGGTGATGCTTATATTCCCTGCGCCTCCGAAGGCGGCCATTCCGATTTTGGGCCAACCAACGCGACTGAGCAGGAATTGCTTTCATGCCTGATGTCTCGCTACGAGCATGTCAGTTATGAATGGGTATGTTCGGGGATTGGCCTGCCGAACATCTATTATTTCCTTAAGGAGACTGGTCGCTGTCCCGAGCCGGATTGGTTGAAAACCGAACTTTCCCAAGCGAAAGATACCACACCGGTCATTTCCGATGCCGCAGTGACCGAAAAAGCGGAGATCTGCGTGGAGACCTTGAAGATATTCGTCTCCACCTTGGGGAGTGAGGCTGGAAATTTGGCGTTAAAAGTCTTGGCGACCGGCGGTGTCTATCTCGGCGGAGGCATACCCCCACGCATCCTTTCGTTCTTGATGGATGCGTCCTTCATGCGTGCTTTCACCTCCAAAGGGCGTTTTTCTGATTTACTGGCGAAAATACCGGTTCATGTCATCCGTAATCCGGAAGCAGGGTTGTTTGGCGCTGCCTGTCATGGACTGATGGTTGGTGGAAGGAAATCCTGAAACGAATATCTGTATCTTCGATGGTGAGCAACGATTGGTCTTGCCCGATCCAGAACCTTATACAGAAACAGTTAACCAAGTGGTGTGCGATAACGGTTGCAACCTGATACACCCATTAAGCGGAAACACGCCAATACTTATCCATCATTCTCATTCGTGAGGCCGGCTCGAATATTACGGCTCGCTCAACTGTTGGCACTGCTGGCGTTAACCTGCACGGAATAGTTAGATTCCAGGGCTGTTTACCCATCCAGTGTCGAAGATCCAGAAGTATCAGCGTTTATTTGCCAATTAACCCGTCTCGATACCCGGCGTGGTGGTTAACGTTTATATCAACACTGCCACATTCAAGCACCATCCGGGCAGGCACCCCCTTTCCCGTTATTCACGTTTATCATGTTGAATGTTTGCAGCATGAGATGATCCTGCGGCGGATCTTCATTCTGAATTGCATCTGTTAAAAAGTCGGCTCACCTGGTCGTATTTGGTTATTTCATTCGTGCAAGCCAATCTGGTAATTGGTCGACCAGTTTTTTCATCACCTTTTTTGTATTCTCGTGGAATAGTTCGATATTGCCATATGCCTCACCTCTCTCCGGGCTGACTAAATCCGTGACCCCGCGCAGGATTAGGCAGCGCACCCCGTTGCGTTTTGCCACCCAGGCAATTGCTCCTGATTCCCAATCGGCAGCAATTGCGTTATATTTTTTCGCGAGCCTGGGAATATCCCCCGGGACGAGGTCGCGGTCTGCGGAGACGAGCAGGCCACGCCATACAGGGTGGGGGGGTGGGTCTGGCAGCCAGGAAAGGTCCAGCTCAGTGGCGTAGTGGCTGAGCGCCCCCTCCGGGTCGGTCATCTGCTCAAGAATATCGTAGATGATCGTTTTTGTGACCAGGATCACCGTTCCACGTTCGATGTAGCCCTCGAATCCCCCGCAAGTACCAAGGTTCACAAGTAATCCCGGGTGGAAGTGATTAATCACATATTGCGTTGAAGCCGCGGCGGAAACCTTACCCCAACCGCCATGAAAGAATGTTCGGTGCCATTTATCAATGGATATATCGAAAAACTCGCCCAGTTGGGAGGATTGGATTTGGGCGTTCGCGTGTATTTCTTTTACCGCCTTCCATTCGGAGTTGGCAGAAACCAGGACAACAATGCGCATAGCTAAACTCGACTCATTAAATATCCTTCCCGGTGATGGAGAACATGCTGGTTATTCCCAACGGGGAAAGTGACGAATGGCATACCATCGTGTTATAACAAGTAGGAGGCCGATATGAACAAAATTATATTGCGAACCCTTTTTTGGACACCCCGTATCCTGGGCATCCTCTTCATTCTATTCCTGGGCATGTTCTCGTTTGATGTTTTTGAGGAGGGTGGTAGTTTCTGGCTAATGCTGGGCGGTTTCCTGATCCACAACATCCCGGCGTTCTTCCTGCTGGTATCACTCATCCTTGGCTGGCGCTGGGAGTGGGTTGGAGCACTCGGCTTCATTACCTTTGGGGTCTGGTACATCACCCTTGCGATAAGCCGAGACCGCTCGGCTTCCACTTACCTGTTGCTGACTGGCATCCCGTTCTTGATCGGTATCCTGTTCCTGGTGGGCTGGTTCTATAGGAAGCGAACTCGCAACTGACCGTTCCATTTCGCTTCGCGTGACCTGATTATTAACGCGAATGGCACGAAAGTCCATGAACCCTCTTCATGAACATTACGGAATTCGCTGCTCTCGCGTTATTCGTGATAAATAAGGCGGGGATGAACATCTGGCAAAACAGCAGAGTACCACCTTATTCGGCTGGTTTTGAATCTGAGATGAATTTGGCCAAGATCTCCTTTAGCCGCGCCAGGGAAGGGGTGTGGATGTACATCATGTGGCCAGCCTCGTAGTAGCTCATCGTTAGGTTTCTTTGGAGGCTGGGATCCAGGCTCAGGTGGTCGAAGGTGTAACGGGTGGCTAGGTAGGGTGTAGCCAGGTCGTAGTAGCCGTTGGCCACGTGTACTTTGAGATGGGGATTGATCGACATTGCTCTTCGCAATGTCTCAGCTACGTTGACATATTGGTTCTCATGCTGGGCGAAGCTCCACGGCCAAACCTTGTAGTTGAGCACCTCGTAAGGTAGATCGCTCTCGAATTTCAACTCTCCGCGTACATAGTCGTAGAGCGTGGCGGTGTAGGGGCCTGTAATGGCCGCCAAGCTGGGGTCGAACTCGGGACTCTCACCGGCTGCGTCGCGATCAATTCCATTGAAGCGCGTGTCCAGCCGGCCGGTGGTACGTTGCTGGTCGCGCAGTAGCTCCTTGGTGAAGCGGAAAATCTCGATGCGCAAGTTGGCTCGCCTTACGTAATCTTCTGTGAGGCCGCTGAAGTTCGCCACTCGCGCCGCCATCTCATTCCGCTCCCGGCGGGTCAATCGCGCCCCTTTGCCCAGAGCCAGCGTGTATTCGTTCGTGGCGAAATATTCAACCTCTTTGAGGAAGGCAGGCAACGATTTACGCGTGCGTGCTTTCCCGTGGTACCATGCCGTGGCTGCATATGTTGGCAGGAACAGTGTATAAGGCAGGTCATTTCCCGGGCCGAAGTGCGCTGTCTGGAAGTCCAGGATGGACGAGATGAGTATGATCCCATTCAGGTACATGCCGTGCCGCTCCTGGAGATAGCCTGAGAGCGCTGCGGCGCGCGTCGTCCCGTAGCTCTCGCCAATCAGGAACTTGGGCGAGGTCCAGCGCTGGTTGCGGGTGGTGTACAGGCGGATGAAATCGCCGACCGTCTCGATGTCTTTATTAAAATCGTGGAATTCCCTGGCTTTTTGTCCCTCCACCGGGCGGCTGTAGCCGGTGCTGACCGGGTCAATGAAGACCAGATCGGTGCGATCGAGAAGCGAGAACCCATTTTGAGTCAGGTGGAATGGCGGCGGGGGCATCATGCCTTCCGGGCTCATGACAACCCGGCGCGGCCCGAGTAGCCCCAGGTGCAGCCAGACCGACGACGATCCAGGCCCACCGTTGAAGGAGAAGGTGAGGGGACGCCAGGCTTTATCATCCACCTCGTCTTTTATGTAGGCGACGAAGAAGAACGCCGCCTTGGCTTTTTCTCCCTCGGATGCCTTCTCACGATCGGTGGTCTCCTCCTTCATGACCATCGTCCCGGCTGTAACGGTGTACTTGATCTCCTGCCCGCCGATGATTACCACGTGCTGGGTTGCGACGAGGTTGTCCTTTGGCTCGGGTTTGGTTTCTTTCTTTTCTTCTTCGTGTTTCTTGGGTTCGTCGGGCATGGGATGCTCCTTTTTCTTAATTATAGCAAACTCACCGGTCTCACTTCAACCCTCCATCCATCCAGCTTTATATTCCTCACCAGTGACTCCGGTTCTGGTCCGCGCAGCACGATCTGCCAGCGATATAACCCGCTGATTTTAGTAAAAAAACAGGGCACAGGGCCAATCATGTTGGTTTGGATCCGCTGATCCGCTTTTATATCCATTGATAACCGCGTGGCCACCCGCCGCGCCTCGTTTTCGGCTTCGGCTGCCTCGTGATGCCGGAATTCCAGACGAACAAGCCGCGAATACGGGGGATACCCCAACCTGCGTCGCTCCTCCAGCTCGCGGGCGTAGAAAGCGACATAGTCATGTCCGGCAGCTGCCCGGATGGCATAATGCTCCGGCTGGAAGGTTTGCAGAATGACCTGACCACCTCGGGTTGAGCGTCCGGCGCGGCCCGCGACCTGTGTCAACACTTGGAAAACGCGCTCAAAAGTGAATGGATCGGGAAGGTTCAAGCCAACGTCTGCAAGCACAACACCAACGAGTGTCACTAGTGGTAGATCAAGCCCTTTGGCGAGCATCTGGGTGCCAATCAAGATATCGGCGCGGTGGGCAATAAAGTGGCTCAGGATGATTTCGTGAGCGTCCTTCCGGCGGGTCGTCTCCCAATCCCAGCGCAAGGTGGTCGCCTTTGGGAACAACCGCTGCACCTCAGTTTCCACCTTCTCGCTACCCAATCCATATTGCCTGATCTGGTCGCTGCTGCATATGGGGCATTTCTTGGGCATCTGGCGCTGGTAATTGCAGCGGTGGCAACGCAAATTGACCATCGAAGGTCCAGCGTTTGATGTCTGACCTTCAACATGACAGGTAAGTGGAGTATCGCATTGTGGACACTTGACTGTGTACCCGCACTCGCGGCAAAAGATATATGTGGCCGTGCCGCGCCGGTTGAGGAACAAGATGGCTTGCTCCTTTCGCCCCAATACATCTACCAGCGCCTCGCTCAACACCTCGCTGAAGATGCCGCGGTTGCCGGATTTCAACTCCTCGCGCATATCGACCACGTGAACTGGAGGCAGACTCCACGCGTCTGAGTAGATGCCCGGTGTCTGGACGATGATCCGCTTCGGTAATTCCAGGCGGATGCTTTCCCCGATTTCTGCCTGATAGCGTTGTTCGATGCTCGGTGTAGCTGAACCAAGGATGCATACCGCCCCGCAGAGCCGCGCAAGGATTTTTACTGCATCCACCGCGTGATAGAATGGCGGCTCGGACTGGTAATACGACCCATCATGACACTCGTCTGCCACGATCAGGCCGACATCCGGTAGGGGCATAAACAGAGCGCTGCGTGGGCCGATGACGACTTTCAGCAGGCCGAGTCGTGCCCGCCGCCAGGTATCGTAACGTTCACCCTCGGAGAGCTGTGAGTGCACCAACCCGACCTGGCCTGGGAACCGCCTCAGGAAGCGGCGTACGATCTGCGGGGTAAGTGAGATCTCCGGCACGAGGATGATCGCCTGGCGTCCACGCCGGATGGCCTCCGCTGTGGCATGCAGGTAGATCTCGGTTTTGCCCGAACCGGTGACGCCATGTAGGAGGAAGGCTTGCCCGGAGCAAGGTCGGAGGGATAAAGGCTGAAGGCTGAAGGATGAAAACCCTTTAAGGATTTGCTCCCATGCAGCTTTTTGGTCGGGCGTAAGTTCGGGTGGCTCACTACTCTCTAGTTCTCTACTCTCTATTCTCTGTAATGGATCCCGCCAGATTTCTGTCTCGCGCAAAATAATCAGCCCGCGCTCATCCAGCTCCTGCAAATCAGACAGGTTACAACCCGATTCGGCGTACACCCATGAAACATTGACCGGTTCCGGTGTGGTAATGATGAACCTTAGCGCGGCTGCACGCCTCTGTAACGTTGCGCTGGTTTTACCGAGTCGAGGCATGGCTGCCTCAGCGGCTGCGGGGGGAACAGCCAGTTGCACCGTGCGGATGAACTTGGGGCGAATACTTGGAGGTGGCAGTATCGATTGGCTTTCCAACACCCCGCTGCGTACAAGGGTTTGCGCTTTTTTACGCCAGTCCACGTGGCTGAAGTGACGGTCAATTTGCCTTCCCCGTAATGGGCCGCGTGTCTGGAGCAGATCGAGCAGACGCGATTCGGCGACGGATTTTCGTGATACGTTATTCGTGAGGCGTCCTCCCTGACCACTCTCTATTCTCGACTCTCTGATCTCGAACAACATATCCGCTTGTTGGGCGAGTCCGGAGGGGAGCATCAGGTTGATCACCGCCGCGAGGGGATTGAGTGTGGTTTCGGCCAATTGCCGTGCAAGCTCGATCTGCACTGCGGTCAGCACAGGCTGCGGGTCGAGCAGATCAGCGATGGGTTTGGTTTCAGCCACCGCTGGCTCGGCGGTCAGTTCCAGCACCACGCCCTGCACTGTCTGCTTGCCGAATGGCACCGTGACGAGATGCCCCGCGCCGATCATTCCCTCCAGCTCGGGGGGTAGCGCATAGTCGAAGAGCCTTGTGATAGACGGGACGTTTACCGAAACTCGAACGTAGGCGGGCATGGGGGGATTCTACTTGGAATCTTGCCTGATCTTGACCTCAGATGGATGACTTGACGCAAATCTCCTTGGCAAGCGAAAAACAAGTTAAGGCATTCGATAAACTTCATCGTTTGCCCCAATAATGCGATGTCTACAATTTACGAACCCCTGAATGAAGTTATTTCTTCGTTCTCAGTACCACCGCTGCTCCATACCCAACCACTTGACTGAAATCGCCGGTCACGTCTCCGGAGGTGGCGTGATGCAGCACCTTGACCGTATCCGCGCCCAGCTCGCGCGCTGCCCAAAGCACAGCCGCTACAGCCGCGTGCCCGCAGGCGAAGCCTTTTCCGCTGCGCTCGGCTTGGAAGACTCCCTCCGGCGAAAAGGATTCGATCTGGCGCAGCATCTCGGCGTCGTAGGATTTGGCCTCCATCTGGGTGTAGAAGTGCGATAGGTCGGTGCTGGCAACCAGCAGCGCGTTCCGCCCTTTCAGCACTTGCGCCAGCAGCTTGCCGAATTTCTCGGAGACCAAGGGTGATTGTTCGCGCACCATTACTGGCAGGAGTTTAAAATCACCTGCCAATGCGCGCTGCAAAAAGGGCAGCTCGATCTCGAGCGAGTGTTCCGGGTCGTGCTTCACCGGGCTGAGACCGTAACCGAGGTCAGCGCGCAAAGCGTCATCTAGTCCAGAAACAGCCTCCTTATCCAGGGGGATGTTACCGAGCGGGGTGGAGTAAGCCGCATGGGTAGTGACGAGCAGTGGCTCGAAGTATGGGTGGTGCATAGGCGAGATGACGGCAACCAGGTCCAAGGTCCGGTCGCGCACGCAGGCAAAGGCGTAACCTGCCACTGGGCCTGAATAACGGTGTCCGGCATGCGGCGCGATGACTGCGATCACCTCGCCGGGCAGTTCGGGCAGCTTGGCTTCGTCGAGGTAGCGATCAATTTCAGCGGAGAGGCGTTTAGGGTTGCCTTCGTACCAGGTTCCGGCAATGGGTGAAGGGCGAAGGTCAATAGCCATGGGTCACCTCCTGAAAAAAAAACCCGTCAGATGTAGGGCGGGATTCAATCCCGCCATTCGGGAGGTCAGGCAGGAATGGACAGGGAAGAAACCCGCCCCACTGTTCAAACCGGTATTGATATTGTAGCACGGACGCGGGTGGATGGTGGATGGCTCTAGAGGCTTTTGCGGAAGGTGTGTTGGGTTTTGATGATCTCAAAGCCGATCTTCTTGTAGAACTGGTGCGAGCTGGTGCGCGCCACATTGGAGCGGATGCGCATCTCACGGCAGCCGCGCCCACGCACCCATTCCTCGGCGCGGTGCATGAGCAAGCGCCCAATGCCTTGCTCGCGATGGCCTTCGTCCACCACCAGGCCACCCAGTTCGGCGTGCAGGTCCATTTCGAGCAGCGGATAGGTCACAACATGGATCCAGCCGACCACCTCACCATCCACCTCGGCAACGAACAGCGCGTGATGTTCGTCTTGCGTGATCTGGCTCAGGCGAGGCGCCACTTCTTCCGGCGCGCAGGGATAACCCATCTGTTCGCAAAGTACGGTGAGATGCGGGTAATCCTCCTGGCATGCCGGGCGGATGAGGGGTTGTGTCATGGCTGACCTCGCTGTGATACCCGACCATCCATGGCCAGGTAACGCCGGACGATCTCAGGAGAGCTCATCCCGCAATCGACCCAGAATGCGCTTTGTGGCCTCGAAGGCAAGTGGCGGGAGAGCATCGAGCGGGAAAAAATCCACAGCTTCGGCGTCATCTGCGGCATGCATCTCATTAGAGATGATTTCAGCGCGGTAGATGACAACCATATTCGCTCCGCGTGGGTGTTCCAACCCGGTCACCACATCCATCACGTTAACAGCTTTCACGCGCAGGCCGGTTTCTTCCAGGCACTCGCGTTCTGCGGCACGCGCCGGATCTTCGTCCGCATCCACGAAACCGGCAGGGAGGGTCCATAAGCCGCGATAGGGATCGAAAGCTCGACGGATAAGCAGCACGCAGCCATTTTGCATCACCAGGGCGGCTGCAGCCACCTTCGGGTTGGTAAAGTAGATCCAACCGCACTTTGGGCAAACGGGACGTTCTTTTCCGAATCGTGTCTCGCGGGTGATCGCATTGCCGCAACGGGAACAGAAGCGGATTTCACTGGGGAGGGACATGGGAACATTGAGGGGCATGGAGGAAGTGGGGTCTAATGTGATGAGCGTGATTGATGTTCACGCCTCACTCACCATTCGTCATTTAACACCCATTACTTGCTACCCTTCACTCTTTTCGTAAATGCCCGGTTTGCCCGCCAACCTAGAACCAATGCCGCGCTGCCGAGGACGGTGGCCAGGGCAAGCAGGCCGATCTGCAGCGGGGTCAGGCGGAAAGGCGGCTTGGTCGCACGCTCTGCCGGGGGCACCTCGGGTACCACCACTGACGAGGTGGGGAGGGGTTTTTCCGACATGAGTAGTTCTGACATGGGGGTGGGCTGCTCCATCGCGTTCACTTGCAGTGTTGCTGTGCTCTCTTCGGTCGTGCGCACACCGGGCGCCGGGGTCTCTGCGACCATAAGCGCGGAAGGCGGCGGGACTTTGCCTCCGGCTGTGGGTGTGGCCTCGGTAAGAATGGTTTTATCCAGCGATTCGGACGTGGATGCTTCGGCTGGACCTCCGCCAACCCCGCCTCCGTACGCGAAAGCAGGCGCCATTTGCGGGGCTGGGGCGCTGGCGCCCAGAGCTGTGGGGCCGATCAGGCTTCCGGCGAAGGTGAATAAGAGCAACACCGCAGCAGCCGCCGAAGCAAAGCTCAACCCCGGCACGAGGCGCGGCACCGGTGGGCGAAGGCCGGCCATCTTGGGGGTAAGGGTGAAGTTGCGGGGTACACGCCGGCGCGGGGTGCGGTGCAGCAGGGCACGGGCAGCGCGCAGGTCGTCCAGCGCAACCGTGAGGTCCCTGTCCCTGGAAATGCGGGCTTCCAGGCGCGCCCGGTCAGCCTGGGAGATTTCACCATCCAGGTAAGCCGATAACTGTTCCATGTCACGGAAGGAGGTCGCTGTCATATGCCACGCTCTTCTTGCAGACGGAAGGCGGACGGCAAAAGTTCCCGGAAGGCTTGCAGGCACTCCCGCAGCCGCAGGCGGGCGCGGGCAAGGCGGCTCTTGATCGTGCCGATGGGTTTGCGCAGTGCAGCCGCGACTTCGGTGTAATCCAGCCCCTGGATGTCGGCCAACACAACTACCAGGCGGAAATCGGTGGGTAGGCGATCGAGACAGTGCTGAATGGCGTGCTCGAGCTCGGCCTGCTCCAGCTGCTCTTCTGGGGAAGCACCCGGGTCGGCTAGCCAGCGCGGGGTGTCCATATCCTCTTCATCATCGTCCAGTGGTGTGAGCGGGGTGGTGGGACGGCGTTTGCGGCGGCGCAACTCATCGTAACAGGCGTTGGTAACCGTGCGGAGCAACCAGGCGCGGAATGAACCCCCGCGGTAGCCGTTCAACCCACGGAAGGCGGAGAGGAAGGCCTCCTGCGTTGCATCCGCGGCGAGTTCAGTGTCGTTGAGGATGCGCAGGGCAGTGTTGTAGAGCGATTCCTGGTAAGCCAACACCAGCCGGTTGAAAGCTTCCAGGTCGCCGTGTTGCGCTGAACGAATGAGGGCTGGTTCATCCATACGAATAATTTTACACCATATGATACAATTTACACGTGACTGAAGCTGCTCCACAGAAGCCCAAAAGCTGGCTGGATTTTCCCCTCGGTGGGATACACTGGAATATCGAAACGCTGTTGGTCATCATCATTCTTTTAGCAGCGGTGGTAAGCCGTTTCTACGACTTGGGGGCGCGGGCAGCGAGCCACGATGAGATCAATCACTTTATCCCAAGCTGGGATTTTTACCAGGGGCGCGGCTATCAATACAGCCCAATGAGCCACGGGCCGCTGCAGTTTCATCTTATTGCCTTGTCATTCGCCCTTTTCGGTGAGAGCGACTTCACCGCGCGCATCCCCGCGGCGGTCTTCAGCGTCGCCACCATCGCCGTGGCGTTGTTCTTGTTCCGCCGCTACCTGGGTCGCACCGGGGCCATCGTTGCCAGCGTGATGCTGCTCATCTCGCCCTTCATGCTCTTCTATGGACGCTACGCCCGCAACGAGATTTTCATCGTGATGTGGGGATTGCTTACCATCTACTGCATCCTGCGTTACCTCGAGCGCGGCGAGCCGCGAACCCTTATCCTGTTCACGCTGGTCAATGCCCTGCACTTCACTGATAAGGCCACCTCGTACATCTTCGCTGCATTGCAGCTTGTCTTCCTGGCAGTTTATTTCTTCTACAGGTTGGGGCGGCGCGAGTGGCCTGCCCCAAAATACCGCACACCCTTCTACCTGTTGGTGGTCGCCATGCTGGCCTTGCTGGCTGGTGCGGCCTGGTTCTACCAGAAAGCTGAAAAGCCTCTTTCCTCCGCCACTTTGGCCCTCGTCGCAGCCTTGGCGTTGGGCGCGGTTCTTGCAGCCGTTACCGCCGCCATCGGGCTGGTGCGTGGGTTGGGTTGGAAAGGCGTCCGCGCCGAACGCACCTTCGACCTGCTCATGCTGCTTGGCACACTGGTGCTTCCGCTTTTGGCGGGCTTCCCGATCATGTTTGCCGGGTTCGACCCGCTGGATTATTCGACAGCCGGCATTTGGCGTTCGGCGATCACCATCCTCGTGATCGCGATTATTGCTGTACTGCTTGGCTTATGGTGGAATCGGAAAAGCTGGCCGCTGCTGGCAGCCTTGTTCTACATAATTTTCATCGTTTTCTATTCCACCTTCTTCACCAACCCGGAGGGAGTGGCTGGCGGTCTCATGGGCGCGCTGGGATATTGGTATGTACAGGTGCGCGGCGACCAGCCCTTGTATTATTACACCTTGCTGCTCATCCCCATGTATGAGTTCCTGCCGGCTGTTGGATTGCTCCTCACCATCCTCATCGCTTCGGTCAGGCGGTTTTGGCAGGTTGCACCGGGACAGCCGTTCGTCTCGGCGCAGAGGAGTATCCATGTAGCGCATATTGACAACCTTTCGATGCAGGACGATGACGCGATCCCGCTGTCGCGGGATGGATCGCCGGATACTCACCCCGTGCCAACCCTCCTGCTGCTGGTCTTCTGGTCAGTCGGCACTCTCATCGCCTTTAGCGTGGCGGGTGAGCGGATGCCCTGGCTGGCCATTCACATTACCCTGCCGATGATCCTCGCGACCGCATGGGTTGTCGGCTGGTTGGTCGAAACGGCGCCTTGGAAGGACCTGGCGCAGTGGAACTGGCGTCATGATCTGCGCGTGGCCTCCCTTGCCATCCTGGCATTCCTTGCCATCCTGACCTTCCGCGCCTCCTTTCGTGCTGCTTACATCAACTACGATTATCCCTTCGAGTACCTGGTCTACGCGCATAGTGCGGACGACCCGAAAACATTGCTCGGCGATATCGAAAAGATTTCCCGGCGCACCACCGGTGGCCTGGATGTCGTGGTGGCCTACGATAACTATGCCCGTTACCCGTACTGGTGGTACATGCGGCGTTATCCCAACCGGATGGATTACGATATCAACCCCACCAACTCCCTGCGCAATGCCGCCATCATCATCACCACCCCCAGTTATTACGACAAGGTCGCCTCGGTCGTCCGCGATAATTACTTCTTTGCCGAATACAACCGTCTCTGGTGGCCGAACATGGATTACTGGGCTTTGAAATGGTCCTCTATAGATAACGAACGCCGCCTGGCCTTGGGACCGGATGCACCGCCGATGAGTCTGGGCGAATACCTGAGGTATGCCTGGGATCACATCAAGCCATTTTTCACCGACCGGGCGGTGTTCAACGCCATCTGGCAGATCTGGTTCAACCGCGATTACACCCAATACGCCGCGCTGAAAGGCAGCGATGCTTTCACCCTCACCAAGTGGAATACCGTTGAGCGGATGCGCGTTGACATCCGAAAGGACATCGCCTCGCAGATATGGACAGTTGGCGCGGCTCCACAGCAGGCGGTGACCATTGATCCTTACGCAAGCGCGACCGTAACACTTGCACCAGACCTGGTCATTGGTGAGCAAGGCACCCAGGTTGGACAATACCAGTCACCCTACGCGCTGGCGCTCGCCCCGGATGGAAGCCTTTACGTGGCTGATTCAGGCAACCACCGCATCCAGCACATCAGCCCTGGCGGGGAGGTGCTGCAAGCTTGGGGCCAATTTGGCGACCTTGCACAGGGCGAGGCGCCCGGCGGAACCTTCAATGAGCCGTGGGGTATAGCCGTCGCCCCGGACGGGACGGTTTACGTAGCCGATACCTGGAACTACCGCATCCAGAAATTCACTGCTGATGGAAAATTCCTGGGGATGTGGCAGAACTTTGGCCCGGATAAAACGGACGCCTTCTACGGTCCGCGCGGCATCGCAGTGGATGCACATGGACGGGTGCTTGTCGTGGATACTGGTAACAAGCGCGTTGTCGTGTTCGACGGGGATGGAAATTACCTGACCCAGTTTGGCAGCGCAGGTCTCAGCCCGGGCCAATTCGACGAGCCGGTCGGCATCACGCTGGATGCGGCGGGTAGGGTTTACATCGCCGATACCTGGAACCAGCGCATTCAGGTTTTCACTTCGGAAGAGAGCGGCCAGATCTATACACCGGTTGCAGAGTGGCCAATTAGCGGCTGGTACGGCGGATCGGTCCTGAACAAGCCATTCATCGCCGTGGATGCGCAGGGGCACGTCTATATCACTGACCCGGAGACCTGTCGTATCCTGGAATTCAGCGCTGCGGGGGAGATCCTCCGCGCCTGGGACTCCTGCGGTACGGATTCCGGCAGCCTGGGCTTGCCTGTTGGCCTGGCGGTGGACGCCGCGGGCGGGGTTTGGGTCAGCGACGCAGGGAACAACCAGCTGTTGCATTTTCCATAGGATATCTCTTGCTGGGGCATGGTCTCATGACCTGACTTGGTGTTTAAGCGCAGGTTTCCCATCGTTTCAACGCGATCAATCTCACTTTATGCACCACTTCATCCCTCTCTAAATCCGAAGGATTTGGGGAGGGTGTCCCGTCCGCACCCCGAAAGGACGAAGGAATGGGTGGGGCAAGGTGGAAAACCGCCTGACCGGCACGCTGCCCGTTGTCATTCTTCCCTCCATCCCTCCTCCGCTTAATAAGAACAGATGTGCTATAATGTAATCCGCCGTTGGACATGGTTCAGTTGATTATTCACGTTTTCTTTATCTCCCGTCCATTATTTAAAATTCAAAGGTGTTGCACCAATGCTCCCACCTAACTTCTTTCATTTCCATCTTCAATATTAATTCATCACTCTAAAATAAAAAAACTAGCAGTCCTCTGGATGGTGATTTGTTTCCTGTTGGTTCCTTTAAATCAAATCCTGTATCTTTCTATCATCCTTTTTCGTTCATCTTAATTTCCTCATCTTACTTCCCTCAGCCTTTTTTCTTCTTACTTCTTCCTTTTTACTTCTTCATCCATCATCTTTCATCCTTGATTTGCTGGCTGTTGACTTTTACCCCGCCCTCGTCTACACTTACCTCATGCTCGCCCGCGTATATTCCTGCGCTGTGCTCGGTCTCGATGGCGTGGTCGTGGAGGTGGAGGTGGATACCGGCCAGGGTCTGCCTGGCATGACCATCGTTGGGCTGCCGGATGCAGCTGTGCAGGAGAGCCGTGAGCGGGTGCAGGCTGCGGTCAAGAACGCTGGTATCCCCTACCCGCGCAAGCGCATCGTGGTGAACCTGGCACCCGCCGCGGTGCGCAAGGAGGGTCCGGCTTATGACCTGCCCATCGCCCTGGGGGTGCTTATCTACACGGGTTTCCTCCCTCTCGAAGCGTCGGAGGGCATGATGGTGGTGGGTGAGCTTTCGCTGGATGGAAACGTGCGCCACGCCCGCGGCGTGCTGCCGATGGCCGCCACGGCGCGTGCGAACGGTTTCAAGCGCATCGCCGTGCCGGAAGTGGACGCAGCCGAGGCCTCCCTCATTCCCGATCTAGAGGTCATCCCCGTTGCCTCGCTCGCTGCCCTCTTCCAGCACCTGAACGGGCGCAAGCCCATCCCACCACAGCCACCGGCCGAGACTGCGGATGCGCCGGTCATGGTTCCCACCGATTTCCACGAGATCAAGGGTCAGGAGCATGTCAAGCGCGCCCTCGAAGTGGCCGCGGCAGGCGGGCATAATGCTTTGATGATCGGTCCGCCCGGCGCGGGGAAGACACTGCTCGCGCGAGCGCTGCCGGGTATCCTGCCGCGCATGACCATCGACGAGGCGCTGGATGTGACCCGCATCTTCTCGGTGGCTGACCAGCTCCCGCCGGAAACTCCGCTCATCCGCCACCGTCCCTTCCGCGCCCCGCATCACACCATCAGCCACGCCGGGCTGGTGGGGGGCGGGAATTGGCCTCACCCGGGGGAGATCTCGCTGGCCCACCGGGGTGTGCTGTTCCTGGATGAGTTCCCCGAGTTCGGCATGCGCGTGCTGGAGGTGCTTCGCCAGCCCATCGAGGACAAGGTGGTGACAATCAGCCGCGCCCAGGGGTCGCTGACCTTCCCTGCCAATTTCATGCTGGTGGCGGCGATGAATCCCTGTCCCTGCGGATATTATGGTGATCCGGTCAAGCCCTGCACCTGCTCGAACATGGTGGTGAGCAAGTACCAGAAGCGCATCTCGGGCCCGCTGCTGGATCGGATTGATATCCACATCGAGGTGCCGCGCGTGGAGTACGAGAAGTTGAGCAGCGAGCGTTTGGGCGAGGCATCGTCTGTGGTGCGCGGGCGTGTAGAGGCGGCTCGCGAGCGGCAGAGGCAGCGATTTGTCGAAAGGGCGGATGGCGTCCGCCCGGATGGTATCACCTGCAACGCGGATATGCGCCCGGCGGAAGTGCGCAAACATTGCGTGTTGGACGAGACGAGCCAGTCGCTGATGCGCATGGCGATGAGCCAGTTGCAGCTCTCGGCACGCGGCTACCACCGCGTACTCAAGCTGGCCCGCACGATCGCTGACCTGGCGGGGAGTGAGGCCATCCAGCCGGCGCACATGGCTGAAGCTTTGCAGTATCGGCCAAGATCGAGCTTAATATCCTAGGTGGAGCGGCTGGACTTTATGCGTCATGGGGACGATTCGGGATGGATACCCTCCCGCCTACGTGGAGATACTTCAATATTAGCCAGGAATGATGCCGGGTTAATATCCAACAAGGGGGTGGAAATGGCGAGATTGGGGGGCTTGCGGAGTAAAACCCCAAATTTCGCACCATCCCTCCTCCCCTTTGGGGATCTCGAAGCATGCCCAAAGGATAGAGCCGGGGGTAGGTTGATCAGAACCTACAATCTAAACGAATCGCTTCCCTTTTTCGAACGGGGAAGTGGTTTGGATAAGCCGGCCTGCAGCTTCTAAACGATCTACTCTTTATATTGCCAGTTCTGTACGCCCCAGGTCATGCTGCCCCAAGTGCTTACGGTATAACCTGTCAGGTTGTTGGCAAAACCGTAACCATCCTGGAAGAGGTACAGATAGACCTGTGGCAGGTCCGTGTTGACCTGTTGCGCGATCTGGCAATAGGCATCCTTGCGGGTGGCCTGGTCGAAATGAGAACCAGCAGTTTTGAGTAGCTCGTCCGCTGTTAGGTTGACCCAGCGGAAATAGTTTGCTCCGTTTTGATTGCTTTCGCTAGGAATGTTACCGGACCGATAGGCATTCGCGACATATTCCTGCGGGTCGATGCCAAAGCCGCGGTCGAAGATCAACATGTCGAAATCGCCGATCATGCGGGGGGATTTATCTGCATATGTCCCGAAGATGATCGAGAAATCGTAGTTCTGGATGCGGGCCTCGATTCCAACCGCCTTAAAGTTTTCCACGATGAACTCTTCGGTATTCTGAAGCGGATCGAAATTGGTATACCCCTGGAGCTCCAGGGAGAGCCGGGTACCATCTTTGGCATACAGCGCGCCCCTCGCCACGCGGATGCCATCCGTTCCAACCACCCAACCCGCCTGTTCCAATAGTTGCATGGCTTTCATGGGGTTGTAAGGGAAGGGGCGGGGCAGGTCGCACTTGGACCATCCGTATTCGAAGGGATTGGTCGAGGTGTACACGCTGTCCTTCTCAACATCGTGGATCAGCGTGTCGTAGTCAATGGCAGAAGCGATGGCCTGGCGCACAAGCAGGTCGCCGAGAATGGGGTGAGGTGGCGTAGGTCCGCTGTCACCATCGAATGGCGCACTCAGGTTGAAGTCGATCGCCATGTTCCATATTCCCGGCACCAGCACCTGGGAAGCTTTTCCTTGGAGTAGGCTGTCATATTCATCTGGAAGCTCTCCCGGCCATAGATGCACCTGGCCTTCGCCCTGCATCATCATCGCCGTTTGTGCAGCAGGTTCGGGCACAATGCGGAACACCAGCTGATCGAGATAGGGCTTTCCGGCCTCGTAGTAATACGGGTTGCGCCCCATGGTGATGCTCTGGCCCGATTGCCAGTCTGTCACGACGAAAGGTCCTGCACCGATCGGCTTGCGGTCCCAATCCCAGTTGATCATATCCTCCGGTGCACCCGCGGCGTGCCGTGGCAGGAGCCCATAGGCGAATTGGCTGAGATAGGCAGGATACGGGCTCGAATAGCTCAGCACCGCGGTCAATGGATCGGGTGTATCTACCGATTGGATCAGGTCGAACCCACCTGCCCCAGAGAGGGCGCCCGAGTTGGGGTTGGAAAGGACTTCCCAGGTGAACTTGATGTCATCTGAGGTGAGCGGCTGGCCATCCGACCATTTCAGGTCAGGTTTGAGCTTCCACGTGACCGTCAAGTAATCCTGAGATAACCCGCCATTATCCAGCGTGGGAAGTTCCGTCGTAAGTACCGGCTGGTATTCACCATTCTGGTCTATGGTATCAAGGCCGGTCATCGCGGTGGCCTCAGCCACCTGCCGGACGATGGCCGCATCTGCCGCAAAGTAGTTGAGGGTGGTCGGCTCCTCCGGGATGATCAGTGATACGGTTCCTCCACCCCCAGCCTCAGGTGTCGCGGTCGCGGCGGGAGCAGCCGTTGAAGCCTGGGTCGCTCCGGGTGTCTGTGTCCCGCTGCCTCCTCCGCACGAGCTGAGGATGAGGCCGGATAGAACGAACAGGGTAAATAGTTTGACTTTCATTTTTTCTCCTTTCGATATTTATTGAGGCTGGATGGTGCTTGGTTTTTTCAAGCCTTCGCTTCACCTGCCGGTATGGATCACATACGGATCGAATGCATCCCGCAAGCCGTCACCGATGTAGTTTATCGCCATCACCGTGATGAAGATCATCACGCCTGGATAGAACGCCAGCCAGGGTGCTTTGAAAACATGAACCTGGGCGGTATATAGGATACTTCCCCAGGTGGGCGTGGGCGGCTGCACGCCAAAACCCAGGTAACTGAGGCCTGATTCCGTTATGATGGCAGCTGCCATCTGCAGGGTCATGCTCACCAGGATTGGCCCGATGCTGTTGGGGAAGATGTGTTGAATGATGATGCGTGCGTCGCTGCCACCCAGGGCGCGGGTGGCCGAGACAAATTCCCGCTCGCGGAGAACAAGGAACAGGCTCCTGACCAGGCGCGCCGGCCACATCCATGAGAGGGATGCAATAATGACGATCACTACCAGCACGCTGTTTTTTAACCACGGGTAAGGCTGCTCGCGCAGGAACGCGCTCAAAAGGATCAAGACGAAGATGGTGGGAAAAGTGAGAAAAGCGTCTGTGATGCGCATCAGAATGGAGTCCAGCCAGCCGCCAAAATAACCCGAAAGTGCACCCACGAGGATCCCCAGGGCAATCGAAAGCGAGCTGGAGATCAGTCCAACGGTCAGGGAGACTCGACCCCCGTAAAGAATCCGGGTGAACACATCCCGCCCCAATTCATCTGTTCCAAACCAATGGCTGGCACTCGGAGGTTGGTAATCATTCGCGGGAGCCTGCTCGGTTGGGCTGTATGGACTGGACCCGGCGAACGCAGCCAGTAGACTGAGGATCGCCAGCAGGACGATGGCCAGGCCAGCAAGCCGGTGTTTGAAAAACCGGCGCAGGATCATGCGCGCCATGCTCTGTTCTTTAATTGAACCCGGTGCTGATTCAGTCATATTTGACCTTCGGATCGAGCAATCCATAAGCCAGGTCAGCCAGGATGTTGCAGATGATGATCAACACGGCGGTGATTAAGACAACCCCAAGTAGAACTGGATAGTCACGCCCACGGGCTGCATCCCAAAACAGGCGACCCATCCCCGGCCATGAAAAGATAGTTTCGACGAACAGCGCTCCTGCAAAAAGGCTTGGCAAGTCCAGGGCTATCATGGTGACGAGGGGGATGACTGCGTTCCTTAATGCGTGATTGTAGTATACCTTGCGGTCACTTAAGCCCTTGGCGCGCGCTGTCCGAATATAATCCTCGTGCAGCACGTCCAGCATGCTTGAGCGCAGGAATCGTGAATACCAGGCCACCCACTCAGCGCTGAGTGCAGTCACGGGCAACACCAGATGCCAGAGTGTATCAAGGAAATTGCCCTCCTTTCCGACCGTGTTCATTCCCCCGCTCGGGAATAACGCGCCGCCGGTGAATGGATTCTGTAGCGAGACATAAAAAATAACGATCAAACCCAATCCAAGCCAGTATACCGGCAGGGATTGTCCCATGAAGGTAACCGTGGTGACGGCGTGGTCGAAGAACGAGTACGGCTTGCGCGCAGAAAGAATGCCAACAGGGATGGCTATCAGTAGCGTAATGATAAAAGAAATACCCACCAAAGCCAGGGTGTTGGGAATGCGTTCGGCAATCATCTTTGTAACTGGACGATGGAATTTGATCGAGTCACCCAGGTCACCTCGCAGCACCCCCTTCAGCCAGTTCCAGTATTGGACGGGCAGGGGCAGATCCAGGCCAAGTTTATGCTCGAGAGCCGCGATCTGCTCGGGAGTGATGTTGGGATTGCGCCGTGCGGTGGTAAGCGGTCCCCCGGGCGCAGCGCGCACCAGGAAGAACAGCACTACGCTGATAATGAAAATGATTGGGATGGTCTGCAAAATGCGCCGCAGCGCGTAGGTTCTCATTTACAACGCCTCGTGAACAACTTTCCCATCCACCATGGTTAAAATGGACTTGGCGTCAGTTATCCTTTGGGGATCGAGCTGGAACAAATCGTGGGAGAAAAGAACCAGGTCAGCTAGGTAACCTGCTTTGATCTGTCCTTTCTGACCCTCCTTGAATTCTGCATAAGCAGCATCACGTGTATAACCGAGGATACACTCTTCGAGAGTTAGGCGTTGATCGCTGCTCTCAGGCGACCACCTTTCGCGGTTCATCGCAACATGCATGTTGATCATCGGGTCGAATGGCGCAACTGTCCAATCACTGCCAAAGACAAGCTTTGCGCCCGCGTTTTTCAGGTCACGCCAGGCAAAGGAGAAAGGCCATCTTTTCTCACCCACCCGCCTCAGCCACACATCACCTGAGCCAATGCTGAAAGGCGCGTGACTGGTCTGCATGGAGGCGATCACGCCCAGTTGCCGGAAACGCGGCATATCGTCTGGGTGGATAACTTCTATATGTTCAACACGGTGGCGACTGTCGTATTTCCCATTGATGTTCTGCACGGCCTCATAACTGTCCAGAATACGCCGCACCGCCCCGTTGCCGCAGCAATGGACTGCAATCTGAAGACCCAGCTTATCGCAGGCCGCGGCCATGCGGGTGAAATATTCAGCAGAATATATCCCTTCCGGCTTTGCATCCTCGTCGTCCGCATAAGGTTCGAGTGTCAGCGCCGTGTATGATTCCCACACTCCATCCATGAAAAACTTGACCAACCCGCCGCGTGCATACTCACCCTGGATCTTTGCCATTTCTATGGCTTCCCTTAAATCTGCTTCGGTCGTTTCAGGTTTGACCCAATATGGGGTATAGACGCGCAGGGTCATTTCTCCTGCATCTTCGAGCGCGGTATAGAACATCAGCTCTTCCAGGTCACCGTTCATGTTATGCACGCTGGTCACACCGGTGGCGTTGATATTCTTTATGGCCTTTTTAAGCAGTTCGCGCTTGCGGTTGGCATCCGGCTCGGGGATCAGGTCATGCACCAGGTCCATGGCTGTTTCGCGCAGTTCGCCACTTGCCAGGCCTTGATCATCCCGGACGATCACACCGTTCCCGGTGGCTTCACCCTCCTTGAGGATCCCTGCCATCTCGAGGGCTTTTGTATTTGCCCAGGCGGTATGACCGTCATATGCACCGATATATATCGGAAGGTTTGGGATGATGGCGTCCAGTTGTTGCCGTGTGGAAGCGATATTGTATTGGATACCCCGCCCAACCACCCATTGGGCGGTCTTGTTCCCCCCTGTAAATGCCAGTAATACGTCCCTCAAATCCTCCAGATTCTTAACCACCTGAAGTTGAGCGGATGCCATCCAGGTGGCTCCCCATAGCAGGTGAAAATGCGAGTCGATGAAACCGGGCGCGAGTGTGCATCCTCTGCCATCAATCACTCGGGTGCGAGGCCCGCGCCATTCCGCCGCCTCGTCCATCGTACCGACATGGGCGATCCGGTTTCCCGTTACCGCGACGGCCTGAGCCTTTGAGTTCGTTTCGTCGCTCGTGAATACGTTTGCATTGGTTATGATAAAGTCAGCGGTGTTCATGTTCTTGCCTCTTCATGTAATTTTAAAATTCAAGATCCAAAGCCAAGCCCCAGCCGATCCAGGGTGCGCAGCCATAGGTTGCGGCGACCCTCGTTGCGGTCAGCCTGATCAAGTGAATGTTGTGTCAGGTTAATTACAATGGAACGCAGCGGTTCCGGTGGGAATGGTGTTGGCTTGCTGCGCACCATTTCCAGTTTCGTCCGCTCGTTCTCGCTCCCACCCAGCAGATCGAGTAACACCTGGGCACCAAAACGCGAAGCTCCTACACCCAAGCCTGTGTAACCCAGGGCATAAGCCATGCGCGCCTCGCAGGTGGTGCCCCAGAAGACGGTGAAGCGGGATGTGGTGCCGATCGGGCCACCCCAGGCATGGGTAAAGGATAGCCCTTCGAGCTGGGGAAAGGTTTGGAAAAAATGTTCGGCCAGGCGGCCGAATACCTCGGGATTCTTATTCAGCTTCGAACTGAAGCCATTGTTCCAATGATAGACTGCATCGTAACCTCCCCATAGGATGCGGCCATCCGCGGTTGTGCGGTAGTAATGGAACTGGTTGGCAGCATCGCCTACCCCCTGGCGACCTTTCCAACCGATAGATTCCCACTGCGTCATAGCCAGTGGCTCGGTGACAAGAACATAGTCGTAGATGGGTAGGATATAAGAAGATAGTCGTTTAAATAGCGGTGGGTAAGCATTTGTCGCCAGGGCGATGCGCCTTGCCCGGACATGCCCATGAGGTGCGCGAGCCAGGATGGCTTTTTCATCATCGGCGAGGCTTATCACTGGCGTGTGTTCATACAGGCGCACACCCAGGTCGAGACAAGCTTTGCGCAACCCCCAGGCCAGGCGGGCAGGGTTGACCATGGCCACACTCCGGTTATACAGCGCACCAAGGTAGGTCGGCGAATTGATCTGGGCGGCAACTTGCTCGCGCTCTAACCACTCATATCTTTCGCCATAATGCACAGCTTCCTTGAGGGTTTCGTGAAGCTCCTCCACCTGATATGGTTCAATGGCGACGGTCAGTTCACCGGATCGAAGGAAATCGCAGTCTATCCCCAGGCGGGTCACTGTCTCGGCAATGACATCCAGGTTGGTGTGACCCAGGGCGAGCAATGTGGATATCTCGTCCGGCCAGTGTTCGAGCGCATTCCCGAACCCATGCGTCAGGGATGCATCCACGAAGCCGCCATTACGACCGCTCGCGCCGCTAGCCACTTCGTCCGCTTCGAGCATGACGACATCCTGGGAAGAATCAGCTTCTTTGGCCAGCAAAGCCGTCCACAGCCCGGTGAAACCCGCGCCGATGATGGCAAGGTCGGCTGTGGTGGATGTGGTCAAAGCCGCCACTGGCTCTGGGCGCTTTGGATCGTCCAGCCAGAACGGTCTGAAGGCGGCATCGGAGAGAGAGGTCAGGGTTTCTTTTCGGGGATGGTGTGAAAAACGCATCGTCGGGACTCCCGTAAGCCTTGTTTTGCAGGTCCAATAAAATTATCGGCAGAGTACGGATATTGGCCTGTTAGTTTGTTAAAAACCAGGCTAACTGATTATGGCGAGGGTAAAAACTGGGGAGGGGTATATGTCAATAATGGTTTCTGGAAGTCGTCAGCCGCATGGTTCTCAAAGATCATCCGTTATCCTTTTGCAAGCCGCTCCACGATTAATCGGATTGCTTTTTCACGGCACATCGTATATTGCATATCACCTCCCCGTGGAAACTTGCTTTTGTGAAATTCACCAGCAGCAGGCTTTGCAGGCCGTGCGTGGCTTGCCGCGCTCCGATGAAGCGCCAATAAGCGTCTGTCTTTCCGCTTTATATACTTTCCAGCCTGTGAAACAAAACTCACTGAATATTTTAACAACATTACTGAACTATTATAGCTACTACCATAAAGGATGTCAAAAATAGATACTTTAGATGTGTACTACAACCAGATTAAATAGACAGGCGATTTTCCAGCGCGGATCGAGCAGCCTGGTCTACACACCGGGTGCCGGTTGGCTGTTCTGCGCTTGTTATTGGGATTCGATACAGGACAAGCCATTCATCGCTTTAGACGCACGTGGGGTGTCCATATCACAAACCAGGAAGCCATCAGTGTACCGGTGTTCTGTGCGGGGTAAAATATCCGCATGTGGATTTTGCAACACAGATACCAGCAACTTGGATCTGCCAATCGGCTTGGGTGTGGATGATGTGGGGGGGTTATAATATCTTCAGGGAGATCCCGATATGGTTGAAAAACAGGTTCCAATTGGCTACATTATCGGTGGGGGATTGAAAGAGTCATTACGTGCCCGCCTAATCGTTCCTGCGCAAGAAGTGCAGGAGGGCGAGTTCGTCGTCATCCCCAGCGGTGAGTGGCAGTTCTATGGGCTGGTCACTGACCTCCAGCTTGGCGCCACTGATCCGCGCTTCGCCGATGAACAGAGCGAGACGCGCCTGCCGCCCGCACTTGCCAAGGCGCTTCACGGGCAGACGCTCTACACCAACCTGGAGATCCTGCCGACGCTCATGCTCGAACGCGGCCCGGAGCCTGGTACTTCGGAGTATACGCTCTGGGTGAAGGAAAAAGCCGGGCAAACGCCCCGCCCGCTGCCGGTGAAGACCGTGCCTTCGCACCATGCCTCGGTGCAGTTGGCGTCAGAAGGTGATATCGCCGAGATCTTCGGCAATCCATCCGCGAAGGCCAACTTCATCCTCGGTTACACCCGCGAGCAGGGGCATCCCGTGTGCATCAACATGGACCGGATCGTGCAGCGCTCGGCGGGAATCTTCGGCGCGACCGGCACAGGCAAATCGTTCCTGGCACGCATCATGCTGGCCGGGTTGATGGACCACAATCGCGCCTCGGTACTGGTCTTCGACATGCACAACGAGTACGCTTATGACGACACGGCTTCGGATACGGGGCTGCGCGTCATCGGGTTAAAGAGCAAATTCTCCAGCCGCCTCCGGGTGGTGGGTCTGGGGCAGAAGGCGATGATCCGTGAGAACACGCCTGATTATAATCTCGAGATCGCCATGAGCGATATCACCCCTGCGGATATCGAGCTGTTGACCGGCGAGCTGAACCTGCGCGAAACTTCGCCATCCACGCTCCACGCCTTGCTGACGGCGTTCGGCAGGGATTGGTTCGAGCATTTCAAGCGAATGAACCGGGAGGAGATCGAGATTGAGGATGAGCGCGGCAAGGTGAAGAAGGTGCCGCATCCCGATAGCGTGGCAGCCTGGGCGTACGCGCATGGGGTCAACAGCATGGCCGCGGAGGGGCTGCACGACAAGCTGCGCCGATTGTTCGACAAGCCCTACATCGTCGCGAAACCGGCGGCGGACGCGCTGGGGCAGGTAATCAACTCGCTGGAAAACGGAAAGAACATCATCCTCTCCTTCGGTCAGTTCGAAAGCGACTTGGATTACCTGTTCGTCTCCAACCTGCTTACGCGCAAGATCCGCGAGGCTTGGGAGCGTAAGACGAATGCCTTCCGTTCTTCAGGTAAAGATGAGCCGCCTCCACTGGTGATCGTGGTCGAGGAGGCGCACAAGCTCCTGAACCGCGAGATGGCTGCCCAGACCACATTCAGCACCATCGCCCGCGAGATGCGCAAGTATTATGTCACCCTGCTGATTATCGACCAGCGACCGTCGCAGATCTACGACGAGGTTATGTCGCAACTCGGGACGCGCATCTCCGGCTGGCTGGGTGATGAGGACGATATCCACGCCGTGCTTGCGGGGCTTTCAGGTCGTGATGCTTTGCGTGGTATGATTTCCCACCTACAGCAGAGGGAGGAAGTTCTATTGCTGGGTTGGGGTGTCCCGATGCCGCTGCCGGTTCGCTCGCGGCGGTATGATGATGATTTTTGGAAGGAGCTGTTGGGGGTGGGCGGGAGGAGGGGGGAGAAAGAAATAATGAAGGAGTTGGGGTACTGAGCACCTGACAATGTTTGTTCTCTGCAGTTTTCCTGATATGCATAATTTCTGAAAAACAGGAGAATAATTATGGAGAGGATACAGATCGCCTAGATTTCACAGCGCGGAGTGCTGACCCTGCCTAAGAAACCGTGCGAGAACTGCAAGCTTAAATCCGGCGATAAAGTCCCCTTAATCAACCTGGATGGGATATTCGTCATCAGCCAATTGAATTCCGAAGTGGAACGTCTGGCAGGCGAGATCAGCAGCGCTCTGGCCGAACGCGGCGGTAACTGGAAAGTATGTTGATTGCCCTGGGTGAAGAACGCAAGATAGATGGCCGAATGGCTTGAAGTTAATTAAGACACTAGCCCATTTTTACAGGCGTTTGGCCTGATTCAGGCGTTGCATGTCAGATCCTGAAACAGGCTGAAGCGAGAATGGTAAACGCACACGTCAGCCCTCCCGTGCTTCCTGGGTTGGTCTTGACATTACAACCACTCGATCTCGATTTCAGCCTCCAAGGCTTTCAATTCCAGGTCTCCCGTTACCAGCTCCGCTTGGCGGATTTTTGCCAATGCAGCTGCAAAGCAATCTGCATACGAGGTATTCCCACCTGCCTTGAAGGCCGCCGCCTGGCGGGTGAGCGGCCAGTCTGCATACGCGATCTCGATCGCCATTCCCCGGATTTCTTGGATATATCGATCAGCTTTCTCAATGGTAGTGGCGCGGGCGATCGCATACCAGACTTCACCCAGGTTGACGGTGGTCATCGCCAGTTTAATGTTTCTTTCTTCAGCTTTGAGGATAAGGTTGCGGATGGTATCCGCGCCTGGCTCATCTTTCAAAAAGGCCATTACCGCGTGGGCGTCGAGGATTTTAGTAGACATGGTTATTTCCCCCTCGCCTTGTCTTTCTGCCTTTCTTCCATCAGTATTTCCATCGCGTTCGTATCTTTCAGTGAGCCTTGCAGTTTGCGAAGATACTGCTCGGTCACTGGCTTCAGCGTGATCTCGTCACCGTTATCGCGCACGATGATTTTTGTCCCCACCTTGATCCCATACTTGCGGCGCAACGTGGCGGGAATGACGATCTGCCCTTTGGTGGTTGTGTAGGTTTCCATGTTCAAGGTATCCTTTCATTTGATATATACTACCATAATCATCATGTTAGTCAATGATATAATTGTATTACATTTTTACTCTTATTTGTTGCATTGGTTATTACCCTTGACAACCTAGAACATATATTCTAAAATTAATAAAACTTGGGAAGGTTTTTTTCTTGTCATTTAATTTATACCGCCTTGCGCCTCCACATTTATTTTCAATCGTTCCGTGGCAGGCTGGAACCACAATGCTGATGCCCACTCCTGTATCCGTTTCGTTATCCGCTGCCACCCTCTCTGCATGGTTTTCACCTACATGGAATTTTTATTGTTTCCCATTCGTTCCTCTGAAACAAATACCTCTCTATTCTTCATCGCTAAAGTCATTGGTCTTTCACCGTGCATCGCCTGGGTGATTCACATCAAATATGGGTTTGCTTATCTCCACCACCTCTGCATCGTTCGCCATAACCGTGACCCTCATGGTTATCTCAACGGTAATCGCAATCTTTGGTTTGTCGCGAGATCTTTAAGAAATCAACACAGGAGAACCCGTAATAGTCTTATCAATCGAAGATGGACAGCGATAAAAAAGATTTTCTTATCAGAAAGTAAATTGGGTAACCCCATTATTGATCGTGGTGTTTTCCAAGCTGTGCGAACTCTCCACGATTCTTTCGTGTGATTTTTGGCAGAAAAGTTGGAATAAGGGCTTACTTCGAGATAGCCTTTGTTTGTGTTATCTGGCGGGTAGGTTTGGTAAACTAGCAGGAAAGGAGTGACGAATGAACAAACACAGCATCATCGAACAGATTCAGGCGCATGGCGCGGTCGCCGCGCACACTTTTGGACGCTACGTGGAGGTGGTTAATCACCAGCCGGTCAAGGTGACCATTGCTACACCAATTTACATGGCCAAGGAGAAACTCCGTAAAGGAGATAGGGTCGCCATTGTCGATATGGATGAGAATGTCGCTTTTATTTGTACCATCAGGCAGGTCGAAACCAGCCGCATCTCGAAGAAACAAACCCTCTTTCTGGATAAAGGCAAAAAGATCAGGCTGGATTGAGACAAGAAAACTTCATGGCTTCAAATAGAACAAGCATGCGGAGCCTGCCCCGCAACGTCTGGGTGTTGACCGCAACCTCCTTTCTCACAGATATCTCCTCCGAAATGATATTCAACCTCGCCCCGCTCTTCCTCGCCAACGTGCTCAACGCGGGGACGGCGGTCATTGGATTGATCGAAGGGATTGCCGAGACCACCGCCAGCCTGATGAAGATCTACTCCGGCGCCCTTTCCGATAAGCTCGGCAAGCGCAAGTGGCTGACCGTGGCCGGTTACGGCCTCTCGACCATCGCCAAGCCTTTTCTCTACTTTGCTGAAACATGGGGTTGGGTGCTGGGCGTCCGCTTCAGCGACCGGCTGGGGAAGGGCATCCGCACCGCGCCGCGCGACGCGCTGGTCGCGGATAGCATCAACGAAAAGCAGCGTGGAATTGCCTTTGGTCTCCACCGTGCCGGAGATACCGCCGGGGCGTTCTTCGGGTTGGGTGCCGCCGCCCTCATCGTCTGGCTCACCCAGGCGGGGGCTGCGGATCTCACCCGAAGAACATTCCAGATCGCCGTGCTATGCAGCATTATTCCTGCGGTGCTGGCGGTGCTGGTGCTGGCTTTCGGCGCGCGCGAGGCGGGTGCGAAGGGCAAATCGAAGGTTCCAACGCTAAGCATGAAGGGAATGGATAATCGATTTAAACTTTACTTGATGGTGCTCGTGTTGTTCACCCTGGGCAACTCATCCGATGCCTTCATCATCTTGCGCGGCCAGGAACGCGGGTTAGACGTGATCCAGATAATGCTCATGCTGATGACTTTCAACCTGATCTACGCTTCTCTTTCGGGTCCCCTTGGCGCCCTCTCCGATAGGATCGGCCGCCGCAAGCTAATCATCGGCGGCTGGATCGCCTATGGCCTGGTCTATCTCGGTTTTGCCCTCGCCCGGATCGGCTGGCAGATATGGACGCTCTTCGGGTTGTATGGCATCTATTATGCCGCCAGCGAGGGGGTTGGCAAGGCGCTGATTGCCGACCTTGTTGAACCGGAGACCCGCGGCACAGCCTATGGTCTCTACAATGCCGCCATCGGTCTGACCGCCTTCCCGGCCTCCCTGATCGCGGGTTTCCTCTGGCAGGGTGTTTTTGGCTGGGGGGGCTTCGGGCCGTCCGCTCCGTTCTTCTTCGGTGCAGGATTGGCTTTACTGGCAGGGGTGCTGTTCTGGAGATTGGTGCGTTGACATTGGAGGAATGGATGGCTTACGACGAGAATCTAGTCCAGAAAATCCGTGCACAACTCGCGAACATTATGGGTTTCACTGAGAGGAAGATGTTCGGCGGGGTCGGATTCATGATCCATGGCAATATGGCATGCGAGGCGCTTAAAGAGTTTTTCATTGCCCGCTTGAGTGCTGAGAATTACGATCAAGCGATTAAGGAACCGCACGTCAGAACCTTCGATATTACCGGGCGGTCGATGAAGGGCCGGATCATGGTGCCGGCGGGGGAAATTCGTGGTGATGTGGAATTGAAGGAATGGATCCAGCAGGGGGTGACCCTGGCTCGATCCCTGCCGCGGAAGTGAGCCATGAATCTGACCCTCTCAGCCCACCCGCCGTTTTCCTTCAATGCCGTCGTTCTTTCGCACGGCTGGTCGCAGCTTGTTCCCTTTGAATTCAACAAAGAGACCGGTACGCTCTCCTACGTTTTCCGCATCCGATCCGGTCGCGTCCTCGAGCTGCATCTGCGCGCCTCGTCGGATGGGATGCGGGTGGAGACAACCGAAGCATTGTCCAAGCCTGAGCGCAACGAGGTCAAACAGGCTGTCTCCTGGATGTTCGGCCTAGATATGGATTTCAGTGAGTTCTACATCCTGGCACGCGGCGAGCCTAAGCTGGCGCAAACCGAGAAAAAAGGCCAGGGGCGCGTTCTGCGTTCACCGGCGCTTTTCGAGGATGTGGTCAAAACAATCCTGACCACCAACACGCTGTGGGGTGCCACAAAGCGAATGACATCCAACCTGGTGACACAGTTTGGTGACCCGCTGACTGATGACCCCTCCCGCTGTGCCTTCCCGACCCCGTCCCGCCTGGCTGCGGCGAGCGAGCTGGAATTACGCACCGAAACCCGCCTCGGCTATCGTGCCCCTTATGTCCACCAATTGGCAACCCGCGTCGCCTCGGGCGAGCTGAATCTGGAAGCATTCAAACATTCCGATCTGCCAACGCCGGAGTTGCGTAAAGCGTTGATGAAGATCAAAGGCATCGGGCCATACGCTTCAGCCAACCTGCTCATGTTACTCGGTCGCTACGATTTCCTGACGATTGATACCTGGGCTGTAAAAGTCGTCTCGCATGAGTGGTACGGGGGTGAGCCGGTCAGTCCGGCAGAGGTGGAGGCGCATTTTAAGCAGTGGGGCAAGTGGAAGGGGTTGGCATACTGGTTTTGGGATTGGGAGTATAAGGGGTGAAGGATGAGAAGAACAATACAATAAGCCCCTGAAGGAGGCGCTACACTCAGGGGCATTTTTATTGGTTGGATTTTTGATCAGCAACGATGCGAAGGTCCACCCCTATATAACAATGTTTACCAACTTTCCTTGGGCCAGGATGACCTTCTGCGGCAGCTTGCCTGCCAGGTATTTCTTCACCGCCTCGCTCGCCAGTGCAGCGGATTGGATTTGCTCCTTTGTCGCCTCGGCCGGCACCGTGATGCGGTCGCGTAATTTTCCATTAACCTGGATAGGGATGGTGATCTCCTCTTCGCGGGCTGCAGCCTCGTCTACAATTGGCCAGGGTTGCTGGTGCACAGAATAAGGCTTGGCCAGTTTATCCGTCCACAGCTCCTCGGCGATGTGGGGACAGACAGGAGCCAGTATCCGCAGGTAAATATCCACGGCCTCGTTCCATTCAGGTTTCCCGCAAGCGCCGGCTTCCCTGGCCCTGGTCATATCGTTGAGCAGCTCCATAAGGCTGGAGACGATGGTGTTGAACTCGAATTGCTGGAAGTCACGCGTCACCGAGCGCAGCGTCTGGTGGACCTTGCGCCTTAAGGTCTTAAGGGTTTCCCGGGCTACTGAAGGTTTTCCGGAGTCCACTTGCGTGACCATTGTCCAGATTCGACGCAGCCAGCGTACCGTGCCGTCAATCCCGGTCGAGTTCCAGGGAGCACCCATCTCCCATCGGGCGAAGAACATCAGGTAGGCGCGCACAGCATCCGCGCCGTGGCGTTCCACTAGTTCATCCGGCGGTATGACGTTACCGCGGCTCTTGGACATCTTCTCATGATCCTCGCCGAGGACCATGCCCTGGTTGCGCAGTTGTAACATCGGCTCGCGGCCCTCTGTCACGTCCATATCGCGCAGCGCCTTGTGAAAGAAGCGGGTGTAGATAAGGTGCATGTTGGCGTGCTCGATGCCGCCGGTATAGGTATCCACCGGCATCCAGTAGTTGTACTCGGCTTCATCAAACGGGCTTTTATCATAATGGGGGGATAGGTAGCGCAGGTGGTACCACGACGAACACATGAATGTATCCATTGTATCCGTCTCGCGTTCGGCATCCCCACCGCAAACCGGACATTTAGCCTGTTTCCAGGTCGGATGCAATTTCAGTGGCGATTCGCCTGTCGGTCGCCACTCCACGTCTTCGGGCAGCAAGACAGGAAGGTCAATCACCGGGACGGGGTTCCAGCCGCATTTTTCACAACGGATCATCGGGATGGGCGCGCCCCAGTAACGCTGGCGAGAGATCAACCAATCACGCAGCTTGTAGTTGACAGCACCGCGGCCGAAACCTTTCTCGGTGACGAACCTGATTGCCGCCACGAAAGCTTCCCCGGCTGGGGTTCCGCTCAATGGACCGGAGTTGACCATCGTCCCGTAAGCTGGCACCGAAGCGGGCATCGTCGCCCCGTCCATTGGTGGCATGTCATCCGGCTGAATGACGATGCGTACTTCCAATCCGTATTTGCGGGCGAAGTCGAAGTCGCGCTGATCGTGCGCCGGGACGCCCATGATTGCTCCGGTGCCGTAGGTCATCAGCACATAATCGGCGATATAGATGGGAACTCGCTCCTCGTTGACAGGGTTGATGGCATAGCCGCCGGTAAAGACACCTGTTTTTTCCTTATCCACGGCTTCGCGTTCAATGTCCGATTGGCGGCCCGCTTGAATCCGGTAGGCTTTGACCTTGGCTTTGTTTTCGGATGTGGTGACCTTATCCACGAGCGGATGTTCGGGAGAAAGCACCATGAAAGTCACCCCCCAGAGCGTGTCGGGACGGGTGGTGAAAATCTCGAAGGGTTCGCCCCTCTCTTTACTTCCCATTTCTTCCGAATATGGAGAGGGCGATTGAGGAGCCGTTCTAAAAGTTACCATCGCCCCATCCGAACGCCCGATCCAATTCGTTTGCAGTGTGCGGACGCGCTCTGGCCAATCCAAGCCGGTGTAATCAAGCAGTTCGTCAGCATATTTCGTCGTACGAAAGAACCACTGCTCCAGGTCTTTCTTGATGACCGGTGTCTCGCAGCGCTCGCAATGCCTGTCCTCCCCCCAGACTTGCTCACGCGCAAGTGTGGTGTTGCAATGCGGGCAGAAATCCACCGGCGCCATCTTGCGGTATGCCAGCCCGTGTTTGTACAGTTGAATAAAGAACCATTGGGTCCAGCGATAATATTCCGGCTCGCATGAAACGGTTTCCCGGCGCCAGTCCCACATCGCGCCCATCGACCGTAATTGAGCCCGCATCCGCTCAATGTTCTGGTAGGTGCGTTTCATCGGATGAATGCCATCCCGGATGGCGGCGTTCTCAGCGGGTAACCCGAACGCGTCGAAACCGATCGGGAACATGACGTTGTACCCATTCATGCGCATAAAGCGGGCACGCGCATCCGAGGGAGTCATGGCGTACCAGTGACCGATATGCAGGTCCCCGGAGGGGTAGGGCAACATGGTCAGGGCGTAGTGCTTGGGATGGCTATCATCTATATCCGCATGGTATAGGCCGGTGGTTTCCCACTTGGCTTGCCATTTTGGTTCGATTTCTTTAGGGTTGTAGTCGCTCATTAATAATCCTTTTCATTATTTCCATATGAAGGCTCGAGTTGGCGTTCCAAAGATCGACTCTTTTTTTTCTGCATCCTGAGCAGGTGATCGAGAAGGCAGGGCTGACCCTCGTGCATGATTCGGTCATTCTCGAACATGGCGTGCCTCCTTTCGCCAAATAAAAATCCCTTCATCCACTCGAGGACGAAGGGCAAGCCTCCGCGGTACCACCCGGAATTGTCTGCAAGTCTCCGAGGTTTACAAGTCTACAGTTTTGACCTGTGAGACTTGTTTAACCTGCCAGACTTGTTAGACCGCTTTTTCGCTGTAACGGGCTTACCCGGCGCTGACTACTGGATTCACCAGCGCAGTCTGTCCTGATGGACGGCAGGCGAGTTCGGTCTTAATAGCGCTCCCACATGCGCTGTTGAAGGGCTTCCACCTCGCTCTCCCTTCTCGCTGACGGGATGACCTACTACTCCTGTTTAACCTTATAGGATAGATTGGCTATTAATCCTATCCTGTGGACCCAGCGAGATTCGAACTCGCGACCTTCTCAATGCCATTGAGACGCGCTCCCAACTGCGCTATGGGCCCGTTCCTGTGGACCTGGCGGGATTCGAACCCGCGACCTCTTCAGTGCGATTGAAGCGCGCTCCCAACTGCGCTACAGGCCCGCTGACATGTGATGTGCGGCGGGTATCGAGTGACCGGAATTCTACCTGAGGGCCGAGGGGCTGTCAAGTAAACACATCGAGCCGCGTTAAGAGAGTATATCACACCTCGCAAATTCACAACACCGCAAGGTTATCTACTAATCATGGCCTACGATCTGGAGGGAGAATAATGTAAATATTTACGGCGTCAACTGGAATAAGACCAGGTAACTGTTCCAGTGGAGACTTCTGAAATTTGCCGGGTAGGTATCCAGAAGCTCCTGCATCCAGGGTGCCAAATTCCTGACCAGCAGGTATTCGACCTGGTTTTGCACAAGCCTGGAGTATCTTTCGTGAACATCCACCTGATCGCCGACCAGAGAGTCCCACAGGTTGCGTTGATCCCCCGGAATCTCGACGCGAAAGACGAGAGGCCATAGTTTACGTGTCAAGCTGGGTATGATTGCATTTGTTGTTTCATCAGGCCCTCCGATGATGACCGGCTGATGATACAGGTTTAACCCATTCATCACGTCACCCATATCCACATACTGTTGGTAATAGTTGCGCAGGTCAACATCGGGTTTGGCAAGGTTGAGGTTTGCCCAGGGAAGGATGTAAAACAAACCTGCCACCAGGATGGCTTGGGTGCCGAGATAGATGAGAGGCATCATCCAGCAGCTGAATTTATCCATGATCTTGACCTTCTTAAAAAGGAGATGTTCGCCAGTTTGCACGAGGAGGGCGAATGCAAGACCGAAAGGCATCAACCAGGTGATACGCCAAAGTAAGGGTGGGGTAGTAAAAAGTCCTATCAACCAGCCTGTGTAGGGCAGGGTGCAAATACCCAAGACAAGGAACGATGCCAAGATAAAGCGCGCCAGTTTATTCTTCATGAAGAAAAATATCGCCACCAGCGAAGCAGCGAGGCTGAGGCGATAGGGAAACCCTTTAAGTAGTTCGGGTGAGATCCCGTAGAACAAGGAGTTTTCATTATAGGCAATCCTCCCGCTCAGCTTGCTGATTTGTCCGCTTTGGATGGTTTCGTGGATCGAAAAGCTCAGGCTGTTCTGGAAACCGCTGTTACCGAAGCGGAATGAGTAGGGAGTTAACACGAGCAGAACGAGAAGGAAAATTAACTTGAGATAAGCCCAACGCTGCTGCCGATGAAACAGGGCGATTACTCCGTAAAGGCCGATAATAAGGCAGGCCATTCCAAAAATGACCGGGTGGATGAATATGACTGCAATCGCCCCCAGGCTGACCAAAAGGAGACGTTTCCATTTAGGGTTTTGTAGGTATTCAACAACGAGCAGGAAGAGGATCGGGCAGATGACGAACGCCGCAACTGCTTTATCTTCAATTAATTGAGAAAAGAACTCGAATCCAGGCAGATTTACTTCTGACAGGCGGATCAGGCTGAAGACCTGCGCGGTGACAGCCAAAGCAGCCCCCCGACGACTAAATCCCAAAGCGCGTCCCAGGGTAAAAGTCGCCAACAAGGCGCAGACAGCAAGTACCGGTGCCAGGTAAACGCCAGTGATGAACAACCCATCTAATTTGCTGAAGCCAGCCAGCATTGCCTCCACCAACGGCCAGAACGCGATCCAAAAGCGGGAGATATTCAAACGACCCAAGGGATCTGGGAACCCGAAGGTAATCGCCTCGGCGTGCTGGTAGTAATACAGCAAGGCGTTGTATGTATAGCTGTCATCATGGATCGGTCGGGGCAGCGCCATTCTGGCGGTAAAAGCAGCAAGCACCACGACCACCAGCAATGAAAGGACATCCCATAGGTTTGTGGTAAAGGGTAGGCTGACTTTCTTATGATATGCTATAACGACCGCGACCATCAGGATGGCTCCAACTAGGATATACCCGGTTTGGATGAACAAAAAAGAGAGCTGCAACCCGCGTGCAACCAACCCAAGGATACCTGTAATCGTGGTCGAGATCAGCAATCCGATTAAAAATAAACGCAACCAATCCGGGGGTTGTCTTATTTCAATTAAATACGAGATAAAAATGCCCGGAGAAACATAGATGGCAAGGCTGATTAAGAAGCGGATGAGAAATTGTTCCCCCAGTAAGCCCTGCCATGGGGCGAGTGTTAGAATCAACCAGATCAATAAACACAGCAGGATGGAGATATAACGTTGGCGTATCCGGAATAAGAGACCACTTATTGTTTTCAAATCTCACTCCAATGAGGATATTGATTGGTATTATAACCTTGATAAATAACGATATAATCTACCGAATGAAACAGGCCCTTGGCAAAATATTATTATTCCCTTGGTATCCGTTGATATTTTGTCTCTTTCCTGTTCTGGCACTTCTTTCTGCAAATCTTTCACAGGTGTATGTAGAGGTGGTCTGGAGACCATTGCTGACATCCTTGGTTGGCACGGGCGTTGGTTACTTGATTTTGTTTTTATTATTTCGGGATGTGAATCGTGCTGCCTTCGCTTTAATATTGTTATTACTGATGTTTTTCTCCTATGGACAAATATACAATCTTGCCAAGGAATGGCTGATTTTTGGTTATAAACTCGGCAGGAATATTCTTATGCTTCCCATTTGGGGAATTTTGAGCTTGTTGGTCATATGGTGGGCGACGCGGCTTAAACTCGCGTTCCGCAAGTACACCCTTCAGGCGAACATTTTTTCTCTGGTAATGTTGGTGTATCCGCTCTTTATAATTTTCACCTCACCAGAAGTGGTGAAAATGCCATCCAGTAAGGAATCCCAACCATCGCAGGTAGAGAACACCGATGCACAGCAACCTGATATCTATTACATTATTGCTGATTCCTATGGGCGCGAGGATCTTCTTAATGAGGTCTATGGCTACAACAACCATGATTTTATTGAAAGTTTAAGGAAGATGGGCTTTTACATAGCACAATGCAGCCAGAGCAATTTCGCCCGCACCGAGCTATCACTCGCATCCTCGCTGAATATGGATTATCTGCAGAATCTCAATCCTTATTTTATCCCCGCCCACAACGCGGATCATTCTCCACTATGGGATTTGATCCACAACAGTACGGTTAGAACATACCTGACACAGCATGGTTACCAGATGGTTGCCTTTGCCACTGGTTTTCCGTGGACGGAGATTACCGGCGCGAACGTTTACTATTCCCCTCGACCATCGGGTTTAACTTTGAATGAGTTTGAAGGGATGCTGATTCAAACGACGATGTTACGAATCCTGCAAGACGCATCACTTCTGAGTACGAACCAAGCCACTGCTGAGAATTACCGCCAACGGACCCTGCTCGTCTTCGAAAAAATCAGTGATATTGTTCAAATGCCGGCGCCGACCTTTACATTCATCCATTTGATCCCACCACATCCCCCATTCGTCTTCGATGCGAGTGGCGGGTTTGTAAACCAGGAGGAATACCCCAGCACGGCAGGACATTACTCGGAAAAAGATTATATCTCTGGTTATCTCGACCAAGTTACATTTATTAACGCACACCTGGAAGAGATGGCACGGTATATCATTGAGAACTCTCCCATTCCGCCCATCATCATCATCCAGGGTGATCACGGTCCATGGAACCTCCCTAAAAATGAGACACTTAAAATCTTGAACGCATATTACCTGCCCGGGCACGAGGATAAGCTTTATCCCACAATCACACCAGTCAACACATTTCGGATCGTGTTGAATGAATATCTAAATGCGAAGTATGATCTGTTAACGGATATTAGCTATTATTCCCCATATGACCGGTACTATGAGTTCAGTATTATACCCAACACTTGTGTTGTGCCCTGATGTGAGACAACAATTGACCTCCTTAACCTGGATATGCTTTCCCCGAAGTTGATTGAACCGCACACGAGAATATCAAGTGAGATGTACTGTATGAAGTGTCGACCATGAAAGATCATCCTGTTCCCAATCCTAATAATATCCCTGCAGTGGGGATTAGCATCATCATCCCGGCTTACAACGAAGGTGACGTAATCGCCGATTTAGTCATGGCTATACACGCGGTGATGGAAGGGCATGGGGAAACTTACGAAATCATCGTTGTGGATGACGGTTCTAGCGATGAAACAACCCAAGCAGCATGCCGGGTGGGGGCAAGGGTCATCCGCCATCCATATAATATTGGTAACGGCGCAGCGATCAAGACAGGGATCCGTCAGGCGCGTGGCGGAGTTTTTGTAACCATGGATGGTGATGGGCAGCACGATCCCGCCGATATTCTTTTATTGCTTGAAAAGGTTGGTCCATATGATATGGTGGTGGGGATGCGAACGCGCCAGGCAGAAACTGAAATGCATCGCGACCTTGCCAATAGCTTCTACAACTTCCTGGCAAGCTATATCTCGGGTCGTAAGATCGCCGACCTGACCTCAGGCTTTCGCGCTGTTAAAGCCCAACTTGCCCGCCAATTTGCCTACCTGCTTCCCAATACTTTTTCATATCCAACCACATTGACCCTTTCCATCGTGCGCGCTGGATACAGCCTGGAGTACATCCCAATCCACATCGCCCGCCGCGCAGGGAAGGGTAAGAGCAAGATCAAGCCTTTACAGGACGGCTTGAGATTCCTGATGATCATCTTGAAAATATCGGTTTTTTACGCGCCTCTCAAGGTTTTCATACCTTTCAGCCTGTTATTATTCATGCTCGGTCTCTTGTATGGTCTGTTCAGGATTTTCGCCTTGCACTCGCCCTATGGGGAAACCTCTGCGCTTTTAATGAGCACGGCGGTTCTAGTCTTCCTGGTTGGACTGGTTTCGGAACAAATTGCCCAACTTCGGTTCGATCGCAGCGAGACGGATGGAAACGCAGAGTTTGAAACCCCCAACAAAGTTTCCTCCCAATGAAGGCCACCATACCAGTCTTGATCATTTCCACCGGGCGGACGGGAACGGTTTTCTTCGCCGAGTTATTCCGGGATGTGTATCCCGAGGTTGCCGCATACCATGAAAGAGGTGTTTCCAGACCGATCCAGATCCTGACCAACGCCCATTTTGCCCACCTCTTTCCGTTGAAGGGGTTGGAATACGCCTGGAGATTCCTCAAAGGTAGAGAGATTAGCACCTGCCCCAGGCTCTTTCACGTGGATGCAAACTGCTTTTTATATGGATTGGCTGGCCTCGCGCCGCGTCTCTACCCGGGTCTGCGTGTTGTTCACATCGTTCGTGATCCCCGCACATATGTGACCTCCCACCTGAGTTTTATGCGTCAGCGCCGGAGGAGTTTCATTGCCAATTACCTTGTGCCATTCTGGCAGCCCAACCCATTCCTGGTGGGTGAGCTGGACTGGAAAATGTTATTTACTTTAAGCCGTTTTGAACGTTTTTGTTGGATCTGGGATTTCAAGAATCGTGTTATGGGATCACTGGAAGGAACGCAAATCCCTTATCTGCTCGTCCGCTTCGAGGATGTATTCCAATCGGAGAACCCGGAGAAAGAGTTTGACAAGATTACGGATTTCATCGGTCTTCCGCGGGCAAGTAGCATCCAGAAACGGTTTTCGCAGCCAACCAACCAGACAATTCGCCAGACTATCCCCGTTTGGATGGAGTGGCTTCCTGCACGATGCATACAACTGCATGCCCACTGCGGCGAGCGGATGAAAATATACGGCTACGGCAACGAGCCTGAGTGGCTGGCGAAACTCACCATTTCGGAGGCAGGAAAAGTCCCATGAAAAAGCGCTACATCCTCGCAACGGTCTTTTCCCTGCTCGTCGTCGGATATGTTCTCGTTCGACTCGACTGGAAAGCCACCCTCGAAACGTTCACGCACCTTCACCTGATCTGGCTTACACTCGCCCTTGGGATTTATTTGCTTAACTACCTTGTACGTACGATCCGTTTCCGTCTATTGCTCAACTTGGAAGCAATACCATTCTGGCAACTTTTTGGTGTGACAAACCTCTATGGCATGTACCTGTACCTGATGCCCGCCAAGTTCGGAGAAGTCTCGTATCCGCTGCTGTTAAAGAATCGCATGGATGTTGCGCTGGTCGAAAGCACGGCAACGCTTATCGTCGCCCGCCTGTTTGATTTCGCGACGATTGCCCTTTTCCTGCCAGCAGTGCTGGCAGCCTATTGGAGGCAGATCCACCCATTGCTCCGGATTGGTTCCCTCGTCTTCGTGGCTTTGGTACTGCTCCTGACCATCATTCTGCTCTGGTTCCTGCGTCTTCCGACCAGCACGGATTGGTTCCAAAAGCGGGCGCTTGCGTCCCGCCAGTGGGTGCACCGGCTGTGGAATGCAGCACAAAGGTTGACCCTAAGCTTGCAGCTTATTGACAAGAGAAAGCAATACGCAACATTATTTCTCCTGACTGTTTTCATCTGGCTGTGCGTACAATTAAACTTCTATTGCATCATCATCAGCCTTGGATATACCCTCTCCTTTTTCCAAATGATCGTGGTATCGCTCATCATGGTGCCGATGACCTTACTACCCCTGCAGGGGTTTGCCAATCTCGGCACACACGAGATCGGCTGGACAGCGGCTTTTGCACTGTTTGGATATTCCGAAAGAACCGCCCTGACGATTGCCTTCAGTACGCACGTCATCCTGCTAGCATTCGTACTCCTCCTGGGGCTGCTGGGCATGGTTCTGCTGAAAGGTGCCAGGTCAACTAATGCCCGATAAAAAAAATCCACCGTTCCAAGTCAGCTTGGCCAATATTCTTCTAGACCGGCTATTTCCACCTGTGCGCTTATTGCTGTTTCCGTTCTGGCTCGCAACAAAGCTGAGCGATGCGCTGAAGCAGTTGATCTGGCTATTGAGCAATGAGTATGTAAAACTGAAGTTTGGCGGTTGCGGGCGTGGCGTGCGTATCTACGGACGGTTGAGGCTCACGTCACCGGAGAATTTGTTCCTGGGAGAGAATATCCACATCAATGACAATGCCTTCATCCGCGCTGAGGGCGGATTACGCATCGGCGATCACACCCACATCTCGCGAGACGTGGTCATCTACACCATGAACCACCAATACGAGGGCAAGCGCTTACCATACGACGAGCAGAAAGTGTTGAAGCCGGTCGTCATCGGAAAGAACGTATGGATCGGCATGAACGTATCCATCACACCCGGGGTGACGATAGGTGATGGCGCAATCATCGGGTTGGGAACTGTGGTCGCGAAGGATGTGCCTCCCCTATCGGTCATCGGGAATCCTCCAGCTCAGGTCATCAAACAGCGTGACGAGGATCTCTACAAACAGCTTGACGAAACTGAAGCCTACAGCGGGATGAGCGGCTATCCATGGAAGGGCAGGTGAACGCTCAGCTGCGTGATTCTTGTTTAAGAATACACACCTCATGTGGAGCTAGCTCGATGCTTCGTTGGTCCATGCATGGCAGGTTGGGGCGGGCGGTGGATTGGAGAAACTGCCAGTTACCTTGGGGAAAGGGGGTACAGACTTGCTGTACGGTTCTACCCGCGAAATTCAATGCCACAAGCACGGTTTGTGCTTCAGTCCGGCGCAGGTAAACGAGTGCATGGCGTGGGTGGGACGTCAGTGGAATAAATTCGCCACGACGCAGGGCAAGGGTTTCTTTACGCAAGGCAATCAACCTGCGGGTGAAATTAAGCATCGAGTTCGGGTCATCGTTCTGGCTGGCTACATTACGTCGATTGTAGTTCTGGTGAACCGGTAACCATGGCTGGATGGATGAAAATCCAGCAAAGGGTGAATCATCCCACTGCATTGGCGAGCGGCAGCCATCACGGCCCTTATAGAGAGGCCAGAAGCGTTTGCCGGGTGGATCCATGATCTCGTTTTTTCGCAAGTGAATATCGCGCATCCCGATCTCTTCACCGTAGTACATAAACGGCGTGCCGCGCAAGGTGAGGAGGAGTGTCATGGCGATTTTAGCCATCGTGTCTTGCTCTCCATGAGCGTATCGCGTTGCGGTGCGCGGGATATCGTGGTTGCTGAGAACGGTCGTTGGCCAATATTCTCCTGTAAAGAGTGCCTCCCGCCTCTGGATATGTTCTTGAAGCCAGGCGGGGCTCCAGGAGTAGAAGATATCGGAAGGGGTAAAGTCGAAACCAAAGGCAGCGTGAAGGTAACCCGGGCTGGTATAGTGTAACACTTTTTCGGGTGTGGCGAAAAAGGTCTCGCCGACGGCGTAACGTTCAGGGTACGAGTCTAGGATGGCTCGCAGCTCTGCGAGGAGGGGAAGCATCTCCGGTTGATCGCAGTCGTAAATGTGATGCTGGCGGTCGAAGCCACGGAGGCCAAGTTTTGGGGGATTGTTCTGTAGTTCCGTATCCTTAAAATAGGCATTGAACACATCCAGGCGGAAGCCATCCGCGCCGCGCTCCAGCCAGAAGCGCACCACATCGAGCTGTGCCTTGCGGACTTCCGGGTTGCGCCAGTTGATATCCGGCTGTTCGGCGAGGAACATATGAAAGTAATACTCGCCTCGCTCTTGAACCCATTTCCATCCTTGGCCACCGAAAACAGATTGCCAATTGTTTGGAGCCCTACTCTGCATTCCCCAATTTCCTACAGAAATGGTGGAATTACTCCCATGGGGAAAAGGTGACCGCCAAATATACCAATCACGTTTTGGGTTGTCTCGCGAGGAACAGGATTCGCGGAACCACGGATGCTGGTCGGATGTGTGATTGAGCACCAGATCCAGGACGAGGCGGATACCGCGGTGATGCGCCTCGCCCACGAGTTGGTCAAAGTCAGCCATGGTGCCGAAACGCGGGTCCACAGCTGTGTGATCGCTCACATCGTAGCCAAAATCCGCATCAGGGGTGGGATAGAAGGGGGATAACCAGATGGCATCAATGCCTAATCCAGCCAGATAATCGAGGTGAGCTGTAATACCAGGCAGGTCGCCAATACCATCCCGGTTGCTATCAGCAAAGGAGCGTGGATAGATTTGATAGATGATTCCGTCATGCCACCATAGATAATCGTCCATGGAGAACCTCCGATATGATGATGAGTTTATTTTAACCGATGGATGGGATTGATATAAAATGGTTACAATAAACCAATGCGAGTCTACTATTAAGATTGCATGTAAAAACCTGCTGGCAATCATGGTCGAACGCATCCTGTTGGTTGAGTGCAATCACGACATACGCGATCGGATTACACGCCATTTACTCCATCCATTAGAATTCGAAGTGAGTGTTGCCGATGATGTTGAGTCAGCCATCCGGCAGGGGTCCAATCGACGCCGGATCTGATGATCACCAACCTGGATCTGCCGGGGTTGAGCGGGTATGACCTTATTACCGCGTTGAAATCGAATGGAAGCAACGCGTCGGTCAGCGTGATCGCAGGGGAGGGGAAAGAATTCAATGTGGTCGAGGCTTTCCGCCTTTGCGCTGTGGATTACTTGCCCCGCTTTGCGCGCGAGGCTGAGCTGGTGACCGCGGTGGAGAATGTCATTAGGTAAATCAGAGAGACCCGTGCCCGGCAGCTCCTAGAGCAGAAAGTAAGCGGGGCGGATAAGTATATTTAGTGGCACGAGCGTATTCTTTCCGCACTTTATGCGATTGGCAGGGAGGCGGTGTCCTCGGCTGATACGGGAAGGTTGTTCTCCAGGATTGTCCTAAGTGCTGCCCACATCGCACACGTGGACTATGGCTGACTGCTTCTGTGTGACAGGCAAACCAAGGGCTTCCTTCTGGTTGCGCAGCACAACCTGCCTGATATATGGTCCCAAAAGATGGACCAGCCATTCAACGACGGCATCAGCTCTCTGGCAGCATTGTCGGGGAAGCCACTGGTGATAAACGAGGACCGGCTGCAAGGTTTCAAGGTTGCCCAATTTGGGAAAACCATTGCAGTAATGCCTGCAAAGCTGATGAACGAAGTCGTCGGGATGCTGACGGTAATGCGCAATGAAAACCGGTCATTCGAACCGGAGGTACAGATCTTTCCGGGGGTAATAACTGATTCTGCCGGCATGATCTTAATGGACGCGGGGCTTCCCCACCGCCTACGGGAAGCTGGCGATGCCACATGTGACCATAAAGTTACATAGATCGAGCGCGTACAAGCCATTCATCAGGAGATATAAGCTCACCTGCAACTTATCAAGTACCCGATCGAATTGCTGCTGGCCGGAAAAATGGGCATCCTCACCAACGAGCAGCAGATAGTTCTGGATTCAATGCAAGTGGCTCTGGAGGAGATGATCAAGTTCATCCTGGCTGAAGAGAACAGGTATAAAACAGCTCCAAAGGGATGAACATCCCCATTGTGGTTTAAAACTGCCTCCGTCGGGAATATCCCAACGGAGGCGTTCGCCAAAGGAGGAGACAGTGATGAGCAATTGGAGGTGTCTCTTTCCCGTCTCCACGTTTATCATAGCCTACCCCATTCTATAATGTTAGAGTGGAAAGTCACAGATAAATCGTGACAAACTTCACAATCCCGGTTGTGCAAGCAAACTACACTCGAGCTCTTACAAACGCGCGAACTGCCCCAACCGCTTCTTCTCTATTTCGATAGGTCACCAGATTTAACTTTGGGTGATTGTTTCCGGTAATCATTTTCGAGACAGGCTGTCCTTCGCGATAGCAGCATAATACCGGCTTATCGAGGCTTAAGGCAAATGCAATCTCATAACCGACCCCATGTGAAGGTGTGCTAACCTCAGCGATTAAAGCGTCGCAGGCACGGATCCATGCTACATCCCTCTCATAAACTTGGTCTGGATTGACCCGAGTCTCTAGTTTGGTGACATCTGGATCAGCTAAATGTGCGGTTGGCACCTCGTGGCCATCCTCCAGCAAGGCGCTGGTGATTGCTTGATAGATACATTCAAAGGCACGTCCGCCAGTGATGGAACAGGCAAAGTAGAGATTCATAACAGGCGCACTCAATCCATGTCGCCCTACCTCAGTGAGATGGGTGGCTGTCAGGAATGAACCCTGCACCAGGAAGTTGCTGGCTCAAGCGTGAAATGGAACGCTCGAGGTGTTCTCCGCGCTGGCTGAAGGTCAGGTCACCGCGCGTACGCTCAAGCAGGCTGCGGGTTACATCCGTTTGGCGCCGTAGACCGTTAGTGATTGCATCGGGGTAATCCATCGTTACCAGCACCGAGTATATGTCATCCATAAGGTTGATTTGCTGCTCCGCGTCTTCTGAATAACCACGCCGCAGGATGTCGAGACATCGGCGACGTAATTCTCCCACTGACTCTGCAAGACCGTTAAGATAGGTGGAATGGATCACACCCAGTTCTTCTGGTGATGGCAGCGGCTGGTGCTGGATCAGGTCGCAGGTAATGCTAGCTTCAGCGAATTCTTTTAGGGCATCCTGAGTGTAGCCGGAGTAGTATAGGTCGGGGTAATCCGCCAGATTATTGCTAAGCGTTGCAGCCAGTTCACGTGCCTCGGTGAGATGAACCTCCATCCCCTCCTTTTCGTCACGGTGAACAGCGCGGATAGCGAGCGCACAGGCACGTGTCAACGCTCGAGCAAGGGCAAGCGCTTTATCGCGCGTCACGGTCTTGGCGTCGAAATCCTTGCGGATCTTCTCAGCGATTTCATCCAGTCGTTCCATAATGGCTCATGACTTTCCTTCATTTGGCGATTCGGGTGGCTGGAAAGGCCGGAAGAGGTGCTCAGCCAGTGAGATGTTGCCTGGCACGTGAATTTCGCCAAAAGAGGCTTCATAACGGGATAGGTTTTCGGCCAGAGCCCGATGAAGCAGCTTCGCGCTCAACGGTGACATGAGGATTCGCGCACCCACGTTAGCTTTTGGTTCACCGGGTAAGAGATGGGCAAAATCGAAAACCAAATCTGCCGGTGAATGGGCGATGCGCACAAGATTTGCGTAGATGATTTTCATATCAGAGGGTACTTCAAGAGTAGGCGCGGCAGGGCGGGGAGAGGGGAGAGTCATGGATTTCTCCAGGCAGGATGACAGGATGAGGATGGCAAGTATCCATTTTCTCAGAGAAAATGGGTACCTGTGCGTTTTTAGAAGGGGATGTTCTCGTCTTCAGCAGAGACTAATCCAGCACCTTCGTCAGTAGTTGGCGTTTCACCGGGCTCACCGCCACGCGGGGTCAGGAAGCGAACCGTTCCGGCTGTGATCTCGAAAGAAGCGCGCGGTTGTCCATCCTGAGTTTTCCATATGCGTGGACCGCCGGATTCGGGATCAGAAGTCAAGCGGCCTTCCACGAGTACCTTGTTGCCCTTTTTCAAGAACTGGTTGCATGTTTCGGCTGTTTTCCCCCAAGTGGAGACGCGGAACCAAATGGTTTCTTTAATGGTCTCACCGGCATTATTGGTGTATTGCCTGTTGGTCGCAACAGAAAAGGAAGTGACGGGCTGTCCGGAAGGTGTATATCGCATCTCCGGGTCTTTGCCAAGGTTGCCGACGATGATAATGGTATGGAACATGATGATCTCCTTTAAGTATGTTGTCCCGCCGAGACATGGCGGTGAAAAGGTGTCTCCTTATTTTACACCTAAAAGATTGAACCACGGCGATAGGAGTTACTGGTGTACACAAATGAAATTTCCAAGCTTTTTTTAATTCTGGAGTCCTTGAATAATCTGAATATGACCATGCCATTTTTTTAATTCTGCTGGAGGTTTTAACAAATGCGCTAGACATTACATCCACGAAAATTTCCATAAATATCCGATTGAACGGTTACCAATTCATGTATTTGTGTCCCATTTGTGGCCAGTTCACACTCCAGACGAGAGAATCTTAAAGAATTATTAGAACTCTGTGCAAATTCGTCGTGAATGAAGGAATATTTGGGAGACTTGATTGGGTTCCACCTGTTTAACCCCCATTACCATTCAGCATGTCCAGTTAATCTGAGTATAATCACCCAAATTCAAACTTAGACAAGGAGTATATATGACCCCCAAAGCGGATTTCGACATGGAAAAAGCCCATCGTTACTTTGCGGCTGAGTGCTTCAACCAGGCTTGGGATTACATCGACAAATCCACCCGGACAATGGAAGAGGACGAGCAGATGCTTATGCTGACGATGGCTTCCTTCTGGCACTGGACGCAACGATCGGATTGCACCCCTGGAAATCTTTCCATTGGCTACTGGCAGCTCTCGCGCGTCCACGCCCTGCTGCGCCAGGCTGAACCGGCTCGGCATTATGGCCAACTTTGTTTAAAGCATAGTCGTGGCGAAAGCACCGAACCGTTCCATCTTGCCTACGCCTACGAAGCTTTGGCTCGCGCTGAATCGGTGAACGGAGACGCGGCCAAACGCGATGAATACCTTCGTTTGGCTCTGGAGGTTGGCGAGGCATTAAATGACCCGGAAACAAAGAAGAGCTTACTGGCGGATTTGTCGACCATCTCCTGAAGGAGAAGGAATGATCTACAGTCATTGCTCGATGGAAAACAGGGTGGCTTAGCTGTCCAATAGCTAGTTACCTATGGAAAATTGACATCTCAGGTAAACCACTGTAAACTACCTCCATGGATATAGACCTAGAACTCTACCGCCGAGAGGTGCATATCTCCTCGCAGCCGCTGGTGCGCCTATCGACTGTTGACATTTCTCCGGATCGACCCCAGCGTACGCTGGTCTTCCTTCACGGCTTTGGGGGGCGCGCCATGCAGTGGATATACCAGTTGCAGAAGTTCTCGCTGGAGAACCGTGTTATCGCGTTCGACCTGCGTGGTCATGGACTGTCCGATAAACCGCCATCAAAATATACAATGGCCCAGATTCTTGACGATGTGCGCGTGGCACTCAATGTGTTGGGCGTGAGCGAGAAGGTCGTGCTGATTGGTCATTCCTTTGGCGGATCGGTAGCAGCTGAATTTACAGTCAAATGGCCTGAGCGCGTCGAACGTCTCGTGCTGATTGCCACCGCGACTTCATACAAGCTCAATCCGCTCTACCGTTTCGCTCTTCACCTGCCCATCTGGCTGCTGCGGTTGGTGGAACCTTTCACCCGGCCCTGGCTTTGGGCGCCTCCGCATGTGCTTAAAGCCTGGTACTTCAATACGCTGGTCAATTGGCAGGGCAACGAGACATTCTCCCGCCTCCGCGTGCCAACACTGGTCATTCGCGGCCACCGTGACCTGGTCTTTGCTCGTCCGATGTTCGAGGAGGTGACACGTGTGATTCCTGGTGCGCAAGAAGCAGATATCAGCGCCTCGGGTCATATGGTCATGCTGGAACGGCAAGAAGCTGTGGATCGCGCCATCGAACGCTTTCTGGCTGGTGAGAAGCAAAAATCATGGCGCGATGCCGCGCCAGTGGCAAAGACGCGGGGTGGCCGCGACACCCTGCGTCATGAGAGACCCTGGCTGGCGCACTACGATGCTGGAGTGCCGTATACCATTGGGATTCCACGGGTTCCGGTGCATCACCTGTTACGCTCCGCTGTCCGACGTTTCCCGCGCCAAACCGCAATTGCCTTCGAAGGCAGTCGCATGAGCTACAAGCGGCTATACCGCGAGGTCAACCGCTTTACCAACGCCCTACTCAGCCTGGGAATGGATAAAGGCACCCGCGTGGTTCTGCTCCTGCCTAACGTGCCGCAAATGGTGATAGGCTTCTACGGAACGCTCAAGACAGGCGGTATAGTGGTCTTCATACCACCGCTGACCGACCCCGAGGACCTCATACGCCAAGTACGTGCCAGCGAAGCCAGTGTGCTGGTCACGCTGACCGCCTGGGCAGGGTTGGCGCGCCAAGTACAAATCAACACCAACCTGCCTCATATTATCCTGACCGACGCGGCGGACTACCTCTCCCTGTCCAAGCGGATCATATCGCGCTGGAGAAACCGGGGGATGCACGTCAGCGGTTCTCTAAGCTGGAGACGTTGGCTCATCGGCCAAAGTCAAAGCTCGCAAGCCTCACCTGTCTCGCCGGAAGATCTGGCCGTCATCCAATATACCGGAGGCACTACCGCCGAGCCGAAGGGTGTCATGCTCACTCACCGCAATCTCGTTTCCAATACACTCCAAACCCGCCAGTGGATGCCCGATGCTCGTGAGGGGAGAGAGCGCGCATTATCGGTTTTACCGTACTCGCATATCTATGGATTAACCACTGCGCTAAACGTGCCGGTGGCATTCGGTGCAATGCTGGTGCTGAAACCGCAATTCCAGGTGCTGGATATCCTGAAGACGATAAAAAAGTATCGCCCCACCATTTTCCCCGGCGTGCCGAATATGTACGTTGCGATCAACAGCTTCCGTGGCGTGCGAAAGTATGGAGTCGGCTCAATCCGTGCCTGCATCAGCGGCTCTGCGCCGTTGCCGGTGGAGGTTCAAGAGGCTTTTGAGAAGCTGACGCGAGGAAGACTGGTGGAAGGTTACGGGCTGACCGAGGCTTCACCCGTCACCCACGCCAACCCGCTTGGTGGAATGCGTAAGGTGGGCTCGATCGGTGTGCCGCTGCCCTCGACAGAAGCCTGCGTAGTGGATCTGGTGCGCGGCCGCAAGGAAGTCCCGATTGGTCAGATTGGAGAGCTAGCGGTACGCGGACCGCAAGTTATGCTGGGCTATTGGAACGATCCTGAGGCCACCGCTCGTGCCCTCACCGACGATGGCTGGCTGCTGACCGGCGACGTAGCACAGATGGACGCGGATGGCTACTTCCGCATCATCGCCCGCAAGGCTGATATGTGGTACCCTGCCAAGCCGGGTAAACCAGCTTTCCCACGCGACGTGGAAGAGGTGCTTTATGAAGTTCCACAGATCAAAGAAGCTGTAATTGTGGCGGTGGCTGGGCAGCCAATCGCCTTCGTGATTGCCCAACGCGATCATCCCACCGCCGAGGCGCTCATTGCCTATTGCCAACGACGCCTTCCGCACGAACTGGTGCCGCGTGTGATCGTTTTTACCGATGATTTTCCGCGCACGTTCATTGGCAAGGTCTTAAGACGTGAACTGGCGAGACGGTACGAACAATCTCGGACCGGGTGAGATGGAAAGCAGAAATCAACACGAAGCACTCTGTCAGGACCAATTAGTCAAACCACTACCGACGAGTGGAGCCGTTGGACTCCAATAAGTATGAACGTGAAACAAGTTGATGTTTATGTGGATCGCGAACACCGAGATCCAAACAGCGATTCGATTGATCTATCTGTCTTTTCTGCGCCCTCACGGGTAAATTACACCTGTCGGGGTGAAGGCGCGCCAGTGGTCATGATCCACGGGCTGGCGGCTTCGTTGCACGATTGGGATGCTCTCGCACCGGAACTTGCCGCAACCGGTTACCACGCCTGCGCCTTTGACCTGCTTGGCCACGGTGAGAGCGCCCATCCACCGCACCTTGAAGATTACACAGCCGAGAACGTCTTTTTACATATGGCTGCATGGTTCGGCGCGCTTGATTTGCGCAAACCGGCCGTACTCATCGGCCACTCGCTCGGAGGCTACTTCGCCTTCGATTTCGCCTTACGTTTTACAAGTTCTGTCAAAGGTCTTGTCCTTGTCAACCCATTCTACAGTGTGCACCAGCTTTCATCCTTCCTCCAGCTTGTCTTCCGTCGTCAACTGCTGAACACATCCCTCATTGAGCGCACACCATACTGGCTGTTCCGCGCGGCAATCGACATGACCAGCCTGCACTTTGGCGGGGGCGGAGATGGCATCCATATTTTACCGGAAGATGTGCGGATCCAAACCGCGCTGGACTACAAGCTAGCCGCGCCGGGCATCTACAACATTCCGCGCACCATGCGCGATCTAACCACGGATCTACCGTACGTGTCCATGCCAGTGTTGGTAATTTGGGGATCACGAGATCAAACCTTAGCACCGGGCTCGTTTCCCGAGTTGGTGCGCCTGTTACCCGATGCACACGGCGAGATCATGTCTCCGTGTGGACACGTCCCTCACCAATGCCACGCTAAAAAGTTCAACAAGCTGGTTTTGGGGTTTCTGGATAAATTAAAGGAAAAAGGCCAATAATTCTCTTGCCGTGACATGGCATTTGTGTTAAAATAAATTATATTTCCCCATATTTAAGGGGTATTTATATTTGCTATCGTAAATATGGCGGCTACATTTGTTCTATTATTCACAAGGAAATGATGTATGCGATGCCCATACTGTCAAAGCGAAGACTCGAGAGTCATTGATACCACGCACGACAGCCATGGCGGCATCCGCCGCCGCAGGGAATGCAAGAAATGCAAGCAGCGATTCAGCAGCTTCGAGCGACCAGTGCTGGCTACACCGTTAATCATCAAACAGGATGGAACGCGCGAGGAATTTGATCCAGAAAAACTCGGCCGCGGTATCCGTATCGCATGTGCCAAACGACCTGTTTCAGCCGAAGATATCGAACGGTTGGTGGGAGGGGTGGAAGCTGACCTGCAGAAAATGGGTAAAGCCGAAGTCAACTCACGCGTTGTTGGTGATTTAACCATCGGTAAATTGAAAGAACTTGACCTAATAGCGTACATCCGCTATGCGATTGTCTATTTAAGATTGCATGACCTGCATGCGCTGAGGAATGAGATAGACCGGCTTCTGGAAGGAAAATAGATTAGGTTTTTAACATCGATGGAGGGTGTGCGGGCTGCGAAGAACCCGTACACCCTCCATCTTCTCACTTTATTGGGAAGATAAGCAGGGAATTAATTAAGGAGTTTTTGGAATGGCGATTGAAGCCGTGGTGACCAAACATGGATTGCTGACCACCCCGCCTATGCCGGAGGACATGCCCTGCGTTGAATTAACCGAGAATGCACACCAGGTGCTGGTGCGCCGGTATATCCGCCGCGGCGAGGATGGGGAACCAATCGAAACCCCTGAGGAGATGTTCTGGCGGGTGGCGTATCATATCGCCAAAGTCGAAGAAACATGGGGTGGGGACATGATGGCGGTTGCCCGCGCTTATTATATTTTATTAACCAGCAAGAAATTCTTTCCCAATTCTCCAACTTTTACAGGTGCGGGTACACCACTAGGGCAGCTTGCTGCTTGTTTCGTGATGCCGATCACCGATGATATGGGGCGTGACACAGCCGGCATTTTCCAATCGCTGCGCGACGCGGCTCTCATCCAACAGACTGGTGGAGGTAATGGTTTCTCATTCTCACGGCTCCGGCCAAAAGGTTCGCTGGTTAAATCATCTGCAGGGCAGGCCACAGGACCGGTGGGTTTCCTGCGCGTGTATGATCATGCCTTTGGGGAGATCGCGCAAGGAGGATCGCGTCGCGGCGCGAACATGGGTGTACTGCGCGTCGATCATCCGGATATCGAAGATTTCATCACCTGTAAAACTGGTGAGAATCAAATCACTAATTTCAACATCTCGGTCGGCATTACTGATGCCTTCATGCGTGCTGTACGCGAGGATACTGATTGGGAACTACGTTTCCCCGATGTGACTGCGCAGGAATATCAAGGCTTTCGCGGTACCCTCGAACAAGCCGAGCAAGTTGGTATTCCGATTCACGTATTTCGAAAAGTGCGGGCGCGTGATTTGTTCGAAAAGATCGTAAAACAAGCACACCACAATGGTGAGCCGGGCATGTTGTTTTTAGAAACTGCCAACAGGGAGAATCCCGTCCCGCATCTTTACCCGCTCGAGGCAACAAATCCATGCGGAGAGCAATGGTTAGGTCCAAACGAGAACTGCTGCCTGGGTTCAATCAATCTCGCTGAGCATTGCGCCGTTGATGGCCGTGTTGACTGGGATTCTCTTCAAAGCAGCGTGGAACTCTCGACCCGTTTCCTCGATGACGTGGTGGACGCCAATGCCTATGTCCCATCCGTCCCGCAGCTTAAGGAAGCAGCCCATCGCGCCCGGCGCATTGGGCTAGGCATCATGGGTTTGGCAGACGTGATGTATCACATTGGAGCGCGCTACGGCTCAGCCGAGGGGCAAGAGTTCGGGGCACAGGTGATGGAATTCGTCCGTTACCATGCAATACGCACAAGCATAGAACTAGCCCGTGAGCGGGGATCATTTCCAGCTATCGAAGGATCAATCTACGATAAGAATTTCATGAGGTGGAAACCGCCCATTCCGCTTGTAAGGTACACACATGATTGGACCCGTCCCGCATTAGATTGGGAGAAGATCGTCAAAGATATCTGCACTCATGGCATCCGAAACGCCGCCCAGACAACTGTTGCACCAACTGGCACAATCGCCACCATTGCTGGATGTGAGGGTTATGGCTGCGAACCGGTTTTTGCATTGGCTTATGTCCGCCATGTAAATGACAACGGTAAAGACTTGCAATTGACCTATACCAGCCCACGCTTCGAAGCCGCGCTGACTGATTCTGGTATTACAGGCAAAATCCGTCAGCAAATCATCGAACGTGTGAAGGAACATGGCACCTGCCAGGATATTCCCGAAGTGCCGGAGCATATCCGCCACACCTTCGTCGTTTCATCGGATATCAGTGCGGAGGAGCATGTACGCATGCAGGCTGCCATGCAGGCCTTTGTGGATAACTCCCTTTCAAAGACGATCAACTTTCCTTCCACTGCCACAGAGGATGACGTCGCGAATGCCTATATGTTGGCTTGGGAATTGGGTTGCAAAGGAATCACAGTTTATGTAACCGGTTCGAGAGAAAAGGTGGTGTTGGAGACAAACGCCACAGCTAGAAAAAAGGGAGGTATAGTGGTTGAAAATTTTCATCCTCCAGCGGGAGACCCTACCCATCGGGATGTATCGATGGATATCCTCGCAACGCAACTAGCCGCTTGGACCGAAACAAAAAAACCGCGCCCGCGTGCGCTTGTTGGACGTACATTTCGCGTCGAGACTCCGCTAGGCAAGGCGTTCGTTACCATAAACGAAAACGGTGGTGGGCATCCCTTCGAGGTATTCATCAACACTGCCAAAGCCGGTTCAGAAACAGCTGCTGTTTCGGAAGCCATTGGGCGGTTGATCTCATATGTACTCCGGCTGGCATCACCGATTGCCCCGCGCGATAGGCTGGGTGAGGTGGTCAAGCAGTTGACCGGTATCGGCGGAGGTCGTTCGCTTGGATTCGGTCCGCACCGCGTCCGCTCACTACCAGATGGTGTCGGGCAGGTATTGGATGAGTATCTTAAAGGTGCGATCGACCCGGATATAATCGGAAAAAAGATATTAGAAAACGGGCGTGATATTGATGAAACGTCTGAAACGAAGCCACATGATACAGCGTTAAAAATGGGCGAGCTCTGCCCAGAATGTGGCGAGGCAACCATGGTCAACGAAGAAGGGTGCAGGAAATGCTATACGTGCGGATATAGCGAATGCTAGTAAGGCACAAATTAGCCCTTCTGTGGGGGGATACATTTGCATCCCTAGAATATTACAATTACCGCCTGTGGTTCTACGGGCAGATGACCTCCCTGGCAGGAACCTGGATGCAAAGTACCGCACAGGGTTATTTGGTCTACCAATTGACCGCTTCTCCGGTTTACTTGGGATTGGTGGGGTTTGCCAGCGGGCTACCGACCTTGTTGTTCACCCTCTTCGGCGGCATTGTTGCTGATCGACTGCCACGCCGGACACTGCTGGTTATCACACAATTTTCCATGCTTGTTCTGGCGTTCATCCTGGCTGGACTGACCTTTGCCAATCTTGTGCACGCCTGGCACATTGTCATCCTGGCTTTCTTGCTCGGGATTGCCAACGCATTCGATGCCCCGGCGCGTATCTCGTTCGTGACTGAGCTTGTCAGCCGTGAGGACATGACCAATGCCATCGCCTTGAACTCGACCATGTTCAACATCGCCACCATTGTTGGTCCCTCTCTCGCAGGTCTGACTTACGCCGCCCTCGGCCCGGCTTGGTGCTTTACTTTGAATGGAATTTCGTTCGTGGCGGTAATCATTGCGCTGCTCTTGATGCACATCGCACCATTCGTCCCACCGCCATGCCGCGACTCGAAATTGCACGACCTGACGGTTGGTCTGCGTTATGTTCTTACTGACCGACTCAGCCTTGCCCTGACCGGTTCCGCCGGCATGGTGGGCATCCTGGCTCTGGGGATGATGAATCTCCTTCCAGCTTGGGCTACCGATGTGCTGCATGGGGATGTAAAGACCAATGGCTGGTTGATCGCGGCGCGCGGTGTTGGCTCGCTCTTCGGGGGGTTGATGCTGGCCGCGTTCGGCAAGCGCAAGATTCGCGGAATTCTGTGGACCATCGGCAGCTTTACCATGCCGCTACTCCTGCTGTTCTTTTCCATTGTACACTGGCTGCCGTTCTCGCTCATCATGTTGGTTGGATTAGGATGGAGCACGATGCTGATCATCAACAACAACAACGCAATTATACAATCGCGTGTGGAAGATAACCTGCGCGGGCGGGTGATGAGTGTATATACCCTTGTATTTTTCAGCGCCATGCCCATTGGGTCGCTTCTAGCTGGGGTAGCGGCAGAAAAGATAGGTGAACCGCTGACCGTGGCGGTGAGCGCAATCATCCTGGGGTGTTTCGCCATCACAGCCCGGATCTTCCTGCCGGTTGTACGAAAGCAGGAATAGTAATCTCTCAATTATAGAAATTAGGGGTGAGCAGGTAGTCAAGCCACCCGCAACCACGATCATCCTCATTATAATTAACCGGGAATTTCAATAATCCGGTAAGGCACGGTCGGACGGTTGAGCGTGGTTAGTCTTTCTTACAGGGTGAGTCTTGTGACTTCTATGCTGAAACCCTTGTTCATTCGAAATCTCCTTTGAGGTGAGGTAACAATAAATATAATACGTAATATGTCCACCACCAAGGCACAAAGGTGCCAAGTGGAATAATAAATCACCAAAGGCTTTTATCACATGTACTTGCATGAGGAGCAAGATTAGCGATTGATGGGTAATTATTAACGTTCTGCGTATCCTGATGATTAAATAAAAAGTCTAGTTATTAGATATAACGAAACGGGTGGAAGCAATTGTTCGCCCGAAATTCTTCGTGTACAATGAGCGAGTTCATTGGAGGAGCCATGCCAAAACGTTTAATAGTCGTTGCCGGGAATATTGGAGCAGGGAAGACATCACTGACTGAGCGTATCGGGGTGAGGCTTGGCTGGCGCACTGACTACGAATCTGTAGCTGATAATCCCTACCTGCCGGATTTCTACGCCGATATGCATGCTTGGGCATTTCACCTGCAGATCTACTTCCTCGGTCATCGTGCCGAGCAGTATCTGACCGCTGTGCGCGACCCACGCTCGGCTATTCTCGATCGCAGTATCTACGAGGATGCCTATATCTTTGCCCGCGCCCTGCTTCACATGGGTAATATGGCTGAACGCGATTATCTCGCCTATTATCATCTTTTCGACCTTGTCATGGGTAGCCTGCCCCCACCTAATCTGTTGATTTACTTGAAATGCCCGGTGGAAGTCTTGTTGGAACGCATTCACCGGCGCGCCCGTAATATTGAAACCGGAATATCATCTGATTATCTCGCATTGCTCGATTCGTTCTATGACGAATGGCTGAAAGCCTACGACCTGAGCCCGGTGCTGACCATCCGGACCGACGATCTCGATTTTGTCCATCAACCACCTGCGTTGGAGATCGTTGTCGAACGAATCCAGGAGAAGTTGGGAGGGAAGGAAGAATTGGATTTAAGAGGAAGCGAGATTCAGTGACCCCTCAGCATGCTGATGGTCTTGAGAAATCTCTCGGATTTAGTCAGATTACTGGTGGATCCAGGAGAAACTCACGGAATCCAATGACAAGGGTATCCAAAGAAATATTTCTTGACTTCGAGATTCCGTGGTGATAGAATGTAAATGTTCTATTATCTTTCGTATAAGTAAAAATCCGTGGCTAATCCTCGGCGTCCCTTACGGCTCAATGTCGGGCACCTTATCAATCAACCGATCGGCTTGAGCCGTGATTTTTATTTCGACCACCAGAAGATTATTTTAGGGGATGATCTCATCCTTGTTGGATTTAACGGGACAGCCCGCTTCAGTCGCACCCCACAGGGGTTACTGCTTCAAGCTACTTTCACTGGTCATACTGCCTTGGAATGTGTGCGGTGTCTTAACGCGTTCAATCAGTATCTAGTATGGTCGTTGACCGAGCTTTACGCCTTCGATCAGCGCTCCGTTACGGACTCGGGTCTGATCCTGCCGGAGGATGGTCATATTGACCTTGAACCGCTGCTGCGGGAATATGCGCTTCTTGAGATCCCGATCCGACCGCTTTGCAAACCCGAATGCAAAGGTCTGTGTCCGATATGCGGCGAAGATTTGAATCAGGTAAGCTGCGGGCACGCATCCACCGGGTCTGATTCGCCTTTCGCTGCGCTGAAATCGTTAATGGGAGAGTGAGCTCATATGCTGCGCTGTCGTTATGAGGATAAGTGACTGTAACCCAGATGGATCGGCGTAGGCGGCACAGGGAGGCGTTAAGTGAACTGCTGGAGAAGGCATCCTTGCAGGGTTATCTGACCATGGATGATCTGGCTGAGTTATATCCGGAAGCCGGCGAGGATGAAGAACGGCTTAGCGTAATCATGCTTGTATTGCGTAACCGCGGGGTGGATATCGTTGACCCCGAAAACTACGAGTCCGTACCACTCGAAGAAACACTCGAACCCAAGGAAGAGTTATGGCTGGAAGCAGATACCATTTCCATTTCTGGAGATGACACAGTTGGGTTATACCTAAAAGAGATGTCGCGTGTCCCTCTATTGAAGGTAGAGGAGGAGCTCGACTTGGCGATGCGCATCGAAACGGGACGCGAGGCACGGAATCATCTCGTTTTGTTGAGCGGAAGCAAGCACACCCTCGAACGCGCCCGACTGGAAACCCTGGTGCAGGATGGCCTGCTGGCACGCGACCATCTCATCAAAGCCAATACGCGGCTGGTGGTCAGCATCGCCAAGCGTTACATGGGGCGAGGCGTGCCATTCCTGGACCTGATTCAGGAGGGCAATCTCGGGTTGATGAAGGCGGTGGAGAAGTACGACCTGCACCGCGGATTCCGCTTTTCAACCTACGCAACTTGGTGGATACGGCAGACGATCACACGCGCCATCGCTGATCAGGCGCGGACGATCCGTGTGCCGGTGCATATGATCGATCGTATTCGCCAGGTTTACAAAACCACCCGTGATCTTGAGCAGAAGAACGGCCGAGTCCCAACTGCGGAAGAGTTGGCTGCAGAAATGGGGCTAAACCTGCAAAAGGTGAAATGGATCCTGAAAGTCTCATGGCTGCCTCTCTCGCTGGAGAGCCCGATAGGGGATGACGAGGATTCCGACCTGGGCATGTTCATCGAAGATGAGCTCAGCCCGACGCCGATACAGTTGGTGTACCAATCCATGCTACGCGAGAAAATTGACGAGGTTCTGGGAACACTCTCGCCGCGCGAGGCACGCGTGCTACGCCTGCGCTTCGGATTGGATGACGGCAATGCGTACACGCTCGAAGAAGTTGGAGAAAAATTCGGCTTGACGCGTGAGCGTATAAGGCAGATCGAGGGGAAGGCACTGAGGCGGCTGAGGCACCCACGCAGGGCGAAGCAATTAAGGGAGTATTTGTAGTTTTTTCAAGCACTTAAATCCCCCTGGACTGTAGACAACCTCCGATATAACCCATCCATTCTCATCAGCTCCTCGTGCGTTCCCATCTCGCGGATGGACTTATCCTCCAGCACCACGATCTTATCCGCTTTCCGTATCGTTGAAAGCCGGTGGGCGATAATGAGGGTGGTGCGCCCAGCCATCAGCCGTTCGAGCGCCTCCTGGATGAGCAACTCGGTTTCGGTATCCACCGAAGAGGTAGCTTCGTCGAGGATCAGGATCGGCGCGTCCTTAAGGATGGCACGAGCGATGGAAAGGCACTGTTTCTGACCACCAGAGAGCTTGACACCGCGCTCCCCGATCAACGTATCGTAGCCCTGTGGCAGCTCCATAATAAACTCGTGCGCATTGGCAGTCTGTGCCGCGGCGATCATTTCGGCCTCATCGGCGTTGCTGCGCCCAAATAGCAGGTTCTCACGCACTGTGCCGAAGAAGAGGAACACATCCTGCAGAACAATGCTGATCTGCCCGCGCAGGCTATCGAGCGTGTAATCACACAAATCGTGCCCATCCAGCGTGATGGAGCCGCTGATTACATCATAAAAGCGTGGGATGAGACTGACCAACGTGGTCTTACCTACGCCCGTCGAGCCAACCAGTGCCACGATCGAACGCGCAGGAATTTTGAGATTAATATCCTCGAGGATGGGGATGTTATCGGTATATTGGAAGGTTACATGGCTCATATTGATCTCACCCCTCACCGGAGTGGCCACCTGTACCGCGATTTGGGCCGTCTGGGGTTCTTTGGGCTCAGCCAGAAGACTGGCCACCCGGTCAGCACCCGCAAGCGATGACTGCACCGCTTCCCAAGCGCCGCTCAAGTTTTGCACCGGCGTATAGAAACTTTGCAAGTACAGGAAGAACGCCACCATGTCCGCCACCGGCAGCACCCCTTGTAATGCTAGCCGCCCACCGAAGTAGATCACAATCAGGGTTCCGAGCGATGACGTGAATTCCACGTATGGCTGGAAGGTGGCCATTAATTTCAGGGCACTGAGCTGGGATTTACGGTAATTCTCGATGCCTTGATGGACACGCTGAGCCTCCTTCGTCTCGCGGGTAAATGCCTTGATCTCGCGAATGCCAGAGAGGTTGTCATTCAACAAAGCGTTCAGGTCACCCAGCACCTTCAGACGGTTGCGGAAAGCTGGGCGGACATATCTGGCATACACACGGAGGGATAAAATAACCAGTGGGATGGGGATGGTGCTGAGAAGGGTCAGTCTCCAGTTCAAGCTGAAAAGAACGGCGGTCACGCCGATGAGGGTGATAACATTGACGACCACATCCGGAATGGCATGGGCGATGAACTGTTCGAAAAGGTCCGTGTCGTTGACTACATTCGACATCAGATTGCCGACCTGTTTATCCTCATAAAAACGCAGAGAGAGGCGCTGCATGTGTTCGTAGATATATTCGCGTACATCGGCCACCACCCCCCAGCCGGCCACATGCGCCACGTAGGAACGGACGAATGACAACCCGGTTCTGAAAAGATAGGCAACCAGAACAGCAATCGCCAACCAGGTGACATAACTCATGCTGTCCAGAGTGGCATGCGGTTCAGTGACGCGCGCCACCAACAGTTTTATAACCCACGGGATCAACAATTGGATGGCGACCAGTGCAAACATACTGATGGCTGTCAGGATCAACGACCAAGTATACCGGCGGGCATAGTTGAAGATGAGTTGGAAGGGTTTCATAGCGCCAATGATTGTACAACGGACCCGAAATTAACAACATTGACAAAACTCACCTCCCGCGCTTAAACTAAAGGCAATGAGAACACATCTTTTGATCCTGCCTGCAATGATGATGGTTATGATGTCGATGACCATGCCTAGCCGCGCCGGGGCAGCAAAGGAAGGTGGAGGTTAGCTCAAAGCAAGTTCCATCCCGAGGCTGTCCGATAGCGCGGACGGCCTTTTTGTTTATCCAATCCGTATAAGGATTGGATGGATTGCATGGACGGACACGGTTTTTATCGTTTCAGTGTGAATCCGGCAATCCGTGAGATTCGTGTATCCAGGAACGAACGGAGTTATCCATGACAGAAAACATCCTCATCGCCATCGCATGGCCTTACGCTAACGCCGAGATCCACGTCGGCAACATCACCGGATCGCACCTTCCCGGCGACATCGTTGCCCGATACCACCGGCTCAAGGGTAATAACGTACTGATGGTCAGCGGTACCGATTCGCACGGCACGCCCGTCACCCTGGCTGCAGATGCAGCCGGGCGACCTGTTCAAGAAGTCTACAAGAAATACCATGACGGCTTTCTCGAGCTCTTCGAGGGCTACGGCATCACCTACGATCTTTTTACTACCACGCATACAGAGAACCACTTCAAGGTCTCGCAGGCGATGTTCCTGGCATTGAAAGGAAATGGCTACCTGTTCACGCAAAAATCCCTTCAGTGGTACTCTCCCGGCGCGGAACGTTTCCTACCTGATCGCTACGTAGAGGGAACATGCTACATCTGCGGCTACGAAGGTGCGCGTTCCGACCAGTGTGACAAGTGCGGGAACGTGCTGGAGCCGGAGAAACTGCTCAACCCGCGCGCAAAATCGGGCGGTAGGCTTGAACTGCGCGAGACCGAGCATTTCTATATCGATCTTTCCAAGCTTGAACCCGAGGTTATTAAGTACTTACAGGCGCACAGCGCTCACATGCGCGATACTGTCCTTGGCGAATCGTTACGCAAGATCGAGGCCGAAGGTTTGAAACCCCGCCCGATCACCCGGGATCTCGATTGGGGTGTGCCTGTACCAGTGGAAGGCTGGACAGAGGCGGGTAAACGCATTTACGTCTGGTTCGAGGCGGTTATAGGTTACCTCTCGGCTACCATCGAATGGAGCCAACTAAAGTCCGAGGGTGAGGCGTGGCGAGAGTGGTGGCTCAATAAGGCAGCGCGCCAGTTCTATTTCATCGGTAAGGATAATATCTTTTTCCACACCTCTCTCTGGCCTGCGCAACTCATGGGGGCGGGTAAAGAATTTCTTAAAATATTCGCCGAGGATGAAAAACCACTGACACTCCCGTTCGATGTCCCTGCCAACCAATTCATGAATCTGGAGGGACAGAAAATCAGTGGCTCACGCAATTGGGCGGTGTGGGGACGTGACGCTTTAACCCGTTATGACCCGGATGCGCTGCGCTATTACTTAACTGTCAACATGCCAGAGATGAAAGATAGCGATTGGGATTGGGCTGAGTTCGTGGCGCGCAATAATAATGAACTAGTGGCAACCTGGGGTAACTTGGTAAACCGCATACTGTCGTTTTCCTACAAACACTGGGATGGATACGCGCCAGATGTTGACATCGCTTTGCTGCGCCACGCAGACCGCGAACTACTAGCTTTGATAGAGAACGGATTCTCCACCGTCGGAGCAGAGCTGGAAGCTGTGCGACTGCGTTCAGCTCTTGGGGAGGCGATGAGGCTGGCGACGGCGGTGAACATTTACCTTGACCAGAACACCCCGTGGGCTGCCATCAAAACCAATAGAGAGAGTGCCGCCAAGACCATCTACACCGCTCTAAAAGCGATTGATTCGCTCAAGGTACTATTCGCGCCGTTCCTTCCCTTTACCTGTGAGCGATTGAATACTTGCCTCGGTTATAAAGCACCGCTCTTCGGAGAACAATATACTGAGACTGTTAAGGATGATCTCGGTTTGCATATCGTCTTGCGCTACCGTGATGTATGTCGGAAAGTCAGTACGATCTCATGGAAACCAAGCGAGCTGCAACCCGGCACTAAACTTAATCCCCCAGCGTTGTTATTCAAGAAATTGGAAGAAAAGATCGTGGAGGAGGAAAGGGGGAGGTTGGGTAAGTAGGAATCCGCCTCTACTTTATTCCTTCCATACCGTCCGATCTTCAAACCCCGGTCGGTCCGCTACTCCGGCTTTCAGCGCCGGGTAACCAAGATAGATGAGCGCGATCAAGTGCTGATCAGGGGTAAGGCCGAGGAATTCCTTAACGCGTGGGTTGCGGGCGTCCTCGCCGGTGCGCCACTTGGCAGCAAGACCGAGCGACTGCGCCCCAATCAGCAGGTTTTCAACGGCAGCGGAAGCAGCAGCAATGTTCTCCACCTCGTCCACTTTTAACCCGGATGGTTTATCCACACCCACAGCGATGATCACAGGTGCTCGCAATGGCCTGGCACGTTCCTTATCCAATGCCGAGGCGGGTGCCTGCGGGAATTTTGCGGCAAAGGATGCAGCAAATATCTCCCCCAGCATCTCGCGCCCGGCGCCGGTCAGCACGGTAAAGCGCCACGGGCGTACTTTGTGATGGTTAGGTGCCTGCACAGCCGCTGAGAGCAATTTCTCGATCACATCGCGCGGCACAGGGTCCATCTTGACTTCGCCGATGGATTGGCGGGAAAAGATCGCATCGAATGTGTCCATAATTACCTCCGCGCTTGATTCCATACAAATTGGAATTACCTGTAAGTGTAATGTACCTGAAAAGTCCTCTACACTTATGATTATAATTCCATGCGAAGGCGCGGCGAGCGCCTTTCTCAATCGGACTTTTTCATCTACATTCAACTCTTATGAATATCTTCTTCCTCATAGAATTCCTTGATGAGCTTGTCTTTGGCACTACCGATGCCGCCTGGCCACTCATTCGGGCAGACTTGTCGCTGACCTACACCCAGATCGGCATACTGTTGACCGTGCCGGGACTATTTTCCTCGATCGTTGAGCCTTTCCTGGGCATTTTAGGGGATATCTGGAAACGCCGCCTGCTTATTTTGGGTGGTGGTATTTGCTTTACCCTGGCGCTTTTCCTGACCAGCCTGAGCAGCGGGTTTATTTTCCTTTTAATCTCCTTCACCCTTTTCTACCCTTCCTCCGGTGCATTCGTCAGCCTCTCGCAGGCTACACTGATGGATGTCGATCCTTCACGCCACGATCAGAACATGGCCCGCTGGACCTTCGCTGGTTCATTGGGAGTGATGATCGGCCCGCCACTGCTGGTGGGATTGGCTGCCATCGGATTCGGCTGGCGCGGTGTTTTCATGGCCTTGGGCTTGCTTGCCATTATTATCCTTACTTTCGCCTGGCGTAGAGTTCCAGCAGATGCTGGGAATTTATCGCGAATTCCCTCCTTCACTGACTTGTTTTCCGGTTTTCGCAGCGCCTTCGCAGCCCTGAAGTGCGGCGAGGTTGTACGCTGGCTCATCCTTCTGCAATTCTCTGATCTGATGCTGGACGTGCTGCTGGGCTTTCTGGCACTTTACTTCCACGACGCAGTCGGCCTGACTAATGCGGAAGCCGCTGGCGCGGTATTCATCTGGCTGGCTGTTGGGTTGGCCGGAGACTTCTTGCTCATCCCACTACTGGAGAAAGTAAACGGGCTGCGTTACTTGCGGTTGAGCGTCATCCTGGAATTTATCCTTTTCCCGACTTTCCTGCTTATACCGGTTCCATGGATAAAACTAGTGCTGGTCGGCCTTCTCGGTTTTTTCAACTCTGGCTGGTACGCCATTTTGAAGGGGAGGCTCTACTCGACCATGCCGGGTCAGTCAGGCGCGGTTTTGACCCTTGGCAATCTCACCGGGCTGATTGGTGACCTGCTACCCTTCTTGATCGGATTAGCAGCCGACTATTTCGGCCTGCCGGTTGCCATGTGGCTATTGCTTGCCGGGCCGGCTGCCCTGCTAGTGGGTTTACCACGTACCCGCACGGTTGTATCCTAATGGCAGATCATGCGTCACAGGATACGAGTAATCATCTCTCATCATTCATCACCCCATGACCTCTATTTACCTCCACATCCCTTTTTGCCGCTCCCGTTGCACCTACTGCGACTTCAACACCTATGCCAGTCAGGAAACCCTCATCCCTGCCTATGTGGACGCCCTCTGCCGCGAGATCGAGATCGTTGGCGACCAAGTTTCCAAATCGCCCAACAAGAAGACTGCAGAAACTATATTCATTGGCGGCGGAACGCCATCCCTCCTCGCACCTAGCCTATTCGAGAAGATACTGAATTCAATCCGTGATTCTTTCGAAGTATCTTTCGATGCAGAGGTTACTCTCGAAGCCAACCCCGGCACATTGACGCCCAACACATTGCAGGAGCTGTGCGCTCAAGGCTTCAACCGCATCAGTCTCGGTGTCCAATCCATCCACATAGATGAGTTGCGCCTTCTTGGTCGCATCCACGATGCCAATGATGTGCTTGATTCTGTGAACTGGGCACGCCAGTCTAGATTCGAGAACCTGAACCTCGACCTGATCTTCGGTTTGCCGGACCAGCCCAATGATCATTGGCGGGATACTGTTAGACAAATAGTGAGTCTACAGCCGGAACATATCTCATTGTATGCCCTGACCATTGAGCCACGTACACCCCTAGGCCACCGCGTGGCGCAAGGTCTGTTGCCAATCCCCGATCCCGACCTTGCAGCCGATATGTACGAATGGGCAGGGGAGTATCTGGAAGGGCAAGGATATATTCAGTATGAGATTTCCAATTGGGCGAAAGATGTGTCAAGGATTAAGTGTCAAGTGACAGGGGCCAAGGATCAAATATTAGGCATGTGTCAGACGCCGAGTTATGCATGTCAGCACAATTTACAGACGTGGCGTAATCAGCCTTATCTCGGCTTTGGCGCGGGCGCGCACGGATACGAGGCCGGCATGCGGTACTCCAATGTGCTGCGAATCAAAACCTACCTCGAGAGGATGGCGAGTAGTAAATGGCAGAAGGCAGGAAAAGGAATGCAATTGATGGGTGATGGAATGCAGAGGGAGATTGGTGAATTTCCATTATCACCCGCGTCTTCGAACCATCATCGCGTCTTCCGCGGCGATGAGATGAAAGAGACGATGATGCTCGGCTTACGATTGACTCGCGAGGGCGTATCCGCCAATGATTTTACGAAAAGATTCCAGGTTCAACTTCGAGACGTATTCGGTAAAGAGATCGAGGAACTTCTTGGCTTGGGTCTGGTGGAATGTGTTGGAAAAGAAACTTCCGAAGTCTTCACCCCTATCGAGGACTTCACGCAGACTTCGGAGGTCATACGGCTGACCAAACGCGGTCGATTGCTCGGCAATCAAGCCTTCATGCGTTTTATTTGATCTTTATCCCGGTGGAAGGATGCGGAAATCCACCCGAGAGGGTATCACATCGTTGACACCCACTTGGTCAACAGTCCCGCCGGGAGAACCGAGGTTGTATCCAGAAGGAGGAGCATAATGGACACAATATATGCCAAGCGCCAAGCCGGGGAAAGAATACATGCCATTCGAGTCGGGCCAGGTTATTGCAAGCACGTTCGTGCAGCCCTCATTGTAAAGATAGACAGGCATTGTACTTTCGCTCGCTTCACCGGCATCCTGCGTACCATCGCCGTTCATATCCCAATAGACGAAGCCGGTGATGATTCCGGTGGTAGCTGGTGGCTCGGTCGGCGGCTGAGTGGGAAGCGGTGCGGGCTGGGTGATCGCTGGTGCCGAAGGTGTAAAGGTTGGCGTTTGCTGGACAAGGACGATAACACCGTTATAGCCTCCACCTGTTTGCTGAGTGGGAGGAATGGCTGTGCTCTTTTCGCCACCGCACAGGCCGGGTTCAGTACCGACTGGCGTGAAACCAAAGGCTACGCGGCAGGTGTCATCCATGCCGAACAGAGCCTTCAGCGGATAATAAGGTGATGCAGCGTAGGGTGAACCAGCTTCCTGGATGGTAAAAAAGTCGTTGTAATCAAAGAGGGTGGAATTGGATAGACCGAAGTCAGTCCAGGCGCTCCAAAGGAAATCCTTATCCGCAATGGCGTTCTTCTTGACCGCGACCTGCAGATAGGTAGGGTCGAGCGGCGCCTGGCGTACCCAAGCCGTATCCAGGTCCGAGCCGAGATCGTCATCGAAAAGCAGGGTTTCGTAGCCATCGCCCTTCCCGGGAGCATCTGAGAGTAGGGGCCGATGGTTACCCACATCGTTGTTTGTATCGGTGAAAAGTTGAATATTGTTCTTTGTCCAGCTGGAAGAGTAGGTGGGCGTAGCCCAGAGCAGGAAGTCACCGCGCCCATCCAAGTCCACATCAATCTCGATGCCGTAGGGGGTATCCATTGTTTTCGTGGCTGGGTTCACGTCAATCACCTGCGTGGAGAAGTAATACCACACCTCCTCGTCGGAGATGAAGGTCCAGACGATGTCTGCGTCTGGGCGGTAGGTGTTGTCCAACTCAAAGGGACGTTCATATAGATCAATCGAGTGGTCATCGCCATAGTTGGAAGGAAAGACCTCGTCCTTGGTTGCTGCCAGAATGGTCGTTGGGTCGGTAGGATACGAAATGTAGCTCAAGCCTCCGCCGGGTGGGTTGACGGGAACATTATTTACCGAAGGGGGAGGTGTGGCTTCATTAGCGGGGGGTGAGGTCACCGCGCCTTCGCCACCTTGTGGCGAAGTGACTGCTTCTGTAACGGCTGGTGATGGTGTGGACGAGCGGCTGCGCAAAGGAAGGCTACAGGCAGCGAGCAGCAGCGCAAGGTTGAGAAGGATTGAACAGCTGGCAATGAATGATTTCCGCATATTGCCTCCACATAAAGTAAGGGTGAGATTAGGTTGATTATCACATGTACAGAGAGTTCATGCAAGCCCAGTTCCCTATCAGAAATGATTGCCAATATCAGCTAAAATCCTCTATACTATGCCTGTTGCCGGTCGCACTCTTTCAACCGTTGATTTAATAAAGCTCTCGAAAAAGAAGTTAATAAAATGCTCAAGATCACACACTTCAATAAAATTACACGCTTCGACTTGGCGCGGGCAGTGCCCAATCGATGGCGTTACTGGACTACTACCTATTTGGTGGATGATTTGTTGGTGGATACAGGTTGTGCCCACACCGCGTTAGAGTTACTTTTAACCTTGGCGGATGCACCGTTGACCTGTATCGTTAACACCCATACCCACGAGGACCACATCGGCGCGAATGGTGACCTACAAGCGCGGCAGCCTGACCTGACGATCTACGCCCATCCCCTGGCTCTGTCGATCTTGGCTGACCCGCGCGGGATGCAACCGCTACACCCATATCGAAAGGTTTTCTGGGGTTGGCCGAAACCTTCCCATGCTATAGCGGTGACAGACAACGCAATGGTGAAGACGAAACATCAGTGCTTCCAAGTAATTTACACACCCGGTCACGCTCCAGATCACATCTGTCTTTACGAACCGGAAAATGGTTGGCTTTTTACTGGTGATCTATTCTCAGGTGGAAAGGATCGCGCCATCCGCGCGGGTTATGAGCCACCGACCTAAGTTCGCAACCTTTGACCCTAAAGCTCGTGTTTTTGGCTAGCTTTACGAGTATAGGTTCAAGCAAGCCCAACGAGATTAGGTTAGCACTTCGAATAATTCTTAAGTGTTATTATACCCCTTGGCCTAACCAATCCAGGCTTCCGGACTGAGCCAGATTTTTTAACGGTACCACTCTGATATTTTCAGTCAGCGCATAGGGTTGCACGCCGGGATAAATGACCAGCAAGCGATTGAGCTCAAGATCCGCTAAAGCGGCGCGCATCGAAGGCGTCAGGCGCGGCGCATCCATTCGTTTACATTCCACGCCAATCCGCTGGCCTTCTTTAATCAACAACAAATCCAACTCTGCCCCCGAATGTGTTCCCCAAAAATAAGCTTCATCTGGCATGGCAGACTTCAAAACTTCCTCGATCACATAACCTTCCCAGGAGGCCCCGCTCTTGGGATGCATCTGCAAATCCAGTTCAGAACGAATCCCCAATAAGTAATGAAGCAAGCCAGTATCGCGGAAGTAAATTTTAGGCGCTTTCACCTGGCGTTTGCTCACATTGGCATACCACGGTTGCAACACCCGCACCATGAAAACCCCTTCGAGGATATCGAGATAATTGCGAATTGTTGGTTCACTCACCCCAAGGGCTCGGGCAGGTTCAGCATTATTCCAGGTTTGCCCATGATAATGCGCAAGCATCGTCCAAAACCGTAAAAGCTTTGCCGCCGGGATTCGGATGCCCCATTGCGGGAAATCCCGTTCAAGCAGCATTTGAGTGAAGTTCTTGCGCCACGCCAAACTGTCTGCTTCCAAATTTGCCAGAAATGAAAGCGGGAAACCACCCCGTAGCCAGTGCATCGACTGCGCGTCTGCACCTACTTCCGAAATGCTAAAGCCATTTACTGGGATCATCTCTATACGTCCCGCCAGCGATTCCGATGAGGCGCGTACCACATCAGGTGAAGCACTGCCCAGGATAAGAAAGCGCGCCGGCAAAGGGTCGCGATCAGCAAGAACGCGTAAAAGCGGGAATAAATCTGGCCGGCGCTGGATTTCATCAATGACCACCACCCCGCGCAATTCACGCAGGGCGGTCATTGGTTCTTGCAACCGACCCAAACTGGTTAAATCTTCCAGATCAAAATAGTTGGGAGAATCTGGGGGAACAAACTGACGAGCCAGGGTGGTCTTGCCCGATTGGCGAGGACCAATCAGGGCCACCACACGACTTCGCTCCAAAGCAATTTGGATAGTTTGTAGATAAACAGCACGTTGTATCATAACAAACATCATACCACGAAAAAGACAACTTGCTATTATTCAGGCGGTTGAAAATACCGTAGAGTTTTTGAGTATAATCCATATTGAAGAAAACTCGGTGTTTCAATACATCCGCGAAGCGGGGAAATAATGCCAGGAGGTGATCAACCCCCAAGGAGGGTTAACGATTATCCGAGGATAAGAGGATTCAGGTTTTGGGTTTTTACGCGGCTCTTTTGCGCATCATATTCCCCAGATCCCATTCACCCAGCTGGCTGATGTTTTTCTCTTGCGCATTGATTATAATGTCAAGTTTATCGCTAATATCCTCCCAAGTACCGGTTTTTTCTGTCCCATGAACATACAGGCGGCGGATTTTGTGCGATTCCAAGCCGGCAGCAAACAAATCGGTGAAGAAGAGACACATCACGGCAGAAGGGAAGATAGCACTGAGGGCAGTTAGAGCTGTGGCATGATGATGGAGGGAGTTGATGTACCCGTTGCTAGTAGATAAAATTTTTGGGTCGCTGATGACCACGGTGTCGAGCTGGTTAACGCAGATGAAAAGCGTCAGATCGTAATGCAGGCCGAGGGTCTGCTCGAACTCTTCTCCGTAAAATTCAGGAGAATCCCTTCGTAGATGCAGGGTGGCTTGTTAAATATATTTTTTTCGGTCTTGAATAAAAGAGCTCAACCGATCAAATCAAGAAAGACTTTTACAACCTTCGGATCGAAGTGCTTCCCATCCTGTTCACGGATGTAATCCAATGCCTGTTGCTTGGGCCAAGCCTTGCGATACGGGCGATCGGAGGTCAGGGCATCGTACACATCCACCACTGCGAAGATGCGTGCCGCCAATGGGATTTGCTCTCCTTTTAAACCACGCGGGTAACCGTTGCCATCCCATTTTTCGTGATGGCAGTAGGGAATATCAACCGCCCGGCTGAGGTAGGCAATGGGCGCAAGCATGTCATGGGCAAGTTGGGGATGAAGGCGCATGGACATCCACTCTTCTTCAGTGAGCTTTCCCGGCTTGAGCAGGATATTATCCGGCACGCCCATTTTTCCAATGTCGTGCAGCAATGCTCCACGGCGCACGTGAACCAATTCCGCCTCACCCAGGCCCAGAGTCCGCGCCAGGTTGATGGTCATGTTAGTGACCCGATCGGAGTGACGCTCGGTTTCGTGTTCGCGCAGATCAAGGGCTCGCGACCAGCCTTCGATGGTGGCGTCGTAAGCCAGTGCCAGATCCACATTTGAGCGTTGCAGGTTTTCGAAGAGGGTGGCGTTGTCAATCGCCAGTGCTGCCTGACCGCCCAGTGTTTCGAGGAAATTCAACCATTCAGGATCCGGATTCAATTCAGAGCGGTGATATATTTCAAGAACCCCTTTGATCTGTCCTTTGGCAAAGAGAGGCACAGCGAAATAGGCAATGAACCCTTCATTGGCAAGGAATTCACCCTTTAGCAAGTCTTGATCCGCTGCAGAGATGTTTGGGATATTGATCGTGCGATGTTCCAGAGCAGCGCGGCCGGCATGACTCTCCCCCAAACGCACATGCAGGTTTTCGATGCCTCTGGTACGGAAACCGCGCCCGATGCTGAAATCGAGCGTCTGTGTGTGTGTGTTCAGCAGAAGGATATCAGCTGCATCCACACCCAATTGTCCGAGGATGTGATTGAGCAGGATATCCAGTGTCAAGCGCATGTCCAACACGGATCCTATAGCCATGTCTATCGAGCGCAAAGCTGCCAACCGCTGTACCTGTTTCTGGGTCTGTTCATGCAGACCAGCGCGGCGAATGGC
>Ga0172371_10000238_pt1 | contig 81338 bp, 71 predicted proteins | sample Lak12m_FD_114543 | JGI IMG/M metagenome (GOLD analysis project Ga0172371, IMG submission 114543) | Freshwater microbial communities from Kabuno Bay, South-Kivu, Congo - kab_022012_12m | ecosystem: Environmental > Aquatic > Freshwater > Lake | place: Democratic Republic of the Congo: South-Kivu...
AAGAAAAGTTACTTCCACCTAGTAAGAATAGACTCGCGCTGGAAAACGCGAGTCGCCAGGTATACCAGCAACGCGTCCAGCACCAACATGACAACAGCCACGCCGGAGATCACCTGCCTGTTCAACACAAACAACCCTGCCATCTGACCAAAGAAACCAGCCAGAACTGGAACGATGATGACCATCGAGACTTGCTCGGCAACCCGCGGGTCAGCCACGCGTGAAGAGACCATCAAGGCAAAAGCAACCGCCATGATTGCCAGCAAAGGACCAACGATGAAGATGGCAATCAACCACCGGGAATCAAGCAACGCGATCAAGAGCATCTTGTTGGCAACAAGAAGCCACGAACCGAGAGTGAATAACCCAAATGCGCCGTAAGTTGCCAGAACTGCTGGGATGACCGCTGCAAGGCACTTTCCCACAAGCAGCTCGATGGTGGTGATAGGTGTGGCCAGAAGAGGTTCTAGGCTGTGGGTGGTCTTCTCACCGACTATAGAATAGGCTGCGATGGTAACCGGGATGGCAACCGGTACGATCATGAACATCATCATGAACTCACTCACCATGAAAACCTGGAAGCACTCGGCCCCGCTTAATCCCTCGGGGCACAATCCCTGTGTCATCTCGGAAGGAAGTTGATTATCAACAGCTTCCCCGGTACCACGTGAGACATTGCGGGTTGCATAGATGATGCCAAGCGGCAGGGCAGTCATAAGCAGCGGCAGGAAAGCAACCGTGAAGATAACCAGCCGGTTCTTGAATACCTCAGCCCATTCCTTGTGAATGATGGTTGTGATTTTATTCATTTATCACCTCATGTATCGTTGCGAGGGGTATTCTTTTTCCCGGAAGCAATCTTCGCGTATGAAAGGAGATTGCTTTACAAAGCGACCTCACAATGACACGCTACCACTATGCACTCTTGACCAATTGCAAGTACACATCTTCCAACGAGTGGCGCAGCTCACCTACGAATTGAATATCCGCACCAGCGCTGACCAACACACGAATAATGTCAGGATCATGTGACTCAGGATCATCCATGTTGACGAGCAGTTTATTCTCGATGGTTTTCACTTCACGCACGAATGGCAACTTCCGCAATTCAATTGCCAAACTCTCATCGACAGCACGCAAGTGGAACACCACCTTCCGACCAAAAACAGATTGGCGCAGATTAGCCGGTGTATCCATCACCAGTAGGTGCGTTTTGAAGACAGCGATGCGGTCGCACAGACGGTCAGCTTCATCCAAATTATGAGTACATAGAAAGATCGTCCGACCCTCTTTGCGTAACTCAGCGATGAAATCACGAACGAGGTGAGCAGCCTCCGGGTCCAATCCTGCTGTAGGTTCGTCCAGGAATAAAATACGCGGCTCATGCAACAAGGCGCGGGCGATTGCCAGCTTCTGCTTCATGCCTTTCGAAAAAGTACCGGCAGAGTCGTAGCGCCGCTCCCATAAACCCAACATGCGCAGGTACTTTTCAACCTGACTCTTTACATTCTTCACCTCGTATAGAGAAGCGAAGATCTGCATATTGTACTCAGCAGACAGATTGTCATACATGCCAGGGGTTTCTGTCAGCACACCCACGGTACGACGGATCTCGGTATCATGTTTACCGAGAGTGAAACCAGCCACCTCCGCATTACCGCTGGTTGGACCGATAAGACTGGTCAACATGCGTACAGTGGTCGTCTTTCCCGCTCCATTAGGACCGAGGAAGCCAAAGACCTCACCCTCAGACACATCGAGATTGAGGTTATCAACGGCTAGAATGTCCTTAAAACGCTTGGAGAGATTTTCGGTACGGATCATGTTTCACCATCAAGCGGATAAGAAACCCGCTCTACTGGTAACGCGTATTCTCTAGATTTTCATTTGTCTCTTCGACTGGCTTGGGTATAAACCCAGTCGAACCTTCGAAACTGGTCTGGGAAGGAGTGATGGCTGCAGCAGGTGTCATGGATTCAGCCTGACGCAGGTTAAAGATAATAACCAAGCCAAGGATGGCGAAACCTCCAATGATGGTTTCTGTCCAATATACATTCAAATAATGAACTAAAATTAGAGCCATCCCATCGGTGAGGGCATGGAATAATACTGCCAACCAGACCCAGAACCACTGCTTGCGGGAAAAGGTTTGCAGAACCAACGCTGATAAACAAACCTGCACCGGTATTGTAAAAAGACGTTCAACCGCCCCAATAAGCGAATCGTACCACGATGCTGACCAGTAGGCTTGAACCTGTTGACGGGCCAAGTCCAATTTATCACCAGAAAAGAGCGTGGATAGATCCATATTTCGGAGGATAGCCATCTGGATATAAGCGTACAGCACCAAAGCACCTAGCAGGATCGCCTCCGCGCCTCCGTGACCCGCGCCAGCAAGGAGACCTTTTCCCCATGAACGTGCATCCTTGGCCCACCAACGGTACATGCCATAACGAAACGATTCCTCGAAGAGACCAGCGCTCATGCCGCCGAAGAGTGCGTTAAAGAGCAACTGCGCGGAAGACGACCAATTTACGATGCCGGTTTGATTGAGAAGCTTGCCAACGATCCAGTTGAATGGGAGATGCCCGACCTGTGATAGCACAAATGTCGCTGCGCCGATCCACCACAGATGCCATCCCAATTTAAAATGGCGCGTCAGGTAGATGCCAAGGCTGATTGGCATGGCAATCATCAAAAAGCCATTAAGGAAGTGGGTGAAGTAAAGAATATTCAATAGCCACCTTTCATTGCTAGGAGCACGGAGACGAAGCAATCTATTATTCGGCGTGGAGATTGCTTAGGCAAAGAAAGACTCGCACGACATTTACTCAGAGGATATGTTTCATCATTCTAACAACCGATTGGTAGACCGGTGACTCGTCGCCAAGATCCACCAGAGGACGACCTGAAACCTCGAAGGTCATCAACTCTGCATTTTCTGGGATGACACCAAGAAGAGGCACACCAATCTTCGCTATTGAATCACGCAATTCAGGCTGCACACCATTGGACACGCGGTTCAGGATGAGGCAGGTCTTCTCTATGCGAATGTCCAGCTCGCGGCTCATCTCGAAGATGCGTCCCGCGGCAACCAGCCCACGCTGGGTTGGGTCGCTGACGATGAGCAGGTGCTGAACGTCGCGCGTGGTACGCCGTGAAAGGTGCTCCATACCAGCCTCGTTGTCAATTACCAAATATTCGTAATGGCGGCTCAAGCCATCCACCACCTCACGCAAATTATGATTGACCGCGCAATAGCAGCCGGGACCTTCGCCCCGCCCCATGGCAATTAAATCAAAGCGGCTACCCTCAGCCAGAGATGAACGGATATGGTATTCAAGATAGTCACGCTTATCCATACCTCCCGGAAGAGAACCCATCGCAGCACCGCTCTGCAACAGCGAGGACTTGACCTGCTGGAGCATATCCTCACGGATATCACCGACCGTCCATTCCAAGTCGAGACCAAGCACCATGTTTAGGTTGCTGGAAGGGTCCGCGTCTATGGCGAGGATGCTGCCAGTTTGATTCTGGACAAGGTATTTGATCACCATTCCGGCAACGGTGGTCTTACCAACGCCACCTTTTCCGGCGAGCGCGATAGTAGTAGTCATGAAGTCGGATCATCCTTATATTGATAATTTATAAAAGAGCTGCTGTGCGGCTTGCTTGAGAGATTGAACATGGTCATAAACTGGCACACCCAACCTGTCTGCCTCCTGGACTTTTAAATCAGCAGGCATGTAACCGAGTAGAGGAAGGCCTGGTGTTTCGGTTTCAAGGAATTTAACTTCATCTTCATTTCTAACTTTATTGCCGACAAGCCATAGCTTTGTAAGGCCGATATCATTTGCCAATTTCCTGATCTGTGCAGCGGTACCGAGACTGCGGCGAGTCGGTTCGACGACGATCAGCATGGCATCCACGAAGGACACGGTGGCGCGGCCGAGATGCTCGACACCAGCGTACATATCGAGAAGCAATACATCGTCCTTGCGAAAGAGCAAGTGCGTGAAGAGGGTCTTGAGCATGGCGGATTCAGGGCAGATGCAGCCTGATCCGCCAATATCCACACTACCCATTTCCAACAAGCGCACGCCATGATGAACAATACTGAAACGATCAGGGATATCGTCAACGCGCGGGTTAAGAGTGAAAAAGCCACCCACCGTGCCGGGTTTGGCACCGGTGCGCTCCTCAATCAAGTCATCCATCTCGGAGATGGGATGTAGTTTTTTACGCAACTCAGGCGGGAAACCCAACGCCCCTGCCAAACAGGGACTAGGGTCCGCATCCACGGCAAGAACATCACGGCCTGCGTCTGCGTAAACTTGCGCCAACAACGCGGTAAGAGTTGTCTTACCCACCCCACCTTTACCAGTAATAGCAAGTTTCACTTTACTCCTGATTTATTTCCCATGGAAAGGTATCCTTATTTTTCTAATGGTATCTGCAATCTAAAGTCATAACACCAACATTTCTTGAAGAAGCCACTATTACGTCATCTATGCCAGCGTTTGCACCTGGTAGGTGTAACCATCCTTGACTTTCGCCTGGCTTTCCAGATATTTCATTACATACTGCCCGCAATTCGAACCGATCTTGTTCTCGATCACCTCACCGATACTTACAATTACCTCGTAACCGGCTACGGAGAGGTCGTCAGCCAATGAACGCGCTGATTCGGGATTATGCGGGTCCACATAAGAGAATAGCCCATTTAGTACTGCGTGGCATGTTGGGTTGACTGGTGTGATCTTGATGAGAAAGTGCGCTGGATCGAAATAGCGAAGCAGCACATCCGGTTCGATCGGTGAACCGGCCGCAAGCGCGAAGTTAAGCGTGATTTTACGGTCGCCAGGGCGGAAATAACGCTCACCATAGGCAGCCATCCGGGTAAAGTCCCATTTGCGTACCGGGATAAGTTTATCACGCAGGGTGGGGTCAGTGGAATGGACCGAAAATTGAAATTGGAAACGCCCATTCCCATACAACCGGTTCTTGATATCCATCAACCGCTCAAAGAAGGCATCCCTTCCATGCGGGGCGATGGTAGAGACGGAAGGCATCAGACCCGGAGCATCGAAACGATTTGGAAGTTCATCCAGTGCATCTAGCACAGCCATATTCAGGGCTGGCTCACCCATGCGCGCGAATTGGATCTTGAACTTTAAAGCAGGTACGTGCCGCTCCGGATACCAGCGGGTAACCATGTACTCAATTTGGGACAGGATTTGCTCGGCGTTTGGCTTACCCAGATATTGCCCTCCCGCATCGCATATTTGGCACTTTACAGGGCAGCCGAACAATGTAGATACCATCATTATCCAGCGTTCATCACGATTGTAAGGAGGCTGGAGAGCCTCAACGAATTCAATCAGTTTACCGTCCATATCAGCCAAGTAAACGGTGGCGATGTCGGATTGACCGGAAACAGCAAAGACTTTCATGAAAAGAATCCTCCGTTATATCGAGGAAGTACCTTGTGGCCGGGTCTCAAGACGGATTTCATCCTATTCGACCTTCAGCCCTCCCGAGGACAATTGCTGGTAAATCTGCATGGCGGCGCGCAGACCCTCACCTACTGCAATACCAGTCTGACGGTAAATGCCGTTATGGACATCACCAATAAGATATAGTTTACCATCTTCGACCAATCTTTGTTCCTGCATTTTTACACGTTCTGTCAGGAAATCCATCGCTGGCTCGCGACCGATGGCGAAAATGCAGTAATCCATGAAAATGGAACAGCGATCAGTGAGTAATATTAAGCTATTGGTCCGCTTATCCACCTCGATCTTTTGTAAAGAGATGTTTGTTTGATAAGTAATGGATGGAATCGATTTTATTCGCTCCCAGAGCAGCGGCAAGCAAGAGGGTTCAGTACCGCGATTGAGAATGGTAACTGTGTTGTCTCGTGCGGCAAGATTGAGAGCGTAATCGAATGCTGCATCGCCTGCGCCGACGATCACAATGTGTTTGTTTTGCTTGCCAAAGAGCGGCCATACTTCGCTGAATACTTGTCCTCTTGCCTTTTGCGGTACAAATACAGGAAAAGGCTTTGCTTTAGTGCCAGTGGCGATGACAGCAATCCTCGCTCGATAAAGGTTGGGGTTGGAATTACTCATTACTGTAGCGGAAAATTCATTATTATCGAAATCGAGGCGTGTAACTTCTCCTTGGATCACATCTAGACCCACCCTTTCCATCTGACGTTTGAAAAGACTGATCAAATCAGGACCGGAAATGCCATTTGGAAAGCCTGGATAGTTTTCTACCAAATTGGCATTCCGTAACAAACCACCCATCCCATCTTTTTCCACAAGGGTTGGGAGAAGTTTGTAACGGAAAAGCTGGGTGGCAACGGATATTCCGGCGGGACCGGCACCTATTATAATTATATTTGTTTCGTTAATATGAAAATGATTATTTTTAAAATTATTGTTGTTATTGACTATGCGCATTTCTATATTTTCCCATTTTCAAAGACGGCGAGTATATCCTCTACCAGAGCCGGTACAGCAAAGCCATGAGCCAGATTAAGCAAAGTGGCACAATGGAAAGCTTCAGTGTAGGTGGCAGTACCATTTATAGTGAAGAAAACATCGAAACCCCGCATGAAAGCTGAGCGCGTGGTAGTCTCGCAGCAAAGGTGAGTCATCACACCTGTAATGACCAACTCCCCCACCCCTCTGCCGCGTAAATCGGACTCGAGGGAGGTTTGGTAAAAAGCATCATATTGGGTCTTCCGCAGGACATTGCTTTCTGTAACATCGAGAGTGGAAATGATCTCGCTCCCCTTCCCTTCTGGTAGGATTAAATCGCGCCACCACGATACCATCATTCCAGCATCTTCGGGGGTATTGAGATGACGGCTAAAAAATACCGGGAGTCTGCGGGCATAGAATACCTTGATCAGCGATTGAATACCTGGCAAAATGGCAGAGGCGCTTGGGATGAAGGCGTGGGAGGATGGTTCGAGGAAATAATTCTGCATATCCAGCACCAACAGCGCGGCGCGTGAAGGATGAAAGTCAATATTCGCGTGGTTACGGCGCAAATCGCTTACGGAGATCAGCATTTCCTTGGCTTTGGAGAGGATCGTTTCTGTAGTGAAATAGGTTTCCTTTTGCATTGTTTACAAGGGTGATGCATTATCCATGGTCTCGAAATGTCCTTCCAACTAACACCCAGGACAACTCCACCAATGTCAGCCTGTACTGACCAATCAAGTAAGCAGCATCCTTGTCAACATGCTGCCGAGGATGGCACAGACATCTGTAGGCAGGTAGTGACCTGCCGATGCGTCGAAAAGTATCTGACAGGAGGGTGGAAAATCATCATCTCCCAGGTAATAGACAACTGCCAGCATAAAGCGTGGCAAGGCATGAAAGGCGAAAGCAGCATCACCAACCGACATCTTTACACCATCCAACTTGCACGCCGCGGCCATAAAAGCAGTTAAATCATTCCCAAAGTGCCTCACTAACTCTCCGCCTGTGTACCCCTGAAAAGCCTGCCGGTAAAACCGCCCATCAGGTAGGCTGTCAAAGGAAATCCAGCGTCTTATTAGTGGTGTTTCATCGGCACTGATCAGGTAATACAGCAGGAGAGCCTGGGTCACCACGGGTAGAGACATTCCTGTTTTTATATCCACAGGCACTAGGTCAGGAAAATCGACAATCACAGGATGCTCAAAGAAAAGAAATCGCAAGCTCGTCGTCTTCGCATCGTATTCAGCTCCACACCGGTTCGCTAATGCGCTTGGAGATTGCGCGGATAGCTTCGCACGTAAGTCATCGATACGTTCTCCAAGATGATCGGCTTTTATAGGCATTTGTTGCATCATTTCTCAAGCTTCAACCGCCATGCAAGTCATTGTTTCAATAATTCCGGGGATGGGTTGAATATCATTAGCCAAAACGCGACCCAGATGCTCAAGATCGGTCGCCTCGACGATTGCAACGGCATCATATGGCCCAAAGGTCATATTAGCCTCTTTGACTGTTGAAACCCTACGCAAATTTCGAACGATCTCGCCAATTTCTCCAATGCGAACTTTTATCAATACATAAGCCTTCATGGGTCATTTCTCCTCATGGTGAACATTCTTATGCAGGAAGACCGACCAATAAACAGCAGCCACAAGCACTGCACCACCGAATACATTTCCGATCGTCACTGGTAATAAATTATTTACCAGGAATGTACTCAAGGTCAGTCCCGAGAGGTCCAAGCCCTTGGATGCGACAAAAGCCGGATCGAATGCCTTTATCAACATCGCAAAAGGAATAAAATACATGTTAGCAATGCTATGTTCGAATCCAGCCGCGACGAAAGCCGTAACCGGGAAAACTATGCTGATGACTTTGTCCACAACGCTACGTGCGCTGTATGTTAACCATACAGCCAGGCATACAAGAGTGTTGCACAACACTCCCAGCACCAGCGCCTGGATGAAATCAAAATTGACCTTACCAGCAGCAATCGTTAGCGCGGTTTCGCCAATCGAACCGCCACCTGCAAGGTACTGTCTACTAAGGAACACCAGCATGGCAACCCCAAACGCGCCAATGAAATTTCCCACGTAGACAATACCCCAGTTGCGCAGCAATGCGGGCGTGCCCACCTTTCCGCTGGCCCAAGCCATGACAATCATGTTATTACCTGTAAACAATTCTGCACCGCCAACGACAACCAAGATTAACCCAAGACAAAAGCCAAAACCTGTCAACAATTTGGAGACGCCATAAGGCCAAGCAGACGAGGTGCCAGCTGAAATTACAGTGGCGAATACTGCCCCTAATGCAATGAAAGCGCCAGCCATTATAGCAAGCACGAATTGGGTTAATGCCGGTGCTTCTGCCTTGCGTACGCCTATGTATTCAGCGCGTAAAGCCATTTCCTGGGGTAGTAGTGCATCAATTCTGGTATCTTGTGCCATGCTACAATTTGACCTTTCACGGATCAAATGACTCGTGTTAATTTTCCATGTATAACATGGACACCCGCAGCTGAGAAGAGCCGCGGGTGTCTTCTAATCAATGAGTTACGCAGGTTCAGGCCTTTGATGGAACTGGCGGCTTTGCTGCAGGCGGAACGAAGTCCGGCGGCAACAAGCCGGCATTAGTAACGATGCGCGGTACTATTTCTTCCCAGCCAACAGCCATGATGTGGAAACCGTTCACACCCTGCTTGGTTTTGATCTTCTCGATCAACTCCAGGGTGATCTTCACACCCTCTTCGGCTGCGCCATCGCCGGCAGCTTCCATACGCTTTAGTAGGTTATCAGGCACTTTCACGCCGGGCACTTCCTCATTCATGTACTTAGCGACCTTGAAGCTCTTGAGCGGAGTGATACCGATCAGGATATAGACCTTGCCCAGGATACCGCGTTTATCCAACTCATTGAGCCAGTCATCCAACCGGTCGGCGTCGTAGACCAGGTTGGTTTGGAAGAATTGTGCTCCTGCGTTGAATTTTTTATGCTCTCTTAAAGCCTGAAACTTTGGCTCAGAGGTCAACGGAGAAGCTGCCGAACCCAAGAAAAACTTGGGTGGGAACTTCATATCTCGTCCATCCAAGTACTTGCCTTCATCGCGCATCCGACGCAGTATCCATAGCATCTGGACAGCATCGAGATCCACTATATCCATACGACCGCGGGGATCAGGAGCAAGCTTCATGCTATCACCGGAGAGGCAGAGGATGTTGCGTACCCCCAAGGCATTTGCTCCAAGAATTTCACCCTGCAAGCCGATGCGGGTGCGGTCGCGCGCCGCGACCTGCATTACCGGCTCGGCGCCATGTTGAACAGCGATCGTGCTACACGCCCAGGAGGACATGCGCGGCGAAGCCGATGGGCTGTCAGTGAAATTAATCGCGGCAACATAAGGCTTAACTAGATCAATATTACTGCCCAGCTTATTGGTTGAAATGGTCATCGGCGGAGCAACCTCGGCAGTGACCACGAATTCACCAGCGTTCAGTCGCCGTTCAAGATTCGAAACAGGCTCTTCGTACTTCGGCGCGTGGAATTCTGCATCACCATTCCACCAAATCGGCTGACGGACGGGCTGAAAGACCGAGCTCCAGTTTTCAGTGCGTTTTTTTGGATCTGAAGAGAACAAACCGGAAATAAACTTTCCAGTTCCAACCTTCTTTACCTGGCGGACCACATCACCCCATGTCTCACCGCCGGTCTTGTTCCAGTCCAATGGTGGCAATACTTCCAAGAGCATCTCCTCGCGTCCCATTTTAAAGGCGCGGTCAAAGATACGGTACCAGATGCAAGGACGTGTCTCATCAACGTAGCAATGTTCCTTGGTTGAACCACCGCATGGACCGTTGCGCAAGCCCTTGGGACATTCCATGGGGCAGATGAAAGCGGTCTCTTGCAAGAGGCAGTTTCCACACATGCGGCAACCCCACAGCGGTCCTTTTACTAAGATTTCTGTAGTTTCAAGCAGCCGATTGCTAAATGTCTCATTCTTGAAAGGCCGGTAGGCTGGCTGCCAACGCCGTCCAGGAGTAAATACAGGCATAAAACACCTCCAAAGTCACGTAGTAATTACGATTCTAATCCCGCTTTTACGGTTTCAACATCCACTTGGTGATTGCCACCTTCTGGCGCATCAGGAATGAAACCCTTTTTCATCATCATACGCGTTAATTCTCGCGAGCGTTTGATGATCTTAACGGCATTTTTGAATTCCTGTTCATAAGTCATCGTGATTCTCGCCAATCCCTGCTCAATGGCTTTCATCGCCACTGCTGCTGCTTCACGTGGGAAAACTTCCCAATCGTCCATGTTCGGCAGGATGTGTTCGTTATCTAAATTGTTGCCCACATGATCGGCAAGCGCTTGGGCAGAGGCGAAGCACATTTCATCTGTAATGGTACGGGCGCGTACATCCAGCGTACCGCGGAAGATGCCGGGAAAGCCAAGCGAGTTATTAACCTGATTTGGGAAGTCGGAACGGCCGGTAGCCACAACCGCCGCACCGGCTTCCTTAGCATCCCATGGCCAGATCTCCGGCACCGGGTTGGCACAGGAGAAAACGATCGAATCCTTTGCCATTGTCTTAATCCATTCCGGTAGAATGACACCCGGCCCGGACTTGGACAGGGCAATGATAACATCCGCCCCTTTAATCGCCTCGGGCATATTACCCTCGCGGCGTTCAGCGTTGGTGATGTTGCACAGCTTCCACTTATTCACATACTCAGCCTTGCGCATCTCAATGTCCTTGCGATGTTTGCCCAGGATGCCTTTGCTATCCACCATGAAGCACTTGGCAGGGTTTACGCCCCAGCTGAAGATCAGACGAGAGCAGGCTACATTTGAGGCACCCGTACCAATAAACGTGATCTTGACATCGCTTTTCTTTTTGCCCACCAACTTGAGAGCGTTCATCAGTCCGGCAAGAGTGACGGTGGCTGTACCCTGCTGGTCATCGTGCCAGACGGGGATTTCAGCTCGCTCACGAAGTGTGTCGAGAATATAAAAACATTTCGGGTTGGAGATGTCTTCCAGGTTTACACCACCCCAACCAGGCTGGAGATTCAATACGAGATCAATGATCGCATCCGGGTCTTTTGTGCCGACCATGATGGCAATACCATCCACGCCACCCAGGTATTTGTAGAGAAGCGCCTTTCCTTCCATGACGGGCATACCAGCCTTGGGACCGATGTCGCCGAGACCCAGCACACGCGTCCCATCGCTGACCACAGCCACGGTATTCCATTTGTTCGTGTATTCGTAGATCAGTTCTGGATTGGCTTGGATTGCCTTGCATGGCGCAGCCACACCGGGTGTATACCAGATGGCGAAATCATTGAAATCACGAACAGTACACTTTAAGGCGGTCTCCACCTTACCTCTATAGAAAGGATGAAGCTGCATGGCATCGCTAGCCGGCTTGGTTGCCTTAGCTAAAAGTTGTTCAACATTCATCTTTTGTTTTGACATTTCACTCTCCTTAAAAGATTTCCATAGTTTGGTGGAAATTATTTATTTTTTATATCCATTCAAACGGATTGACATTCGCCTACTATCTCTCACTGTGTGAGATAACCTTCGGCGTAAATAACTTTGTTAAGAAGGATCTGCACCGTCTTCCAGATGGCAGCCTGTTCTAGGTCGGACATGTCGAAGTCTTCGATCTGCGGTTCCTCGCTCTCAGATGTTCGCTCTGCAATCTTATTATAGAGGCGGGCTAACGGCGAAGAGTTATCCCTGGTCTCAATCCAATGGATAACATCGTTCTGCTTCTGATCAAGCGGGTTGGCGATCATCATTTGCAAACCCACACCCATTAGCATGGCACAGTAGACCCGGTTGATGAGTGGGCGTCCTTCGGGTGGTACCGCGTTCGAGACGTTGGACAAACCTACAGAGATGGCCGGCGCTGGATCCCATGAGAATGGTAACATTCGCACTGCCTCGATCAACTGGGGACAGTACTCCTGGCAACCGGAAACGGTCAGCACAAGTGGATCAATGATCAAGTCATTCATGTTGAAACCGATCTCCGCCAGGTGTGGGATGAGCATGCTGACAGCAATATTAACGCGTTCCTCGGCAGCAACCGGGATTCCAGATGTGCCCATAGTAAGTGCAATAATCTTCGCGCCGAATTTCTTGGCAAGTTGTGGCACCTTTTCGAGGCGTTCAGGTTCAGCAGAGGTTGAGTTTAAAATAGGTTGCGCCTTTTTTATACTTTTCAAAGCGGCCTCCATGCCTTCAACGTTGGTTGTGTCAATCGAAAGCGGCACATCGACAACAGCTTCAACGGTCTCTATCATCCACGGCCAAACTTCGGCAAAGTCCTTCTTCCGTGGACCCAGGTTGAGGTCCACGCACTTTGCTCCAGCCTCAACCTGTTTAACTGCTAAGTCCATAAAGAACTCTCGGTCGCGATTGGTCAGCGCTTCTTTGACTTTTTCTGAAATGATATGAATGTTTTCACCAATGATGTACATAGCAACCTCCTAATTAAATTGGTTTCGATTGGCTTGCCAGTCGAAACGATTGGTCAGAAATACCTTCTTTCCAGTGACAAGCCACTGGAGAATTCATTATCCTCATTAATCGATTGAAATCGTCATCCTCAGTTTAAAACTCTTCGTTCTTTTTCTTCAACAGAAGCGTCATAAAAACTACATCTGCGCAATCACCATCCGGGAACATAAAATAGTCTTCCAGTGTACATTGGACTTTGTATCCAACCTGCTCGAAGGCGCGAATAACTTTTGTTTGTTCGGCAAGCACTTCACCTATGAGGATTTGTAAACCCTGCTTACGCGCCAACTCTATCAATGCATGCATTAATTTCATACCCAGCCCACGCTTGCGATATTCCTTCGACAGAAATATTCGCGCCTCACCAATGTGACGATGCGAGCCGTGTAAAAAGTGCAAAGTTCCCAAGCCGACAGCGCGATCCTTGACAAGCGCCATCACAGGCAGCACTTCATCATAATTGAGATTATCGCACCATCCCTGGACGACCTCAGAATCTTTAACGTTGCTGCGAAAGACGCGAAGGTCTTCGTCTGAAAGTGGATGGAATAGTTCTTCCAGGTGCTGACGATCATCCTTGACCAGAGGCCGGATCAATACATAGACTCCATCCCGCAGGGTGATAACTTCTCGGTAATTTTTTATTTGATCTGGAAGCATATCGCTCCTTTCGAGTGTCACGCGACACGTCTCAAGTGTTTCTTTTCAAGTATCACAATTCACGCTTCACGTCTTTTGTAACGCTGCCTCCACCGTTGGGAAACGAGTCATATCGGTGTGAGGCAGGAACATGGCTGACATGAAAGCATCATAGAAGGTGTTGTCCGCTGATAATTCAATGTACGTCATACGGCGGGCGATCTCAGCCACTCGATCCCGCGATTGCTGGCTTAACAAAGCATGATACGCACCACGTACAGCAGTATTTCCCAGGAATTCGAAACGTTCCCAAGGCATATCCGGCAGCAATCCAATCTGTACTGCTTTTTCAACATTAATATATTTACCGAATGAACCGCCAATCAACATCTGTCGGACATCCATCAACGAAACTCCAACCTGGTCAGCCATCACAGTGTATCCAGCGTAGATGGCGGCCTTGGCTCGTAACAGGTTATCAATATCCACGTGGGTAATGACAATATCCTTACCATGGTCACTTTCTGAACCCCAGGCGATGACATATTCCCCACCATGTTCTCCTTGGCGTACGCGCTTTGTTCCCAAATCCGTATTGACATTGCCAGCCCTATCCAATAAACCGGTTAGGAACATCTCCGCTAACAAGGAAATTAAACCACTTCCGCATACGCCACGTGGCTTGCCGTTGCCGATGACGCGATAAGTGGGCTCATAGGTCACATTATTGACCCATACTTCCTCGATTGCACCTTCAGTGGCGCGCATTCCATTCACCACGCCTGCGCCTTCAAAAGCTGGACCAGCTGAGCAGGCACAAGTAACCAGCCAATCACGATTGCCCAGCACCATTTCTCCATTGGTCCCAACATCGAGGAACAGGGTTACCTCCTCGGTAACATCCTGCCCACTTGAAAGCACACCAGCGGTAATATCAGCACCCACATAGCTGGCGACACCCGGCAGGCAGTCCACGGTCGCATCGGGACAGAAATTCAAGCCGATCTCGGCAGCAGTTGTCAACGGTGGGTGGTTGACAGCGGTGATGAATGGTGAAAGTCGTATTGTTGCTGAGGGCAACTTCAATAGAAGATGTGCCATAGTGCTATTACCCACCACCGTAGCCTTTACCACCTGCACCGGTTTGGCTCTCACCCTTTTACAAGCCAATTCGATCAGTCCATTAATGGTGGAGACAACCAAACCTTGCATCTCGTCGTTACCACCGTCCTTGCTGGCATATATGATGCGCGAGACCACATCCTCGCCGCGCGAGATCTGGCCGTTGTATTCAGCCACTTGCGCTTTGACCTGCCCACTGATCAAATCCACCAGCCATACCGTAACGGTAGTCGTGCCAATATCGACTGCTGCAGCCCACAAAGGATCATCCTCCGACCCAGAGCCCGGTTGCAGATCGATGAGTCTTGGAGGAATCCCATTCTCGCGTCCTGCCAGATCAAGGATTGCGAACACCTCCCAATTCGACTCTCTCAGGATAGTCCCAATCCGACGCAAGAATCCGATTGAGCAATCGACTTGTTCGATGTTTACCTGTGTACGCAGGGCAGTTTCAAGACGACTCCAATCGTCAGTCTGGTCGTCCATGCTTGGTGGGTTAAGACTCAACCTGACGCGACGGATGGTCTGCGACCATGTGAACTCATAGCCATCCGGTACTTTTACCTCGGTCGCGATGCGATCGGCAGTCAGTCGCCGGGCTATCTTTTCCTGAGGTGGTATGACCACCTTTAAGTCACCTTCAACCACCGACTGGCAGGCCAATGAGTAACCTTGCGCTATATCTTCGGGTGATAAACGCAATGAACTCCGTCTTCGAATGTTGCCAACTGTTACCTGAACGATACAACGTCCGCAGCGGCCCTGTCCGCCACACGGTTGGCTGACTTCCACGCCGGCCTTTTGCAACGCTTCCACCAGCAAGCTGCCGGTAGGTACTTGTGCAGTAGCTCTTCCTCCGGTCTCGGCGATGGTAAAAGAAACTATGTGTTCAGCCATGGAAGTGTGTCCAGGCAAACAAGTCCACAAGAAAACAAAACAGGATATTTTGCCTTGTCTACCTCTGTACCTGAATAACTGTGTACGTGTCAACCTAAAGCGCCTGCTTCATAAACGCGGGCAAGTCCACCGCCTCGCGCGGGCCAACGCGTATCTCCCAATCGGGCAGTTCTGCTTCCAGCTCTCCAGAGAGCACAGCCACATGACCGGGTAGGACCAAGCGCTTCCTGCTGACCTTGTCGGCAACGTTAAAACTCTTGATCGTTTTAGCGATACGCTCAGAGTCGAATTTACCTGCTGCCCATGCGGTCAATACGCTCATCCCTTCGGCATCGCAAACCACCAGCCAAGCCTGCAGGCCAGAGCCTTCAACTTCGTTGGCGACCGAGAAATAAGTGATGCTAAAGTTGGTCGTTACAAGAACCGGGCTTTCAGGCTTGGGATTATTAATCTCATAGATGGCCGGTTGCACTTGGATAGGTTTCTGCGGGTCAGTATAGATATTTTGGCGTAAAACGAGCAACGGGTAGACAAGCTCCGGCGCGAACCGTTCGAGGACAACGAACCCGCTATATTTGGTAATCGCCTGCGCGGCGACAACAGAATCTCGCCCATCGCCACCCTCGGCGAAAGTGATGATCGGATATCCAAGCGGTCGGAAATTAGCCTTGAGTGCCAGTCTTCGCGCCTGGGTGGAAAGCGCCAGGTGTGGGCCAAGCTTTGTGGCATTCAGCTTTAGAACGATGTCTTCCTGACCCTTGCCTTTAACCTTCCCGATCAAGTCTGCGAGCGCGTCCAGATTTTCAGCGCTGACCACTAGAGAAGCATTGTGCTTCCTGGCAACCTCGGTCATCGCTTCCCAGTTGGAATCATCTGCGGCGTCAAGTAATGCGTTCTCACCGCTTACAACCCCCAGGCCTGCACCCAACTTGACCGGATCCTTACCGACCAGGATCAAGGGTCGCTTCGTTGCCGAGCGAACAGCCTTTACCGCCGCAGAATAATCACCGCCATCGTCTTCTACTGCGAAACCATCCACTGAAAGATCAATTCCAACATAATTGACCTTGTAATTATCTGCAATCCTTACTTTGGTCGTGATCGTCGCTTCGCCTTCACTGGCTTTTACCTTGATGAACAAACCCGGCCGGTTGAAGAAAGTCTTCTCATGCCGGAACATGACGGTCTCATTGCCAGCCTTTACCTCCAACCCACCAGCCTTGAGGGATATGAGGCGAATGGGAGGCTGGGATGATTCTTCCAATTGTTTCTTGGATGTCTCACTCACGTAGGGACATGCGGAGAGTTCAGCCTGCTTAGCTGCCAGTTTCATGGAAAAAGCCAAGCATGTGGGAAAACCACATTCCTTGCAGTTGGTCTGCGGCAGCAGCTTGTAGATTTGTATTCCTGAAAGAGCCATAGGTATATCTCCTTTACGCAACCATCAATTCGTCGATAGCCATCTTCACCCGTTTGACACTCTCCGGGTGGCGCAGGACTACAATTGCCGCGCCTGATTCGAGCAGCGCAACCGTGGTCAGTGTTTCCCAGTTGATGGCGCGTTCCTTCCAATCACCCCACGATTCAGGTACACCCTTCCCAACCTTGGCTTCCTTGGTCTTCCAGGCTTCAAAGCCAGGTGTGACTATCATCGGCGATTGGGTCATGGCGTCCCCCTGTAAAGCTGCCAAGCGTAACCGCTCCATGACCGAGTAGCCATACTCAATCCCGTAACCAAGCGCACCAGTAGTCGGATCCATTATGATCCGGTCGGCAGGCATACCCATATCGCTAATAAGGATGTTCAACTGCTTGGATAAGTTGACATCCATCGGCGTGCGTGCCATGACCAGGTGTCCATTGGCCATAGCCGTGGCGACGATGGTGCGATAATTCTTGTCCTCGCAGATCCCCAACGCCAAGCGCTCGCCCTTGGTTTCTTCAGAGACCGGAACAAGCAGTTCGTTATCCAAGTCGGCCTGTCCAGGCCCAAGTACGATTAACGGCAGGCCGGTTGCTCCTAGCACAGCCTTGACCGCCGCCACCGCGGCTTCTGGAGTGGTCGGCTTGCCGTCCAGCCCATTGACGCAGAGTGCAAGCACGATCAGGTCTGCACCTGCAGCCTCAGCAGCTTTAGCCCATTTGGTCGGGTCGTTCATGGCTTCACCCCAAATTTCAACTAGTAGTGGCGACCAGTCTTCCGGCATGTGATCCTTTATTTCGATTGCGATTACCGGGCGGTTAGGCATTGGGGTTTCGTAATGCATGTAAGGCAGCGATGCTTCCCCACCGATGGTAACCGTTTTCGCGCGCGATCCCCCCTCTGCTGATGTTGCACCAAGTGTAATAGCGCGAATCTTTCCGGCCCATTTATCTTTTGGGATTTCGATTGGCATAGGTTCCTCCATTATGATTGGTTCAAATTACAAATGCGCAAGTACCCAGGTTAACAAGAACACAAGTAAACAAGTGTACGTGTTTACCTGTCTACTTGTCCACTCGACTCATCTTCTTCCGTGCCTCATCGCGGCGTTCGATGAAAGCTTCGATGGGATTTTTACGCTCCGCCTCCACGCCTAGGCCGCGCAAATCTTCCTCATCTCGCGCCGCGAGATGACGTAGAATATGGTGATACGAGAGCGAGGCAGCAGGATAGACAATACCTCCAGCGTGATGTGTCATAAAGAATGTACGTACTTTTTGATCATGCATCATCTGGAGGGCAACAATTAATGGTATATCCGGTGGAGCCTGGGGGACATCCTCCCGCATCACTTGCATGGCGGTAAGTGTCCTCGCATCGTCCCGGAGATAGGCTTGCATCAACTCTTCCTGGCTGACCACTCCCAGGGAATGTCCTTCATCTTTACCCAGCACAATCACCGCGTCCAGGTTATTTTCAAGCATCAGCCGTGCAATCTCGGAAACCGACATCTCAGGCGGGACAGTTGCTACGCCCACCTGCATCAGGTCGCGAACGAGGGTGCGCGAACGGGTCAGCATCTTACCTCAAACAGTCCTCGCTCCACTTTTACTGGGAGAGGAGCAAGGGGAGGTTTCCCTTTGTTAGAACATCGGGTCCATCGCCAGCGCTGGATGATTGTGTGCTTCGAGCCAGGCGACTAATTGGTCAACGGCCTGCACTTCTCGTCCATCGGCAATCTTGCTTAATAAGTCCGGATCGCCCTCGCGTTCACAGACAACCTTAAACTCTTCGGCCATTGTCTCTTTCAATACACTGGACATCCAGACGATGCGCTTGAAGCCACCTTCTGCTGAAATGAACTTGGGGCTAACTAGGTAGAATTTACCCACCCCCATCACGCCGGGTGTCTGCAAGCCGCCGCCAGCAATGCCGGCCAACGTCGAGAAGGTCATGCCTGCAGGTGTCATGCATGTATCCTCGCGGCTCAAGACCATCACTCCGTTGGCCTCCGGTATGAGCATAACGATGCATTCAAAGCAGCCACAGGCGGTCATTGGGTTCTCCATGATGGAGTACATGGCGACCTCGCTGACCACTCCATGCGAACCGATCTTGGCATAATCGTTAGTGCCTTCCCAGTAGCCTTTCACCGGGTCCATCTGTTTGCCCAGCTTGATCGGTTGGTTGGGGCCAGTCGGGTTGATGCTGAATGATGCCTTGCAATCCAGCCAGTTGTACGCACCGCATAAACCCAAACGTTGCGGGCTAACCACGCATACATGGTTTGGTGCAAAGGATTGACAGAGGGTGCATGAGTAGAATTCATCCACCTTGTTATCCGTCAGGTCAGCCAAGCGCTTGTTACGGTAGTCGTAGGCGGAGCGCGCCTTCTCCAGCCATTCATTCATCAACTTAGGATCGGTGTAGATCGCCACTGAGATCTTGTCAACGATGGCGCCAAAATCTTCATGGAAGCGTGCATGAAGGATCTTACCGATATGCTCCAGATTGAAACCCTTATCAGCAGCCATTGTCGAGATGCGGATCCAGGCAATATCACGCTGTCCGACATGCTGGATCCCACTGGCTCCATTAACGAAGTAGTGGATCTGACGTTCCAGCACCGGTTCGAAGTCTTTTTGCATCTGGCGTCCGGCTACTGTGGCTACCACACCGACATCAATTGAGCCTTGTGCCGGTATATTGGAAAAGTCTGGACCGAAGACTTCAACCTTGCCGTCCACAACCTCTTCCAGACTGGCCATTTGCAGGTACTCGTAGCAGCGGCTGTGCTTGCCACCGAATTCAACGCGTAAATCTGCTTTTCGGACAACTTCACCCTCGAATGCCGAACCATAGGGCACAGGTACATCCACTGAAGAGACCTTGACCTTGACACCGCGCACCTCGATGCATTTCTGCACAATGCGCTCAGCTTTTTCCAAATCATCCTTACCATCAATCGTCTCGAAGGGCATGGAAACAACATGCTCATAGGTCGTGACTCCGGTCGGCAGGATTTCGGGGATAACTGTATCTGCGATTACAGGAAAGCCATAATTTATCGCGCCAGCTGCGGCTGCATATTTCAAGTCATCCACTTCACCCAAGGCTAGGACGAAAGCAAAGACCCTATCTTTATTATAAAGAAGGATTTCGCGCGCCTGCCCACCCTTGAGCCCACCGAAGGTCAATGCTGAACGGGTGGCAAAGCCCAGGGCATAGATGGCGCTGATCGTATCCGTCCCAAACGGCACGGTATAGGTATCGTAACCAAGTTCCACCCCCTCTTCCATCAACTGATGGATGATACTTCGCCCGTTGACATTGCCGGAGAGGAAGCATAAAATGTTACGCCTTTGTAGCTCGCGCACGATCTTGACCGCCACCTCATTGGACTTGGCACAGCCGACAATGGCTGCAAAACCAGGCATACGCCCATCCACGAGCTGGATACCCCATGAACGCAGGCGTATATCGTCAATCGGACCATTGAGGTGACCAGAAAGCGCGTCCACCTCGTCGGTTTTCGTCCCATTCTCTGGACTGGTAAATGATGTACCGCCTGCTAATTTAAAACCAGCCATCGGCTCAGGTTGGAGTCCGTAAACGAAGCGAACAGCCTCGATGGTCTCAGCAGCTAGGAGCGTCGCCATACCGGAATCGAGCGTCTCACCCAGATAAGGAGTCCATTTACTCACCGCCGGTACAGGGTGTAGCAGGCTACGTGCATGTTCCATTATAGGTGTCAATTGCCCAAGTGTTTCCACCTGCTCACCGGTCATCCCCAGAATGGTTGGCAGGAAATAAGCAGTATTAGGGAATGCGACTTTCATCTCCGGTCCCTTTTCTGCAAGGGCTTTTTTAAGCATCAACTCAGCCTCAGTGACCAAGGAGCTTGCGCCTTGGATGGCGCGGGTTGCGATGTATCTTGACATGTGTATCTCCACTTTTCCATTTTCATTGCGAGCAACTTCTCTTTATTGGGGTGAAAATCTCCTCTACTCTGGAGATTGTTTCGTTTAAAGAAGCCCTCGCAATGAAATATTTAATTTAGTCTGCTGCCACTCCGTAAATTGCCTGACGGCGTTCCGCAACCGGCAATGATTCAAGTGCGATCATCCTCGCGTCGCCACTCCTGCCCCACTTGGCTGCATCGTATGCCGGCAAACCGAGGGCGGCGCGCTTTTTGTCAATATGGGCCAGTGAAGCTTTAACCATCTCATCCGGATCGGCGATGAACTCAAGCTTGCCGCCGTACAATTTCTCCCAGCCCTGGCTGATGAAATGCAGAACCTTGTCGCTATCCGAAACGCGATCTGGCATACCGCTCACAGGTGAAGCACCACCGAAGATCACATAAGCACCCGAAGCCACGCAGTAAGTTGCAATCGAGAGGGCTTTCTCACTCATCCATTCCGGGGCTAATCCAACCGCAGGCACCTGGTCAATATCATCGCCCAGGCCGCCTTCTTCTACCATTTGAGTCAGGACGGTCAGGATGCGGGTATTGTCCACGCATGAACCCATGTGTAGTACAGGCGGGATACCGACCGTTTCGCAGATCTCCTTCAAACCCGGGCCAACCTCTGTCAAGCCGGCTTCGCCGAGCATCAAGCCAAGTTTGGCTGCTGCGATCGCGCCGCATCCGGTCTGTACGATCAGCACATCCTGCTTGAGCAGCTCCTTGACGACATAATTGTGGAGGTAATCATGGCTGCTGCGCGGGTTGTTGCAGCCAACGATGGCTGCCACACCGCGGATGCGTCCAGCCATGATGGCGTCATTAAGCGGGCGAAAGGAAGCGCGGTAGCTACCCCCCAGCATGTAATTGATATACTCATGCGAGAAGCCGGGGATCAAGTCTTCACGTATTTGTGGGATATGTGTTTTCCCGCGATTCTTGAAGTTATCAATCCCCTCCTTCAGTATCTGTTTGGCAATGGTAAGCGCTTTATGCTCGTCAAATTCGATATGCAAAGCCCCGGTTATGCGCACCTTTGGAGATGTAGTGATAATCTTGGTGTGGAATTTGCTCGCCAGGTTCACCAGTGCTTGCATAATGCACTGCACATCAACGATCATTGCTTCCACCGCGCCAGTCATAATGGCAAGCTCCTGTTGCAGGAAGTTACCAGCGGCTGGAATGCCCTGCCGCATGAGTATCTCGTTCGCTGTGCAGCAAATGCCCGAAAGGTTCACACCCTTCGCTCCGGCTTTCTTCGCGTATTCGATGATCTCCGGGTCTTGCGACGCCCCCACGATCATCAGGCTCAAGGTTGGCTCGTGTCCGTGAACCACAATATTCACCATGTCTTCTTTCAGCACCCCCAAGTTCGCCTGTCCCAGGATTGGTGCCGGCGTGCCAAAAAGGATGTCCGAGATATCGGTTGCGATCATCGATCCACCCCAGCCGTCCGAAAGTCCAACGCGGATCGCATGTTGAAGGATATGCTCCGAGTCCTGGTCGTCGCCGATGTGGGTGCGATGCAGGGCTTCAACCACTTCGCGGTCCACGCCTCGCGGTGCAACCTTGAGCTGCCGCCATAACTGTTGTCGTTTTTTTGGTGCACGAATAACCGGCGCTACCTCACCTTTCTGCTGCCCGAATTGGGCAATATATAAATCAGCCAGATCGTTGGCAATCTCCTGCGGCAACCGCTTCTCGATGGGAATGTTGTACTTTGAGGCCACGATGCGCAGCTTTGCCACATCCCGGATGGAATAACCTTCGGCCTCACCATTAGCCACTGCCTTGAGAATAAAAGCCATATCCCGGCCATGATCGGAGTGTGCAGCTGCTCCGGCCGCGATCGCGCGAATCAGGTTGCGCGCCTGAACAGTGTCAATGGTTGCCCCGCAGACTCCTACCTGCCCATCTTTCGTCAACCGGCAAGGACCCATTCCGCATTGCTTGCAGCACATGCCTGCCGCACCGATGTTGCAAGGTGCCATTTCGTCGGCGCGCGTAAATGCAGTGCCGATACCAAGCTCCTCGGCGCGGATCAACATCTCTTGTGTAGCTGGATCGGAGCTTTGTTGTTGAACAGTTCGCTTTGTTGCCATGACTATTTCTCCTCGTCCATACTTCTAAGTGGACCCATCCCGGGACAAGGCCAGAGTGGGCGTCCTCGATATGCAACCTGTTGGGAAAAACCAATGGTCTTCTTGATTGTTTCGTAGACCGCGGTATGGCGCATGAACGGCGCATCGCCACCATCTGTGCCGACCGCTTTGCCGGATTCGGTGTGATAACGCCAATCACCCAAGTATCCAGCATCTTCCAGCTTGGTCTGACACTGCAGGTCGTTGATTTTTTTTTCATCGTAGGTCACTTCAATGACCCGGAACGCGCTGCTGGCGTAGACATCCATCACGCCAGGCATTTCAAGTAAAATACGGCGAATATCGCTTACGTGATGGTCGCCGTACAGGGCTGGGACTTCGAATGTTTTCGTTCGCATAAGAGACGCCTCCAATAAAATGTGTTTAAGTTGCTTATCTTTGTATTTGGGTTAATACGAACTATCCAAGTCATACCATTGTTATTCTAGCATTGGGAAGCAATTCTAGCGCGTAGATGTGAGTATTGTCAGTCAAAAATGGGATTAATGTCGCCAGACTATGTCATTTTACACGAACTTTCGACTCCTTATTGGTCTCATCCCAATTAATATATGCGGAATTCTGGTGAGACATTTGGAAAAGGGAACAATGACACTATTTTTATATACAGTATAATGCCGATATGCGCAAATTGATTGCCCTGAGCACCACCCTCTTCCTTCTGCTCATGGTATACCGCCACCCACGCGCAGACGTGCATGCAGCAGGACAAGACTACAGGCATGTTCCACGACCGCAACAGGCTTCAAGCGCCTACGACCTGATTGCCGCGGTAAATGATTTACGCGCCATTAATGGTTTATCCTCCTACCAGATAGATTCAATCCTTATGGCGGTAACGCAGGCACACTCTGAGTACCAGGCGTCTATTGGTACCGTGACACACTATGGAGCGGATGGCTCTCGACCCTTTGAACGAGCGCTGGCAGCCGGTTACGCTGTAGCAGGCGACCTTTCGCTTGGTGGTTGGTATTCCGAGAATATCATGGCGGGGCGCAACCTCACAGCACAAGAAGCGGTCAATGCCTGGATGGGGGACGCGCCTCACCAAAACACAATGCTCTCCACCACATTGCAAGATGTAGGTGCGGGGATTGCTGTTGTAGGCGATTATGTCTATTACACCCTAGATGCCAGCCTCTCAACCGGAAGCTCGCCAGCTCCTTATACACCAGCACCCACCATACCGCCATCATCGGGGGTCAATATAAACACGTTATTCCCCAGCACGCCCAACGCAGATGGATCGATCGTCCATATCGTGCAAAGTGGCGACTCGCTGATCGCCATCGCCATTGCCTACGGCGTACCACTTGACGAAATTCTGAAAATAAATAACTTTCAGCTCAACTCGGTTATACGCATAGGCCAGAAGATAACCATCCGTCCGGCTTTTACACCAACCCCCACTCTTCCAACCGAGACACCCACCCACCGTCCATCGCCCACCCTCTGGCCGACCTCCACACCAACCATAAAGCCGAGCATTACGCTGCCTCCAACAGTGGTGATGGCGCCACTTATATTTAATATCCCTCCTTCAAGCGCAATTCCGTCTGCGATAATGATCATCCTCTTGGCGTTAATATTAGCGGGAGTAGTCTCATGGCTATGGTCGAGGGGAGGAAAAAGCTAGCTGAAGGGGATGCTTTTCATGTTCGCTAGGACATTCAAGGATTTACCCTGGAGTGAAAACCCTCAATGAATAGTGTATAATCATCCATGTAAGGGGCTTCCCTTCCTACAAAGCAAAGTCCTAGCAAGGAAAAAAGGAGATTCAACCAATGGACGACAAGATTGTCAAGATCATCATAGCAATTTTCATCCCCCCATTAGCCGTTTACATGCATGAAAAGAAGATCACGAGTCATTTCTGGATCGATCTGGTTCTGTGGATCTTTCTATTCGGCATTGGCGGCATTTTATACGCTCTGTACGTCATTCTTAAATAACCAATTCCAGAAGTACAAACAAGCGGGCGGACACTATGTCCACCCGCTTGTTTACTTGCTTAAAGTTTCTACGAAGTTTACACCTGCTTCGCCTTCCCCTGGTTCGCCACCGCCTCAGCCGCCTTACGGACGGTCTCTTCATCGGCCAAGTAATAATGGTTCACTGGCCTGAGATCGGCGGTTAATTCGTAGACCAGAGGAATACCAGTGGGGATATTTAGCTCGGGAATTTCCGCGTCCGAGATGTTATCAAGATACTTGATCAAAGCCCGCAGGCTATTACCGTGAGCGGAGATCAGCATACGCCTGCCCGTCTTGATCTCCGGTGCGAGCGCATCATGCCAATAAGGCAGGACGCGCTCCAGCGTGATCTTGAGTGATTCCATCGCTGGCAACTGATCGCGGGTCAAGCTGGCATAACGCGGGTCGAAGCGTGGGTGGCGCTTATCATCCCAGTTCAGTGCAGGTGGTGGAATATCATAGCTGCGCCGCCATTGCTTGACCTGCGCCTCGCCATATTCCTTGGCTGTTTCTGCCTTGTTTAACCCTTGCAGTGCGCCATAGTGTCGTTCGTTTAATTGCCATGCATTTACCACGGGGATCCACTCCAACTCCATATCTTCGAGCACGATCCACAATGTTTTAATGGCGCGCTTCAACACTGAGCTGTAAGCAATATCGAAGATGTAGCCACCATCACGCAAAAGCCTTGCAGCAAAGTGTGCCTCCGCAACCCCCTGCTCCGTCAGGCCGATATCTGTCCAGCCGGTGTAGCGGTTTTCGAGGTTCCAGGTGCTTTGCCCGTGGCGCAGTAAAACTATTTTATATTTGCTTTTCATGATCTTCTCCACAATAAACCGCCAGGAGCTTTTGCGCCTGGCGGCAATTGCGCGGATCCCGCCGATTTCACGGATTCTCGCTGAAAAACTACTTAATGATCCGTGTATCTCTCTGGAATCCGGCAAATCTGTGAGTTAATATACGCGCTGTTCCTTAACGGATGGCCAGCTCGGTCTCTGGATCGAACAGGTGGAAGTTATCCATGTTGAAAGCCACTTGCACCTTATCGCCAATGCGGAAGTTCGTACGCGGGTCGACGCGTGCGATATACGTGTTCGGTCCGCTGACCAGGTACAGGAAGATCTCGTTGCCCATCAACTCAGTCACATCCACCTTCGATTCGATGTTCTCGGCATGGATGCCAGGCGGTACGAAGGCTGGGTTGAAGATATCTTCCGGACGGATACCAAAAGTAACCGGGCGATCAACGTAGTTTTGCAGTTTTTTAACACGTTCTGCGGGTATCGTCACATTGAAATCACCCGAATCGACCAGAAGTTTACCATCGCTCTTGCGAATCTTTGCCTTGAAGAAGTTCATCGCAGGTGAGCCGATAAAACCAGCCACAAATATGTTGTCCGGCTTGTCATATAGGTTTTGTGGAGTATCCAACTGCAACAACAAACCTTTATTAATGACCGCTATGCGTGTGGCCATGGTCATGGCTTCCATCTGGTCATGTGTTACATATATGAATGTCGTTCCGAGGCGGTTGTGAAGTTTCGTTATTTCAGCGCGCATTGCAATACGCAGCTTGGCATCCAAATTTGAGAGGGGTTCGTCAAAAAGGAATACTTTAGGCTCACGAACGATAGCGCGCCCCACCGCGACGCGCTGACGCTGTCCACCAGAGAGCTGTCGCGGCTTGCGATCCAGGTACTCGCCGATACCCAAGATATCAGCTGCTTCCTTGACCCGGCGCTTGATCTCCTCCTTGGGTGTCTTACGGAGCTTGAGGCCAAAGGCCAGGTTATCATAGACAGTCAGATGTGGGTACAATGCGTAGGATTGAAAAACCATGGCGATATCCCTATCTTTAGGCGGTATATCATTAACTACGCGCTCACCGATCGAGATCGTTCCCTGTGTTATTTCTTCAAGCCCGGCCAGCAACCGCAGAGCGGTTGTTTTGCCACAACCCGAAGGACCAACGAATACCAGGAATTCCTTATCCGCGATCTGCAAGTTCAGATCTTTGACGGCAACTACATTGCCAAATTCCTTTGTTACATGATCATACGTGACACTAGCCATTTGAAGCCTCCTTTATGAAGAATATAGTGATTTGATTATATATCAATTTGGGTGATATCACAATCGAAGTTTTCATTCAAATCAGCTATCAATATCGGGAGCAAAGTTTGAATTCGACAATCCAGGTCTAGAGAAAACGTCACCTAAACTATCCTAAATCAGAGTAAAATCTCTATCATGCACGAAGATGTGACACCCATCCGTCAACAATACCTTGAGATCAAGCGCCAATACCCCGACGCCATCCTCTTCTTCCGGTTAGGTGATTTCTATGAAACATTCGATGAGGATGCCGAGATTACTGCCCGCGAGCTGGATATCGTGCTCACCTCACGGCCAGTTGGTAAAGGGTTGCGTGCCCCGCTGGCGGGTATCCCATATCATGCAGTTGAAAATTATCTAGCCCGCTTGATCGGTAGGGGTTATCATGTTGCCATCTGCGAACAGGTTGGCGAGCAGCCCGCTAAAGGCATTTTCCCGCGAAAGGTAATCCGTGTGGTTACACCTGGCACTCTGGTAGAGCCTGGCCTGCTCCCCGGAGATGCCAACAATTATCTCGTTGCCTTAGTTTTAGATTACGACAGTGCAACTGTTGGAAATATACACACCGGGTTTCGGGCTGGCATCGCTTATGTGGACATCACCACTGGTGAATTCGCAACCTCTGAATTTAACGCTGAAGAAGCAGAAACAAGCGATAAACCGACCAGCTCACCCTTACGGGCTGAATTGGCCCGTCTACACCCTGCCGAAATCATCCACCCCGATAACATCATCCTGCCCAATGGCATTCCCGGACAAATAACCTCATTGGCAGCCTGGCGCTTCGAACCGGGCAAATGCCAGGAGACACTGCTTGCACACTTTAACGCCACTACATTGGAGGGTTTTGGCCTTAAGAACCTACCTCTGGCAACACGCGCCTCAGGTGCAATCATCCAGTATCTTAAAGAAACCGAAGTTGCCTCTCTTGATCTGTTAACCAGCCTGAGGGTCTACAGTCTAGATGAATTCATGACCCTGGATGCCTCCACGCGACGCAACCTCGAATTGACCGAAAGCCTTCGCCAGGGCTTCGACTTCGTTCAACCTCTTGGCTCAGGGCAAGCCATGCGCGGTGAAACCAAAGGTTCTCTACTCAGCGTACTGGATCACACCGTCACTCCGATGGGTGCGCGCCTTCTGCGCCAGTGGGTCAACCAACCATTGTTGGATGTAGCCCGATTACGCAGCCGGCAGGATGGTGTCGAATTCTTCTTTTCTCACTCAATGCTACGCGCCGAGGTGCGTGCCGCCCTCAAGCCACTTGCCGATCTGGAACGCCTGACAAATCGCGTTATCTCTGGCCACGCCCAGCCAAGGGATTTGGTGGCGATGAGGGAAACGTTGATTCGACTTCCGACTGTATTGCAGGCAATAAGTGACGGGGGACGAATGGCAGGTGACGAAACGGCTAACTCGCCACTCGTCACCTGTAACCTGTCACTTTGCGAAGAAGAACTCGACCATCTTCAATCTGCCATCGTCGAGGATCCCCCGCAAACACTTCAAAATACCGGCGTCATCCGCCCGGGTTACTCCGCTGAGCTGGATGGGGTCATCGAGGCGTCCCGTCATGCCCGCGAGTGGATCAACAATCTGGAGGGTGTCGAACGCGAGCGTACCGGTATAAAAACCCTTAAGGTTGGTTACAACAAAGTATTTGGTTATTACATCGAGATTTCACAGGGACAGGCCGGGCGTGCACCCGCGGAGTACATACGAAAACAGACATTGGTCAATGCAGAGCGCTTCATCACCCCAGAGATGAAGGAATACGAGACCTTGGTTCTTAACGCCGAGGAGTGCATCCACGAACTGGAGAGCCGCCTTTTCCGCGAGCTCTGCACCGAATTAACGAAATCTGCCAGCCGTTTACTGGAAACAGCACGCGCGTTAGCTAACCTGGACGTGCGCGCCGCCCTGGCTGAAGCCGCGGCGCGTGGTGGTTACTGCCGGCCCGAGATACAAGAAGGGGACGGGTTGGATATTCGCGGAGGTCGCCATCCAGTCGTCGAGCAGACACTACAGAACGAACGTTTCGTCCCCAACGATATCACCATGGAAAAAGGCGAGATCGTGCGTGTCATCACCGGCCCAAACATGTCGGGCAAGTCCACTTATTTACGACAGGCAGCCCTAATCGTGCTGATGGCACAAATTGGCTCATTTGTCCCGGCAGAATCAGCAAAGATCGGGTTGGTAGATCGCATCTTCACCCGAATTGGCGCACAGGATGAGATCCATGCCGGACAATCCACCTTCATGGTCGAGATGCTCGAGGCGGCCAACATCCTTCACCATGCAACGGCGCGATCACTGCTCATCCTGGACGAAATCGGACGTGGAACCAGCACCTACGATGGTGTCTCGATTGCCTGGGCGGTGGTGGAATTCATCCACAACCACCCCGGTTTGCGCGCCAAGACTCTCTTTGCAACCCACTACCATGAATTAACACAGCTCGCCGATTTATTGCCGGGTGTACGGAATTACAGCGTGGCCGTCACTGAAGCCGATTCAAAGGTCATCTTCCTTCATAAGATCGTACCGGGCGGCGCGGATCGTTCCTACGGAATCCATGTGGCACAACTTGCCGGTTTACCCCGGCCAGTCATCCAACGCGCCAGCGAGATCATGCGTGAGCTGGAAAAAACCTCCGGTCGCGCTGTGCAAATCAGCCCCCATGCCACACAGCAGGTGGCACTATTTCCGGAAACTTCACCATTGATAGAGGAATTGAAAGAAATAGATATAAACTCACTTTCACCCATCGAGGCGTTGACCAAGTTGTTCGAATGGCAGAGGAAATACACAGGAAATTAAAAATATTCGGGATAACCCCTGATACATTTATTGAATGAAAAAGCGACATCCACACAAATGCGAGAAATGTTCCAAGAATATCATAGCCTGATAATGAAAGTCGTTGATATATGGCTGCATATTTTGGCTTGAGACGGTGAAATACACACCGATTGCATAATAGCTCTTCTCGATGCCAGCAGTTTGCAGGATGCCCTGCTGGGTGCGAACTGGTATCCGGAGGAACAACAGCTGGAGTTCGTATCGCTCATCAATATTTGACCTAAAATGGGCAACCGAAGAAGCGCGATACAGGATGAACACTTATGTGGGTCAGTTAACTATTTCGATAATTGGGGAAATAAATAGAAGTGCTATAATATTTTTATATCTGAATAGATACAGCATTTGAAAATAATATCATGTGGATACTTACCGTCCGTTCTCCAACCACAGAACCGCGGGTATATATGCTCAAGCCGGGGTTACTTCGTATCGGCCGCGATGACAGCAACGATATCATTATGGGCGATAACATGATCTCACGCAACCATGCCGAATTACATGTGGACAGCTCCGGTCATCACATTACGATCACAGATCTCGGCAGCACCAATGGTACATATGTCAACCACCACCTACTACCACCCTCGAAACCTTTCCTGCTCCGCATTGATGATTCCCTCCGCATTGGATTTTTCGAGATGCACATTGGAATGAAACCGGATGACGCTCAACCCGACATTGCTAGTGAGAGTTTATGCATAACAGATGCAACCATACTCGAGTCACTCGACCAACATGCTATCCTTCTCTATGAGATCATTAACAAGCTTAACACGGTTTTCAACATTCAAACCGCTCTGGACGAGATCGCCACATTGATGCAACGCTCACTGGGGGTGGAGAAATGCGGGATCTTCCTTCCTAACCAGTTCAAGGATTTCACCGGGCTGAATTTTCCAACCACCTATGCCATTCGTGCCATTCAGCAACGTGAGGCAATCTTCATCCCGAAATTTACCGTAAATAATGGTGACGAGATCAGCCAAAGTGCCAAGATCTTACAAATCCATTCATTGCTTTGTGTTCCAGCCATCTCAAATGAACAGGTATTGGGGTTAATTTACCTTTATAACACTACAGCGAATAAACGAGTGCTTGATAAAAACGACCTTTACATGGCAGTGGCAGTGGCACATCTTGCAGCGTTGACACTTGAACGGGTAAACCTATGCGAAAAAATCCAGGAACAGGAAAGGGTCCACCAACTCATCAAGCGTTTCCTACCGCCCTCCGATGCCTACAGGATCCTGGATGGTTATCTTAAAACTGGCTATCTCCCTGAAATCAGCGAACAAACCGCCACCATTCTATTTGCGGATATAGCCGATTCGACCCACCTTGCTGAAAAACTTGGCCCGAAACGATTCGGCGCGATCCTTAACCGTTATTACCAGGATATGACCAACATAGTATTTACTTATGGAGGCATGATCGATAAATATCTCGGTGATGGCGTAATGGCTGTCTTTGGAATTTCTGACAAACAAACTAACATAGAAAAACAGGCGGTTCAGGCTGGCTTGCAAATGTTGGAACGACTCGAGAAGCACTATGGGAACGAGGGCAGCCCAATCACGATCGGCGTCTCTGTAAACACCGGCCAGGTAATGGCTGGATACGTAGTCACGCAGGAGCGTGTTGAACTTACCGTGCTCGGTGATACCGTGAACGTTGCCGCGCGGTTAGAAGCAATGGCTCGTCCGAATCGCTTGCTAGTTGGGCCGCTTACTCATCATGCGATCCAGGGTTACTTCAGAACAAAGGGGGTTGGCCTTGTAACAATCCGCGGGAGGAATGAACCTCCCCGCATCGTTGAGGGGAGGTTATTTTATTTCATACTTTATCCATTACTTTAGTGGTGGGACTGTTGTCTTAGAGCGGCGAATAGCCCAACCAACTCCAATTAGCAAGATCACACCCACAAGCAGTGTGCCAACGTTTACGCTTCCATCAGTCGAGCCATACTTGACGATGACCGGTGCAGCCAGCAGACTGACAAGATTGACAACCTTGATCATTGGGTTTAGCGCGGGACCGGCAGTATCTTTCAGTGGATCACCGACGGTATCACCAACCACTCCTGCTTTGTGCCGTTCGGAACCTTTACCAGTGTTTGCCGCCAGATCGCGCGACTCATCTTCGATGGCTTTCTTGGCATTATCCCAGGCGCCACCAGCATTGGCCATATAGACAGCCAGCAGCTGTCCACTCATGATGATACCCGCCAGGAAACCTCCCAATGCTTCAACCTGCAGAATGAGACCGACCGCAAGTGGCATCAACACCGAGATGGTTGCCAGCGGGATCAGCTCCTTCTGGGCAGATGCCGTGGAAATGCTTACTGCACGTGCGTAATCGGGTTGGACCTTGCCTTCCATTAAACCGGGAATCTTGAACTGGCGGCGTACTTCTTCGACGATCTGGCTGGCGGCTCGGCTGACTGCACGGATGGATAGTGACGAGAATAACCACGGCAATGCCCCACCTAGTAGAAAGCCAATAAACACCTTGGTATCCGATATGCGGATATCTGTGAGAACCTGAATGCTCTTCTGTCCGGTGTCAATCAATTGCCGTTGAACGATACCCACGTCAGTAATGTATGAAGCAAAGAGGCTGACTGCGGCAATGACCGCTGAGGCAATCGCTACGCCTTTTGTTATGGCTTTTGTAGTGTTGCCCACTGCATCCAGGTCGGCCATGATCTGGCGCGCTTTCTTGGTTTCGTCGTCATGCATGTCATGCCAAGACATCTCACCGATGCCGTTTGCATTATCAGAGATGGGACCATAGGAATCCATTGCCACGTTGTTACCTGTATGGCTTAACATGCCGATGCCGATCATTGCCACCGCATAGAGCACATAGGTGGCGTGACCCTCACCACCATAAAGCAATAGGGCGAAGATGAAGCTAATCACGATAACCACCAGCGCCCAAACGCTCGATTCCATGCCAACTGAAAGACCGGAGAGGATAGTCGTGGCTGGCCCGGTCTTTGTAGCTTCGACGATCTCCTTCACTGGCGCGCGCTTGGTGGAAGTAAAGTAGGAGGTGAGTGGATTGAAAACCACCGCCAAACCCACTCCGATCGAGGTTAGGAGTGCCATGCGCCAATCGTGGCAGTATAGGATGGCTAATAGGAATGACCAAATCACGGTGTTGACGCTCGAAACCTCATAGGAACGGAACATGGCTTCTTCAGCGTCATGAGCGTGCAGAAAACCGAAAATTCCCTTCTTAGATATTTTCTCCCAAATGGGGACGGTGAAGGTGCCAAGGATGGATGAAATGACGCCGATGGCGCGTATTATTAGGGGGTAAACGATCCACTTGAGGCTATGGGAGGGGTCAATAGCCATCAACGCCAGGCCGAGGATCAGACCGGAAACGATGGTCACCTCGTAGCTCTCGAAGATGTCCGCCGCCATACCCGCGCAGTCACCCACGTTATCGCCCACCAGATCGGCTACAACCGCAGCATTGCGCGGATCATCTTCAGGGATATCCTTCTCCACCTTGCCTACGAGGTCGGCGCCTACGTCGGCAGCCTTGGTGTAGATGCCACCCCCAACGCGCATGAACAGAGCCAGTAAAGTGCCGCCAAAGCCGAAGCCGAGTAGAGCGTCTGGTGCAGCTTTCCCGAAGATAATAAAGAGGACGGTACCGCCAAATAAACCCAGACCATCGGTCAACATACCTGTTATCGTTCCTGAGTAGTAAGCGATGGTGAGCGATTCATTCAGGCTCCGTCGCGCGGCTGAAGCTGCGCGCACATTGGCCTGAATCGCCATTCTCATTCCCAACTGTCCGACAAGCAGCGAGAAGGATGCTCCCATGATAAACGCTACTGTCCGCCCGATAGCAACGATAATCTGTGCGTTCCTGCCAAACTCATTACTCGCTTCCTGCGAGGGGTGAACAACGTAAACGCTCAGAAAGAGCACGACTGTCAGCACCCCGATGATTGGCAGAATGGTTTTCAATTGACGGTTCAGGTAACTATCTGCGCCGATGCGGATGGCATTCCAAACCTCCTGCATCTTTTGCGTGCCTTTATCCTTCTTCAGAACATTTCCGCGCAGAAGCCAGGCATACAGCAAGCTAATGAAAGCGGTTACCAGCACCCCGATGATGGCAATTTGCTCAAATGGGTTCAATCCATGACGGCTGCCTAACCAAAGAATATCCATATCGCCTCCGATTAGTTTTATCATCCAATAAAACGACCCAATCGCAGCGGCGATTGGGTCGCCTAGACAATTTTACCGAACACACAATAAAAAGTCAATTAATTAAACCATTAATTTAGGAACAAGAAGGATAGATTCCAAAATACTGACTAATTCAATCCTGTGTTTTAGGAAAAGATTAACATTAGATTAGACTTTTTCTAACCACTTGACTTTCACATGCGTATTATTGTATAGTGTTAGGCGATTGGATGGCTTACCTTCCCGGCACGCAGCTACCAGCTGTTGTGCCGTTATTTTCGTAAGAAATAATTCGCACCTTTTCAACCAGGGTTCTTCGACACATCGCTAATGGATGAAACCGCTGGTTGAGAATAAAAAGCACACCAGAACGATCTGCAAGAAGGTATTAACCCTATTCAGAAAGCCTTGTTTTATTATAAGCCAGGGATTTCAACCCTAGGCGAAGGTAAATGGATGAACAGACAAAAGGAGTATGTATGATCAGTGTTGCTGGTCTTACCAAAGACTACGGTGCGCGCCGCGCTATCGAAAACCTGACCTTCGAAACCCGTCAAGGAGAAGTGGTTGGATTCCTCGGCCCGAATGGCGCTGGCAAGACCACCACAATGCGTATCCTCACTGGATACATGCCTCCCACATCCGGGATGGCCAAAGTCGCCGGTTACGATGTCGTGGCCGAATCGCTTGATGTGCGTCGCCGTGTCGGCTACCTCCCCGAAACAGTGCCATTGTACCCTGACATGACCGTCTTTGATTATCTCAAGTTCATGGCAGACCTGCGCCATCTGCCAAATGCCGAAAATATGGTCGATGATGCCCTCGAAATGGTTGGGATGGAATCGCGCGCTGAAGGTTATATCAGCGCCCTCTCGAAAGGCATGCGCCAGCGCATTGGCCTAGCGCAGGCTCTTCTACATAAACCCGAAGTACTTATTTTGGATGAACCGACCATCGGTCTTGATCCTGCACAAGTGGTGGAGGTGCGCAATGTCATTCGCGAGATCGGAAAGGAGCGCACGGTACTTCTTTCCACCCACATCCTAACAGAAGCGCAAGCCTTATGCGACCGTGTCCTCATCATCAACAAGGGTCACATTGTAGTGGAGGATTCACCCGAGAACCTGCAGGCGAGGCTGGCAGGTGCAGAGCGTTCGGTCCTACGCGTGCGTGGCGATGCAGAAGATTTGGCCCCTAAAATTGCAAAGATCGAGGGCGTACAACGTGCATCCCTGCAACCAGATGGCTCGGTGGAATTCCAATTTGTCCCTGGGCGTGATGTTCGGCCGATAGTGGCAAGAACCGTCATCGAGGCTGGCTACGACCTACTGGAACTTCATCCTGTCGGGATGAGCCTGGAAGAAATATTCCTCGAACTGACACGCGAAGATAAAAAGGAGAAGTAGACCATGCGTAATATTTGGACCATTGCCCGCCGTGAGTACAAACATTATTTTATAAGCCCCATTGCGTATATCATGGCTCTCGTTGTTCTCCTCGTCATAGGAATCTACTTTACCATTGTGCTATATTATTATTCGAACCAAGCAATGATGTACGGTGCGACACCCCCTGATACCACAATCATCATTGGGCCAATGGCGACCATCTTTGTCTTTGCGACACCAGCCCTGACAATGCGCCTGCTTGCCGATGAGCAACGCATGGGCACATTGGAGCTTTTACTCACCGCCCCCGTTCGGGATGGAGAGCTGGTCATCGGTAAATGGTTGGGCGCATTTTTCTTCGTCCTGACGATCATTGCGATTACGTTGATATACCCTATTATTTTGAACAGACTAAGTAACCCGGGTATAGATCAAGGAATAATGGTCGCCAGCTACATTGCCATCATCCTGCTTGTAGCCTCATATGTGGCTATCGGTACGGCCATGTCCTCATTCTTCAGTAATCAATTCGCAGCATTCTTTGCAACCCTGGCCGTCTTACTAATTTTCTGGTGGCTTATCCGCCTCCCGACTTATATTCTCCCAAGCGGATTCTTCAATAGTCTCTTTACATACCTAGATTTAAATGGCCGCTTCAACTCGATGCTAGGTGGTTCGATCTCACTCTCTGACATCATCTATCCCTTCAGCCTTATCACACTCGGGCTGGTCCTGGGAACAGTGGCTGTTGAAATTAGAAGGTGGCGCTAATGGCTAAGACGAAAACACCCAAGAATAAAATAACTGCCCGGCAATTCGCTCCGCTAGGTCTATGGCTGGCAGGAGCAGCATTACTAGCCACGTTTGGTTTTCTGGCTTTTATACTTCTCGCCTCAGCTGGTCTTTATACCCCATCCAATGCCAGTCAACTCAATATGTACCTGCTGATCTCTATCGGCGTGGTTATTCTTGGTCTGGCGATCAATTCCCTCCTAGACCCACAGCGAATGCGCGAATTTCTAACCGGACGCCAGGCTCGTTATGGCAGCAATGCGCTCATCATGCTCCTTGCGGTTGTTGGCATTCTCGTGGTAATTAACTTAATCGTTAACCAGACATCCCTCAAACCGCTCGACCTGACCGAGGACAAATCCAACTCTCTTGCTCCCGAAACCTTGGATATTTTAAAATCGCTGCCAGCACCAGTACAGGCAACCGCCTTCTTCACCTCACAATATCCCAAGGATACCGCCTCAAAACTGCTGGAAAACTACAAGAATAACTCAAACGGTAAATTCACTTACTCGTTTCTCGACCCTGATCTTAATCCAGTACAAGCCCAGCAAGCAGGTATTTCAGGGGACGGCAAAGTTTACTTGCAAATGGGTCAGGCGCACGAGATCGTTGCTTACGCATCTGAAACAGACATCGACACAGCGTTGATACGGCTGATCAACCCCGGCCAGCGGGCAATTTACTTCCTGACGGGTCATGGAGAACATGATCTCACACAGTCAGAAAACAGTTCTTATACAAAAGTAAAAGTAGCCTTGGAGGCAAAAAACTATACAGTGGCGACACTCAATCTTATCGCTGACCATAAAATACCTGTTGATGCAAAAGCGATCATCATTGCTGGTCCGCTGCAACCGATCACAACGGATGAAACAAATCTCCTCGAAAGCTATGTTGCCAACGGTGGCAATCTGGTTGTGATGGAAGATCCGATTCCTGCCACCCAGTTCGGCGATTCATCCGACCCGTTAGCAAATTATCTCTCCTCGAAATGGGGAATCACCTACAACAACGATATCGTGATTGACACCAGCTCCAATCAGGTACTTTATGCAGTGGCTGCTAGTTATGGAAACCATCCCATCACTGAGAAGTTACAATCATTGGTCTCCTTCTTCCCTGCGACGCGTAGTCTGGCTGTTAACAGCAATTTCTCCCCTTTACCAGTGCCGTTGATCCTGACTTCTCAGGCTTCCTGGGGTGAAACCGATTTCAACTCCCTTCAATCCGGAGGTCAAGTAGGATTCGATAGTACTCTTGATCTCCCTGGTCCTCTCGTGCTGGCTGCCGCTGACACAGATTCAACCACCAACAGCCACATCGTTGTGTTTGGTGATTCGGATTTCGCAAGTGACCAGTTCTTCGACCAATACGCCAACGGCGATATGCTCATCAATGCAATCGACTGGGCTGCTGGGCAGGAAAAGCAACTTAATCTGACCTCACCTTCAGCTATTACCCGGACAATGAACACTGTCAGTCCGCTAACCCTGGGGTTTCTCGCGGTGATCTTCGTTATCATTCTACCAGGAATTGTCGTTGGCGGAGGCATCGCCTCCTGGCTGGCACGAAGGTCGAGAGGTTAACATGATTAAACGCTCCACGTGGATTCTGCTGGCGATATTCGCACTGGCTATTTGTGCGTATTTCTACCTGAAAACCAATCCGTTGAGGTTTACAACGCCCACTTCCACGCCGACAGTAACCAGTACAAGCTTCCTGGTAAATAAGAATAACGAAGTACTTTCCAGGCTTTCCATCACAAATACGCAGGGAGGTATCTTCGAGATGGAGCGCGATAGCACGGGTAACTGGATCATTGTCCAACCGCGACATTCCGCGGCCGACCAGAGCCAAGCCGAGGCTGCAGAAACGCAGATATTCGCTCTCGGCATCGTGACGACATTGGAAACCTCCCCATCACCAGATGTGCTAGGCTTGAACCCGCCTGCGGATACGCTAACAATAGAATTATCAGATGGAAGGCAACAGGTATTCGAAGTGGGCGGATTAACCCCAACGAGTAGTGGTTACTACATAAGATCGGAGGGTAAGATATATGTTATCAAACAGTATTCAATCGATTCGTTGTTGGAATTAATAAATAATCCTCCCTATCCTGCAACACCGATACCATAGTAAAAACTAACATTACCTTTACAGGTAGTTGATTTTTTTCTAAATTAAGAGTATTCTTTTGTAAAGAAAACTATTTATATCACGATAATAACAATTCGACATGCGCCATATAACCAAGACATATAAAGGAACCCAGAAAAATATAGAATGATGGAAAATCCATTACTAATCGACGAGGAAGAAGAAGAATATTCTCCAATCGCTCGCCTGATAGAGCTAGGAAGACAAAAGACCTACGTAACAATTGACGATATCCTGCATTTTTTCCCGGAAGCAGAGCAGGAAGTCGAGCAACTCGAGGAAGCGTTTGCCGCTTTATTAAGCGCGGGTGTACCCTTCGTAGAAGATACACCAACCGGTGAACCACCCGAAGAGGAACTTGCTGCAGCCGAGGAGGTCGAACCGGAACTATCCCTGGACGATTACCTCGCCAATATTGATACTGACGATACCATTGGTTTGTATTTGAAAGAAGTTAGCCGCGTTCCGCTCCTTACCGCCATAGAAGAAGTGGAACTTGCCCAACGCATTGAAAACGGACGGATGGCACGTGAAGAACTTGCACGTGGCAAAGTAAGCCCACGCCGCCGCCTCGAACTGCACCGGATGATCGAAGATGGCTGGGCAGCACGCGAGCATCTTATCACCGCAAACTCACGATTAGTGATCAGCGTGGCAAAGAAATATATGGGACGAGGTGTGCCATTCTTGGATTTAATCCAGGAAGGGAACATCGGCCTGATCCGTGCCACAAAAAAATTCGATTACCGCCGCGGCCATAAGTTCAGCACCTACGCCACATGGTGGATCCGTCAGGCGGTGACACGTGCCATAGCAGATCAGGGACGTACAATCCGTGTACCAGTTCACATGGGTGATCAAATCAACAAGCTGCTGCGTGTCCAACACCAGTTAACCCAACGTTTAGGACGCGATCCTTCTGTAGAAGAGTTAGCAAATGCATTGGAAGTGCCACCCAAGAAAGTTGAGAACATGATCCAGGTGGCACGCCGCCCGCTTTCGCTCGAGACGCCAACAGATGACGAGGAGGATTCAGTCCTTGGCGACTTCATCGAAGATGACGAGGCCGCCCCGCCAGACGACACCGCCACCTACAACCTGCTGCGCGAGCACCTTGGCGAAGTATTAAATGGTTTACCACCGCGCGAAGTCCGTATCCTTCAGCTCCGTTATGGGCTTTTAGATGGTCAAGCGTATACGCTCGAAGAGGTAGGGCGAAAGATGGGCGTCACCCGCGAGCGTGTCCGTCAGATCGAGGCTCAAGCGCTCAGCCGCCTGCGTCATCCAACCATTCGCAGAAAATTAAGAGATTACCTCGGCGAGTAAAATAAACAGATAATTGTTATTGTACGGCGAACGGTTACGCGTTCGCCGTACTTTTTATTCTCGTGTACAATACCTTTATGAAGCGAGTAAACTCACTGGCTGGTTTCCTACTCCCTCATTTGCATGATATCCTTTTTGTTGTTATTTTCTATTTCACAATCCTGCTTGGTTCCAATCTTTTCCGGGATGGCGACCCCGGCAGGCACATTACGATCGGTAAATATATCCTGGAAAACCGTACAATTCCCATGCATGACCTGTTTTCATACACGATGTATGGGCAACCGCTCACCCCACATGAATGGCTGGCACAATTAATATACGGAGCTGGCTATTATTTTCTCGGTTTGAACGGTGTGGTGTTAATTGCGGCGGTACTAATTGCACTGACAGCAGTTTTGATCTATCGCGAAATTAAACGGAGGACCAATTCTTTAATACTATCCTTCGTATTCAGCCTTCTGGCCATCTCGACAACTATGATCCATTGGCTGGCGCGGCCGCATTTATTCACTTTTCTATATGTTGCACTATGGACCCCTCGTCTTTCGCGCCTTGCTCGTGGCGAAAAGGTTCCACAATGGCAATTTCCTTTAATCATGTTGCTTTGGGCAAACACTCATGGTGCATTCATCGCCGGATTCGTCATCTGGGCAGCATTTATTATAGAAATACTTTGGAGCCGGTTATCCCATTCAGCCAAAACCGACCGGAAGATATTCCATGGTCTTCTCATGGCTGGTGGAGCCTCTTTCCTGGCCACATTTTTCAATCCCGCCGGATGGAGGTTGTGGATAACAAGTGCTGGCTATATTACAAACCGTTATCTGGTTGATCTGACAAGCGAATACCGTTCAGCAGATTTCCACCAACCAGGAGCCTGGCCATTCGTGATCATGATCATGTTGGGGATATTTATCTTCAGCCGTTCATGGAAGAAGTTGCCGATTGCAGAAAGCCTCCTGTTTACCGGATGGATGTTTTTAGGAATTTATAGTGCGCGTAATATTCCGCTATTCGCGATCGTTTCAGGACCTATCCTCGCTGATTCTCCCCAAATGCTTGTTTTTAAATTTCCAACATTCCAGTGGATTGAGCAAAAATTATCCAATCTCGAGCATCATTTACGTGGTTCTCTTTGGCCGCTGGCATCGATACTGGTTATCGGCGCATTGCTGGCTTCAGGCTGCAAACTTGATGGGCAGAAGCAAGGTTATCATTTCAACACAAAGGAATTCCCTGTTGATGCAGGGGATTGGCTGGATAATAATCCGCAAAGCGGGAATATGTTCAATTATTTTCCATGGGGAGGATACCTTATATACCGATTTTGGCCCGAGCAACGCGTTTTTATAGATGGCCAGTTGGATTTTTATGGTGAAGATTTCACAATGAAATACGAACAAATCCTATTAGCAGTAGATGGTTGGCAAACGTTGATGGTGAATTTTGGGATTGCTTGGGTTTTAATTCCACCCAACGAGCCTCTCGCCCTCGTGCTTCAGCTTGACCCCGCATGGAAAAATATCTATGAAGATTCCACTGCAGTGATATTCCGAATACGTTAACCCATGCAGATGACAATTCGAAACCTGTTTGCGATCCTCCTCTTCCTCGCTCTTTTCGCCATGGCACTTCGCCCCATCGCGGATGCAGATTTCTGGTGGCATCTGCGCACAGGCCAGCTTATCTTCGAGACGCACTCAATCCCGCATTCCGATCCCTTTTCTTATACAAATACAGGTAAAACCTGGATTGCTCATGAGTGGCTTTCGGAAATAATCATCTACAGTTTTTATCGCCTCGGGGGATATGGGCTGCTGATCCTGGTCTTTGCCATGCTTATCACGACGACATTCTACCTGGTCTACTTGCTCAGCAAGGGACATCCTTACATTGCCGGGTTTACACTTTTGCTCGGCGCGTTTGCTTCCGCGCCTACCTGGGGTGTGCGTCCGCAAATGATTACTTATTTATTTTTCGCTTTATTCCTGCTTTTTCTTTACCGGTATTACGCTTCGTGCAAGATAAAGTACCTGATATCCCTACCCTTGTTTATGTTCCTGTGGGTCAATCTGCATGGTGCCTACGCCTTGGGGATCGGACTGGTTGGTATTTACCTTGCAGGAGCAATTTACGACTGGTTAAAGGGCGGTGAGATATCCTCGCAACATACCCCACGATACTCCCGAAAATCTAATGAAGATAAACATATATTATATGTTATTCACGACTGGTATTCTGAGTTTTACTTCAGGGCACCTCAACTCAGCAAAGTAATTTTGCTGTGTAGCATCCTGGGTCTGTGTATCCTGGCAACCTTTGCCAATCCCAATAGCCTGCGCCTGCTATCTTATCCTTTCGAGACACTCTCCAATCAGGCGATGCAACAATACATTCAGGAATGGTTTTCACCGGATTTCCACCAACCTGAATGGCAGCCCCTGGCCTGGTTGATTCTGGCGCTACTCGGTGCAGGATTGCTCGGACGTAAATCAATCCCATCGTTAAATATTTTACTATTATTAATTTTCGGCTACATGGCATTGCGATCCGTGCGTCACGTTCCACTTTTCGTAATTACCGCTGTGCCAATACTGTCAGAGGCTATCAGCCCGGTGGTACAGAACAAACCGATAGTACAAAAAATTGGTCGGGCTTTGCAGTGGTTCAATGTCACATTGATAGGATTAACCGTTCTGACTATAGGTTTACGCTATTTCAGTATCGTTCAAGAACAAAGAACAACAGAAAAAGAATATTTTCCCGTTGCAGCCGTGGACTGGATCGCCCGGCATCATCCCACGGGAAATATCTTCAACTCCTATGGCTGGGGGGGATATATTATTTGGCGATTGTACCCCGAGTACCGTGTGTTCATTGATGGACGTGCAGATATATATGGCGATGCCTTCATAGCTGATTACCTTCGAATTGAGAACGGTGAGCCAGGGTGGGAATCCAGCTTGGGAAACGAAAATATACGTATCGTGCTGATCGAACGGTCATCCCCGCTTGCCAGAGAAATTTATAATTCATCTAGCTGGCAAGTTATTCTTTCTGATGAAAAAAGTATTCTCTTTTTAAGCAGATGAAGAGATTCTGAGAGTTGATAGAAGCCGAAAGGATTATCTACTTCTTCAATATGGCTAATATCCTATCTGTCATTGATTATCCTTCTTAATTAATGCCTCTAATACTTCTTTACTGTGTTCGGAAGGTTTCACGCCCTCGAAAACACGCTCGATTGTACCGTTGGAGTCGATCAGAAAGGTAGTCCGCAAGATTCCTTCATACATACGACCCATCATCTTCTTCGGTCCCCACACCTTGTAAAGTCTTCCAACAGCATGATCCTCGTCAGCTAAAAGTAAGAACGGTAATTCATATTTCGTTTTAAATTTAGCATGAGAGCGGGGAGAATCTGGGCTTATTCCCAGGATGATCACATCTGCCTCAATATAGGCGCTGTAATCATCCCGGAAGTTACAGGCCTCAGTCGTGCAGCCTGGTGTGTCATCTTTTGGATAGAAATATAAAATGATAGGGCGGCTACGAAAATCAGACAATCGGCGATATGTATTGGATTCATCCGGAAGGGTGAAATCAGGAGCCTTTTCTCCGGTTTGAAGAGGCATTTTTCCTCCAGAATTAAGTTTAATAAATCGTGATTTATACCTTCGCTATTAATATGCCCATATTCGCAATATTGTACCCGGGCATGGCAGCAACTGCGTTTCTAAATTCGTTATCAGTCAATATATCAAAAAACGGGGAAAGCAGTTCACTATCAGCAAATACACCAGGAATTAACAATTCATAAGTCTCCTGAAATAATGGAACGAAATCCAATTCAAGCGCTTGCGCCGCGGCGGGGATACCAAGACCGCAATCTGCCCTTCCCGAAGCAATTGCAGCAGCTACACCCAAATGAGTATATTCCTCCAGATCATATCCATGAATATCTCTTCCGGAGATGCCGTTCCGAGATAACTGGTAATCCAACAATAGTCGAGTTCCTGCTCCCCGCTGGCGGTTAACAAACCGGATTTCAGGTCGAGTGAGGTCATCCAGGCGATTAATTCCTTTGGGGTTTCCCGGTCGAACAATCAACCCTTGTTCGCGACCGACAAAACCGTAAACATTTATCCTTACATCAGGTAGATAGCGATGAATATACGTAATATTATACTCACCGGTCTGCGGGTCGAGCAGATGTGAACCAGCAATATGCGTTTGATTACTTGCCAAAGCCATCAATCCACCCATACTGCCAACATTAGCTGATGCCAATCGACGGTCACGATCCGCCAGAAATTGCGCGATTAAATCGAGGCTCATGTCATGCGAGCCGATGCAAAAGATTGTCCGCGCGATCTCTGTTCTAGAGCGGTAAAGTTGAGCCGTTACCTGCTCGCCCGCTTCCGCTCCTTGCACTCCGCGAGGAAGGACGACCAACCCATCGGCGCGTACAAGTGAAGTAATGACTCCTGCACCACGCGCCAACGGGGCGGCCAATATTTTATTCCCTACCATCCCCAAGGCGACTCGTAGAAAATCATCGTCACCGCCAGGTGAGGTCACCTTTCGCGTCAAGGTCACCGTCTCTGTGGGAAGCTCGGCCGGACGCCTCCCCAACCATTTTGCCAGTATCGGTTCTATAAAGATTTCCGCAGTCAACGCGGCAGATACCGGATAACCGGGAATTCCAATAATGGGAACGATTGATGACTGATGCATGACATATGCATCTTTTATGATCATCCCAAGGATGACCGGATGACCTGGACGAACAGCCACCCCATGCACCAGCAACTTACCGAGTTTTTCTACAACCTGTGCAGAGAAATCCTCTGAACCAGCAGATGAACCGGCATTGAGGAGAACCAAGTCATAACCTTTGGATGCTTCCTTAACGCACTCAAGGATTGCTTCGTATTTATCCGGTGTGATCGGAAAACGAACCGCATCACCCCCCCAGGAACTAACTTGCGAGGCGAGCACCAGCGAGTTGAATTCAATAATATCGCCAGCCTTTAAATTGCTACCAATGGGCACGAGCTCAGTACCTGTCGGTAAGATAGCAACGCGTGGCTTGCGCGCCACCTTTATTTCAGTGTATCCAGCTGCGGCAAGGGCACCCAAATCCACAGGACTCAACACTTTACCAGTAGGTAAAACCAATTGCGTTGCAACGATATCCTCCCCCATCAGGCGAACGTTGCTCCATGGCGTCACCGCGGCACGGATGCGTATAGCGTTTGGTTGGCGAATATCAGATGCAATATTCCCAGAATCATCCAATGAATCTACTTTTTCGATCGGAATGACAGCGTCTGCCCAATCCGGCAACGGATCGCCAGTATCCACATATTCTGCGTGCTTAGAGACCGGAGTTGAAGAATCAACGACGAGTGAGAGCGTTATCGGTGAGGATGGCTGGGCAGCAATAGTTTCATCTGCACACACTGCAAATCCATCCATAGCCGAGGCATGATAATGCGGGGAGGAGATTTTTGCCCAAACCGGGGTAGCAAGCACTCGCCCGAGTAAGTTTTCATCGAGGTGTATTGTTTCCGTACCGAGGACTCGCCAAAGCCCAGCCTCTTGTAGAGCGCGCTGGAAAGTGGCTTTTGCTTCAGGGAGGGGTATATCGTGGAGGTAAATAGACATATTACATCATCACAACTTCCACCATCTCTCCTGCGCTGATACCCGTTACATCCGCCGGGATTTTCACCAACCCATCTGCAGCAGCGAGGGAAAAGATTAAATTAGATTTTGAGAAGATCGGCTCGGCGACTAAATTTATATTATCCCGGATCTTACTCATATAGTCGGGAGGCGGGAGCAATAACCGAACTGCCACCCATTCCTCCCGCCCAGCCTGAGATGGTATGTTTAGGGTCAGCCTTGCCTTGAGGGTCGGACGCGGGAGGACGGCTGTGAGACCGAGCAGCTTATCTATAACTGGCACAACAAACAGGCTGGCAATGACCAGTGCGCTGACCGGGTTGCCCGGCAAGCCAATAACCGCCTTGCCATCACATACCGCGAGAATTGTTGGTTTTCCCGGGCGTATATTAACACCGTGCACCAGGATTCCCGGTTTTCCGAGTGAACAGATGGCTTCAGCGGTCATATCACGCGCACTTGCAGAGGATCCCGCAGTGATCAGCACAAGGTCACATCCAGCAAGTGTTTTTTTAGCAATTGATCGTAACTTTTCCAAATCATCTGGAAGAATGCCAACCAACACTGGCTCTCCCCCAGCCTGAGTAACAAGAGAAGAAAGAGTATATGTATTGATATCACGAACTTGACCAGGTTGAGGATCAAGTAATGGTTGTAAAAGTTCATCACCAGTAGATAAGATCCCAATTTTTGGTTTTTTGGCTACGCGCAGTCTCATAATTCCCAATGCCATCAGTCCGCCTATTTCCGCGGGTCGGATACGTCTGCCGGCTGGAAGGACGATTTGCCCCTGTGTCACATCCTCTCCGATGTGCAGGATGTTTTCTCCCACAGCGATTGCGTGAAGTACTTCAATTTCATCCTTTCCCGAAGAGGTTTTTTCATTATCTACTCGTAATCCTCCACGGCGAAAACTCTGAGTATATTCAAGCATGATTACTGAATCTGCTCCCTCTGGTAACATTCCTCCTGTGTGGATGAGAGCCGCCTCGCCGGGTTTAATCACAAAACCCGGTACCGCACCCATTGCCACCACACCAACAAGGCTGAGATAACCTGGAAGCGATTCGCTCGCACCGAACGTGTCCGCAGCGCGGACAGCGTATCCGTCCATCGCAGAACGATTGAAGGCCGGCAGGGAATGAGGGGCACGCACGGACTCGGCTGTCACCCTTCCAAGTGCCTCGATTGTATCCATCAACTCGGAAACAGGCTCATGGTCTGGTAGGGCTCGGAGGAAAAGTGTCAGAGCTTCGTCAGGTGGATGGAGCTGCAGGAATTCAATCATGGAGTTCTTATCTACAGATCGATTAATTAGTTAATGAAGCCAGAAAGACAATGTTAGCAGATAAACGCTCAACCCAAAGATCGCGATACCATTGACAGAGAGAAGAGGCCAAATCGGCTTGCCACCCGAGGCTATGTTGCGCAGTAGAATAATCTGGTAGCCAGCCAACGGGATAGTGAGAAAAACCGGCCATAGCACACTCCAGGGAAAACCAAAGAATGGAGAGATGACAAACAATCCGTATGACGCAATAATAAGGACATGATGCAGAATCACAGCCCGCGGCCAGGTGAGACGGATAAGTAAAGTACCTCGGCCATATTTCAGGTCGGAGGCGAAGGTTCGGAACTCCAATGCGAGCAAATAAGCCACCGCCAACATTGTCAGTGGAAAAGTAACGATCGACAATATGCGATGGAATTGATCCGACTGTAGAAGAAAGGCAACGCCAGGGATAAGATCTGCCAATAGTACAGCGATGATAAGTTCACCAATGCCGGTGTTCGCCATTCGTAAAGGTGGTATTGAATAAGCCATGAGCAGCAAGAAGATAAACCCAAGAAGAACGCCTGAGGAGGGTGTAACCAACCGCAATCGGAGCATAATAACCGTTAAGGCAGCGACAAGTGTCAAGAACGCGGCAGATAATTGCAGGAACACTGTGCGCAAACGGACCCGCGCTGAATTGGTCTCTCCTGCGATCAAAGGTTCGTTTGACGGGCGGTAATACCCTGAGAGCAGGTAAGCAGCCATTTGGATCAGAAGCAACCAAGTAAAGCCCAGCCAAAATACAATCCCGCTTATTTGTTCACCAAGATAGTGCGCGATGCCTGTGCCCAGGATGTATGTCAGAATAGCAAACATAAGCCAGACCGGTTGTAAGAACCGATAAAGTATTCGAAGGTTATGCATTATCATAATAACGAATAACCACCGTCCACGACAATGGTTTGACCGGTAATATATTCATTTGTAATTAAAAAGTTGAGAGCAGATGTGATTTCCTCAAGTGTTGCAGGACGTTTTAAAGGTAGACGCGAGACAAGTTTTTCCCATTCGTCAGATGTAAGTGCTTCCGAAGGCAGTACCAGTCCCGGTGCGATCGCGTTGACACGGATACCAGGCGCAAACGAACGCGCAAGGAGGCGGGTTAACGACTCGAGTCCAGCTTTACTGACCGTATAAGCCGGGAATCCGCTCCAAGCTTTCGCTGCACCAATATCAGTAATATTAACGATCAAGCTGCCCGCATCCATTCGTTTTACAGCCTCTTGTGCACAAAAGAACGGAGCGAGAAGATTTAGCTTAAAGGAGGTTTCGAAATCCACCCCGGAAAGCGCGCGCGCCTCACTTCGCTGCATAAGTGCAGCAGAGTTGACCAGTACTTTCAAACGGTGTGGAAGGGTATCGATAAAGGAGAACAAAGTGGAAATGGAGGTCGCATTTGTTAAATCAGCTTTAATCGGATAAACCTTTGCACCAAGGGAGCGGATTTCATCGGCAGTTGCGGCGGCTTCATTGCCTGATTTATAATAATGCAGAATGACAGCATAACCCCGCCGGGCAAGAGCCAGGCAGAAGGCTCGTCCAAGCCGGCGCGCTCCACCAGTAACCAAAGCCAGAGGGATTTCGGATATGTTCATTTTTACCATAAATTGGACAAAGTTTAAGGAGCGGGCAAACGGTTGTGCCGTTCGTTCGTGCACATCTCCCCTTACAATAGAATTTACTTGCGAAAGAAATTTGAGATAAAGAACCAGATATTCGCCGGACGCTCGGCGAGCCGGCGCACAAAATACGGATACCAATGCGTACCAAAAGGAACGTAGACACGTACCAGAAAACCCTCTTTTGTGCACTGCTCCTGCAAATCCCGACGGATGCCATACAGCATCTGGAACTCCAAGGCGTTCTTTGGCAACCCGATTTTTTCAGCATATTTTTTCGCAAACTCGATCCGTTTTGGGTCGTGCGTCCCTAGTGCAGGGATGGGTGGAATACGTCCGTCAGCGCTTATAGATGGAGAATGTGCCTCCAACGCTGCGTCCATAATTATCTTCGATAAGAGGTCGAAGTTTGCATCCACATCTGCTTTCCTGGGGAACGCCAGGTCAGGTGGTTCCTTGTACGCCCCTTTTACCAAACGGAATCTCGCCCCTTCGGCGAGCAAAGCGCGTGTATCCGCCTCGGACCGGTATAAGTAGGATTGGACAGCCATACCGACGTTCGAAAAACCTTTTTGCCGCATTAACCTGTAAATGCGGATCGTTTTATCAGTATAGGGAGTATCTTCGATATCGATGCGAACAAAATTATTATGCTGCGAAGCCACAGTAAGGATTCGTTCAAGGTTTTTTACACAGAGATCTTCATCTAACCCGAGGCCGATCTGTGTGAGCTTGATTGAAATGTTCGATTGCACGTCACAGCCACTGATTTGCTGAATAACTTCCAAGATATCCTTCGACGATTGCTCTGCTTCAACAGGTGTTGTGGTATGCTCTCCCAGGTGGTCAAGAGTTGCGTTGATTCCTCGTATATTCAGTTCTTGAACGACGCGCGTCGCGTCCTCGATTTTCTCACCCGCCACAAACCGAGAAGCTGCCCGCCAGGCAAACCTCCAATGCGTGACCAACCGTTGCGCCCATTGGGCTTTGGAGAGGTAAATCAATATTGATCGCATCATAGGTTATTCCTTTATGAGGAAATTTGTTGTTTATTGTAGCACAATTGCTTTTTAGCAGGTGTGTTATACTACCTATTTAACACATTTATTCCCACTGGAGGCAGTGTGAGGGTACGCGGTTCATTCCTCTATCTTCGTTGGATATCTCTTTTCTTCATATCACTCGCCATCATCCTGATGGTCATCACGCTGATCCAATATAGCCGCTTGCGAAATGATTATCCACCCGAGATGGTTATCGCTGGAGTACCCGTCGGAGGGTTGGATCCGACTGCAGCCGCTCAAAGGCTGCTGCAAGTATACTCTCTGCCAGTGGAAATCCACTACATGGATGCCATCATCCAGCTCGATCCCAATCTGATTGGGTTTCAAGTAAATGTAGAGAGCATGCTGGCAGCAGCTGACCTTCAGCGTACTGGCGCCTCTTTCTGGGGTGGTTTCTGGAATTACCTATGGAATCGCAGAACAACCGCATCTGCCGTACCTCTCGTTGCTACTCTCTTTGAAGAACGTCTGCGAGCTTACCTTGCAGGTGAAATCGCTGCACGCTATGATGAGCCACCCATCCCTGCGCAACCCATTCCGGGAAGTACCGAATTCCAACCAGGCCAACCGGGGAAAGTAATAGATATTGACCGCGCGGTAATATTAATTGGTGATGCCATGCGCTCATCCAACCAGCGCGTTATCCAACTCGCCCCGGTACTGACAGCAACCGGCCGTCCTTCCTTTGATACACTCCGATTGCTCCTTCAGGAAATTATTTATCAGAATAAGTTCGATGGCATCGCCGGCTTCTACCTGCTCGACTTGCAAACCCAGGAGGAATTGCACTTCGCTTATCGCGCCGGTGAAAACCTGCCAGTCACTCCGGACATCGCCTTTACTGCATCAAGCACAATTAAAATTCCCATCATGGTAACAGCCTATCAGCATTTTAGGGGGAAGTTGGATGCTGACATAGCCGCGCTTATGTTGGATATGATCAAGAAATCCGAGAACCCACCTGCAGACGAGTTGATGCGCCAGGTGGATAACCTACGTGGACCTTTGATCGTTTCGTCAGCGATGAAAGACCTAGGCTTAGAAAACACATTCCTAGCCGGCTATTTCTACGATGGTGCACCCATCCTTCAGATTTATCACACACCCGCTAACACACGCAAAGATATCAGCACCGATCCTGATGTTTACAGTCAAACTACACCCTCTGATATCGGCTCTCTTCTCGAAGACATCTACCAATGCTCCCAAAACGGAGGTGGGACACTGGTGGCAGCTTTTCCCGCGGCAATATTCCAAACTTCGTGCCAGGAAATGATCCAATTTCTCCTTGAAGATAAAATAGGTGTGTTAATTCAGTCCGGGGTACCCGAGGGCACTGCCGTTGCACATAAACACGGCTGGGTAACGGACCCGAGTGGGGTTATTCATAACGTCTCCGATGCAGCCATTGTCTACACACCAGGCGGTGACTACATATTGGTAATTTACGTATATCATCCCACCCAAATTATCTGGGATGAAGTTTCTAAAATGTATGCTGACCTCTCGCGGGCGATCTACAACTTCTTCAACCTGGCGACCCAATAATTATGAATCTGACCCTAAGCCTCTACCGCCTACAACAGACCGATATCCAGATCAGCCGCGTTCAGGCGCGCTTCCATATTATCAAGGAAATACTTGAGAATGATGAAGCGCTACGCCGGGCCACGATGCAAGCAGAGATCGCGAACCGCAACCGGCTGTCTGCTGAACACGCCCTTCACCAAGCCGAGACCTCCGTCTGTGACCAGCGCATAAAAATCGAACAGACAGAGGCCAGCCTGTATGGAGGTAGCGTACATATTCCAAAAGAACTGCAGGATATGCAAAACGATGTTGCCGCCCTCAAACGACATCTCGCCACGCTGGAAGATCGCCAACTAGAAGCCATGCTTGCCTTTGATGAGGCTGAGGCAGGAGAATACGCGGCACGCGCTTCGCTTCAAACTATACAAACCAAGTTGAACGAGCAGCACCAGCTCCTTCACCAGGAACAAGCGAATTTACAACGAGAGGGTGCAAAGCTCGAGGCTGAACGGCAGGTCATTGCCAACGCTATACCCACCCAGCTTATTTTAGAGTACAACCAACTTCGCCAGGCACATGGTGGAGTGGCCGTGGCAACCATTTCCGACAATGCGTGCACAGCTTGCGGATCGGGATTGACACCTGCCGAACAGCAGGCCGCCCGTTCCGCTACACAGATGGCGAATTGCCCATCCTGTGGACGAATCCTTTACGGAAATTAAGGCCTTTCAATGTCCGACGAATCCATTAAACAAACAATCGCCATCCTCGGTGGAACCGGCAATGAAGGGAAAGGTTTAGCATATCGCTGGGCAAAGGTAGGGTTCCATGTAATCATCGGTTCACGTAACCCCAAGAAAGCCCTGTCAACCGCAGAGGAACTCAGCATCCGCCTAGGTGGGAGAGCATTCATTGACGGTACAAGCAACCTGGATGCTGCAAAAAGGGCTGATATTGTCGTCCTGACCATTCCATATCCCTTCCATCAGATAACACTCGAAAGTGTGAGATCTGTGCTGAAAGGTAAAATCCTGGTTGATGTAACAGTGCCGCTCGTCCCGCCGAAAATCACGATCGTTCAGATGCCATCTGCAGGATCCGCAGCACAGGAGGCATGCCAGGTGCTTGGCAATAATACTGAAGTGGTATCTGCTTTTCACACCATCTCCTATAAACAATTATTAACGGAACATTCCATTGAAAGTGAGGTCCTTGTTTGTGGAACGAGCAAACATGCCCGGGAAAAGGTGTTAAATTTAGTCACTGCAGCTGGCCTCATAGGTTGGGATGCTGGCCCAGTTGAAAATTCTGTAGTTCTGGAGGGGTTGACAAGCGTGTTAATCGGCATTAACAGGGAATATGGGGGAACACATGCAGGAATAAAAATTACCGGCGCTGGCGAATAAATGTCACCACAGATGACTTCGCTCATCCTCAGGCCACTCCCGTCCATTCCAGTCATCCAGCAAGGCGATGACCTAGCGTCCATTATTTTGGAAGCATGCCAAATAAAGAAAATCCATCTCAAAGATGGTGATATTCTGGTTATTACATCAAAAATAATCAGCAAAGCAGAGGGGCGACTTGTCAATCTTATGGATATAACTGCATCTGATGAAGCAAAGGCATTGGCTACGCGAAGCGGTAAAGATCCCCGCCTGGCGGATCTCATCCTCAAGGAAAGCCGGGTTGTGCTGCGAGTCCGCCCGGGTACGGTCATTGTTGAACATCGCCTTGGTTTTATCTGTGCCAATGCTGGCATTGACCACTCCAATATCGCTCCTCCTTCGGGCATTCAATCCCATTTGAGTAATAAATCAGGTAGGGGGGTTAGCGAATGGGTTTTACTCCTCCCTGTCAATCCCGACCGATCTGCAGCAGGAATTCGTACCAAACTCGAAGCCGCAACACAAAAGCATCTCGGAGTCATGATCGTCGATTCCCACGGTCGGGCGTGGCGGCTTGGAGTTGTTGGCACCTGTATTGGTCTCTCCGGTTTACCTGCAATTGTTGACAAACGCGGCCAGAAGGATCTCGTTGGGTACACTCTTCAAATCACCCTTATTGCCGCAGCGGACGAGTTAGCTGGGGCTGCATCTCTGGTGATGGGTCAGGCAGACGAGGGCACACCGGTTGTTCATGTGCGCGGCTTTCCGTATTCACTTAGAGAAGGCTCCTTTAGCGAGTTACCTCGACCAATAGATGAAGATATGTTCCGATGAGCGATGAATTCTGGGATGCGCTCGACCGCTTGATCGCTGGATGCCAGATAGTCATTGATCGCCCCAAAGGGACTTGTCACCCGCGTTACCCGGAGCTATCCTACCCATTGGATTACGGCTACCTCGCTGGCACAACTTCTGGCGATGGAAACGGAATTGATGTTTGGCTCGGCTCATCCAATAACCGAATGTTATCTGCGGTTATCGTGACGGTGGATGGATTTAAACGGGATACCGAGATCAAGTTGCTCCTCGGTTGCTCTGAAGATGAAACCCAAATCGCGTTAAACTGTTCAAACAATGAAACGATGCGCTCTTTACTTATCCGCCGTTTTCTCCTGGATGACAAACCTTGATTTATCTGCCAGGTGTTTTATTATTAGTCCATCAAATAGGAGTAAATAATAAAAATGATATCCATCCCCTCAGATTTCCACGATCTGCTAACTGATGAAAAGAAGGCTTATCTCTACCTTGCAACCCTCATGCAGGACGGATCACCACAGGTTACCCCGGTCTGGTTCAATACTGAAAACAATCTTATCCTCATCAACACCTTGCAAGGACGAGTCAAGGACCGAAACATGCGCGCCCGACCCCAGGTCGCGCTGTGCATCACCGATCCCGCCAATCATTACCGCTACCTTCAAATCCGTGGACGGGTTGTCGCCTTTACCACGGAAGGAGCAGCCGCCCACATCGACACCTTGGCGGGAAAGTACACCGGCACGCCAAAATACACCTTTGGTAAACCAGGTGAACAACGCGTTACATTCAAGGTTCTACCTGAAAAAGTGGACGCACACGGGTGATGGACAACCTGCAAAGGTTCCTACGGACGCGGCGTTCGATCCGCCTCTTCAAATCAGACCCAATTCCAGCTGCCATCATCCAATGTATTCTCGAAACGGCATTGTTCGCCCCTTCGGCACACAACTCCCAACCCTGGCGTTTCTGCGTGGTGAAGGATTCAAGCCAAAAAACACACCTGGCAGAATCAATGGCAGCAGAATTTCGTCGTGATTTGGAAAAAGATGGCAGGCCCGAACCCGAAATAATCGCACAATTGGATCGATCACGCCAGCGGATCATCGAAGCCCCACTATTGGTGATCTTATGTGCGGATATCGCCTGTATGGATGAATATCCAGACTCAAAACGGCAACGAGCCGAGTCCATTATGGTTCTGCAATCAACAGCGCTTGCCGGGCTGCAATTGTTACTGGCAGCGCACGCCGAAGGTCTGGGTGGGGTTTGGACCTGTGGACCGCTTTTTACCCCTAAAACCGTCCGTTCCGCTCTTTCTCTGCCGAAGAGCTGGAAACCGCAAGCAATGTTCTTCCTCGGTTATCCAGCGGAGTCGCCCGCTCTGCCAGAAAGAAAATCATTGGATGAAGTCATCCTCTATAGATAATATATTTTTAAAATATCATCAGGTGATGTCCACTCCGGTCATTCGCGTCAACAAGCGATGCAGGAGTGTAAAAGGTAAAACGGTAAACAGATGCACGGCGCCGCTCAAAGCGAATATGGAGGCTAGACCTTTTAAAAATATATTAACCGGTTGCGCGAGGTTTATCAACATCCATTGACCAGCACCGGCCAACAAGACAAGGCCAAAGCAGGCTGCAATCATCAATCCGAGTGGCAACCAAGCATGACGATCGGATGCAGATGGCATCATTGTGCTGCTGACCACGAAAGTAAAATAAAACCAAATCCAAAAGTTGGGAAGAGAAGGTAGAGAAGCGACAGCACGCCAAAAAAGATCGACTTGACCTTTACGCATTATATCCCAGATGAAAGGCATTTGCAGGTGATTGATCGCAACATATGCGATGAAAAGGCACCCACAAATAAGAGGGGAGAGGCCAATTATTGAATCGCGAATAATTCCACCACTGGCGATTTCCACATATCCCAAACGCAGCATTCCTCCCGGCATTTGCGATGGAATAATTGAGAATATTCCAGTTCGCACGCGTAATAAGCGCGCAGTCACATAATGGCTCAACTCATGTAGAAAAATTCCAGGAAAAAAGATCAACGAGAAGATGATCGTGGTGACTTCCCGCTTTCTGGTAAGGATGAGAAAAATAGCCTGAATTTCGCGGTGCAACCAGCGCTGAAGGTAAACCAGCAGCACCAAAATGATCGCCAGCCAAAACAGGCCATCGAAAGCGGTGAGAATCTCCAATGTTTACTTTATTGCAGCGCGGGTTATCGCTGTGAACTCATCTACCTTAAGACTTGCTCCACCGACGAGGGCACCGTCTATTTCGGGTTGGGACAAGAATTCAGCGGCGTTGCCAGCACTTACCGAGCCACCATAAAGAACACGAATCGCCTGCGCAATATTCCCACCAAACAACTCACTTAATGCTTTCCGAATCACATCTCTCACAACAGCATTCGCGTTCGCACCACTGGATGCCCGTCCTGTGCCAATCGCCCATACTGGCTCGTAAGCGATCACGATTTTAGATATAAAATCCGGATCCAAACCTTCCAAGCCCTTGCGTACCTGCCGAGATACTACCGCGGCGGTTTGCCCTGCCGCGTTTTCATCCAAGGTTTCACCAACGCAAAGGATCGCGATCAGGTTGTGCACCCGGGCTGCAGCCAGCTTTTTATTAATCGTCTCGTCTGTTTCACCGAAATATGTGCGTCGCTCAGAATGTCCTATGATGATGTATCGACATAACTCAGCGACCATCGCTGGAGAGATTTCGCCAGTGAACGCGCCTCTCTCCTCCCAGTGCATATTCTGCGCTCCCAGACCGATCCCGCTGCCCTGCAGCAAGGCGGCAACAGCAAGCAACGAGGAAAATGGCGGGCAGAGTACTTTCTCCACGCCCGTTATCCCGCTCAACCCCTTACTTAAATCGAAAGCCAATGTCCGAGCCTCAGCCACGGTTTTATTCATTTTCCAATTTCCAGCCACAAGTGGCATGCGCATGATTGCTCCTTTGAAAAGACCCTAAAGGTATTTCGCCCTTTAGGGTCTGCTGGTTTATGGGTTGATCACCTATCTTGAAGAACGGCGATGCCCGGTAGCACCAACCCTTCGAGCATTTCAAGAGACGCTCCACCACCGGTAGAAATGTGCGTGATTTTTCCAGCAAGTCCCGATTGCTGGATAGCAGCTACTGATTCCCCGCCACCAATGATGCTGACCGCGCCGGATTCAGCGATAGCCTTTGCCACACCAAACGTGCCATTTGCGAACTCTGGTATCTCAAACACACCCATGGGTCCATTCCAGACGACGGTTTTGGCTGCCTTGATAACCTTGGCAAAGCTGGCGACGGTTTCAGGGCCGATATCCAAGATACGCCATCCGGCAGGAATAGGACCTGTTGGTAATAATTTACTCACTGCCCCTGCCTCGATTTTTTCGCCAATGACCACATCCACTGGCAAGCGGAGTCTTGACCCGCCCTTGACAGCGAGTGCCCGCGCAGTTTCAAGAGATTCATCCTCAACCAGCGAATCAGCCACCGGGTAACCCTGCGCCTTAAAGAAGGTATTGGCCATCCCGCCACCAATCAATATCGTATCCGCTTTCGTTAATAGGTTTTCGATTACACCGATTTTATCGCTGATCTTGGCTCCGCCAAGGATGGCAACGAAAGGTTTGGCCGGATCTGCAATCGCTGCGCCGAGATATTGGATTTCTTTTTCCATCAGGAATCCAGCCACCGCAGGTAAATGCTTTGCCACACCCACCGTTGAGGCGTGGGCGCGGTGAGCGGAACCGAAGGCGTCATTAACATAGATATCAGCCATTGCTGCCAGTTGCTGCGCCATGACTGGGTCGTTCTTCTCTTCTTCTGGATGGAAGCGAGTGTTTTCAAGCAGTAACACATTCCCCGGTGTCAGAGACGCGGAGACCTTCCCAGCCATCGGACCGATGCAATCAGAAGCGAAGGTCACTTGTTTTCCGAGCAGCTTGCCAAGGTGCGCAGCGATAGGTCTTAGGGTATATTTCGGATCAGGGCCATCTTTCGGGCGGCCCAAATGGGAGCAAAGAATGAGCGCTGCACCATGTTCGAGCAAGTAATTGATCGTTGGCAGTGCGGCACGGATGCGAGTATCATCTCCCACAACCCCATCCTTGACCGGTACATTGAAATCCACGCGAACGAGTACGCGTTTGTCTTTTACTTCAATATCACGAAGGGTTTTTTTGTTGAACATATCTGCCTCCAGCGAGTATCAGGTGATATTCCATGCAATAAAGTTTTGTACCTTAGATCAGGGTACCTAACACACTTTATAAAGATTTCGCCATGATCGCTGCCAAATCCGCAGTTCGCACCGAGTAACCCCACTCGTTATCATACCAGGCGACCACCTTTATGAAGGTGCCCTTCTCTTTACCCAGTACGCTGGTGAAAGGCAGATCCACGCAAGATGAATAAGCGCTGCCCTTGAAGTCCATGCTGACCAAGGGTTCGTCGACTGCTTCGAGGATACCCTTTAAAGGAGGATTTACAGCAGCCTCGCGGAATGCCTGGCGCAATTCATCTGTGGTGAGGGCTGTCTTGACCTCAGCCGTAAAGTCCACTATGGATACTGTTGGGGTGGGGACACGCAGGGAATAACCATCGAACTTACCAGCAAGATCAGGAATAACAAGTTTTAATGCCTTCGCTGCGCCGGTTGTCGTCGGGATGATATTCAACCCAGCTGCACGCGCCCGCCGGAGATCCGAGTGAGGTAGGTCTAAGATTTTCTGGTCGTTTGTGTATGAGTGGATGGTAGTCATGAAACCGCGCAGAATCGAATACTTGTCATGGACAACCTTTACTGCCGGTGCAAGACAGTTGGTAGTGCATGATGCATTGGATACGACATGATGCACTTTCGGATCATACATGCTCCCGTTGACACCCAAGACAATAGTCAGATCTTCACCTTCAGCGGGCGCGGATATGATGACTTTTTTTGCCCCACCTTTCGTGATGTGATTGACCGCGCCTTTAACCATCTTGCCTTTTTTATTCACCCCATCGTTCTTCACGGTAAATATACCTGTGGACTCGATCACGATAGCTACATCCAGCTCACCCCACGGAATATTGGCTGGGTCGGTCTCCTTAAAAGCCTTGACCGGATGCCCATCCACTACAAGCGCGCTTTCGGTCACATCGACCCTGCCGTTAAAACGACCATAATTCGAATCATACTTGAGCAGGTGTGCCATGGTCGGCAGGTCACCGATGTCATTAAACGCAACAACTTCCAGATCGTTGGGGTAATAATCGCGCATTGCCTTTAAGACCTGACGACCGATGCGTCCAAAACCATTGATACCAACACGTACAGCGGACATAATAAAAACCTCCTAAAAGGTGTAATTTCTATCAACGCGTTTGCGTTGTAGTTTCATATTCCAATGGACCCGTTCGCTCGTTGAACAGGTTTACCAATGTTTGCGCCAATCGGTGAGCATCATGGTGCAGGGGGTGTTCCTTATCCAGCAGGTCAGCACAATAAACCCGCCGATCACCGGAAAGACTATCTTCAAGTCGCACCCATTGGGCTGCATCAGGCAAGTTTGCTTCGTAACCGTTATTACATACTATGATGTCAATAACATCTTTGCCGATGGCTTCTTCCAACGCATGGACGTGATCCCCGCAATTATACGCCTGTGTCTCACCAAACTGAGTTGCGATATTGCATATGTAAATTATTAACGCGCGGCTGGCATGCAAGGCTGCTAATAAATCCGGTACTAAAATATTCGGTAAAATACTCGTATAAAGGCTTCCCGGCCCGATAATGATCATATCTGCAGCTAGGATTTCCTGAAGGACCGGTGGAAAGGCGGCAGCATCGTTTGGTTCGAGCCAAACGCGGCGCACGCGCCCTCCCATTTGGGCGATCTCACTCTCACCCAATACGCGAACCTCATTGGGTATGTTAGGAACCTGAACATCAGCAACTAGGTTAACATTGCGCAGAGTTGCCGGGAGAACGCGACCGTGCGCTGAGAGGACCCTCCCCGACTCCGCCACTGCTTCCTCGAAACTTCCTTTTATATCAGCCATCGCCGAGATGAGCAAATTGCCAAACGAATGGCCGTCGAGCTGGGTATCGCCACTGAAGCGGTATTGGAACAATTGAGTTAACAAGGCTTCATCATTCGAGAGGGCAGCCAAGCAGTTTCGGATGTCTCCCGGTGGCAGGATACCCAGACTGCGCCGTAAACCGCCTGAGGAGCCACCGTTATCGGTTACTGCAACAATCGCAGTCAGGTTGTGGCTGTATTCTTTCAAACCACGCAACACGACTGAAATCCCATGTCCGCCACCGATGGCAACAACGCGAGGTCCTTTATCCCTGTGGCGGTACTCAGCCAGCTGGTCTACCAATTTCTGCCCGGGACGAAGTAAAGGCAGGACCAGCGAACGATTCAATCCTACAATCCCGACAATGATTAGACCAGCACCAATGCCACCGAAAATCAATACACGCAAGAGGCGGGGTAATGATTGCAGTGAAACGATCCGAAGTATCGGCACCCACCAAGTTTCGGGGGCAGTGCGATAAACATTCAGAAGGAACATCCCGACGCCAACTGCCGAGAAAGTTATTCCGGCCATTAGTAGGAGTATCCAGCGTTTGACACCGATGCCAGGTGAAAACCAGCGCAGGAGGTGGGTGATATCCCGCTGAAACGCAATAAACCAATCACTTCGCTTGTTACGCATTGCACAGGATGATAGCAGTCTTTAGGAGAATAGTCAACCAAATTAACTATATCCCCAGCCCTTCGCCCAGATTAAGAAGAGGAATGAAAGTTGGCTATGATATAATCCTTTGTTGAAGGAGATTTTTTTATATGAATCCCATGAAACTACCAGGACCGAAAGCTCGCGCGCTGATCAAGCGCGATTCATCTGTCATTTCGTGGTCGTACCCGCGCGGAGTACCATTTGTCATGGATCATGGGCGGGGAACTGAGGTCTGGGACGTGGATGGCAACCGCTTTCTCGATTTCGCCTCAGGTATTGCCGTCGTCTCCACCGGTCACGCCCACCCACAGGTAGTGAAGGCAATCCAGGAACAAGCTGAAAAGTTCATCCATATCTCTTCAGATTTCTACAACGAGAAGTGGATCCAATTGGGTGAGAAGCTGGATGAGATCGCTCCTTTCCAAGAGGCAGCACAATCGTTCATGACCAATTCGGGCACCGAGGCGGTCGAGACGGCTATTAAACTGGCTCGTTTTCACACAGGGCGGACGAACTTCATCGGATTCACTGGAGCGTTCCACGGCCGGACCATGGGTGCGGTAACCTTCACCGCAAGCAAGCCAACATACCATCGCGGGTTCTATCCGTTAATGCCGGGTGTAGTCCACGCCCCTTACCCAAACCCATATCGCCCGATCCTCGATCGCTTACCCGGGGAGGACTACGGTGAGACGGTTGTTCGTTACATCAAGGAGGAGATCTTCGGTCACATTCTGCCGCCAGACGAGGTTGCTGCCATCCTGGTGGAAACCATCCAAGGAGAAGGCGGCTACATCATCCCGCCCTCCGGTTTCTACCCGGCACTACGGGAGCTATGTGACGAACATGAAATCCTGTTGATCGCCGACGAGGTCCAATCGGGCATGGGACGAACCGGCAAGTGGTGGGCGATCGAACATTTCGACGTTGAACCTGACATAATCACCACAGCCAAGGGTATCGCCTCGGGCATGCCACTCGGTGCGTGCATCGCCCGAGACTCGGTCATGGATTGGGAACATGGTGCACATGGAAACACATTTGGAGGAAATCCAATCGCCTGCGCGGCTGCTTTGGCTACTCTTGATCTCATCGAAAATCAGTATAAGGACAACGCCGCAGAAGTCGGTCAATACACACTCGATGCGTTACATGAGATCATGGCACGCCATCTCAGTATTGGCGATGTACGCGGGTTGGGGTTGATGATCGGAGTCGAGTTCGTCAATGATCGCAAGAGCAAAACTCCAGCCGAGGAGCTGCGTGAACGCATCGTCGAACTTGCCTTCGAGCGCGGAGTGATCCTTCTCGGTTGTGGAAAGAGCGCCATCCGGATCGCCCCACCCTTGAGTGTCTCAAAGTCGGAAATGGATGAAGGCTTGGTAATTTTCGAGGAGGCGATCACACTGGCGGAAAAAGAAGCCAAACAAGGTAATAAGTAACGAGTAAGAAGGTAGAAATAAAAAGCAAGAAAGAAGAACGAAAACGCGGAGCAATTTAGCCTCCGCGTTTTTATATTAAGTCTCCAAATCCTCCGGCATAATCGGGATGTGCCGCACCCGTTTTCCAGTGGCACTGTAAATTGCATTTGCCACCGCCGGGGTTATGGGTGGTACGCCCATCTCACCGATGCCTGTGGGGTCTTTATCCGACTCTACTATGTATGTCTCAACCAACGGCATCTCGTCTATGCGCAACAAAGGATAATCGCGGAAGTTGCTTTGGACAACCCTCCCATCTCTAATCGTTATCCTTGCCTTAAGGGCTGCGGTCAGACCGAAGGCTATCCCACCTTCAATTTGGGCAGCGATGTTGTCGGGGTTTATCGCCCGACCGCAATCCACCGCGCTCACGACGCGCCTGACGCGCACTTTACCTTTCGTATCTACAGCTACTTTGGCCACCATCGCAACTTGAGTTACACCGAACGTGGCGTGGTATGCCAATCCCCGTCCCTGACCAGCTGGTAACGAAGATCCCCAACCGGCTTTCTCTGCTGCTAGCTGGATCACCCTCGCAGCCCGCCCGTTATAAACATTCAACCAGACTTCCAGTGGATCTCGCTTCATAGCTGCGGCAAGTTCCCCGAGAAAACATTGAACACCATAAGCATCTGGAAAGTTATCCACCGAGCGCCAAGCCCCAATTGGCACCCTGGAAGCGGCAGACCGATTCCCCTGCGGGGATGGTCTCTTGAGATTCTCTAAAGATCCGCTAAAGTACTGCAGCCGCATCGGGTGGTAGAAATCGTGCTGAAGATCATCAGCACGTGTCCAAAGGATCTGCACTGGCGCGCCGATAGCCTGGGAGACTTGAGCTGCCTCTTCGGCGTAATCGGTCTGCAAACGCCGGCCAAAACCACCCCCGAGTAGGGTCACGTTTACATCTACTTTTGCCGTTGGAAGGCGAACAGCACCTGCGACCGCCCTTTGGACATCCTGTGGACTTTGCGTTAGTGCCCAAACCTCGCAGATTCCATCATGGACCCAAGCCGTGGCGTTCATCGGCTCCAGTGTGTCGTGCGCTTCGTAGGGTATCTGATAGAGGGCATCAATTGTTCCTGCGGGGGCGGTGCCTTGTGCGGACAGTTGTGTTGCGATCGCCTGGAGGTACGCCTCGCTGTTCTCCTCCGAGGTATCACCTACGGTCCCAGTCAACCTGGAGTGCGTCCCGGCCGCGTAAGGCCACCCAGGAATTCTCAGCCACTACCGCGATACTATCATTCAAGGCGACCACCTGGCGTACGCTAGTAATTGCCTTCGTAGCGCTGTCGTCGAAGCTGCTATAGCCGCGTCCAAAAACCGGGCAACGGGTAATGGCCGCATAGAGCATTCCAGGTAAGCGTACATCCAGACCATAGGTGGCTTTTCCGGTGATGATCTGCAGCGCATCCCATTGACCAATATGGTTGCCGATAATATGGAAGTGTGAATCGTCTTTCAGCTTTACAGCAGAAGGCAAATCGAGCAGCGCTGCCTTTTCCACCTGTGCGCCGTACGCCATTTTTTGTTGTCCATCTGGATGGATGACTAAACCAGGTTGCGTAGTACATTGCTCAGCCTCCACACCCCAGGTCTGCGCTGCAGCGCTGATCAGCATCTGGCGCGCCTTCGCTCCTGCGGTCCGCATGGTGATATAGTAGGAGGAGATGCTTACACTACCACCGGTTTGCTGGTCGCCATATTTTCGATCAGTGGTCGCCTGTTCGACTCGCACATTTGCCCAATCCACGTCCAATTCCTCGGCGGCGAGCATCGCCAACGCGGTATGAATGCCCTGACCCATCTCGGAGCGACAGGCGGTGACGGTCAATATACCGTTGTTGTCCACCTTAATAAAAATGCCAGATTGCCAGGTAAAGGAGACAGCAGAAACCTCGGTGGGTGTCGCTGTGGAGGTTCCGATGACAGTCTCAACCGGTGAAGAAGTCAACGCTGAAATTACCGGAGCAGGTTCCCCCGGCTGAGGCGCGCAACCATCGAGGTAGATCGTCAACACCAGTCCACCGGTTCCCACACCAACCAGCTTGATGAAGTCGCGCCGTGAAAGTACGTTAATACCCATCTCAAGCCTCCTGCGCGGCTCTGTGGATTGCGCGGCGTATGCGCTGGTATGCACCACAGTGACAGAGAACATCAGACATGGCCGCGTCAATCTCGGTGTCGCTGGGATTCGGGTTCTTCGCCATCAGGGCGACAGCATTCATGATTTGTCCCGGCTGGCAGTATCCGCACTGGCTGACGCGCTCAGAGACCCAGGCGTGCTGCAGGGGATGGCTGCCATCCAGCGAAATTCCCTCGATGGTGACGATAGCTTTACCCACCACGCTGGAAATTGGCACGATGCACGAACGGGTTGGCTCACCGTCCACCAGCACGGTACATGCTCCGCACAACCCCTCTCCGCAGCCATACTTGGTCCCTGTGAGGCCAAGCAGGTCTCGCAGCACCCACAGCAGCGGAATCTGCACCTCGGCCTCGACCGGGAAGGTTAGATTGTTGATTTGGAGGGTATAGGAAGGCATGGAAACTCCAATACTAATAGTCAGCTATCATTGTTGACATAGATTTTTCATATTTTATTCCGCCTTATATCATTTATTACCTAAGTGTTATTATACAACTACCCATTACCCGAGGCTGGCTCAACATTTCGTGAATAAAAGTAAAACTAAAAAAATATTCACCCTTCCACCCTTATGCAACAACGTTTATACTCGCACCACCCTTTTCACTTAATAAGAACCTTGCTCATCTTACTCATCAAATAAATCTTGATTTTAATTACTCGAACCATGACACATAACTCCCGCTGGCTTATCCAACCCCCACTCACACCACACGCGCAGGAAAGCCTAGCTGCATTTTCACCCATCCTAGCGCAAGTCCTATTCAACCGTGGTTATGCAACCGAGTCAGAAGCACGCGCCTATCTTCACGGTAAAGTTACCTTTGATACATCCCCATGGCAGTTGACCGGCATGGAAGCCACAGTAACACGCATCCAGCGCGCCATCGAGCAGGAAGAGCCGATTGCAATCTATGGTGATTATGATGTGGATGGGGTCACCGCAACCGCGCTTCTTGTCCTAGTCTTGCGCGGCCTGGGTGCGAATGTGCGCCACTACATTCCCAATCGCTTCGACGAAGGCTACGGCCTCAACCACGATGCGCTGGATTTGCTCAAGGCTGGAGGCGTGCATCTGGTCATTACAGTGGACTGTGGCATACGCTCGCCTGCCGAGGTTGCCCATGCCCGCGAGATCGATCTTGATCTTATCATTTCCGACCACCATCATCCTGCCGATGGAGAACTGCCAGCTTCACTTGCCGTCATTGACCCAAAGCAAACAGGTGACTCTTATCCCGATAAAGACCTTGCTGGCGTGGGTGTTGCCTATAAGATCGCCCAGGCACTCCTGGATACGAATGACAAAAGACAGGTGACGGGTGACTCTCCTTTTATTTCTACCGACTCGTTATTGGATCTTGTGGCTCTCGGGACGGTTGCGGACTTAGCACCACTGACAGGCGAAAACCGCGTTCTTGTTCGCCGCGGACTGGATGTCATCCATAAAAGCCAACGGCAGGGATTATTCTCGCTGGCAAGCTTGGCTGGCCTCAGCTTGCCGAAGACCACCGCCACCAACATTGGCTTCATTCTTGGCCCGCGCTTGAACGCTGCCGGTCGACTCGACTCGGCTTTAGCCGCCTTCGAACTGCTTACCACAACGGATGTCCAGCGAGCCGGTCTACTTGCCCAGCAGCTCGATAAACAAAACCGTGAACGCCAAACATTAACGCGCGCCATCCAGGAACAGGCAGAGCAGATCGCGTTGACCGAAGATCCCGAGGCACTGTTTCTTTTTGCTGTTCACCCAGAATTCAACCCTGGCGTGGTTGGCCTGGCTGCATCGCGCCTGGTGGATCTGTATTACCGTCCCTCCATTGTAGGACAAAAGGGTGAGGAATTCACCCGTTGCTCGTGCCGCTCCATCCCTGAATTCCACATTACCGATGCTTTGGATAACTGCGCCGACCTGCTCATCCGTTATGGAGGCCACAAGGCTGCTGCTGGTTTTACAGTGCGGACAGAAAACATCCCTTCCCTTCTCATCCGCCTGAAGCAGATCACTGCCGACCAGCTCGGTTCGCTAGATCTCCGCCGCACGTTAATCGCAGATTGCGATGTACCACTATCAAATCTGAAACCCGAGCTGGCAAAGCAATTGGAATATCTCCAGCCAACCGGCTATGGCAATCCAGAAGCGACATTCATTTCGAGGAATGTCCAGGTAAAATCTTCACGCACCGTTGGTATTGATGGCAAACATCTAAAGTTGACTCTCTCGGATGGACGGATCGATTTCGATGCCATTGGCTTCCGTCTCGGACATCTCCTCCCCACCCTACCCTCTCGCATGGATGTGATGTTTACTTTCGAAATCAATGAGTTCAACGGTCGGATTAGCTACCAGTTAAATCTTAAAGATATAAAATCAGCGGGTACACCAGACTCTTTGTAAGAAATCTGACCTCCTCTCAGATTCCTTAATATTCCAAAGGCGGAACCAAGGGGATGAGATCGAATACAGGTTAATCCATGAACCTATACTTAATCAATGTCCACACTGCTTCAAAGGCATCTTTTAGTTTGATCTTTTTTCCTTCTGAATAATCGCGTGGGTTAAAAGTGATCGGCACCTCGAAGATGCGTTTCTTTCGCTTGAGCATCTTGGCAGTGAACTCTGGCTCGAAGTCGAAACGTTTGGCGCGCAGCGTGACACCGTCCAGCACTTCACGGCGAAACACCTTGTAACCCGTCTCCATATCACTGAGCATCGTGTCGTAGAGCAGGTTGGCAACCAGTGTCAGCAAGCGGTTGGCGATCATGTGCCAGAACATCATCACCCGCCGCGGTCCGCCGAGAAAGCGTGAGCCATAAACCACGTCTGCCAAACCGTGTTCCAATGGGTCCAAAAGGCGCGGATAATCGCATGGATCGTATTCCAGGTCGGCATCCTGGATGAGGAGCAAGTCACCGGACGCCGCATTGATTCCCGTGCGAACAGCGCTGCCCTTTCCCAGGTTGCACTCGTGAAGCAGAACGCGTAACCCTTTGCGACCTTGCATCACAGCGAGTAGATCCCGGGTTCCATCGGTGGAGCCATCGTCAACGATGATGATCTCCTCGGCTATGCCTACATTACTCACACGCTGAATAATCTCGTTAATACTACCAACTTCATTGAATACAGGAATGATAACGGAGAGTTTCATAAGAGAAATTATAAACCAAGTGCTATAATCGAGCGTACTTTCGGAGGATTTTATGCAACCCTTCTCCCACAATATAATTGAAACAAATAAACACTCAATTGTGAGTTGCCTAGTACCGAAAATTACCCAATTCTCAATCCCCAAGCCAGTGATGAATCGGGATTAATTTAAGTAAATTATACATGCGTATTTAATAGGAACTTCGAAATGGAATACTGGTTTAAATGCGGATTTCCTTTGATTATTGCCCATCGTGGCGCATCATTGCGCGCTCCGGAAAACACACTGGCAGCATTCGAGCTGGCGATCAATCAGGGTGCCGATGGGGTGGAATTGGACGCCAAACTTAGCAGAGATGGACATGTGGTCGTCTTTCATGATCACACTGTGGATCGCACCACCGACGGTTCCGGTGTGATCGCCAAACTACCGCTAGCTGCGCTTCGTGAGCTGGATGCTGGCGTAAAATTTTCTGAAAAGTTCCGTGGTGAAAAAATTCCACTGCTGGAGTATGTCTTCGATGCTATTGGAAGGAAAACACTCATTAACGTCGAGTTAAAAAATTACGCCACACCAACCGACAACTTGGTTCCGAAGGTCGTTGAGCTTGTAAAGAAGCATGGACTGGATAAACGCATCCTATTTTCCTCTTTCATACCTCATAACCTGGCTCTCGCTGCCCGCCTCCTTCCTGGAACGCCGCGTGGACTTTTGACACTGCCTGGATGGATAGGCTGGCTGGGGCGGAACTTCGGCTACCGCAACAAGATATACCAGGCTTTACACCCACTTCGAATCGACACAGACGCTGAGCTTGTCAGTCGAGTTCATGCAATCGGCAAGCGCGTTCTCGTGTGGACAGTGAATTCCGAGACAGACATGAAGCGCATGATCAGATACAGTGTGGACGCGATTATTACCGATGATCCGTCATTGGGGCTGCGTCTGCTCGGGAGGGGATAATAAAACCATTCACGGGTCACACAACCAACCCCTGTGATGGGTCAGATATTTTTCTCCAGCCAATCAGCCAACCCGGCCAGGTTTTGGAAGGTGTAATCAGGCTTAAAAGGTGAATCTTTCAAATCATCAAGTCTCGTCTCACCACTCAGCACCAGAACAGTAACAATACTGCTCGATTTTCCGAGGGCAATGTCAGTGTACAACCTATCTCCGATCATCGCCAATTGGTCTACCCGTAAATCCATTTTTTGAGCTGCAGCTTCCACGATGAGACGATTGGGTTTACCAACCACCAGGTCGGGTGTTCGGCCTGTTGCTGCCTGGACGAAGGCAATCATTGCGCCAATATCCGGCATCCAGCCTGTGTCGGTGGGACAATTGAAATCCGGGTGTGTTGCGATGTAAGGAATTCCAGCGCGAACAAAATCGCACAGTATCCATAACTTCTTATATGTAAGTGTGGTGTCGAACCCAAGAACAAGATATTGTGGATCCTTTTCGACAAGTCGAAAACCATGTTGACGAAATTCCTCTTCCAGTGAGGGTGTTCCGACCATAAATATATCAGCTCCAGGGCTTTTTTCTTGGAGAAAAATGGCGGTTGCTTCTCCCGAGGTTAACACCTTTTCTTCGGATATGGGAAGTCCAAGGCGGTTGATCTTTTCAGAATATTGACTACGATTCTTTGAGGAATTATTAGTCAGGAAGAGGAAATCCATTCCTTGCTGGCGAATTAGATCAATAAAACGTAATGCACCTTCAAGAAGTCGATTGCTCAAGAAAAATGTGCCATCCATATCCAACAAGAAACCCCGTACATTAATTAATTTTCTGGTGTCATTCATTATTTACACTCGTAAAATGAAGTATCAATTCCCGGATTATCTGGGAATTGAGAAGTAAGTATACCTCTGTCTTGATTTCTTTCCCGATTATGTTATGATTCCTTATAACCATTATTCACCTTCCACAAGGAGAATTATTTGAAAAACTTGATTGCCGCGATGGAAAGAGCCATCCAGGAAGTAAGACAATGGCCAGAAAAAGCTATCCAGCTCTTTCATCACAATGATTCCGATGGGCTGACTTCTGGTGCCATCCTCACCCGCGCGTTCGAACGGTGGGGTTACGAAGTCAGACGTTTCTGTCTGGAAAAACCATATCCTGCAGTACTGAGGAAGGTTTATGAAGCTGAAGGGCATATCCTGGTTTTTGCCGATTTCGCTGGCAGGATAGCTCCGCTTCTTTCTGAATTGAACCAAGGCAGGAATCTGACGTTGATCCTGGATCACCATGTTGCCGAGGCCTCGAGAGATCCGAGGGTAATCAACCTCGACCCGGATTTATATGGACTCAAAGGAGATCGTGATATTTCCGGCTCAACAACCTGTTACCTATTTGCGATCACGATGGATCCATTAAATTACGACCTGGCTCAACTTGCTGCCATCGGTGCGGTGGGAGATGGTTTCTTCGTGGATGGTAAATTAGTAAGCCAAAACCGAGAGGTAACATTCGAAGCTGTAAAACAAGGTCGGATGGAAATCCAGAGGTGTGAAACCGGAGAAAAATATTTCCTGAAAGACTCATTAGGCCAAATGCCATGCACTGAATTTAGCGACTATCTCGATTTATTGGGCGGAGTAGGTTATTACCAAAATGGCCCAAATATAGCAATCAAATCCTGCTTTGAAGGGATATCGTCAGACTCCGAGCAGAGGGTTGGAGAATTTAAGGCAACCCGGGAAATGATTTTTAATAATGAAATCACCCGACTTCACTCTGGCGGATTGAATCAAACTCCTCACATACAATGGTTCCATGTAAAAAACCGCTTTTTCCCGATGGGTGTAAAAATGATCGGCGCTTTCTGCGATGCGATTCGTGAGACAAAGCTGATCGATCCCAAGAAATACCTTGCAGGATTCCAAATCATTCCAAATGAAATTCCAGGGTTTGGCTCGATCAAGTTTGACGAGGTAAAAATCTCCATGCGGGTCTCTCCTTTGATGGAACGGGAAATTCGCGCAGGTGGAACCATGGGGCTCAATATCTTGCTACCCGAGGCAACGAATAAACTGGGAGGTTTTTCTGACGCATGTCACAGCCTGACGGCAGCTACAACTGTGGCTATTGGCAAAGAAGAAAAACTCATTGAAGAAATGGAAAACATACTCACATCATCAACAACCATATGATTGGTAAACCCGGGGGTATGTGAGATGCTTTTTCACTCATGCAACTTTTCCACTGAATATTTAATTTTAACCATCACTAAACCAAGGAGAAAAGAATGTCTAAAGGAACCGGTTTTGGAAAAACAATTTTAATTGGGGATCAATTCGTTTTGGAGGAAGTACCAGCAATTGTCTCGGCGATTTCCTATGAGACGGAGACTACTATCGAACGCCTCGCGACGGGGACAGGTTGGCGTTTGGAAGACAACCGTATCGAGGTTCCGGGTTACAAGGAGAAGAAAAAAGAACAACAGGTGAAATCAATAGACAGAATATTAGAGGTTATGAAGATTGATACCAGAAAGAATCCCATCAAAATTACTGTTGGTGGGACTTTGCTCGCAGGCAGCGGGGTTGGGGCCAGCGCAGCCAGTTGCGTTTCACTAGCTCGAGCGTTGAGTGAAGAATTCAGGTTGGGACTTCCAATAGAGGAGATCAACCGTATCGCCTGGCAGGGCGAGTTTCCTTATCACGGCATTGCCAGCGGAGTGGACAACACAGCTTCCACCTATGGCGGACTTCTTCTCTTCTACTTGAAAAAAACAAACAACATTTTGAGAGGATCAATATTCCCAAGCCTTTCGAAATTGTCCTAGCTAACAGCGGCGTCACCGCCAATACAGCTGCCCTCGATGAATTCACCGACCGACAGAAGAAGGAAAACCCAACCCTTTTCACCTCCCGCATGAAGATCATCATTTCCCAGGGAAAAGAAATGAAAAAAGCTCTAGAAGCTGGTGATCTGATAAAGGTGGGAAAGATCATGTCCATGAATCACAAGCTCCTCGTTGATATGGAAATGTCACATGAAATCCTGGATTTCCTGTGCAAGGTTGCGCTCGAAAATGGAGCACTGGGTGCAAAAGTAACCGGTGGGGGACGCGGTGGTTACATGGTTGCCTTGACTCCGGGTAAAAAACTTCAAGAAAAGGTGGCAACATCCTTTGAGAAGGAAGGATACAAGTTATTCATCAAGGCAATGATCGGTGGGAAATAAATGAAATTTCAGCGCCTTCAATCGATTTTATTGCTTGTTGCACTGACCTTTTCTGTGGTTTCTGGGACAGTAGCCAGCCGTGCTTTTAGTCTTTCCCAAGCCAGCCAACCGGCAGAGCGCGCAAGTGCACTGCTTGAAAAGCTGACACCCGCAGAGAGGGTCGGACAGTTGATCCTAGTAAATTTCTCAGGGAGCACTGTTGACGAGCAGTCACAGATCTACGACCTGATAACCCATTATCATATCGGGGGGGTGATGCTCAGTACCGCCAACGATAATTATATCGCCTCGCCGAATACCATCAGTGCTGCCTATCAGTTAATCGCACAACTTCAAACGATTGAGTGGCAGGCTTCTTCAGCAGCCAACGGGGATATCATGAACTCTTACATCCCGCTGTTCATCGCGATCTCCCAAGAGGGCGATGGTTTTCCAAACGACCAGATCCTGCATGGGTTAACCACCCTACCCAGCCTTATGTCCATCGGCGCGACATGGCAACCCTCGTTGGCTCAGGATGTTGGATCTGTTGCAGGAAAAGAGTTGGCCGCGTTAGGCTTTAATTTATACCTCGGCCCCTCGTTGGATGTTCTGGAATCTACCGCCGCGCTTTCGGGTGGAGGGTTGGGAGCGCGCGTCTTTGGTGGAGACCCGTACTGGGTAGGTGAGATGGGTAAGGCTTATATCCGCGGCCTTCATAGTGGCAGTGATGGACGGATTTTAGTTATAGCCAAACACTTCCCCGGTCGTGGTAGCTCGGATCGGCCCACCAACCAGGAGGTGGCTACGATCCGCAAGTCACTCGAACAACTAAAGCAGATCGAACTGGCACCTTTCTTTGCTGTCACTGGCAATGCACCCGATGCGCAAAGCACCACCGATGGGCTGCTTGTCTCACATATCCGCTACCAGGGCTTTCAGGGAAACATCCGCGCAACCACTCGCCCAGTTAGCTTAGATTCCCAGGCACTTGCCCAACTCCTCTCATTGCCTGAGTTCACGACCTGGCGTGCAAGTAAAGGTTTGATCGTAAGCGATGACCTTGGCAGCCAGGCTGTACGCCGTTTTTACGATCCCGGTGGCCAGTCCTTTTCTGCACGGATTGTGGCTCGAGACGCTTTGCTGGCTGGTAACGATTTGCTCTATTTGGGAAACATCGTTTCCAGCGATGCGGAAAATAACTACACCACCATCTTGCGCATCCTTGATTTTTTCACCCAGAAGTACAATGAAGACACCGCCTTTGCCACCCGGGTGGATGACGCAGTCTTGCGCATCCTTGTTGCGAAATTCCTCGCCTACGAAACCTTCGACTTGAAGACTGTAACCCCATTGCCCGAGGGATTAGATGAGCTTGCTGGTTCCCAAACGGTCGCCTTTGATGTTGCGCGCCAATCAGCGACATTGATCAATCCCGATGTGAACGATTTGAATTCTGTGTTGCCCGCACCACCCAACATGCAAGATTACATCGTTTTCATCACCGATACCTGGCCAGGACAACAATGCAGTACTTGCCCTGCAGAGCCGATGCTGGCCTCCGATGCTCTTCAGAATGTCATTCTCCGTCTTTATGGGCCACAGGCGGGAGCGTTAATCATCAATTCTCACCTAAGCTCGTTCACTTTCGATGATATATCATCCATATTAGATGGGGGGAGTGGCAACACATCACTCGTCGGTAAATTAATTACCGCAGATTGGGTTGTTATCAGCATGTTGGACGCTGATTCCAACCAGCCGCAAGCAATTGGGTTGCGCCGTTTCCTTTCCGAACGACAAGACCTTCTACGCAACAAACGCGTCATCGTGTTTGCATTCAATGCCCCCTATTATCTGGATGCGACAGACATTTCTAAAGTTACAGCCTACTATAGCCTGTACAGTAAATCGTCACCTTTTGTGGAAGTGGCTGCTCGTCTCCTATTCCAAGAGATGACGCCAGCTGGTGCACTGCCAGTCTCGGTGCCGGGCATTAACTATGATTTACTCTCTGCAACCGCCCCGGACCCGGGACAGTTGATCCAGCTATATTTGGAACTGCCAACAGGACCAACCCCCTCTGCGATTCCTACCGGTACACTCGAACTGACGGCAACACCTTACTTCCGCGTCGGCGATACGTTGACGGTGCGGACAGGCGTCATCCTTGACCAAAACCAACATCAGGTTCCGGATAACACTGGTGTGCGCTTCTCCCTTATTCAAAGTGGAGAGGGTGGTGTTGTCCAACAAGTGGATACAGCGACGACTGGCGGTGTGGCGCGAGCTTCATTCAGCATTGACCGCTCTGGCCTGCTCGAAATCCACGCCACAACCATAAGCGATCCAGCTGCGGTGGCTGTCTTGATGCAATTGAATATTACCGGTGAGGGTGTCAGCGTGACCATCATCGCGCCTACTTTTACAGCAGAGCCCTCAACCCCCACACCCACGGTTACTCCGGTAACTGAAGAGGCGATTCCTACACCCAGCGAAAAAGGTTATCTGAGTTTTGGCAGCTGGGTAGCAATGGTTATAATCCTAGGAGGATTAGCTTACCTGGCATTTTGGTTGGGCAGTAAGTTCTTCTCAAACCGTTGGGGACTACGCTGGGCATTTTGCGTCATCCTCGGTGGCTTGATCGTCTATAACTACCTGGCGCTTGGCTTTCCTGGAAGCAGTGTTTTGATTAGTAAATCTGGTTTTTCAGGAATAGTGGGGATTGTGTTCCTGGGGGCTGTGCTCGGATTAACGAGCGGCTGGATTTGGATGAAAATAGTCAACATCCAGGTGAGAGGTACTAACGCGCCAGGGAAGCGATCAAGCTGACGACCAATAACCCTGCACCTATCCAGATCAGGTACCGCTCAGGTGCATTGGATATCAGATGCAAGAAGTTATTGCGAGGTCGAGTCGCGATCTGAAGCCGTGTCGGTATTTCTCGATTCCCAACCAGAAAATCGCGGAAGCTTTCGATCGAAGCGGGTCGGTCAGTGGGATGCAGTTCCATTGCCCATAGAATGGCACGCTCGGTGCGCTGGCTGATCGCCGGATTGAGAGCTCGTGGATTTACCAGAGATTCGGGATGTAGGAAGCGCTGCCGGGCGTCGGCAGGTGCCTGATTGGTCAGTAAATGGTAGAGGGTGGCGCCGAAAGCGTAGATATCGCTGCGCACATCGGTATGCAGACCATCTCCCCCATATTGTTCCAACGGTGTATATAAAGCTGTTCCACGCCCCTGAATAACAGTGACGGTCATTTCATCCGGGGCTAGCGCCTTGACCAGACCAAAATCCACCAGCTTTAGTAATCCTTCAGGCGTGATCTTTAAATTGGATGGCTTTATATCGCGATGCACCAGCGGAGGATCTTGCTTATGAAGGTAAGCCAGTGCATCGGCCAGTTGGTTTACCCACCCCAGTACTGCATCCTCCGCCAGAAAGGTTCCTTTCTGACGGGCATCCATCATCCAGGTACGCAGGTCTTTGCCTGGTACGTAATCCATTACCAGGTAATCGCGCACCTCCACCGAGAAGTAATCAGAGACCTTGGGCAGGTTCGGGTGATCCAGGCGCGCCAAGAAAGTAGCCTCACGCAGGAATTGCTGGCGCGCCTCTTTCATAATATTGGCTGGTACTGTGCGGTCATGCTCGACTTCCTTGAGGGCGCAGCGGCGGCCTTCGAGACGGAGGTCATCGGCCAGGTAGATACTTCCCATGCCTCCTTGGCCAATGCGCTCCCGGATGCGGTACCGGCCGCGCAACACCTCGCCGGTGTTCAACGGTAAGGGCATTTTAGTTTCCCGGATCGTACCTTCGGTAGATTTTCTACTTGCGCAGGCAACAAATAACAGCGTAAGTTTGCTGGGCTGATGTAATTGGCGATTCCTCACCCATATTATAAGCGGCTTTTCGCTTCATGTTGTATAATTCCAAAATAATCAACTTAATAGAGACTTAGTTCCAAGTAGGGATTATGGCTAGTCACCTGGATGAATACCCTCTACTCATCGGACAAAGCGGCCTCGTCAAGGGGCAGCGATGGATTTTAAACAAACCACTATTAATTGGGCGCGAAACGACCTGTGAGGTGGTCATATCCGACCGGCAAGTATCACGTTTTCACGCGCGCGTCATACCCACACCGGAGGGTGTTATCCTCGAAGACATGGGGAGCAAGAATGGAACTCACTGCAATGGCAATCCTATCGCCAGCCCGATAAGATTGCAAGATGGAGATTTGGTTCAGATCGCACTGGTGGGACAATTCATATTTGTTACATCGGATGCGACCATACCACTCGTAGACTCCACCGAGCGACCCGGATGTTTACGTATAGATATACGGGCACGGAGTGTGTGGATCAACCAGCAACAGGTGGAGCCACCTCTATCAGCATTACAATTCCATATTCTTCATGTACTGTATGAAAACCAAGGACAAGTTGTCGGAAGACAGGAATTGATCACTTCCGCCTGGGGAGACGAACAAGCGGTTGGTGTCTCGGATCAAGCGCTAGACGCATTAATCCGCCGTTTGCGCGACCGTCTGGCGGAACTCGATCCCGTGCATGCCTATATTGTCACTATACGGGGGCATGGATTGAGATTGGATAATCCGCCAATGGCGTAAGGGAGGAACACAACGGAGAATAGAGGATGAAAAGAGGCTCCAAAACAAGCGCGTTTGGGACAACTTCGAGAATCAACCACGACGCCTCGAATTATTACAACTCCAAATTGTACGCCGAATTATATAATAATGGAAATGGTTCTCAGCCAAGTGAGGATAATGCTTTCCCAACCGTGTACGAAAACAAGATAATTCTGGGTTCTTCCGAGAATATGAAGGAAATTCCCGATAATTCTTTGCATCTGATGGTTACATCTCCCCCCTATAATGTATCCAAAGAATACGATGAGGATTTGTCGTTAATGGTTTATTTAGCTCTTCTCAAGAATGTTTTCGTAGAAACCTATCGCGTATTGGTTCATGGCGGTCGGGCTTGTGTAAATATTGCCAATCTTGGACGCAAGCCTTACATCCCCCTCTCTGATTATATTTCCCGGATGATGATAGATATCGGTTTTATTATGCGTGGTGAAATCATCTGGGCGAAAGGTGCAGGGGCAGGAGTTTCAATGGCTTGGGGTAGCTGGCAATCGGCTGTCAACCCCGTCTTGCGTGATACTCATGAATATATCCTTGTTTTTTCCAAAGGCGCGTTTCATCGTAACAAGGGTGAGAAAGAGAACACAATTTCCAGAGAACAATTTATGGAATGGACAAAATCAATTTGGTTGATGCATCCAGAATCGGCGAAGAAGGTGAAACATCCCGCACCATTCCCGGTTGAATTACCCTATCGATTAATCCAACTTTTCACATTCAAGAATGACGTGATATTAGACCCTTTTATGGGAAGCGGGTCAACTGCAATTGCAGCTTTGAAATCTGACAGGAAATATGTGGGTTATGATATCGATCCCGGGTACATCAAAATAGCAGAAGAACGGATTGCGCCATATAAACAGCAAATGAAAATGGATATGTAAATCCCAGCCTACTTCAGACTTTTTTTCATTGAATATTTCAGCGTAGCCCGATAAATCGTCTCCATCCTCTGGAGTGTTTCTGCGTCCCCTTTTGATGATTTGTTATCGGAGGAACTTTCATTTTGGGCGAGAATATTGGCAACAAAGGATGAAAATTCCGGTGTTATTTCTCCGGCGTGTTCTTCCAGAAGCATATTCAGGGTTTTCTCATCACGGGCATCCAGTAAGTCTTTCAGCAACGCGTATTCCTTGGGTGGTGTAGAAATCTTCTTGAGGATAGCAACAATCTGTTCGAGTTTATAGAGTTGCGTTTCGTCCTTCGCTTTTTTAGCCTCCTGCAAAGCGCGATCCAGCACTTGGATAAAGATCTCACCAACTTCGTTCGTCTGCTCCAGCATGGTTTTTTCGATATCAGACGCATCGAGCAGGGTATTAAGCAACTCCCCGGCGCGTTTATACTCCTCTTCGACATGGCGATCAATTTGGCTGGTTATTTCAAGTAATCGCTCACGCAGGGATTCCAGCTTCTTACGTTCTTCACCGCTCTTTAGCTCTATACGTTCGGTAAGTGACTGGAAGAAGAGGTAATCCAAGCCGGGACGGGTCATGCTGACCAGCGCACCGAGCCGCGCTTCCGTTGGCGCTTCAATAAGGATTTCCAGTAATTTCTCACGTGTGAGCTTCTTGCCAGCCGTTTGCAATGTTTTTACTGCTTCCTGAATCTCGTTTACCTGGCTTTGCATTTGTTTGCCAAGCTCGCTTTCGTTCATCAGTTGCTGGTATAAAGCATTCATTTGTTGAGCGACCTGTTCCTGCCCGCTGGCTGCCGCCCCTTCCATCAAACGATTGAACAGGCTGAAGAACTCGCCATCAAGCAGCCGGGCTGTTTGCTGGATGATCTGACTGCGCGCCTCCGAACTGGAAGCTGATAGTAAACGCTCGATCAGGGATACACGATCTTGCTGCGCCTGAATCATTTCGTGGGTGATCCCATCAGCACCAAGTATGCGCTCGATCAAGCTTTGATAAGTAAGAAAGCTTTGCGGACGCAGAAGATAGCCCGTCCGTTTTTCAGGTGGAAGTCGGTTGACAGCCTGGTTAATCAGCTGACCGATGAGCTTTTCCTGTTCATTGAGTGGCACCCCCAGCTCACCGGGAAAGAAAGTTAACAAGAGTTCCTTTTCCGAGTCGTGGTACACGATTGGTGTGGTCATCGGACCTGAATAACCGCATTGCGGACAATGGACGTAATTAGATACTGCGCCTAGCAATCGCTGTTTCGCACCGGGGTCGGCGGAGACATCGAAAAGCTGTTCGACTTGTGAAACTATCGGCTGGCGACAACGAGGACAAGCAATTTGGGTTCTTTGAGGAGGCATAGATATATCTGATTTTTAGATTTAAGATTATGGATTTGAGAATTACTTTTGGGATGCACGATTGAAGATCTATAATTTACCACTCACAATTTACTATCTTTGACGCAAGGGGTAATTTTACACTAGTTTACGCCGGTTGTCGTGGTAATGAGAAGCATATTCGGGCACCCGAACCAGGTTTTGGGTCCACCCAAATACGTCCCCCATGTGCTTCGATAATGGCGCGCGCAAGATACAATCCCAAACCAGCTCCTTTGGTTTTCTTTACAGCCTTTTCAGCACGGTAGAAGCGGTCGAAAATATAAGGGATATCCGCAGGATCGATACCTGCACCCTCGTCACTCACGGTAACGATCACCTGCCCAGGTCGTGCATGCCCGCTGATGCGGATCTCTCCATTGGGTGCGTATTTAATAGCGTTGGAGACCAGATTGGTCAACACCTGTTCGATGCGTCCCTCGTCGGCCAGGATAACCGGGAATTTCGGTGGAAAATCCACAATAAATGTATGATGTGATGACTGGGTATGAAAACGTTCAGCTATCCGTCCTGCCAACTCTGGCAATAAAATATCCGACAGGCGAAGCTTGAGGCCACCAACTTGCAATCGAGAGGCGTCCAATAAATCTTCGATCATCGCCGTCAGCCGGTCAGCCTCCTCTTCGATGACCTTTAAACTATCTTGCACGACCGCACGATCCCAGGAGGCGTCTTCCCGACGGAGAGTACTTACATATCCCTTGATCAGCGCTACTGGGGTCTTCAACTCATGACTGATTATGGAAACAAATGTATTTTTAATCTCCTCAGCGTTACGAAATTTTGTGATATCCCGAACAGTAACAATAACATTCCGCAAAATACCATCAGGGCTGAGCAATGGTGCATAGGTGATACCGACTGGCAGTGAGGGAGGTTCAGCCCGTTGAAGATCCCCCTCAACATACAAATATGCGTTTGGTGTCAATGGCCAACCGCCAGATTCTGCATCTTCAAGGGTCAAACCTTCCGGGCGGTGTGCCCAGCGGATGATGTCGCTATGTGAAAGCCCCTGGAGGAATTCGCGCGGCTTTCCCAGGAGACGTGCGGCTGCAGCATTGACACGCTCTACGGTTCGATCCGCCGTCAGGATGAGTATGCCATCAGCCGCGGAGTCCAGCAGGGCGTCTAGCCTTTGTTTTTCATAGCTCACCTGCGTGTAGAGCCGGGCATTATAGACCGCAATGGCTGCCTGATCTGCAAAGGATTGTAATAAAAGTTTATCGTTTGGAGAAAAGTAATCTGCATAGCTGCGGAAGATGAATGTCACGCCGATGACTTGTTCGTGCGCGCTTAGGGGGAGGCCGACACCGTTTAGTAATCCCATACTGGCGGTGTATGCCAATTCCTTTAACATTCGGTTGAGTTCGGTTACATTCAGCTCGTGAACCTTCTCCTCCGCGAGAAGCGGCTCGAGATAACGCAGAAAAGCCGGCGGAATTCCATCCGCGGCAGCAACTCGCCAACCAGTGCTTTCTTCAAGAGCGATGATACCAGCCTGACCCGCCAACATTTCGATTGAAATCCGAAGGATACGAGCTAGTAGTTTATCGAGATCTAATTCCTGAGTAATGGCCCGAGCGATTTCAAGCAGGTAGTCACGTTGTCGTACACGGAAGTCAGGTAGCATATCTTTTTACGTTTTACAATTGACTATTACCTATTTATTCTGAATAATGGCCGATCGTTTTACAGCTGATAATAAAAATGAGATTTTTTCATCGAGCCGAGCTTACTGAGGTAATTTTATCACCTATGAGGATGGGTTGTGCCTAATCCGCATCCCCTTGTGTTACGCTATTTAGTATGATTTTCCTGACGCTTCGCCAGCGGATAGTGCTGATTGGGTATAATCAGTCACATGTTCGAATATAAACTAATCGCCTCGCAGGGACGTGCGCGCGCCGGGATTTTTACCACCCCGCATGGGGACCTAGCGACGCCGATCTTCGCGCCAGTTGGAACACAGGCGACAGTAAAATCGCTCACCCCGGCACAAATCGAAGAATTGAATGCGACGCTTATCCTTGCCAACACATATCACCTTTACCTGCGACCTGGCGATGAGGTTATTCGGGGGTTGGGTGGTCTGCATACATTTATGAAGTGGTCGCACCCAATTCTGACCGATTCAGGTGGTTTTCAAGTCTTTTCCATGGCTCAAAACCGGTATGTTGACGACAACGGTGTCACCTTCAAATCGCATATTGATGGCTCGATCCATCGTTTAACTCCCGAAAAATCCATCGCCATCCAGGAGAATCTTGGCGCAGACATCATCATGGCGTTCGATGAGTGTGCCAATCCAAATCTACATGCTTACATCCCGCAGGCAATGGAACGGACACATCGCTGGGCGGAGCGTTGTCTCGCTGCAAAGACCCGCGCAGATCAAGCACTCTTTGGCATTGTGCAAGGTGGAATCGAATCTGACTTAAGAACTTTTTCAGCTGAATTCATATCTTCACTCCCTTTCCCTGGTATTGCAATCGGCGGACTTTCTATTGGCGAGACGAAGTCTGAAATGCACGCGACGCTTGATTTCATCAATCAAATATTACCCGTGGGTAAGCCGCGCTATCTGATGGGTGTTGGCACTCCAGAAGATCTTATTGAGGGAGTGCAGCGCGGGTTGGATATCTTTGATTGTGTCCTGCCCACGCGGTTAGCGCGCCATCACGCTGTCTTCTCTCCGGATGGGAGATTAAATCTACTCAACGCGATATATACACGCGATCCCCGACCAATTAACGCGAACTGTACGTGTTATACTTGCCGAAATTTTTCACGCGCCTACCTGCGCCATCTTATATCAGCAAAGGAACTTTTAGCTGCCACTTTATTGTCAATACACAACTTGCACGCGCTAATCCACTTGATTAACGACCTCCGAATAGCGATTATTGATGGCACATTCGATTCCCAGGTATCGAATTGGCTGACCCAATGGAAGGGTAATGCTGTCAGAAGTTATACATGAATTCCGAAAACAAGCGGTATACGTTTATTCAAAAATTTAATTCATATAATTAAACAAGTCACCACATCAGATATAAGGATAATATCATCGGAGAAAAACTCAATGAACCTACTCACATCCTTCCTGCTTGGCATTAT
>Ga0172371_10000242_pt1 | contig 80498 bp, 72 predicted proteins | sample Lak12m_FD_114543 | JGI IMG/M metagenome (GOLD analysis project Ga0172371, IMG submission 114543) | Freshwater microbial communities from Kabuno Bay, South-Kivu, Congo - kab_022012_12m | ecosystem: Environmental > Aquatic > Freshwater > Lake | place: Democratic Republic of the Congo: South-Kivu...
AGAACCATCCCATTCGCCTGGAAAAGCAAAACTTAGCTCGGTGCGGGTGGATGCGGTGGTAGACAATCCATTCGTTGGAGTCGGGATCGGGTCCGTTGGGATCGAGACAGGTGGAATTTCAGTGTTAACAGGAGATGGAGGGTTTTCGGTCGGGAGCGAGGTCGGGGTCGGTTGAGATTGTCCGCAACCCGCCAGGATAAGACCTGTGATTATCAGAAGAGAAAAAGTTGAAAGTGTTTTCATTGTTTCTTCCTCCAATTATATTAAGGTTTTTTTGTATTTTACCATGCGTCTATGATATTGATCAGATTTGTTTTCCGTATTTTTTCCGAGCATCTGAACGCTTAACCAATGGATTGATCAATAGAGCGGAGTTCCATCCATGCTGCGTCATCCTGTCTCATTCCAACATCTTGACCACGGTCACACCGGAGCCACCTTCCTTCTCCTGGCCTTCGTCAAACGAGGCGATCTGGGGGTGACCCTGCAGGGTGCGTCGAACTTCGCTACGCAGTTTACCGGTACCCTTACCGTGGATGATGCGCACAAAAGGCATCCCCGCCATGAAAGCACGGTCGAGGTAATCCTCCAGCAAGGCCAGGGCTTCTTCCGAGCGTTGTCCGCGCAGGTCAAGCTCGAGACCCGGTGAGGCAGCCAGGCTAACCGAGTGAGCCGGTCCGCGTTCAGGTGGCAGGGTTGCTGCTGGTGTTTCAGTTTCTGCTTCCTCCTGCCCTTTGCGCTGGATCTCATTCAAACGGGCGCGCATTCTCAGGCTGCCGATCTGGACTTCGACATCTTCCGCACTGATGCTGGTGATGATGCCTTCTTTCTTTAAAGAGGTGAGAAGTATCTTTTCTCCGATCCGGAGTTCGCCTGTGGGTACAGGTTTGCGTTGGGTGCGTTTCTTGACCGGTTTCTGGATCTTTTCTTCCAGGAGCTCGACCTGTTCCTGGATGTCATCCAGAATATCCAGGGGTTGACTGGCATTCTTCAATCCCTGGCGCAGGTTCTTGAGCTGCTCCTGCAATATAGCCACTTCCAGTTCGCCTTCGGCACGTGCCTGGTCAATGGCAACCTTGCGTTCCTCCTCGATCTTCTCCAGCCGTTCGCTCAGCTCACGCCGCAATCGATGCACGTCGGCGCGCGCCTTCTCGGCTTTTTGGCGTTCCTTGCGGGCCAGCTTGCGCTCACGGTGGATGGCATCCAGCAGGTCGTCGGTGCGCAGTTCGGAGGGATCGATCTCCCCCCTGGCAGCGCTGATGATCTCGAGCGGCAGCCCGAGTCTCTCGGCAATGGCCAGGGCATTTGAGCGCCCCGGCAGACCGATGGTCAGGTGGTAGGTTGGGCGCAGGCTGTGCAGGTCAAATTCGAGTGAGGCATTTACCACGCCGGGTGTGGTATGCGCAAAGGTCTTCAGTTCGGGGTAGTGGGTGGCCACAAAGGTGGTTACATTTCGTTCGAGCAGGAAACTGAGGATGGCACGCGCCAGGGCGGCTCCTTCCTGCGGGTCGGTACCCGCCCCGAGTTCATCAATGATGACCAGCGACTGGCGGTCCACTTTCTTGAGGATGCGCACAATGTTGGTGATGTGCCCGGAAAAGGTGGATAGCGATTGTTCGATGGACTGCTCATCACCGATGTCCGCCCAGACTGATTTGAAAACAACCAGTTCCGAGCCGGATTCAACCGGGATGTGCAGCCCGGATTGTGCCATTAATGCCAGCAGTCCGACCGTTTTGAGGGAGACGGTCTTCCCGCCCGTGTTGGGGCCGGTGATGATGACCGCAAAGGTGTACGGGTCAAGCTCCACGTCAATGGGCACCACGGTGCGCGCATCCAGCAGGGGATGACGGGCCTGAAGCAGCCGGATGAGCGCAACAGGGTTGGCTTTTTCGGGGTCGGTTTCCATGCGATTCAGGACCGGTTCGGCTGCTTCCAGTTCATCGGCATATTTGGCTTTGGCAAATGCCAGGTCAAGATCTGCCAGGGCGTCGATGCCGGGCACGATCTCATCGGCGTGTTCACCCACTTTCTGCGAGATCTCATACAAGACCCGCTCAACTTCATCGCGCTCGGCCAGTTGCAGCTCGCGGTACTTGTTGTTAAGTTCCACCACCGGCAGTGGTTCGACGAACAGGGTGGCGCCGGAACTGGATTGATCATGTACAATGGATTTAACCTGCCCCTTGAACTCAGCCCGCAACGGGATAACGTAGCGACCTTCGCGCTGGGTGATGAGCGCATCCTGCAGCATGGAGACGGTATGGGAATCGGTGATGTATTTCTGCAGGCGTGACATCAACCTGTCGTGGGCTATGCGGATCTCACGCCGGATCGTGCCCAGCCTGGGGGAGGCCGAGTCGAGCACCTCACCGGTCTCAGCGATGGTGTGCGAGATGGTTTCCACCAGTCCCTGTGGGGCTGGCAGGCTGAGCGCAAGTTCTGCCAGGCGCGGGAATTCCCCGGCCTGCTTTTCGAGTGTCCGGCGCAGGTTGCGGGTGGCAACCAGCGTATTTTGAATGTTGAGCAGGTCCTTGGCTTCCAGGCGACCACCACGTGCCGCACTGATGACCTGCGGACGCACGTCATGCGCTCCGCCGATGGTCAGGTCCTGGCTTGAGAGCAGCCGGCGCGCTTCGGTCGTATCAGCCAGGCGCGCCTGTGCCAGTTCATAGCTGTCAGTCGGGGTTAGCTGGCGCGCAAGATCGCTCGAGGCGCTGAAATCACAATGCAGCATCAAGCGCTCAAGCACCTTGGAATATTCGAGAACGTGCAGGGTTTTGGTATCCATCTGATTTATTATTGTACCCGTATCTTTTCAAAAAAGGGCAGGTCTTAAGATTGGCAGCCTCTCACACTCCCACTTATTTTTAGCTGAAGTTTTAAGAAGGAAAATCCACTCTTGAAATTAAAAAGACAGTGCAGTGGACCCCGGCTGTTGGTGCCAGACTCTTTCGACGGGTTCCTACAGGTCTTTCGGCAGGTGAACTGCAAACTGGCAGACATCATCACCGCGCACCACCGATTGCACCACTTTGACCGAGACTGGCAATCCGCTGGCTGCCTGCCACTGCTGGCGATACCAACCCGCACCACAGTAACAATATGTATCCGAGATACCTCTTTCCAGGTGGATGGCGATGATCGGGCAAAAACAATATGATGCCCGTTTTTCTTCGGCTGTTTTGGCCAATTGGTAGGCTTGCGGATCGACCGGGTTCTTGGTGTGATAGATCACATTCCCCTGGCGGAACATTTCTTTCTCACCCCAACCAGGGTCAGATCTCATGAAGGAGATGACTGCATCCACAGCTTCAAGCGGATCCGCACAACTCTCAAGGGCGCTTTGATAGGCTTTCCTGAGTTTGTCCAACTGGTAAGGTGGATATACGTGGGAACAGCTTGAGACCACATCGAACTTCTGGTCCTCGTCAGCCAGTAAATCCAGACATTGCATGGCACTTTTGACCCATTCGAAACGTTCGAGAGGCATGGATTCCAGGCTAGGTTGATCGGCAACCCGCATAACCTGGTTGCATTTTTCTTTCCCGAGCACACGTTCCAGGTTGCAGGCAAAGAGGGCATTCCAATTGTGGATCACGAACTGGACTTCAATGGGACCCGCTGCATCTTCCCATTCCGGATAGACCTCACGTGTGAATTCGTCCGAGATCAGGCCGTGTTCCCCGCTGAATTCGTACAGCTTTACTTTTGTGGTGCGCAACTCCCCGGGTGGTCCCGTATGCACCAGGGATAGGACTTCCAATCCGGGCCAGGTCTTGGAGTGAATTTGGTCCGTCTCAACAACCTGCCTGACTGGAAAACCAACTTCAACTTCGAAGCCTTCCGTGTAACTGGAGAAGTATTGGATCACACAATAAGGTGCTCCGCTGATATTGCCGGGTGGTATGGTTTGCGCCAATTCGTGAAAAGAGGTGTGGATCTCGCTGCGTTCTTTCAAGTTAAAGCGCATGCAAGCCACCAGTGAAGGTTCTATTTGCTTATGCTGTATTCCGGACTCTTGCAATGACATAGGTGCCTCCCAGAAGATGCATTCCAGGTTGCAGTGTGCCTGCCAGGAACCATTTTCTTTTTTCCAGCAGGTAGATAGTACCTGCTTTGAACATCTTTCATGATATTTAAAAAATTATATAATTACGGGGTGCTGGAATTTGGATTATTAGCCTTTCCGGAGCGGGTTGAACACGCTCTATTTGGGCGGCAGGCTCATGGCAAAATCCAAACCCTGCTGGACCCAGTCCGATAATGCCTTGTCGGTTTCAAAGCCAGGTGCAGCAACCACCACCCAACCGGTCATGGGGCGTCCGGTCATGTCAAACACCTTTGCATGCTCTTTATCGAGTGCAGAGTGGTAATTTTCCGGACCAACCCGCACGATCAGGTAGTCTTTATGTACGCCACATGCCATGTTCCCATTAACCAGGAATCCGACCCCTGCAAACATCTTTTTTTCTTCCAGTCCGTCGACATCAGCCAGCAACTCACTTATGCGCCTTCCCAGGTTATTATCGTATGCCATTTTGATACAGCTTCTATATTAGTTTTTTGATATGCTCAATATGATCCAATTCGTGCCACAAAGAGCGACGCAGGACCTTGCGCGGGCTCCAGAACTCGCCGTCATCTCCAATCACCTGCGATACATCCACCAGCTTTGGTAGCGTGTGAATAAACAGATCGCGCGATTGCTCCAGGCGTATCATGGGCTCTTTGGATAGGTCCTTCTCTGAAATTGCAGGGTCAAGCTTGCTGAGATACCACCATTCAGCGCCGCCAATGTGAGCGAGAATGCCATTGATGCTCCATCGCTCGTTCAGATAGGTGGCAGTCAGCTTCTCGGCACTTAACCGTGCGATGATCTTCAGCAGTTCATCCCTCGTCCATTCCAGCATCTGGAGGCTGTGCTCCACCTCCTGGCGCTTGAGAGGTTTCCAGTCATACCGAAAAAAGGATTCCACGTAGTATCCGCCGGTTTCAACCTTGTCCAGGTTTTCATCGATGGAATACACCTCCCAGGTTTCCTCGGGGATGATCTCCACTTCATCAAAATTTAACCAGGTGTTGGGTTCATTTTTCAAGATCCAAGTGGCATATTTCTGGATGGCAGTTTCCAGATTGATACAGGCGGCACTGGCATTGGCTCCGTATGCAAAACAGCCGGGATGCTCCAAGGCCCAGGCGATCGAGCGCCCATCATTATTATTTTCAATTCCAACCCGGAAGATCATATTCCACCTCCTCAATCATTTTAATGTATTCCGCAAGTTTGCGAAAGATGCTTGCTGTCATTGTCACTGGTTCCCTTTACTGCTGTTTTAGCCTGTGAGGCTCCTGCCTCGAATAGAGTAGAATAAAGTGATAAGGATACCGCTACCATGACCGATACCCCTGTAAAACCACGAGGCTTTAAAAAAGCAGGTATCATTCTGCTGGCTATTTTGCTTGTCTGCCTGCTGGCTTATGGCCTGCGAGTCCCAATTTTGACGGGGTTGGCAAATTACCTGGTCAACACAGACACTCCCCTGCAAAAAGCCGACCTGATCTTTGTGCTGAACGGGGATTATAACACCCGGCCTTTTACAGCCAGTGACCTGTACAAGCAGGGCTTTGCACCCCTGGTGGCTATTGCCCAGGCGCAAAGTTCACCCGCCCAGTTGTTGGGGCTGGTGGACAACCCGACCGATATCGCTGTCGAAGTCATGAAGCTGCGGGGTGTTCCTTCTGACAGGCTGCTGGTTTTGAAGGATATTGACCCGGTGACCAGCACATTCGATGAAGCGCGTGCCCTGCGTGGCTACATCGAAACTCACAAACTCAACTCGGTCATACTGGTCACCTCCGCTTTTCACACGCGCCGCTCCAGGTGGATCTTCGAGAGGGAATTGGCTGGAGTGCCGGTCAGGCTGCTGGTAACAGCTGCACCCCATTCCGGTTTTGATGCCAGCAACTGGTGGCAAAGCGAAGAAGGATTGATATTCCTAAACAATGAATATATCAAATTGATCTTTTACAAGATCAAGTACCGCTGAAAGAATAAATTCCTGGTCAATCTCCCCTTTCCAGCAACTCTATTCTAAGGCAGGTTCTATCTGACAAACCAATATGCTTTTTGTAGACTTTGTCTACCCCTTAACCCAACAACCTTGCTCTGGTAGTGAAATAATCCCAAGCTCGAAACCCAACAGAGTTTGTCTACCCCTTAACCCAACAACCTTGCTCGTGTTGGGTTTCGCTTTGATATTGAAAGAAAATCGGTCTTCATGATCCGCTCAACCCAACCTACTACTCGATGGCATCCCTTAACTGACTCACCAACCTTTGTCTACCCCTTAACCCAACAACCTTGCTCATTGTTGGGTTTCGCTTTGGGATTGAAAGAAAATCGGTCTTCATGATCCGCTCAACTCAACCTACAAATGAATTACTGGTAGGTTGGGTTGAGAGCGGGTCTTCCAGTCAACGAGGTGAAATAATCCCAAGCTCGAAACCCAACAGACTTTGTCTACCCCTTAATCCAACAACCTTGCTCGTGTTGGGTTTCGCTTTGGGATTGAAAGAATATTGGTCTACTTGATCCGCTCAACCCAACCTACTACTCGATGGCATCCCTTAACTGGCTCACCAGGTGCCCAAAATTCGCCGTGTAGCGGATCCCTTCATGGCGCGGGCGTGGAAACTCAACCTTCAAACCCATCTTAATACTGCCGGGCCGCTGGGACAAGACCAGGACATGATCCGAAAGGTAGAGCGCTTCGCTGATCGAATGCGTGACCATCAAAACCGTCTTCTGGCGTCTCTGCCAGATGTGCAGCAGCTCGCTACCCATGCGGTCACGCGTCAGGGCGTCCAGCGAACCAAATGGCTCGTCCAGCAGCAGAATATCGGGGTCATGCACCAGGGCACGCGCAATCGCCACGCGCTGTGCCATGCCTCCCGAAAGATCACGCGGCCAAGCGCGCTCAAAACCCTGCAGCCCAACCAGGTCGATCAATTCCAGTGCGCGGGGATAGGCGTTCTCCCGGCTTAAGCCTTCCACCTCCAGCGGCAGGGTGATGTTATCCAGCACCGTGCGCCAGGGCATCAGGTTGCTCTGTTGAAAAACAAACCCGATGCGCGGTATGCCGCCGGAAAATTTTACCGAGCCACTTGTGGGTTTGAGCACACCTGCCAAAACACGCAGCAGGGTGCTTTTGCCGCTGCCGGAAGGACCCAGGATGCACACAAATTCTTGCGGATTGACCGAAAACGAGACACCCTGCAACGCGCGCAGACCGCCATCATCACTTGGGAAGGTGGCATCCAGGTCACTTACAACCAGGAAGGGTTCAGGGATTTTTTCAGCCATCTGATTTATTAAGGCAGAAATTCGTTGCTGAAGGCTGCATTCAGGTCCAGGGCTTGTTTCAACCAGCCCATGCCGAGCAGGACATCCTGCATGTTCTGCCAGGCGGAAGGGTCGGAAAACCCCAATCGCTCTGCCTTCCAGAGGTCGATCGAGGTGAGCAAGATCTTCTTCTGGACTTCCTCATCTGCCAGTGAAAGGCTGGCCAGGTTCTCCACATACTTTTTGCTGATCTGGTAGGCATCGTCCGGATTATCGATGGTATATTGCAGACCTTTGAGAGTGGCCTGCACCATGGCGCGCACCAAGGCGGGATCTTCAGCGATGGTTTTCTCGTTGGTGATCAACCCGTTGGAGGCCAGTTGGACATGATCTGCCACACGCAGTTCGTTGACCGTATAACCCTGGGCACGCAGTTGTACTGGTTCATTTGCGGTATAGACCGAAACAGCAGCTTCGCGCCCCGCCACCAGCGACTCGACCTGGGTGTAACCGATCGAATCCAGGGTTACCTCGCTCTCCTTCAATCCTGCAGCAAACAATATGGCCTCAAGACCGACATAGTTGGCGCCATACAGACCCGGCAGACCGATCTTTTTGCCAGCCAGGTCCTGCGGGGTGAGAATACCCTCTTCTGAAAGGGAGACGATCGAAACAGGATATTCTTGATACCAGGCCATGACATAGACCACCGGCAAACCCTGGGCACGCGCCAGGGGCACCTGCTCACCCGAAACGATGGCAAACTGGATCTCATCTGCCCCCACCAGGGCCAATCCATCGGTTTCCTGGGCATAATCCATGACCACATTCAAACCGGCTTCCCGGTAAAAGCCCTTGTCCAGGGCTACGTAGAGAGGGGCAAATTGGATGTTGGGGATGTAACCCAAAGGCAGGCGGATATCCACCAGGTTGGTGTCTGGTTGACTGGTGGGTGTACTGCTGCATGCCGCAAAAAGGATGCTGACCAGTACCAGGACGAATAATGTTTTAGATCTCATGGCTCAACTCCATTCAAAATTGTAAAATTGATCAAGGTCTTTCCCGAATTATCGGGAAAACATATCTTGCCAGGAAATAACCCTGATGATTTATCTGGTATGACATAACGATCGAATATTCGGATTTTCATACCCTGGTTCTCCCGATTTTTCCCTGTAAACCTTTAATGTCCGCGCAGTTAACCGCAGAGATCATTGCTGTCATTGCAGAGCTCATTCGCGCCACTCCTGCCAGGCCAGCAAGCGGTGTTCAAAGAATGCCACCAGGCTGTAAAGCGTCAGCGCCATGATAACCAGGGTGAAAACGGCCACAAATACCAGGGCGGTATCATACTGGCCGCGTCCGACATTGATCAGGAATCCCAGTCCCTGGTTTGCACCCACCAGTTCACCCACCACAGCGCCGATCACAGATAATGTGGCACCGATACGCAAGCCACCCAATAAGATGGGCAGGGCGGCTGGCAGTTCCAGCAGGCGCAGGGTCTGCCAGCGCGTGGCATGCAGCGAACCCATCAGGGCGTGCAGGGAGCGCGGCACAGCCCGGACTCCCACCACGGTATTGACCAGCACCGGGAAGAAAACGATCAGGGCGCAGATCAACACTTTGGAGAACATACCCGGACCAAACCAGATCACCAGCAGGGGAGCAATCGCCACGATCGGGATGGCTTGCATTGCAACCAGGTAGGGGGACAGCAGGCGTTCGAACAGGCGTGACTTGGCCAGCAGGTATCCAAGCCAGGAGGCAAAAAACGTACCTGCCAGCAACCCCAGGCTGATCTCTTTCAATGTCACCAGGGCGTGTACCAGCAGGCTGCCATCCTGCAGTGCTTGCGAAAATCTGTTCCAGACCATACCCGGGGCGGGCAGGATGAAGGCTGGCAGACTTGAAAAGCGGCTGACCAGCCACCAGGCAACCAGCCCGGTCACCAGGGAAGCCAGCGCGGTCCATGGAAAGCGGACTTTTGCTGGGCTGGTGGTTTGGATCTTTGGAAATTGCATGCTTTTCAACCTGTCATCTGCCTCGGGTCGATCGCGACTGAATGGGTGGCGGGGATACGGGTTAAAAACCCATCGCCCCGCATAAAGTACCTGCGGGGCGTAAAACTTCAGCCAATTGAGGGCCTGGCTGACGGATGGCAAACCAGGCTGACAACAAGCCAGCTTTCACCTTCTTTCATCCGGACTTTAACCGTCGGCAGCGAAATTTCATCGCATCCTGTAATCCCATTGAAAACGGGCGTACTCGTGGGCTTTAACCACCGATCGGGAATTTCACCCTGCCCCGAAGGTCATGACTATTAAATTGTGTTATTACCCGGCGGAATATCCTCCCGCCTTGACGAACGTATTTCTATTATACTGCCAATTAAGCTTTTACGATGCACTCAACCGGGCAGACTGAGACACACTGGGGTGAATCATGATGACCAACACATTCCACGCATGTGGCAGCGTCGATAACATAGATGATGTCGCCTTCAGTGATGGAATCGGTCGGGCATTCCGGCAGGCATGCTCCGCAGGAAATGCACTCATCGGTGATTTTCATTGCCATTTTTATAGCTCCTGTAAATAATAATATGTTTTAGTCCACCTGGCGGGCTGCTGTTCTTTTTTCCAGATAACCGCCAGCGATCCGGACTTCTTCCTTCTGCTGCATATTCTCAATAGAGCGGGGGAGATGGGGATCCGTAAGGTGTTGCCACATTTACGAACCCCCCGCTGACCCATTTGGGAGGAGAAGCTGCGCACCTATAAAATATCGCATGAGCCGGTTAACGTCAACTGACAAATGTCGCCTGTTTTCAGGTTTTTGTCATTCCCTTGCCATCATCCAACATCCCCAGGAACTTATTTTTGATAAATAAATTTTATACTCCTGGTAATATTCCGTCCGGCCCGATCAATTCCATAAAAGCCTTCGCCACCTGCGGGTCGAAGTGGGTACCCACCTGTTCCTGGATGTAGCTCATGGTTTTTTCAGGTGTCCAGGCTGAGCGGTAGGGGCGGTCTGAGGTGAGCGCATCCCAAACATCCACAATGGCAAAAATACGTGCAGCCAGGGGGATCTGTTCACCTTTCAAGCCGCGCGGGTAACCACTGCCGTCCCATTTTTCGTGATGGCAATAGGGGATATCCAGCGCGTTGCCGAGATAATGGATCGGAGACAGCATTTCATAAGCAAGCACAGGGTGCGTCCGCATGATCACCCATTCTTCATCGCTTAACGGACCGGGTTTTAACAGGATACTGTCCGGGATACCCATTTTGCCGATATCGTGCAGCAGGGAACCCCAGCGTATGAACCTGATGTCCTCGTCATGCACGCCCATCCTGCCAGCCAACAGTGTGGTGGTAACCGCCACCCGGCGGGTGTGACCCTCGGTTTCGTTATCGCGTAATTCCAGGGCAGTTGCCCAACCTGTTAAAGTGCTGTCATATGCCATGGAAAGATCTGCATTGGAGCGTTCAAGGTGGTTGAAGAGCTGTACGTTATCAACCGCAATGGCTGCCTGACCTGCCAGTGTCTCCAAGAAATTGACCCAATCCTTGTCAGCCGGGATCGGCTGGCGGTTGAAGACTTCCAGCACGCCCTGGATGTTCCCTTTTGCCAGCAACGGCACACCCCAGTAGGAAATGAAGCCTTCACTGGGAAGGGATGATGATTTTTCCATTCCTTGCATTTCTTCTTGAAGATCGGGCACATGGATGGTGCGGCGTTCCATGGCAGCCTGCCCGGCGAAACCCTCTCCAATTCTCAGGTTGGTGTACTTGAGCGCCTGGCTATGAAAACCGCGTCCGCAGGTATATTTAAGCGTGGAATCGCTCGTATCCAGCACCAGGATATCGGCTGCATCAACCCCCAGGTGGGTGGTGACCTGTTCCAGCAGGATGTTAAGCGTCATCACCAGGTCAAAACTGGATGAGATGGCCATATCTACCCGGCGCAGGGAACCCATGCGTTGCAGGCTGCGATTGACACCTTCAAACAGGCGCACATTGTCCAGGGCTGCCGAAGCCAGGCGCGCCAGAAGTTCGTAGGTATGGATCTCGGCAACGGATGGATGGCGAGGCTGCAGACTGCTCAGGGTGATCGTTCCGGTCACAACCCCATCAATCACCAACATGAAGGCAAAGAAGGACTGAACATCAGGGTGTACCAGCACTTTGCGCAGAGCTGGCATTTCCTGGTCGATATTTGAAATGATGATCGTTTTACCACTTATTAATGCATTGGCTGCTTGCTGTAAGAGAGCGACCGGGATCCTTAAACCTTTTGGAACACTGGCTGGCAACCCGAAATGGGCAGCCAGAATGATCTCATCTGTTATGACATCCAGTAATAATACCGTGCAGACCGGGCTGTTGGAAAGCAGGGCACCCTTTTTAACCAGCGATTCCAGCAGTTCCTGCTCGGAGTGCAGGCTGGTCAACTCGGTGCCCAGGAGCTGAAGATCCGAAAGGCGTTGAGAACGGCGTTGTTCGGTCTCGTATAATTGTGCCAGCTCTGTTTCTGCCGCTTTGGTCCTAATGGCTCCCGCCACCTGCCCGGAGATCGAAGTCAGAAAATCCACATCGTGCTGCGAATATCGATTTTCATTCTCATAATCCTTGACCACCATGACACCGATGGCCTGGTTGGAAACAATCAGTGGCACGCCCAACCAGGAGGGAGAGTAGGCACCTACCAATTCCACCAGGCCCTGTTGGCAAAGTTCATCAAAAGATTGAGGGTCAAACAGGTAAGGTTTGGAGCTTCGATAGACATAAGCGCCAAGTGTTTTTCCCATCTCGTAGGATGAAATTTTTTGGTCGAATTCATCAACAATATATGCTAAATCAAACAACCCCGTAGTCTTGCTGTTGAGGGCAACGAAGAAATTCTTTGCTTCAATCACTTTGCCAATGGACTGGTGGACGATCTCCAGATAATCATTCAGGTCATCCGTGATCGTCAAACCCTGCATGATCTCCAGCAGGGTCTGCCGTTCCAATTCCACCTGTTTGCGCTCGGTGATATCGGTCAGCGTGCCTTCATAATGAAGTACCTTGCCGTTTTCATCATAAAAGGCACGTGCGTTTTCCAATCCAACGATGGCTTTACCTTGTTTTGTGTTCAACTGAACTTCCATATTCCTGACAACACCGGATCTATCGATTTCTTTAAGGAACATGTTCCGTTCATCCTGGCTGGTATACATTTGAACTGCGTTATCATTCATTAATTCGATTTCAGATTCATATCCCAGCATGGCAACCAGCGCTTCATTCGCTGCCAGGATCCGGCCATCCGGTGTTGAGCGATAAACTCCATCCGGCACATTATCGAACAGCGAGCGGTACTTGGCCTCGGATTCAAGCAAATGATATTCGGCTTGCTTGCGATTACTGATGTCCCGTACGATTGCCTGTATAACGAAATCTCCACTTATAAGAACTCGATTGAGGCTTACCTCGGCATAAAATGGTGTTCCATCCAGGTGCGTGTGGACCCACTCAAAAAACTGTGGCTTGCCTGAGAAGGCAGCCTCGATCTTCTCTTTGGCAATAATGCTGGAAAAATTGCCATCGGGTTGCTTTTCCGGCGAGAAATCAACTGGAGAATGACCGACGATCTGATCTCTAGAACATCCAAAAATCTTCTCCGTATTTACATTACAATCCAGGAAGGTGGTTTGATCCATGATGAAGATCGCATCGTTGGCAGAATTGAACAATGTTTTGAATTTTTCCCCACTTTCCAAAATAGCCTGTTCAGATCTCTTGCGCTCGGTAACATCCCGGAAGCTCCAAACCCGTCCTACAATGGTCTCCCCACGATATTGAGGCCGGGAGACGCGTTCGAAAATTCTCCCATCCTTGAATTCAAGCACATCAAAGGATTCGGACTCAGGCGAAGCATAAAGCTGCTCCACTTTTGCAATAACCACCTGGGGTTCTTTCAATTTCTCGACCACATAGTTAAGGGTAGCCTTGGCATCACGCCTATCCAACACAGCCTGGGGAATACTCCACAGCTCCACAAATTTAGCGTTGGTCATACTGATACGACCTTGCAGATCCACCACCAGGATGCCCTCTGCGGTGGATTCGAGCGTGGCTTTCAGCAGGGAGTGAGACTCCTGCAATTCAAGCTCGGCTTTTTTACCATCGGATACGTCGCTTGCCACCCAGATCACGGCATTCTCTGTCATCGGGGTGACAGTCGCTGAAAACCATATTTCTTTATCTTTGATCATCAAGGAGTATTCAAAGCGAATTGTTTTTTTTGTGCTCAGAACTTCCAGTATATATCCGAGAAATCGGTCAGCTTCATCGATGGGAAAGACATCATGCAGTGTTTTCCCGATCAATTCTTCCAGTGGTTTATAAAGCAGATCCTGGTTGGTTTCTGTGATCTTAAAATAACGGCCATCTTTATCAAGCATCAGTACCAGGTCTGGCAGGGCAGCGAACAGGGCACGCAACTCGGCTTCGGATTGAGATAAAGCCTCTTCAGACTGCTTGCGCTGGGAGATATCCTGCTTGATGCCGATGAAATGGGTGATCGCGCCGGAATCGTCCAGCAGGGGTGTGATGGTCTCTTCCTCCGTGTACAGGCTGCCATCTTTGCGCTTGTTGACCAGCTCTGCCTGCCAGACCTGCCCCGCCAGGATGGTATCCCATAAATTCTTATAGAATTCCGGGGGCTGCAGGCCCGATTTTAACAGGCGCGGGTTCTGACCGATGACCTCCGACAGACTAAAGCCGGTCAGTTGCTCATAAGCTGGGTTGACCCACTGGATGCTGCCTTCCCGGTCGGTGATAACGATGGCGTTGGCAGCCGATCCCAGGGCAGCCGCCTGCAAACGGATCTGCTGATCGGACTGCCTGCGGGCGCTGATATCGCGCGAGACACCGATGATCTGGAAAGGAATGCCGTTTGCATCCAGCATAAGACTGGCTGAGACCTCGGACCAGACAGTGGAACCGTCTTTGCAGGGTTGTTCCACTATAAAAACACTTGACTGGTTATTTTCTGTGGCCAATGGGATCAATTCACGCATCCAGGTCGCCACATCGTGTGCAGACTGTGAGGTTAGCGTATCGAAAAAAGGTGTTGCAAGCACTTCTTCAGGTGTATAACCGGTCAGTTTGATTACGGATGGACTGATATACACAAGGCGATTCTCTTTGAGATCCATGACCCAGATCACATCCTGCAGGTTCTCAGCCAGCAGGCGGTATTGTGCCTCGCTTTGGCGCAGGGCTTCGAGCGACTGTTTACGTTCGATGGCATAGCGCACGGCACGCCGCAGCAGGATGGGGTTGACTTCATCTTTATTCAGGTAATCCTGTGCGCCAGCCTTGACAGCCAGGTCAGCCTGCTGCATATCGTTCAACCCGGTCAGGATGACGATGGGTACCTGCGAGGCAACAGCAAACAGCTGTTTGAAAGTATCCAGACCCTGGCTGTCGGGCAGTCCCAAGTCAGCCAGGATGATATCCGGGCTGTGTTCTGCCAGGCTGGTCAAGCCAGCCTGCAGGCTACCTGCCAGGTGCATATCAAAGTGCATGCTTTCATCTTCGCGCAGATATTCGCTCATCAGGCGCGCATCAGCGGGATTATCTTCCAATAACAGGAGTTGGATCGGTCTTTTTTTCATAAGCAATCCTTGCTCTCATCAAAAAAACATAGTTTGTTGTGCTCGCTTTTGGCGCGATACATGGCGATATCCGCATGCTTGAGCAGGGTTTCGGAATCACCCGCATCACAGGGATACAGGCTGACACCAATACTGGCGGTGATGGTCAGGGTGTGAGCGCCAAGTTTAAAAGGTCGAGAAAAAACCGCCAGGATCTTCCCGGCCAGGATTTCCACCGCTCCTTTGCCAGAAACATCTTCAAAGATCATGGTAAATTCATCGCCACCCATGCGGGACAGGCTGTCGACCTTGCGGATGCAGGTCTGCAGGCGTTTAGCCACAACCTGCAGCAAAAGGTCACCCTGTGAATGTCCCAGGGTATCGTTGACGGATTTGAAATTATCCAGGTCAAGCAAGAGGACAGCCATCTTGACATTACCTGCCTCTTTTTCGTTGGCACGCCGGGTACGTTGGATGGCTTGTTTCAGGCGATCGTCGAATAGCCGCCGGTTGGGCAGGTCGGTCAGGGCATCATGCATGGCCAGATGCTGCATGCGCTCTTCCAGCCGTTTGCGCTCAATGGCATAACGAATCGAGCGGGCGATCCCCGATCCATCCACCTGCCCCTTGACCAGGTAGTCCTGCGCCCCGGCTTGGACTGCTTCCAGGGCCAACGTATCGTCCTCCAGGCCGGTTAGCACGATGATGGGCAGGTCTGGATCAGCTGCGCACATACGCTGCACGGTTTCAAGGCCACTCCCATCCGGCAGGGAGAGGTCCAGCAGGATGACATCGATGATCTCTGCTCTAAGAAGATCCAAAGCTGTGCTTATCCTGTCGGATTGCCGTAGCTTGAACCTGCCTGCTCCCACCTCAGTTAACAATTCAACCATCAGGCGGGCATCCGCAGGATTATCTTCAACCAGCAGGATATTTTGGTGTTCAGGTTTCATAGTTCCTCTCTACCAACTCAGACCCTAAAGATTTGCCCGCAATAATAATAAGATTGACAACATCAAGTTCAGGCTAAATGTTCTAATTCTTAGAAAAGAGAAATACAATAGGGTTTGTTCATCTTAAGTTACCTGTCCTGTGGTGGCAGCCGCACGATGCTGAACCAGAACTCCTCCACAGACAGTACCACCTTTATGAACTGGTCCAGGTTGACTGGCTTGGTAATGAAACAGTTGGCATGCAGATCATAGGATTGAATGATATCCTCCTCATCTTTGGAGGTGGTCAGGATCACGACCGGGATGCTGAGAAGCAGGGGGTCGGATTTAATATCATGCAATACTTCACGACCATCTTTTTTGGGAAGATTGAGATCCAGTAAGATGAGATCCGGGCGCGGCATTCTGGTAAAGCGGCCTTCATTTCTCAGAAATTCAAGCGCCTCGATGCCATCTTCCGCTACGTACAGGGAGTTGAGGACCTTACCCTCCTTGAGCGCCTCGCGCGTCAGGCGCACATCCCCAACGTTATCTTCCACCAGCAGGATGATGACGGGTCTTATTCTGATATTATCATTCATTGCTTGATCCTCCGATCATTGGTAGTGTAAAGTAGAAGGTTGAACCCTGCCCGGGTTGCGATTCGATCCAGATGCGCCCACCGTGCTTTTCCACGATGCGCTTGCTGATAGCCATCCCGATACCCGTACCGGTATACTCCTGCAGGTTGTGCAGGCGCTGGAAGATGATGAAGATGCGCTCGAAATACTGCGGATCGATACCGATACCGTTATCGCTGACCGAGAAGACCCAATCCCTGGCCTCTTTCTTGACACCCACATGGATCTTGGGTTTCTTCCTGCCATGAAACTTGATGGCATTTCCGATCAGGTTCTGGAAGAGCGACTCCAATTGGGAATCATCCCCCATCACCTCCGGCAGCGGATCATGTGTCAATTTTGCCTTGCTCTCTGAAAGCGAGATCTGCAGGTTTGTGAGGACATTCTCCAGGACAATTCCGCAATCAACCTTTTCAAATTCCTTGCCGCGCGTACCCACCCGTGAGTAAGCCAGCAGGTCATTGATCAGCGTCTTCATGCGGCTGGAACCATCCACGGCATACTGGATGAATTCGATGGCATCCCCATCCAGTTTATCCTTGTAACGCCGTTCGAGCAGCTGCAGGTAACTGGTCACCATGCGCAGTGGTTCCTGCAGGTCATGCGAGGCCACATAGGCAAAGCGCTCCAGCTCGGCGTTGGAACGGGCCAGGTCAGCCATCGCCTTAAGGAGTTTCTCTTCTGCCAGCCTGCGTTTGGTGATGTCGATCCCCACGCCAACCAGGTGCGGCTGGTCCTTGACCATGATGCGAATACCGGTCAGGTAGTAAGGTGTTCCAACAGCATGCCTGGAGGTAAAGTTCGCCTCAACTTCCGCCTGGCCCGAGATAAAGACCTGCTGGATGCGTTCCTGGACAAGAATTTTCTCATCCCCCACAAAAAAATCTGCCGGGTTGCGTTCCAGCATCTCGTCAGCCGAATAGCCACTGATCTTCTCGAAATTTCTGTTCCAGAGCAGGAATTTTCCCTGCGCATCGAACAGGTAGAAGATGCCCGGCAGACTGTTGATGATGGAATCTGAAAAGGTTTTTTCTTCCAGGATGAGCAGGTCGGCCTGTTTTCGTTCCGTGACATCCCGTGATACACCCATGACTGCATTAACCTGCCCATCTTTGTCCCGCAGGGGTACCAGTTGAGTGGTCAGCCAGCGTTGACCACCCGGGAAGGTGATCGGGCTTTCAGAGGAGAGAGTCTCACCCGAACTGAGCACCTGCTGCAAAGCATGCCCCTGGCTCTCTGCGATGGCAGGCGGAAACAATTCCGCGCGTGCCTTGCCAATGACTTGTTCGGGAGTCTTTCCGAACTGCCTGGCACCCAGGTCATTGACATATTGAACCTGGTCTTCCTTATCAATGACGTAGATCATATCGGGGGAGGTTTCTGCCAGGATGCGGTAGCGTTCTTCACTTTCACTCAGCTCGAGGGTTCGGTCTTCAACCCGCTGCTCAAGTTCGTTCGCCCACCCCCTGAGTTGGGCATCCTTAGCCTGCAGAGAGCCTGCCATCTGGTTAAAAGCCTGTCCGAGTCTGCCGATCTCATCCTGTGAGTTGATCTCGATGCGGGTATCCAGGTCACCCTGTCTGATCCTTTCAGCTCCATCAGCAAGTTTAAGAACGGGACTGGCGATGGAGCGCGACAACCCTAGAGCCAGGAGCGACCCTAAAAGCAATACAAATCCACCGGTCAGTCCCATTGTGGAAGCCAGTGCCCGCACTGGCGCCAGCGCTTCCACCTGGTCAATTTTATTGATCAGGCAAAGCTGCCTTTCGGGCAACCAGCGATAGACGATGAAAGCCGGGATATCGCGATAGTCTGCCGCAGCCACCGCACCACTCTTGTGGGATAAGCAGGCGCTGAGAGCCTCAGTGTGCAGGCTGAGCTGCAGAACTGCTTTTTCGTTGATCAGGCGTGGCTGTGTCACCAATAAGTTCGACGTATTTACCAGGAAAGAGTCGTCCGATTGATGCAGGCCACTGCGGCGCAGTATGATCGTATTGAGCTCATCCAGATTCAACGGACCTGCCAGGACAGCCAGCACTTTTCCATCAGGAGATGAAACCGGAGCTGCTGCAGTCATCCGGATCTGCTGATCCGTCAGGTCATATTCCGGATTCTGGATGAAAGCGGATTGCAGCCCGTTGATAAAAAAGGATTGCTCTTTCCTGAAGTTGCCTTCTTGCGAGGCATCTGTGGAAATCAAAACGCGTCCTGTGGTTGCATCGATCAATTCCATGGCTAGAAAGCGATGTCCTTCACCTGACCAATTAGCCAGGTTTTTGACCAGGGTGGCATGAGCCAGGTTGGCCTCGGCAGATCCCGCTGCCGCCAGCAGGAAGGATGACAGACTATCCTGCAAAGAGGGTTGGCTGGCAATGTCACCCATGCTGTGTTGACGATCTTCAACCCAGCTGTTCAATGCAGATTGTTTTTCCAGGGCAGTTGACAGCAATTCGGAGTAGGCTGAATCTTTCAATGAGTCGCTCCCGATATAAAAAGCCGGGATACCCAACCCGGCCAGGACCGCCATGGCAAACAGGGTGAAGATCAGAGTGAGTTTGGCTGCAATTCCTAAATTTTTCATTTTGTATTCTTTCTTTGAAACAGGAAAATTATTGGAAATAATAGACCGATCAGCACCAATCCTCCCGGCAGCCAGCCCTCCAGTACCAGGAAGCACAATTGGGTTGAGCATGCCAGTGCCAGTTGGGCGCTTTTTGTTTTAGAATTGAAATTCTCAATCCATTTATTGAAGGGATGTCCACTTCACTGTATGATTCCGGGTTGCTACCGACTCTCGCCATCATGGCATGGAAGACGGGCAGCATATCGGTGGTCAGCCGCACCGTCTTTCCGATGATATCTTCCGGGCGGGTGATTCCTGGATCTGTATTTGATATGGTGACCAGTGGGTTGCCCCGGTAGATGCTGGCAATGGTTCGCACCGGATCACCCCCGGCCAGGCTGAGTATCAAAAGACTGGCTGATAGGAAAATGGTCATAGTATTAACCTGAAAGACCTTGTTTTTCATAAGGATCCTTTCAGACCTGCGGTTATTTCTTCCTTTATCAAGTTCTTGATGGCAGGCAACAAGTCGACATACAGCCGGCGTTTGACGACATAGGCGTCCGCCCCGGCTTGCAATGCCTTCTGGTGGTAGGGCTGTTCTTCATGATAGGAGATGACCACACTGCGGACATGCGGGCAGGTGTGCAGGATCTCTGCCAGACAGGTCAGACCATCCATGCCCGGTAAGGCGATATCCATCAGCACCAGGTCGGGTGACTGGACAGTCACCATTTGCAGGGCTTGTTCAGCGGATTCGGCCTGCAGGATGAGACTGGCCGGGTACGACAGTTCCATCATATCGTTCAGTGCTTTGCGCATGGGTAGGCTGTCATCCACGATCAGGAAGACCGGGCGTAAGTTTTTTGTTGATGGGGAGAGGGAGGGATCAGGCATAATTTGTGTTTATCCGATCAAGGATCCATTGGGATCCTTTTCGACCTATGGTTGGATGATGCAACTATACAGGTTGTTGAAATTTAAGTATGTAGGGAAAGTATGACAAAATGGATATTTTTCATATTACCAGAAGAACGATGGGGGGATGGGTGAGGCTGTCGCTTATGCGAGCCCTCAGTGGGCTGCGCCTGCGATTGCCAGGTAAAGGAGCCGGAAAACCCAAAAACCGGCGCAGGTTGCGGTAGCGTCCGGTTTTTTGGGTTGGAAAATGGGCTCTTAAGAAATCGGCAAGCGGAGATTAATTAGAGTGCAATCAGGTGACACAGGGGGAGTCGGTAGCGGGAATCCTGGCTCTTGTTCTTTCAGGATCCCCGCTCCGACGGAGGAATGTGCTCTCCTGTTTGCTGCTTTTGAACAGTCTGTCATGCCGCAGGCACAGTCTGATATTTCTAACCGAACTGCAGCCAGACCACCACGTTGTAGTTGTTCGTCCCAACGGCGTCGACGTCCACAACCAGGATTTCATGCGTGGCGACGTCGTCATTGGAGGTATCGATGGTGACAGGTGAAGCGCTATCCCAAGAACCAGTGTCGCCGTCGTCGATCTGCAGGGGGGATGAAAGCATGTCTGATATGCCAAGGTTACGGATCATGATCTGCAGGACGCCGTTGGACCCCTGCCGGCTGGCTTCACAGGCTGTGAGATTGAGTCCGTTCAGCCTGGCGGGGATGATGATCTTCTGTTGGTTGTTGGCGACGGCGATGGCTGTGGCGTGGTCATTTAGCCGGAGTTGGAATTCATTGGTCTTTAGAATTGCTCTTGTCTCTGCCAGGGTTTTCTTTTCAAAGACAGGGACGGTAGGATTATTGGCATTCCCTACCAGGAAATCACTATTGGAAGAGCAAAGATTATGTCGGATGTATTGAGTATGATCATCATCTGACAAGCCGGCCAGTCCGCCGTGATCGATCTGTGCGCCGTCACCGCCGGCGTGGTCGTGGCTGTCGCCGTTGGTGACGCCTTTGGCAGCGATGGCGTAGTCTGTGGAGGCTGTGTAAGCTGCCGAGCCGAGCCCAAGGATGGTCTTGACCTGGGCAAGCGTCTTCTTGATGAAACCTGTCCCTCCCGCGCCTGATCCGGCCAGGAAGTCATTTTCTGCTGTGGCGAGAGCGTGTTCGATGTAGATGTCGTGTTCGTGGACATCGATCTTGTTCAGTGCCTGTTGGATGTTGGAGTCGTCGAGAGAGAGCACACCGGAAAAGTTGGAGGATTGGATCACCGTGCCGAAAGGTTCAGGTATTGGCCAGGTGGGAATAGGATGCCAGGCTTCGACATCGCGGGGGTGGAAGGGTAACTGGCGCACGATCTGATACCAGGCGGGGTCACCCCCCTGCTTGAAGACCTCGATCAGCTCAAAACACCTGGCTTTTGTGAAACTGTCTGTTGATACTTTGAGCAAGTCACCCTGTTCCAATCTGAGGTCTGGTCTTTGCCTGTATTCGTACATATAGCCATCATAAATAGTGCCCCAATTTTGGAAATCACTGTCTGCAGAAGGATCATCCGCGTCGGCGATGAAACCCAGGGATTTGTAACCGTAGGATGCGTCGAGGATATATTCCTGGTACCCTGTTTCTGAGTACCAGGTCAGGTTTGTTGGTTTTTCGGGTGTGAGGAATATTTTGGTTATGGCATGAGAGAAGGGTGTGTAAGTTCCGTCCTGGTTGTTGGTCTCGTTGGTGGGTATGCCGTACACAAAGAGCTTTGAACCATCACGCGGGAAGAAATAGGAATAATATTTCTCCTGAATGAGAGCTTCGAGTGCGCGTCCGTCTTTGAGACTGAGCACTTCGCCGGTGGCATAGAACTGCCAGGCATACCAGATATCCCGGGCAGGACTGCCTACACCACCAAAATAGATAGTGGCAGGGTACATGAACTGAGAGAAGGCATCTTCCAGGACAGCCTGAGCAGTCTGGCCTCCATCAATGCCAACGAGCGAAGTAGTTGGGAGCAGGTCGGCGATGATGTGAGTACCCAACTCCTGAGTGTAGTTGACCTCTGAAATGAAATATTGATTGGTGGTGACCGTGTAAGCCGTGCCTGCGATCGTGAGACCCCGGGTCACCTTTACAGCCCAGGTGGAACCGAGGGGAGAGTCAATCAAGCCGGCTGTAAGCAAGTTCTCTTTGACGAATACATCCACCCTGCTTCTGCTGAGCACAGCTTGCATAACGTTGAAAGTCCCTTCGTCTGTTGGGGTACCAGGTCCCGCAGCTCCGCTGAGGGATTGCAGGGTGATGTAAAAGATTTGCTGCCCTGATCCTTTTTCGAGGGCAGCCAGGAAAGAAGCGTTGAGAGAGATCATAGCAATTTCCTTAGTGCTGCTTTGCGGATGTTGATCAGGTTTGAAAGCCTGTTAAGTTCGTTAAGCCTGACGTTGATATTGTCCGCGCCAAGCTGCAGGTCCAGGTGGGTGATGAGATAGGAACCAAGGAATGATTTGACGAACAAGTCATTTGGCACAGCCATGAGTCCACCTACTGTGCGGTAGGGGTCAAGGGTGAGGATATGTTCCTGGTCAAAGCCGGCAATGACAAGCCAGTGGTTGAAATGTCCTTTGATCTGGTTTATGTTCGCATCTGAGAACACGCCGTAAGCGACTAATGGGATGATGGGGTGACCGTTGTTGAGGAGGAACCTGATCTCTTCCAGGCTGAGCGCGCTGCCAAGCTTGCATGAAATCTCGAAGAGTTCCAGTGCAGCCTGCAGTTGGTAAGCGAATGTTCCGATGTCTGTGGAGGGTGCACCCCAACCATCCATCTTGTACCATTCGTTGGGTGTGACAATGACATCCTTAAGAGCAGCTACAAGCATGGAGCAGCAGGCAGGACCACAATCATTGTTGTGCAGTTCTGCGCCTTCACCCAACTGCGAAAAGTAGGGGATATCCAGTAGTTTAGCCATTGTCAGTAGTTTGTGTCGATGGTGGGATCATTCCAGGAAGAAAACTCAAAGGGTTTATTCTGCCGGTTGCGTTGGTTTTGATTGAATTGTTTTTTCTGTACCAGGTAACGATCGTAATCTGAACCTCCTGAAATTCTGGCATGAAACTCGCTCAGCCAGGAATTGGAGGTGGAGAGAAGGAAATAGGCTTCACTGTCATTGAGATTGTTGGACTCGATCTGGCTGTTTGCTCTGATCCTGGAAGCATGGCCGGCGGCGCCAATGGCAATGAGTTGATCATCTTTGGCGGGGGTGGTGGAGGTTACGACACCAGTACTGCCAAGGTCTTCGATGGTGTGATAGGTTTCGTAGACGATGTTGAGCACTTCACCCTCGGGAATGAGGATATCTTTTGTTTCAAAGACCCACTGCTCATCCTGGATGTAGGCGTAGAAAGGAACTTGCTTGATGACCGGTGTGGCTGATCCTGAACTGTATTGCCACCATTCGAGGTTACGGATGGCGGAAGAGACGAAATCCGTGTCCAGGTATTGGCGGTAGGTACCATCGGACTCGGTCAGGTAGGAATTGATAAGCGGGTTGTAGTAAGAGTAGGTTTCAAGCGCGGTGAGAAGAGCCTCGTCGACCAGGGCATTGGTGTACCTTTCGAGCGAGGGGTCGTCAAGCAGGGCGAGAACCTTTGTTCTAAAGTCTGCTCTGGTGAGGGGGGAAGACATAGTACCTCCTTGAAAAAATTATCCGGATTTTTTTATAGTACCTGTGGGGGTTAATCAGCTGAAGGTACCCCCACCTGTAGGGGATAGTATTTATAGAACCTTTAGGGGGATATCAAATCTTCCGTAGAGCTTGCGACCATCTTTGAGAAGGACGATCAGTTCTCCGTTGGCCTCATTGATGCGCCAACGGAGAACCTCTCCGTTAGCCTGTTTAGCCAGGGAATTGGCAATCACTTCATGCGCCAATGGACTGGCGGGCTTCGCCTGTGGTTTGGGCAGTGGTTTAGCTTGTGGTTTTGGTTTAGCCATTGTATTCTCCTCTTTTGAGAGCATCTGATACACCTGCACCGACGATCATGGTGGCGAGGATGGCGACGATCTGAGTCAGTTGTTCGTCGGACAGCGGGAAGTTCGGGAAAAAGGACTTGACGGCGATGGCAATCAGACCGGCAAGCAATGCCTGGAACTTCTGAGATTTAAGCGCCATGATGAGGTTGTCCTTTATCCTGGCGCCTTCCAGTCCTTCTCCGATGATGTAAGCGCCGATCAAGCCGGCGAAAACGATCATCTGTGGCTCAGTAAATGGCAGGTCAGGAAATATAGCCTGCAGAATGATAAAAATAATCCCTGCAAGCAGGGCGATGATCATGCGAGCTCTATTTTTCATGTGTTTGCTCCTTTTGTAAGGTTGGTAAATTTTCCCATAAGGTTATTTGTCTTGGTGCAAAAGTTACGGTCATATATCCGGATGAATCTTTGGTTGGTTTGTATTGAGATAGATCTTCACATAACCTGATGTTTTCGGGTGTTCGGTTAAGTTCCAGGTTGATCACGATCTGATTATTGAGAATATCGTCTTTAATGCCTTTCAAGATCACAAGATCTATTTTCATGTGAGTGCTCCTTTGTGCCCCCCCCTGACCCCCCCATCCTGTTCTGGCCGGATGGGGGGGAGGAGGGGAAGTAAGCGGGTGGAACGTGGACGGCGCTCCACCCTAAAAGCAGGCTGTATAGGTCAGCCTACATTCTCAAAACGAAGTTTGCGACGGCGGCAAGCAGGTCCACGGTGGTTGTGGCTGCCTTATCGAAGGTGAGCTCGATCAGAACATACTGATCGTTGTCGATCCAGATGGGGGTTGTGAGGGTGAGGGTCATTTTGTGCTGATCCACGTCGTAGCGTTCTGCGGCTGCGTCGTGGCCAGTGTCGTAAGAAAAGGTCTGTGCTGCGACGGTTGCGACAGCACCATCGGCGCCCCGGGTGACAAGGTTAAAAACTGCAGTAACAGCGTCGCAAGCAGCCACCAGGATTTCATAATCGATCTCAACGGATTTGAGTTTGGCACCCTGCAATCCGATCGAGTTGGATGGGATCATGATGGGGATATTGACGGTGGCAACTTCGTCGGTGGCTGCGACATGCTTGCAGATCGTGTCGGTTACCTGGCCGGCAACTTCTGTCCAGGTGCCGGTGACACAGTGAAACAGTGTCGGGGGTATGTACTGTGAAACGTGGGTGTTGTGGATCATTTGTTTTCTCCTGTTCTAAGTTTGGTTTCCCTGGTGGATACCGTTCTTGTTCATCCACCAGGGAATGTAAGTTCACGTTGTTGGTGGCGGGGAGGGAGTATCTCTTCACTCCCTCCCTTTTAACTTACCGGAATGTCCGGTTTTTATACATTACTCTTGTGCAGGGGTCGGAAGTCCTGGACAAGGACGGCCAGGAAGTGGCGGACCTTCAGGCGGTGCTCGTCGTTCATGAACACAGCGGGATCCGTCTCACGGTTGGCGATGAAGATCTCCGGCATGAGACCGAAGCGTTCTCCGACGATGATACCTGGCACGATGGCGGGGTCAATGACGGCAGCCCAATCCGTGGCGTCGGTCCATTCGGGCACGACGATGGGGACGACGTTGCCTTTGAGCAAGTTCTCGGCGTGCTTGTTGTCGGTGACATCCCAGGCATTGAGGAAGGCGTCAAAAGCAGTCTTACGCAGTGCGCGAGGTACCAGGCAGAAGCGGGGTTCGATGGCCATCTTGGAACCTGTGCCATAAAGCCCTGTGGCATTCTTGATAAGCATGGGCTGATCATACATAGCCTTGGCGACCACGTCCCATTCTGCAGCACTGAGCGCGGTGGTGAGCAGGTTGGCGTGTCCGCCGGCTGTGGTTACGGCGGTGGCGTTGAAGAGAGCGCCAGTGTCTGCCATGGTTGGACCTACGGCTGAGTTGGAAGTGAACACTGCAGCTATCAACCCTGACAGGTTGCGGATGCCGGCATTGGCAAGCTCGATGGGGTATTGCCTGAGCTTGCGTGTTTCGTCCCGGTCGATGAGCTCCAGGGTGAGGGGGATGTAATTACCGTACTTGACGAAATCAGCTGTCTCGGGGCTGTCTCCGATCTCCAGTTCGGTGTACTCACCCTGCTCAGCGACGGTGCTTAATGCGCCGACGGTTCCGGTGAGAATGCCAGTGATGGTGTTCAAGGATTCGAAGTGTTCTACCTTGACGATGGCTTTCCACCAGTCATAGCCGGCGCGTCCCATCGATTCCCACTGACGGGCAACCACCTTGTTCAATGCGTTCTTGACAAGGCCGGTGAAGTCTGCAGTGGTGGCAAGCTGAGCACGGTCGGGGTAGTATCCGCCGTGCAGGTCGTAGTCGCCGGTGGCGAGCAGATAGAGCTCCCGGATGCCGGACAGACGTGCGGGTTTGACGTTTTCCTGGCCGGCTTCACGTGGAGCGCTAAGTAAATCGTCGACGGCTGCAGTGATCTGATCTGCAGACGACGCCATTCCCGCTATGCGGGCAGGTCCTTTTACCAGGGAGGCAGCCGTGAGGCTGGCGACCTCTGCGCGCGCAGCTTCGATCTCCGCTTCCAGTGTGGCAACCTGGAAGACCTGGCCTTGAAACTGGCGGTAAATCCTGTCCATTGTTACGGCGGGCAGGTTGGATTGAGCGAGAGCAGCGGACAGGACGAGGTCTGCTTGCTTGACAAGCAGGGCGAGTGATGCGCTGTTCTCCTTCGGCAAGGGATCGCCGGTTGGTTCGGGTGTGGGGGTTAGGATTGGTAAAGCCATTTGGTTTAACTCCTTTGATATGGTTTGATCTGCTTTTAAACTTGCAAGAATGGATGTGCCTTCCACGGCGGGCACGTTGACGGCGGATGTTTCCTTGCCGGTGAGACCTGAGAAAATAACTTCACAATAGGATGAGTGTCCCTGTTCATCGATGGGGTAAACGCGTCCTGGCCAGTGGGAGCAGTTGCGAAAGTCCTGGTTGCAAATCGAGCAAGTGACCTTCTCGAAGAACCAACCGATGGAGAAGCGATCGATCTGTCCTTCAATGAGCGACAACATTCCTTTGCGCGTTGTCAGGCGAATGTCCTGGACGATCTCCCCGAAGGATGGGAACGATCGCAAAATGGTACCATCTCGGCTGTTAATGTCGTCCTGGTCATGGTTGCGAAGGAAGGGACGACCCTCGAAGGATGGGGCAAAGGTTGGCATTTCCTGATCTGCCAACCGGTAAAAGTTTCTGTTCTTACCTCCTTTGAAAACAACGGCTTGAAAGTCGAGGTGGTCTATTTCTCCACTTTCAATGCCGGCGATCATTTCAGCTTTGGTCCTGGTCTCATGTGTGGTTTCGGTGAAAAGCTTGAAATATTCCTGGTTGGGTATGGTAGGTTTTTCTATTGGGTGGGAAGTAAAATAATTTTTCATGAATTAATCCTCCTTTGGTGCATTCTCTTCAGGTTCGGATGGTGTGGTTCCGCGCTGACCAGGCTTATTGTTGAGGTCCTTCTTCTTACCGGTGGACGGCACCTTTCTCTCGTCGAGTAGTTCTCCGGACATGCGATAGAAGAGACGCAGGAATTCTGATTCTTCGATGAGGTCACGGTCGTAGAGGTCGCCAAGGGCGGGCTCTATACGGGCAGCAGCGAGCGAGAGCAAGCTGTTGTCCCGCTCCGTGACGTCGCCGGCGTTGATGATGATCTGCACGTCGGAGGGCAGGCTCCGGTCTGTCCTGCGCCTGACCGACAAGGCGACGTGCAGGATGGAATCGATGGTGTACTTGAATTGGCGTTGCCGGTCGTCGAAGCGCTTGAAGGTTGGGGTGCCTGCAGCTTCGGCAGTGGTGCGGGTGGAGCTTTCCGGCTCGGCCAGGTAGTGAAGGGGCACTCCGACGCCAACGGCGATGAGCTTCTTTACCGCTAAGATGTCGTTGGCGGCGTCTTCACTGCCGAGCTTGCTTTCGAGGACACTCCAAATCTCGGACTCGTCGGTGACCAGGACAGAACCCTGGCGGGGCGGGTTGAGCTCGATCTCTCTTTGCCTTTTGGCTTTTTGGGCTGCGTCCAGGAATTTACCCTGCAGCACAAAAGAGATTTGAGAGCGGACATGGTGAAGGACGACGCGGTCTGAAACGAGCGTGGACAGCCGGCCAATCCATGGCAGCAGGGGTGACAGGTCAGACTCTCCGAACTGGCAACCTACAGGCTGATTGATGGGGAAGTGCAGCATGAAAGTGTCCTGCTGCCGATCGTCCGGATTGTAAGCCGGCCAGGGTGTCTCGTTGAGGTCGTCCTGGATGAAAAAAGTCTCCTGCTGGTAGTCGTTTGATTTGGTTTGGATTTCCTTGATCTTTTCGGAAGGGACGGCGCGGACGTAGGACATGCCGGCCTGGTCCACCGAAAAGAGCAGGAAAAGGTCTCCGGACCTGGTCTGTTCGTCCAGCCACTTGGGGAGTTGCTGTTGGATTAGGTTTAATGGGTGGTTCCAGAACTCGGTAAAGAATTTGGTTGCGCTTTGATCTTCGCACTCCCATTCGAGACCTGTCCCGAGCACGAACACATTGGTGAGCTGCACGATCCAGCGTGCGATCGGGTTGGTTCTCCACGCGCGCAGCGCCTCCGAGAGGACTGTCATACGATCGTAGGACAGGCGATCGCGAAAGAGGTCCGCGGCGGTCGAGACGCCGGTGTAGAAAGTATTGTCGGTTTCGGTGACGGTGAGGATGGTGGGGGGTGCGGGGTTGAGGAACGATCTAAGTCTATCAACAAAAGAGGGCATGAGGTTGCTCCTGGAAAAGGGGGGTTGGCTTTTTCAAATTCTCTCCGGGCTGGTTAGCGCAGGTTGTTGAGTAAGAACATCCCAAGGTTGAGCACGGACAATGCGCCTCCACCGATGGCTAATGACATCAGCAGGCGGATCTGGGCTGCCAGTTCGATCAGGTTGCGGATCTCGTGCGTGTTGGTGCGTACATCCGCTTCCAGGTTGGCAACCTTTTCTTGCAGAGCAGCCAGGTCGGTCAGGTTGATTTCAGGCATGTCTTTCTCCTTTAAACGATTGCGATTGTTCTTCCCAGGGCGAGCACATGTTCACCCTGAAGGACTGGCAAAAGCCGCCCCGTATAAAACAACCGGCAAGAGTCGCATTACGGGGCGACTCTTGCCGACGTTATAATAGAACATGTTTTCGGTTAATTCAAGCTTAATATGCCAGCAACATGGACCGACCCAATGGGTGTGCCAGATGTGAGGGTTTCATCTGAATACACCGCCACATCTGGTGGTATATGGAATAACATCATCCCTTCCAGGTAAGTACTTGAAAACAAAACTGATTTGTTATATAGTGTATTTAACACTTAAGTTGGGAATGAGCTGAAGATTATTTGAAAAATAACATTGTTCGGCACTTTCACGAAAGTGGCTGAATTAGGCTGCCCGGAGGAGATGAAAATGAAGAAAATGGATGCCATCAGCAGGACCCTGGCAATTGCAGGAACGCTGTTGGTCTGGTTGCCTCTTGTTGCGCCGATCCTGCTCACCGTTATCTTTTTCCTGGATACACACCTGGTTCGATTTGACTATCTCCTGCCGGCGGAGCTCTTCCCGCTCGGTTTTCTCGGTGGTGTTCTGCTCATTTGGGCGATCCGTCGCTCACAATTTCGGCAAGGACTCATCGGCTGGGGTTTGGGTATCGCTCTTGGCTCGCTGGTGCTCGGGCAGGCACTTGCAGTGCTGACAGGCCTGGCTTCAGGCGAGATGGAGCCGGAAGGCTTCTGGTTTGTGATCCTGGCCGCCTCCCTGGTGATCTTTTCCCTGGCGATGGTCGCCGTCGGTGTTGGTGGTGTACTGCTGCTGAAGCATCTCTTCAAGACCACCCCGTTGGCAGAATAGGACGATCAGGGACACGCAGACAGGTATCGCTAATTGTTGGCAGGGAATACCTTAATTTGCAGCGCTCTTGATGGAATAAATATTTTTTTAGTTTTTCCACCTTGCAGGTTGCATTTTTATAAGAAGGAGAGCATCCATGAGTAAAAATTCAACCCAGAGTTTCTCTTCACCAATGAAGCCCGGATCAATTGTTATCTTCCTGGTGTTCACCATGATAATGGCGGGCTGTGTTGGTCCAGCGCAACCCGACCTTGATCCTGTCATACCTTCAGGAAATGGAATTATCAGTGGGCAGGTGGTTGGAAAGGCAGGAAGCGTGGCAGGCGCACTGGTCCAGCTCAATTATCTTACCGACGAGTCCTGCGCTGCTGCCAATGATCATGGGTTGGACATGAATGTCGGACAAAGTGATACCGATATCGAAATGCTCAAGCAGTGCCATATTGAATTCGGGCGAGTTCCCACAGATGCGAATGGTCAATATCAGTTTGAGTCAGTTCCGCCTGGATATTTTGCGATCTGGATCCATTGGGAACAAAACGAAGCTCCCAACATACCTCTGCGGGAAATTCCCCCACCTGGTTACTATTTCACGACACTATCAGCCGAGATCGTGGGAGATCACCGCATAGATGTATCGATGAATGAAGAAACACATGGTGTTTATGAGGTTGATGTTCATTTTCATTCATTCGTGTTCTCAGGAGAAGGCGAACTGGGGTTTGATTTCAACTGGTGAATCCATCAAACCCAAGGTATTCAGATTGGAAGGAGGTATAAATGAAAGAGAAGAATCCCTGGATGGGCGGCTTCTTGAACCTGCTTATACCAGGACTGGGGCGTTTCTATGCAGAAGATAGGTTGGGCGGATGCCTGACCATGATCACGTTCCCGCTCTTAATAGGTGCATTGGCAGTTTTCGTCATACCCCTGATTGTGGCCATGCTGGTTGATGCAAGCGGGGGAAACTCGGGGGACATCGCGCAGGGCACGATGCAGATCATTGCCGGATTGGTGGTTTTCCTGCTCTGGTTGACACTGTTTCCCGGTGGTTACCTGTTTGTAAAACGGTACAACAAGAAGCTGGCAGCATCCGTACCTGGACCCTACGCAACGCAGGATCAAGATACTCCTGAATCCAAGCTAAAGAAGCTCCAGGAGATGCTCAACGCCGGCCTCATCACTCAGGAAGATTATGAGGTGAAGAAAGCAGAGATTCTCTCGAGAATGTAACTAATACAGATATTGGAGTACGGCACACCATCGGTTCCACCCAGCTGCCTTTTTGTGTCCTGTCCATTTGTCGAGGCGCCAGGGACCTTGATTTCACTCCCCTCATCCTGCGTGGTTCCCTAGCAAGTGATACATTCGAAAATATCAAGTTCGTGGATCCATCAGTGAGATCATCAGCTATGGGGTTTTGAAAACCGTTTTGGAATAAAACAGTGCTGACCAGACGGGGGATGAGGAGTAAATGGGCTTACCTGAACACATACAGGCTTTCAGGAGTCTGAATAATTATTGATTAGGTTTTACAACCTTGCAGGTTACATTTTCGTAAACTCTTTTAATATCCAAACCAGATCATAGGATTGCACCATCCCCCTTACCCCTGCGGGTCGGGGCTTCGCTGTAGGTTCTCATGATTCTGGCGTGATCATTTTCCAAACCTTCCCGCTTGGAGCAACCGGGACTTTCGGGACGCTCGGCTTGGAGTAAAATTACTACCCAAAGCAAGCATGCCGCAGGCTTGAAAGAGAGAGGTAAGCAGCGGGCTTTTTTTCAAGGAGCGTGTCATAATAGCCGCAGCAGCGCTGGATATCCCGCCAATTTCAGATTGCAAATGGAGCAATGCTCAGAGCATCCCAGGAGGAGGAAATTCTGATGAGTGAACAGCAGGTCAACAACCCGTTGCACGGCATCACGCTCGAGATGATGCTCACCAACCTGGTGGCGCATTACGGCTGGGACGGGTTGGCCGGGCGCATCCGCATCCAGTGTTTCATCAATGATCCGTCGCTCAAGTCCAGCCTCAAGTTCCTGCGGCGTACACCCTGGGCGCGCTCCAAAGTTGAGAGCCTGTACCTCGAAATGCTGGCAGCCAGCACAACCGCAGATAAAGCATGACCGACCTGCTGCGCAATATCCTGCTGGGCATCTCGCTGGCTGCACCCATTGGGCCATCCGGGCTGGCGGTCATCCAGAATGGTCTGAGGCACGGCTTTGTGCGTGCTTTCGTCACCGGTCTCGGTGTGACCCTGGCGGATGCCACCTACCTGCTGCTGGTCTTTTTCGGTCTGTCCCGGTTGATCGACATCCCGATCGTCAAGGTACTGATCTGGTCACTGGGTGCCCTGGTGCTGATCTATCTGGGCCTTCAAAGCATCAGGGAAGCCTTCCGCAGCGTGGACCTGGACAAGCCTGTTGAGCCGGCTGCCAGGAATCCTCTCCTGGCTGGTTACCTGGTCAATATCTCCAACCCCATTGCCATTGTCTGGTGGCTGGGCGTGTTTGGCTCGCTGCTGGGTACGACTGCCGGGGATACCTCCAGGCTGGGTGCCCTGCTGGGTGGTGCCAGCATCCTGGTCGGGATCCTGACCTGGCATACCAGCATCTCGCTCCTGACGCACTGGGGCAAACGCATTCTGAATGCCAGGCTGGTGAGCCTCATTTCCGGTCTGGCGGGGTTGGCGCTGGTGGTCTTCGGCTTGCGCTTTGCCTGGCTGGCGGTCTCCACGCTGATCCATTGACTGGCGTCATAAATTCCAGTCCATTCAATCCCAGCAGTGATCAACCCGGGAGGTTTTGGACAGCCTGGCAGGCATATCCTTGCTGCACGTTCATCGCAAGTATTAGTCGCCAATGGAGCCTTGATGAAAAAATCGATCCGGGTCATAGCCTGCGGCTGGATCTACCACACTGTTTCCGGGCAGGGTTAAATGGTATTCTTACCATCCTTTACTTTAATTTCCCTGAAAACTCTTTGGGTCCCGGTTTGAGCAGTTACAATTAGTGTATCCTTTATGAGATGCTGATCACACCAGCTTTGCCAAACCGATCATGAACCGCAGCGATCAATAAAAAAGAGGAAGATTATTAAGGAGCAAAATATGTCGGTCTTTTCAGAATTTGCCAAGGAACTCAAGTACAACTTCTCATTCAGGTCCCGTTTAATGCCGGATCAGAAGAAATGGGATGCCAGGGCACCCCGGGCAGGCGACCTGGCACCCGACTTCACGCTGAAGGATATCCAGGGGAAAGATTCGATCACGCTTTCCGATTTTCGCGGGCAGAAGCCCGTAGCGCTGGTGTTTGGCAGCTTCACCTGACCGCCCTTCGTTAAGGGTACCGTGAGTATTCAGCAAATTTATGAGCAATATCACCGGGATATCCAGTTCATCAGCATTTACATCCGTGAAGCCCACCCGAAAGATGGCTGGTGGCTGGGAAACAAGTATACGAAGAAATTGATCCAGGGAATTTTCGGCAGCAAGGTCTCCATGGATCATTATGACCCCAAAACGATCGAAGAGCGCCGGATGGTCGCCGGGGAGTGTGAAAACGCGCTGCGATACGGCATTCGCACCTATGTCGATGGGATGGATGACCGGGTTAATCACGCTTACGCAGCCTGGCCGACGCGCTTATACCTGGTGGGCATGGATGGAAAGGTCTTTTATTCCGGCGGCCAGGGACCGATCGGCATGAAACCTAAAGAATTAAAAGACGCTATTGAAGCCTGCCTGATTGCCCAAATGGAGTCCGGCGGGATGGTGGGATAAGTTATGGCATAGCATCCGGCTAAAAACGCAACATGCGCAAAGTGTCCTGAAGGTTCCCGTCAACCTTGGAGGTTGTTATTGTTCTTTACCTCGCATATTATGAATAGAATTTATGGTCAAGCAGGTTACCCCCATATTTCAAGCATTCAAATACTAGAACTGACATAAAGTTCCATCATCAGGTCAAGTCTATTGGATCTTTGTCTCACAACTATTAAAACTATCATATCCCGGGCCTCCGATACAGACGTCAGTACCTTTGCCGCCCTGGAGACTATCATTCTCCCCGCCACCCAATAGACAATCAGTACCGCCATTGCCTTTGATGGTATCTTTATTTGGCCCACCAAGAATGAGTTCGTTTGCACTGGTCCCATTGATCTTATCTGACCCGATAACAATGGCAGTCAGGTTCAACCCGGCACATTCCGGCGGCTTCAAGTCGTTGGCTGTGATTATGTCTGCACAACCTGGCTTTCGGCTTTTGTTATCGGTACTGTGTTGGCAGCCGCGGTCGCACTGATCAGGCTGAAAAGCACCAGCAGGACCAGCACCATAATGATCACAAGCAATCCCTTATTATTCATTCCTTTCTTCTTCTTCTTCATATCATCATTTCTCTGTTATGGAAAATCTTTAAGTGTATAACGATAGCTAAAATGGGAATCCTGGACCAGGTAAGTATGGCTGAAGTGGTCCAGTTGAAAATGGATGATGGAGAGACCATCCTTGTCTGCAATGGAGGCAAGTTCATCAAAGGTCTGTACTTCAACCATCGGGGTCGAAAGTTCAGGTAATTCGACGCCGGATATATTGATGATCGTGGATCCGTACTTCTTTTGGATCCTGGAAACCCCTGATAATTGCGGTGATTGTCCAAAAACATACAAATAGATTAACGCCAGCAGGGATAGCAGGACGAAGATGATCGCCATCCAGCGCAGGGAAATGATCGAAAGGTTAAGACCCTGGAAAGAAAGCGTGTTGGGTACGCTGTTGGTGTGGGTCAGGGTTTTTTCCTGGACAGGTTCAATGGAGTTAAGATCGTTCACGCCGGTTTGCACAAGCTGGATTTCATTGGTGTCGATCAGGAATTCCAGGCGCGGGCTGAACTCATCCGTAAAATCTTGGCCATCCACGAATCCGTTGAAGGTCACGGTCGGAAGCAGGGTAAAAGAATAGGGGGAGCGGAATACCCCGGTCAGGTTCTGTAGATTATCCAAGACCGCCTTGATCGTTGCAAGGTCAATCCTGGCTTCGATACTTGCGAAAGGACCGGAGAAAGGAGTGTCCGGCTGCAATACGAATACCTGTTTCCAGCCGTCCGAGGCGCTTAATTCAAGCACCAGCTTGGTGGTACCCGCCAGCACCAGTGGCGACTGAGAATTAATGGCGTAATCGAAGCGGACATTCAAATTTGTAGCCAATTTCAGGAAGATCGGCTTGCCTGTATCGACGATCTTCTCCTGGTATACCTCGGCTGCATGCGGAACCGGTTCGTAGTAGGAAAACTTGCCGTGATGGGAATAGGGTATTTCGGTGACCATGATCTGATCTTCAGGCAGCGCCAGGCTCCAGCCTGTCAGCATGGTTGCCAGGACAAACAGGATCGCGATGACGATCATTTTAGGTTCCTCAATGATATTCAGCGTTCTCATCGTTGTTCTGGGCTTCCTTTTACGGTTATTGGTCTTGGATGAATTTTTATGATTCTTTTTAGTATCTAAAAATATATTGAAAGATAACCAACTCCCCAGGCCAGCTGCAAATGCCAGCGACCAGGGTGACCGCAATTTACCGATCATGCTTCCAATTTTGGGCAAATGGATCCAGGCTTTGCCGATCACTTCTTCCGGGGCGGGCAGATAAGAATCAACCCAGGTATTATGGTCACCTTGCAGCAGGAACCTGCCATCTTGAATGGCAATGATGCGGTGGATGACAAAACCTATGTCCGGATGGCGATAGGTGATGATATCTCCAATCTGGTAGGAGGGTTTGGAGCGGACGATCACCAGGTCACCCAGGTGATAGAGCGGCTCCATGCTGTTGCCATCCACGATCACACTGGCTGCTTTGCCTCCGATCTGCTGGGGTGCAAACAGAATACATAGCAGAACAAAAACCGCTATAGCCAGCCAGGTAAAGTATTTCTTTAGATGCATTTTCCAGTTATCGCTTCAACCAATATATATTCAAATACAATGAACCCTTTATTGTGAGACCTTATCTTGTTAATGGCAACCATCAAACCCTGCTGAATCAATCTGCGATGACGACCTCCAGGGTGTTTACACTCACGACGGAAACCGACAGAGAACTGCAGGTCACAGCCGTGGAAACATTCGTGCAAGCGTACCAGGTCGATCCTGCTGAAACGAGTTTTATTTTAATCGTGCTCCCGGCTTTTGGCGCAGAGTCCAGCGTAAAGGTGATGGAGTCGATCGTGGAGGGGTTGGTTGTGTTCAGGTTGTAGTGCACATTGCTGACCGCATAACCGCTGATGGCGCCACTGCCAGCACCTGCCTTGCTGGTCGGGACCGTATTGGCGGCTGCAAAGGCATAAGTTGAGGTCGAGACAACGATGGCGATCAGGAGTATGATCCCCAGTTTAATGAATTTTTGTTTCTTCATATTTTTCTCCTGCATGATTGGTGATCTTATTCGACATGTCTATTTTAGGTTCCCAAAATTCAGGATAACCACTGCTTTAGGATGGTTTCCAATTGGTAGCATTGACCAAATTCAACTGGATAAAGGATAGGATCCAGCCCTGACTTTCGTCCGTCACAGGAGGTTGGATCATAATATCCATGACATGAATGAAGGTACGGATCGATCAAGATAATCAAGCCATATTCACCTGTACCTCACCCTTTATAAATTGAAGTCCCGGGTGGGTGTTGCCCCTGGATTGGGAAGGTGCGGATTCCTCTTGGAAAGCAAGAAGGGCACAACCCCTCACGTATTGTGCCCATTCTAAAAGTCTTAAGGATCTTCTCAATAATCCGGGGAAGATGGGGGTGAAAGTCTGCAGCCCAACTTGCGAACCCCCACCCTCTTCTTTTTACAATGATAAGATCAATAAAAAAATTACATCAATGGGTCTATGATGATTGGCAATTAATCGGCGATGACGGCTTCCAAAGATGTGGCAGGAGATACTGTGATACCAGTCAATTCACAGGTAACTTCAGCTGCGACATTTGTGCACGAGAACCAGGTTCCACCAATCTTGATCTTGATGGTGCTGCCAGCCTTGGGCGTGCTGTCCAGGGTGAATGTCACCGAATCGATGGTAGTGGGAGTGGTCGCGTTGAGGACATAATGTACAGAGCTGGCAACATAACCGCTGATCTCGCCAGAACCGGCACCCGCCTTGGTATCCGGGACAGTGTTGGCCGCGGCAAAAGCATAGCTTGCCGAGGCAATGGCAACAATTAGAACGACCAATATTGCCAGTTGATACCTTTGAACATTTTTCCAATTTTTCATATTTCTTTTCCTGATGGTGAGGGTTTTGAAAACGATAAATATATTTTAGTTAAATCGATACGGTTTGGTTAGGGTTTTAATAGGGTGTACCTCTGGATAGGAAATGGTCAATTACCTATGGATAATTATCAGGTGACCAAGGGGCAGCTTGTGTTTACCCGATTTGCTGGTCCATAACCCCTTGCGATCTCATAGAGTCATTGCGAGGGAGCGAAGCAACTGAAGCAATCTCATATTCAATCTCATATATTAATGAAGAGTTCTCATGATGGATCAAAGAGATCCACGCTTGAAGAACCCTCGCTTGTTATGCCTCTCTTTATGTATAATTATCCTGACGGTTTTCCAGGTATTGGAAGGGGTTACCCATGAATAATTTCAAAGAACTGATCGGACTAATGACCCTGCAGGAAAAAGCCTCCTTATGTTCGGGCAGGGATTTCTGGTATCTGAAAGGCATCGAACGGCTGGGGATACCTTCCATCATGGTCACAGATGGCCCGCACGGTTTGCGTAAACAGTCCGGGGAAAGCAACCAGGCTGGCATTACAGATTCGGTGCCCGCCACCTGTTTCCCGACCGCTTCCGCTCTGGCTGCCACCTGGAACCGTGACCTGATCTACCGGGTCGGGCAGGCATTAGGTGAAGAATGCCGCCAGGAGAAGGTTGCCGTTATTTTAGGCCCGGGCGCCAACATCAAGCGCTCCCCGTTGTGCGGGCGTAACTTTGAATACTTCTCGGAAGACCCCTACCTGGCAGGTCAGATGGCCAGCAGCCACATCAATGGCGTGCAAAGCCAGGGCGTCGGAGCATCGCTCAAACATTATGCCGTCAACAACCAGGAATACCGGCGCATGGTGATCGATGCCATTGTGGATGAACGCGCCCTCCGGGAGGTCTACCTGGCAGGCTTTGAGATGGCTGTCAGGGGAGCCCAGCCCTGGACGGTGATGTGCGCTTACAACAAGGTCAATGGTACCTATTGTGCCGAACATGAAACCCTGATGACCACCTTATTAAAGGAAGAATGGGGTCATACCGGACTGGTGGTCACCGATTGGGGTGCCATGAATGACCGTGTGGCGGGATTGAAAGCCGGTGTCGAACTCGAAATGCCGGGTGTAGCCAACGGTAATGACGCCAGCCTGGTGGCGGCTGTGCAATCCGGGGAAATGGACGAAGCGATCCTGGACCGGGCGGTTGAGCGCATCCTGGCGCTGATATTCAGAGCCGGGGAGAGCCTGGCTGCAGATTTCACCTATGACCAGGAAGCTCACCATGCTTTGGCGCGCCAGGTCGCCGCCGAAGGGGCTGTCCTGCTCAAGAATGAAGACGACATTTTACCCCTCAAAACCAATGCCAGCATCGCTTTGATCGGACGCTTTGCCAGGTCCCCGCGCTACCAGGGCGCTGGCAGTTCCTTGATGAACCCGACCCGCCTCGACAACCTGTATGACGAATTAAGTGCCTGTTTTGGGCGCGGGAATATCTCCCATGCCGATGGTTACACGGAGAAGGGTGACCAGGCGGATGAAGCCCTGATACAGGCTGCGCTCGATATTTCCAGGGCTGCGGATGTGGTGGTGGTCTGTGCCGGGCTGACCGACATGGATGAAGTGGAAGGCCTGGACCGCACCCATATGAAACTGCCGATCGGGCATGATGCTCTCATCCGTGCCCTGGCAGCCGCCCACAAAAAAGTTGTTGTCGTGTTGAGCAACGGTTCCCCTGTTGAAATGCCCTGGGCGGATAACGTCTCCGGCATTTTGGAAGGTTACCTGGGCGGGCAGGCGGGTGCCGGCGGCATGGCGGATATCTTATGCGGTCGTGTCAACCCGAGCGGCAAGCTGGCAGAGACCTTCCCACACAAGCTTGAAGATAACCCCAGCCATCATTATTTCCCCGGCGGCCCCGTTGCCGTGGAATACCGCGAGAGTATCTATGTCGGCTACCGTTATTATGACAAGGTCGCCCAGGACGTGCTCTTCCCGTTCGGTCACGGTCTGAGTTACACCACGTTTGCATACCGCGATCTGAAACTAAGCCGTTCCAGGATATCCGATACGGATGGACTTACAGTAACCCTGAAAGTCCGGAACACCGGGAAGGTGCGCGGGCAGGAGATCGTCCAGCTTTACGTGAGGGATGTTGAATCAACAGCCTTCCGACCGCAAAAAGAGTTGAAGGGTTTTGCCAAGGTCGACCTGCAGCCCGCTGCAGAGACCAGGGTGAGCCTTAAGCTGGATCGACGCGCTTTTGCTACCTACAACACCAGCCTCAAAGATTGGACGGTCGAAGCGGGTGAATTCGAGATCCTGGTCGGGGCTTCCTCGCGCGATATCCGTTTAAGCGCCAGCCTGGAAGTCACTTGCGACCACCAGGCAACCCCCATCCCCGAACGGGATGGCTGTCCGGCATACCATTATTTCCCCATGGGTGCATCGGTCAGTCAGAAAGAGTTTGAAGACCTCCTAGGTAAACCGCTGCCTGCCAATGTCGGCGCTCAAAAAGGAAGCTACAGCATCAATACACCTGTTGGTGATATGACCGATTCGTGGGTGGCACGCTGGCTGCACGCTTATATGAGCAAACAGATCTTAAAATTGATGACGGGCAAGGAGGACACCCCCACCGCCCTGTTGATGGCTTCAATGGTCAAAGAAGCCCCCATGAGATCCATCCTGATGGCAGCGGATGGCGGCATCACGCGCCCCATGCTGGACGCCTTGCTGGTCATGATCAACGGTCATTTCTTCAAAGGTGCTGCAGCCCTGGTCAGGGCGGCGCGGGAGAAGTAGCAGCGGGTTTTCGGAAAGGGGATCGATTCGAGTCTCATCGGGGACAAATAATTTACCTTGCGAAAGTTTAAAACCTTCGCAAGGTTTTTTTAATCTTTGGGAATTTCCTGGCTGGTTTGCATTTTAAGATGGGAGGTGCCTTCTTATTAAAGGCTGCCCTGATAAGATCATCACCCTTGAAACTTGCAATTATTTCTGGTATACTAAGGATTATAATTATCTGTAAATAATCATTATCCTTTAGGAATATATGCCTGATCCCGAAACCCGCTTCAACGAAATGATCTCCCTGCTAAAGCAGCGCCAATTCCGGCTGACACCCCAGCGCATGGAGTTGGTGCGCCTGATCGCTGCCAGCGAGGGTCATCCCAACGCGACCCAGTTCTACGCCCGCATCCAGGAGAAATTTCCCACCATGAGCCAGGCCACCGTCTACAAGACCCTGGCCATGCTCAAGGAGATGAAGCAGGTCCTGGAGATTGACCTGAGAGACGACAGTCATTACGATGGCAACCGTCCTGAACCGCACCCGCATTTAATTTGTACGAAATGCAACCGGATCATGGACGGGGAACTGGAGATCGACCATTCCTTGCTCAAAAACCTGGAGACCACGTCCGGCTTTCATATTACCAGTTCGCAGATCACGTTCTATGGTCTTTGTGCGGATTGCAGGCAAAATTCTTGATATTTTAACTTGGATGAATATTATTACAAATAATTATGGATAAAGATAACCAGACGGTGCAATACTTTTCAATTCCAGATCAATTATTACCTGTTCAAACCAATTCAGAAAGGAAAATAAGATGAGTGAAGAAAGCAAGTGTCCTGTAACTGGCCATACCGGCAGTACTTCTGCCAGCAGAGGCACATCGAACCGTGATTGGTGGCCCAACCAGCTGAACCTGGGCATCCTTCATCAGCATACACCGGTCTCCAACCCGTTGGGTCCGGATTTCAACTACGCCGAAGAATTCAAGAAGCTTGATCTAAAATCTCTGAAGAAGGACCTGTATGCGCTGATGAACGACTCGCAGGATTGGTGGCCAGCTGACTGGGGTCATTATGGCGGTCTGTTCATCCGCATGGCCTGGCACAGCGCTGGCACCTACCGCACATCGGATGGCCGCGGTGGTGGCGGCAGCGGTAACCAGCGTTTTGCGCCCGTAAACAGCTGGCCCGACAATGTCAACCTGGATAAGGCACGCCGCCTGCTATGGCCGATCAAGCAGAAATACGGAAACAGGATCTCGTGGGCAGACCTTATAATCCTGGCCGGCAACTGTGCACTCGAATCGATGGGATTCAAGACCTTCGGCTTCGGCGGTGGCCGCGTGGATATCTGGCAGCCCGAAGAGGACATCTACTGGGGCCATGAAGAGACCTGGTTGGGAGACAAGCGTTACAGTGGCGAGCGCGAGCTGGAAAAGCCGCTGGCAGCTGTGCAGATGGGTCTTATTTATGTGAACCCGGAAGGACCCAACGGAGAACCTCTCCCGCTGGCTTCCGGGAAGGATGTTCGCGAGACCTTTGCGCGCATGGCCATGAATGACGAAGAGACGGTTGCCCTGGTCGCAGGTGGGCACACCTTCGGTAAAGCCCACGGCGCTGGAGATCCATCCCTGGTCGGTCCTGAGCCGGAAGCCGCCCCCCTGGAAGAGATGGGGCTCGGCTGGAGGAGCAGTTTCGGCAGTGGCAAGGCTGGTGATACGATCGGCAGTGGCATCGAAGGTGCTTGGAAACCGAACCCGACCCGATGGGATATGGGCTATCTGGAGGTGCTGTTCAAATATGAGTGGGAACTGACAAAAGCCCGGCCGGAGCTTATATCTGGCTGGCAAAGGATGTCGAGGAAGAAGATATGGTCGTTGATGCCCATGATCCCACCAAAAAACATCGCCCCATGATGACGACGGCAGACCTTTCTCTCAAGTTTGATCCCATCTATGAAAAGATCGCCCGCAGGTACCTGGAAAACCCCGCTGAATTTGCAGATGCTTTTAGCAGAGCCTGGTTCAAGCTGACCCACCGCGACTTGGGACCCAGGGTCCGCTACCTTGGACCAGAAGTCCCGGCTGAAGACCTGATCTGGCAGGATCCGCTTCCGACAGTGGATCACGCCCTGGTCAACGCCAAAGATATCTCCGACCTTAAGGTAAAGATCCTGGCCTCGGGTTTGTCCATCCCGGAACTCGTCTCGACTGCCTGGGCTTCGGCTTCAACCTTCCGTGGCTCGGACAAGCGCGGCGGCGCCAACGGTGCGCGTATCCGCCTGGCCCCGCAAAAGGACTGGGAAGTCAACCAGCCCGGGCAGCTGGCGAGGGTGCTCTCCACACTGGAAGGCATTCAAAAAGATTTCAACAGCACACAATCGGGAGGCAAGAAGGTCTCGATGGCTGACCTGATCGTGCTGGGAGGTTGCGCCGCGGTCGAAGCGGCAGCCAAAGCCGCCGGATATGCACTGGAGGTGCCTTTCACCCCGGGCCGCGCTGATGCCACCCAGGAGCAGACCGATGTGGATTCCTTTGCCGTTCTGGAGCCCCAGGCTGACGGATTCCGCAACTACCAGAAGACTGCCTTTACCGTATCCGCTGAAGAAATGCTGATCGACAAGGCTCAACTCCTGAAGCTGAGCGCACCTGAAATGACGGTGCTCGTTGCTGGAATGCGCGTGCTGGGTGCAAACGTGGAAAAAGCGCAACATGGCGTCTTCACCAAACAGACCGAAACCCTGACCAATGACTTCTTCGTGAACCTGCTCGACATGGGTACGACCTGGAAACCTACTTCCGAGGCCGGAGATACCTTCGAAAGTCGCGACCGTAAGACCGGTGAACTCAAATGGACCGGCACGCGCGTTGACCTGGTCTTTGGCTCGAATTCGCAACTGCGTGCCCTGGCTGAAGTTTATGCTCAGAACGATTCAAAAGAGAAGTTCGTGCGTGACTTTATAGACGCCTGGATCAAGGTCATGAACCTGGACCGCTTCGACCTGGTCTGAGCGAGGCTTAACCGGGTGGAGTCGCCAACCAACCTGGCCAGTTTTACCTAACTTAATCACCAGACAGCCCCGATGGAAAACCGGGGCTGTTCTTTTGGCAAGGACGAGTCCTGGTTCTGTCCTCTTATCCAAGTAATCCTGCGCCACCATCTGTGACCTGGTCAGGCTGTGGGCGAGAAGCCCCGACAGTTTTTTTGGAGTACTATAAGAATTATTTACCGTTTGGTGGACAAAAGGACCAGCCAGAATCTCCAAAATAGGGAGGAATATCTGGCTGGTTTTTTCTATTGAGAAGAGGTGGATACTCTCGATAAACTGGGACCACTGAAATTAGTTGGATCCAATTCCTCATTTGCGTTTTAGCAATTAATTTGGCACTCCTTTCGTGATATTATGCACATAATGATCCATCAACTTCATATTTCGGAGGTTTAAAAATGAGCGAAGCTTCAAAGACCAACCGGCTGATCCTGGCCATCATGGCTGTCATCGTGGGTATCTTCATGATCACCATCGCACCGTTCCTGATCCAAATTACGCTGGATCGGGTTATTTCAGCCCTGGTGACTATATCAGTGCAGAAACCGGCCTATGCCAGCGGTATCCTCTTATTTTCCTATGCTTTTCCGTTCTACCGCGGCTTGATCTTTATCGGCGGTATCGCCCTGCTCTGGCTGGCACGCCCCATCTATCAAGGCCAGGAGTGGGTCTTCCCGGTCGCTGCAATGGCAGCCGCTTTCCCTTCCGTGGGTGGGTTCTTCATGTTCATGCCCTATGTCTCCTTTGTGAAAGGGTTTCCAGTCCCAATGGTCGTCTCTTTTGTCGGGCTGACCTTCTTCTGGTCGCTCATTCTCATGCGCAAGGTGGACAAGTGGCTGAAATGGGGACAATTACTGTCCATGACATTCTGTGGAATGTTGAGCACGCACGCATTCATCGTTGGCATCGGCAACCTGCGCATGCTCCTGACCCGCCCCGAAAAACCGATGTACGAAGGGCTCGGGAACTGGGTGCTGGCCTGGTCGCAGCCAATCCAGTGGATCTGCGTCGTCCTGCTGTTTATTGCCATTTATCAACTGGCCATCCCGAAATCCTCGGGTTGGTGGCTGGCACTGATCTCGGTCAGTTCCCTGGTGGCAATGGATATCCCGATGCAGATCATCCGCCTCACCATGACGGAATCCACCGCCTGGGATTATTCCTACGGGTTGCCGGTCATCATCGGCCTGTTTATTGCCCTGCTCCTCCCGAAATTTAAGAATGCCCACCTTCAAGAGAAGTTGCCGCTGTAATCGAAAAAATCTGCTCTTGATCCATCTGGGCTTGTTGCTTAATTTGCACCATTTCACCTGAAGGTGTTTACTCCATACCCCGATAGGTTGTCATGAAGGTTTCTTCGAGACAACCTATCCACCCATTCTACAGGCAGTTAGTTGAACGGGTAGGAATTTTTGGCTGGTTTGCATTTTGAGTAGAGGGAAAAATAAAATATAATTTGACGATCCAATGTAACTTATCGGCAAGAGAATAATCACTGGTCGCGGGATCATGCAATGGATAGTTAACCCTGTTTCCCGGGAAGAGCATGGTTCGTAAAAAAACGCTATTGGATAAAAGATGGGGAGTGAGATCAGTTCACCATCGTGGCTGCCATCTCATCCGTCTTTGGCAGAATGAATTTCTTCCAGGCGATCGGGATTATGATGGAACACAGGATGGCAGTGACCCAGAAAGGTGCTTGCGGGTTCAGGCGCTCCCACAACTGGCCTCCGATCCAGGGCATCGGCAGCGACAGGATTCCCAGCGATGTTCCAAAAAAGCCAAAGGCCAGGCCGCGCTTCAGGTCAACCACATCCCGAATCAAGGCTGTGCGAAGAACCGGGAGCAGGGTACCGGGATGGGGATAAGAAATAACTAACCTGAATAAGACCCAATATGTCGTTATAATTGTTCCTGAAGATCAAATAACCCGGATTAATAGAGGAAAAATGAGTTTTCAGAATGGACAAACTGAAATGATTGACGATGAAGTAAATGATATCCTCCCAGACAGGCTGCCATCTTCCCTGCTTTTCATCGGGTTTGTCCTTGTCAGCCTGTTTGGATTTTTCTTGGTACTAAACCTTCTTGTTGCAGGCAGACTCCCACCTTTACTGCTGCTGATGGTCCTGTTGGGTGGAGTTGTCATCCTGTATGGTTGGTACAGAACGACTCATGGAAGTTCGACAACCAAACAATTGTTTAAGACCACAAGCCAGAGGATTCTGTTCGGTGCCACAGGTGGCAGCACAGCAGTATTCTTGGTTTACCTGGTTTTACAAAGTAAAGGTCTCAACACCAGTTGGGTGATCCCGTTCATGATCCTTTCAATTGTCTGGTCATTGTTGTTTGGCATCCCGGCTGGTGGTATTGGCGGGTTGGTCCTGGCATCCTTCTGGAAGAATAAGAGAGCAGCATGGATAGGTGGCGCCATTGGCGGGGTATTATTTTCCTCGTATTGGATATTGAATTTTTTTGGCAGATAGTAAAGAAGTATCATATTAATTCTTGAAATTCGATCTGTACAATTTCATCGGGACTGGTTGCATTTCTTGATGAATCCCTCGGATTCAATCAGTTTTTAGAGAGAACATAATCAAGAAGGATAAAAAAACATGGCATATTTGTGCCTGATTGCCGTATTTCTATTATTGGTTATCTTCTGGAACTGTGAAACGATCTTTAAACAGGAAAAGGGGAGAGAGATCATTCGTACCAAAACTCTTTATTAACCCATAATACTGTAATCGAATCCATTGGAGGCTATTGACGTTTTTTTGGAAAAGAAGTCAAGATGGTTGAGTTATCTGACTTTCTTTCCAGGGACACATTTGCGGATTTTGGGATTTGCGAAGTTCATCAAATGTAATTCTTTTCGTAACTGCTCAGGCAGTTGAGATGTTCGGGGGTGTGTGGGTGGTTTCACCACCCACACACCCCCACCTACTACTCTAGGACTGAGTAGTTACATCTTTTCTTAGAATAGTGGAAATTTCCAATGGGGTAATCATCCCTTGTACTGTTAGGAACGAGTACTAAGAAATTAACAATAATTTTGATTGTAGTATAATTCTATTATGAAATTTGTTTCAAATTAATCTACAATTAGATCTTATGAATTGAAAGCTCGAAGGTAATAATCGTTGTTAGTGCAGTAAACAATTCCCGTAAATGGAATTATTGATATTTTGCTCAAATCGGGAATTTTAAGGTATGGAAGATGTTATATGGGATTATTACAATCTATGGTTCTTAATAATGGCACAAGGATATTGCTGAATTTCATGGATGAGGTTTGTGCTCATGGTAGTTCTGAATGGGATTGATCTAAAAATCGATCTATCTGATCAAGTTATCAACTGGCTTGAAAAAGAGATCGGGCATTTTTCTTTTGAGTTTATTGAACTTGGTTCGAAAGGTCGCACTCAGACTTGGAGGGTCAAAACACGTTCTGATGTATATTATTTCAAATTGTATGAATCAAGACTGAATTGGCAGCATGAAATATTTGCTTATAAGAATTGGTCAGGAGCATATGCACCGAATGTTCCTGTTCTCTGCGGTGAATTTGAAAACGATACATTACCTGGAATACTCGTTACAGGAATAGATGGCAATCCGTTACGGGAAGGTAATTATTCTTCCGAAGAAATAGCTGCTGTATATGAGTTTGCTGGTCGTCTCTGTCGTCACCTGGAAGAATATGCTGTTGGACTTCGTTTTGGACTACCGAAATATGACAATTATCAATGGTCGATTCTTGATCATAGGATTTACCCTCAAATAACAAGTGACAATCCAGTGGAGTACGTCCGGAATAGATATCTAACCCTGTTGGAATCAGCAAAAAAATTTCATGCTCTTGATCCCCAAGAAATGGAAATAACATTAGAAGCGCTAGATCTGATAGATGTGTTCTCTGGTGAAAAACCTGTGCCTGTCAATAGCGATTTCACCCCTGGAAATTGGCTTGTCAATAAATATAACCGATTTGCCGGAGTAATTGATCTGGAAAGTATAACCTGGGATGTTCCAATATTTTCCCTTACAAGATTGATCTCCAAATACTTTCCATTTCAAGAAAATGGGAGGAAGGCATTTTATAGAGGCTATCAGGGAAACCTTGAACTGGAAAAACCCGAGCAGGTAAGAATTGTGATCATCATGGATGGGTTGCGATATCTCATCAAGGGATTTGATGACAACAACCTCCAAAATATCTCAAGAGGTAGAAATATTTTTCAATTGATCAAGGAATGAAAATTTAGCCTTATTGAGGCAAGCAGAAATGATGATCTGTAAGAAAATTATTGTGTTTGCATGATGGTTATTCTCGACATGGATTAACCTTTAATGATGTTACAGATGAACCTCTCAGATAATCTGAAATCGTCAGCTGCAATAATTTGCATTGATATAGGTGGCACAATAGAAGATACTTGGGAACCCAAGTGTTCATGGTTTAAACAGAGGGGCATTTATTTAAGTCAAGATCTGTTAAGTAGAAATGAAATTGAACAATTTCTTGGAAGCCAGAGTTATCTGTACCAGGAAATGACGGAGGATGTTTACAGTTCTGAAGCAATTTTCGATCATAGTGTTGTCAAAGGCGCAGTAGAGGCAATAAAAGACCTTTCGAAGTATTTTCGAGTTATCTTATTATCAACACGACCGGCGAATAAATACACCATTACTATTAATTGGTTGAATAAGGTAGGGTTGAAGAATTATATTTACAAACTCGAAATGAAAGGAGAAAAAGATGACAAAATTGCCTCTAAACTTGAAAGATGTGTTCATCTAGGCGCCGTAGCATTGATCGATGACGATATACACCACCTAACCAATAGTCCCAGTGTTATCTCTGTTCAGCGGATATTGTTGACTTACCCTAAAAAAGGGAAAGTACCTCAAATACCAGGTGTTTTTATGTTAAACGATTGGAATGAAATTTACAAAATCCTTGATCAATGCTGTTTACTGCCCATTCCTCATCCTTTACCAGCCAATCAGCTGTCTTCAAATGCAACTGGCAAGCGCTCACAACTGGTACAAAGTCTCATAATCGCCATGAAAAAAACTCCGCGCTCCTCACATGTCCCATTATTTGAATGGATGAGATTTTGGATAAACCCCTCTTGGAAAGGCACATTGCCATCCAGAGAACCAACCATGTTTATCTCCAAAGAAAGGAAAGCAAAAGAAGGAGGTGAATGATAAAAATGTATCAATAGCTAACGACATCCACCTAGCTCTTGAATTTAAGGGCATTGATATGGGTGAAAGAATTTAATAGTTTATTCTAATACAACGATCAAATCTCAAGGAGGCTAATTATGTTCGGATCTCTTCCATCGTTTTGGAATGATATCGGGAATGCAGTTTGGATTGGTATTATTGGATTCCTGTCTGCTTTCATTGTCTACTTATTGTCTGCACGCCTTACAAAGAAAAAAACCTGGTTAAGATTTATTGGGAACCTGTTGGCTTTGGTGATAGTAATTTGGACAATTAAATTACTACTTGATTCCACCGGCGCTGCTGGCGTTATGGTTATTTTGGGCACTGCATTAACCGGTGCATTTGCCCTAGGTTCAGAGACCATAGCTTCCGATTTTGTTTCCGGGATCAAGTTGTTTGCAAGCCGTCCATTCACTTCAGGTCACCTGGTTACGATTGCAGGGCAAACCGGGGTAGTTAAAGATGTTGGGTTGACAAATACAACTTTAGTATCCTATGGCAATAAACTCACTATTATCCGGAATTCTGACGTTGTGACCGGGTCGATCATCAATCATTCAACTCAACCTATGCAATTTATCGAAATACAAGTAACACTGCCTGTCAGCCAGGACCTCCAAAAAGCTGTTTCAGTGATTCTGAAAGAAATCAAAGAATCATCACCTGAGATTACGGATGACAGATACATGCCAGGTATCATTTGTGGATCCATCGTTAGAGATAGGTGGGTCATGATCGTATACAACTATGTCAAATTAATGGATCTAACATGTCTGGATGATGAAAAAACCAAGTTAATGTTAACGACCATCCGGGCACTTGTGCAAAACGAATTTGTTTTAGGCAAATAATGGGGTTAACCCATGGCAACCCAAATAACCAAGAAAAGAAGACGACTTTCACGGACAATGTTCATCCTCGTCTTGACTCCTGCCTTGATAGCGACAAATTTGTTGGGAACCGTTCCGGATAACGCTTTATCTGCAGGGCTGAGGAGTAGTTTGGTCATTGTAATTCCTGCGGAATATATTGATTATGTAGATGATTTTTTAGCACAATATAATCTCCCCACGCTCTCACCTGCAATCGAAATAACTCCGGAATTCACAGTTACTCCAATCCCACCAACACCAACGATTGTTTTACCGACGATCACAGTTACCCCTTCTTCAACTCCTTTACAGCCGACAGCTTCACCAACTGCGACACCAACCTTAATCACCTTTGATGCCGACTTCTGTGTGGATGTGGATGCCTTGTTTGTACGCTCTGGACCAGGAATGGTGTATCCTGTCGTTGGCTGGTTAAAAAATAATGATTGTCTCACTGTGGATGGGAGATCTGAAGGATCGCTATGGGTGCGAATCAGCCCTGATTTACCGAGTTTCCAGGAGTATGGTGGTATGTGGATCCAAGGATATTACCTCCTACCGAAGGAAATTGAACAATTACCCGTCGTTGCGACTCCTGCACCTCCCTCAAACTGACCAAACCTTACGAATTAATTAACCCTTTCTCTAGTACGAAATTGTAAAACTGTTGAAACACAACCAATAACCAAGTCCATTGACAAGCCGTCCTTTGGCATACTCCAGAAACAGATCTGGTGACTGGCATATTATGCCACCAGATCTGTTTTTGAATGCTAACTTGTTTGCTTCAGTATATGCGGTAAAGTATATTGTATGATATTGCTGTAATGGTGATGAGTAAATAGGGAATAAAGCTGATTGAACTCTCACACCATAAACATCCTGGTTTAAGGTAAATAAAATACCATCCCATTCCATCCTGGTTCACAAGAATTGGCTATCCACCTGGTAATTGTAATCCTTCTCTTTGACGCATTCTGGATCGGGATGATCGCCAAAGAATTGGAAACTGGCATCCGTTCTTTTAAGAACTGGTTGGAGGGCAGTGACAATCCAGGCAGCGAAGAGAAGAATCCTGTGTAAGAAAACAAAAAGCATGCCTGATATGTTTTTCAATGAAAATCATCCGGGAATTATCCTGCGTGGGTCTTAAAAGGATGTTTAATTTGATACCACCAGAGTCCATGGAAAGCAGTGCACCGGAACAGAGTCATGTGGGATTACTGAAAAAAGCCAACCAGGAACTCCTGGTAGAATTGTGTTTTGAACAATTCGAACGAATGGATAAATTATCGAACAAATATAATATGTCGGTATCAAAATAACCAACATCGCGGCAATACGCCATAAATGCTAACCATTGGATTTCAGGGACGGGTAGGCTTTTAAAAAAAATCATTGGAGTGGAAAAGATGCGGGGTGAGATCAGTTCACAATCGTGGCAGCCACCTCATCCGTCTTCGGCAGAATGAATTTCTTCCAGGCGATCGGGATTATGATGGAACACAGGATGGCTGTGACCCAGAAAGGTGCTTGCGGGTTCAGGCGCTCCCACAATTGGCCTCCGATCCAGGGCATCGGCAGCGACAGGATTCCCAGCGATGTTCCAAAAAAGCCAAAAGCCAGGCCGCGCTTGTCTTCCGCCACGACCTTCGAGATCAGCGAGTCGTAAGCTGGCATCAACAAGCCGAACCCCAGACCGTTCACCGACCGTGCTGCCAGGAAACCCACCAATGAATGGCTCAGTACCATCCAGACCAATCCCACGGTGACCAGCAGGAAACCGCCTGCCAGGATGTCCCGCTCGGAGCGCTTGTCGGTCAACCATCCTCCTAGAAAAGAACCCAGGATGCTGGCCGCTCCCCAGACGGAACCCAGCAAACCGATCTGCACCACGTTCAAACCACCGATCTTTGACAGGAAAATGGGGAAGAGCTCACTGGTCAGGGTGAAAGAAGTGTCACTGATGGCATCGCTGATCCAGATCCAGGTCAGAACACCTCCCGAAAAGAGCAACCCCAGCATACTTGCGAACTGGGTCTTAAATCCAGCCAGGCTTGGGCGCCCGGCGCTGCGACGCTGCGGGAAACGTTCGGAGGTTGCCATCCAGATGCGCAGCAGGGTGGCCAGCAGGTAGAAGATGAAAGCAACCATCAACATCTGGCGGAAGTCAAAGCGCTGAACCAGAAAACCAGCCAGTACCGGTCCGATCACCGTGACCAGCATGAAGATGCCCCGGGTGAGTCCATAAACCCGTCCCCGGTTGCCCACGTTCGACTGTTCAGCAATATAGGCGCTGAAGCTTGGTCCGACAAACGAATTTGAGATGTACTCCACGCACAGGCCGAACATCACCCATTGCCAGGAGGGAGAGATAAAGAACAACAGGTATCCGAAAACGGCCAGCGTGCTGCCGATGGCAATGGCACGCAACCGGCCGATCGAATCCGAGATCCACCCGCCCAGGAGCTGCAAGGTCATCGGCACCAGGGAAGCCACGGTAAAGACCAGTCCCACCTGCCCAACGCTGGCTCCCAGGTCAACCAGGTACAAGGACAGCATACTGTAAGCCATCTGACCGGCGATGTTAGCCAGGATCATACCCAGCATGAACCAACGCAGGTTGACATTGATCAAAGGAACTCGTTTGTTTTCCACACTGCAATTATAGATTAATTCCTTTTCCACAGCAAAATTTCTAAGGACTCTCCGCTGTTTCAATTGGATTCTTGCACAAGGATGGTCCAAAAATCCATGACATCCCCTGCTACCAGCGAAGAGTGCGGTTTGAAATAAGCCGATAGAGTTGTTTTGGCAGAGATCACGGTTCGTGATCTTCTTAACCTCCTTTTGTAAGCACAACCCGGTTTCGTTCTAGGCCACAATCGACTTATCAAAACTGTAAGGTGAATTAACGCGGATGTTAAGTGAGATCCAAGGAAACTGATATATACTTGCAGTGAAAGAAAAAGGCAAACCCGGTGAAAGCCGGTGACGCAAAGCCAATGGGTCTAAAGTCACACAAGTGACCATGATCGCCAGGCCGCCGAAGAACCGTTAGAAACCACCGACGGACCTGGATAAATAACAGGTCCGTTTTTCTTTCTTGTTCATTCAAATCTGATCGTTCGATAAGGGCAAACCTGGTGAAAACCGGGGACGCAAAGCCGATGGATCTAAAGTCACAAAAGTGACCAGGATGGCCAGGCCGCCGAAGACGCATCATCGGTGCAAACCCCAACGGGTGTCCTTATCAAAAGGAATATCGATATGGCACCCAAATTCAAGCGCTCGTCCAAACTGGTGATCTTCAGCCTGATCCTGATCATTGGAATTGTTTTTTCCCAGATCGGTACGGTTGAGGCTATGGGTGCCAACCCGGTTCATAGCTCAAAAAGCCCATTGGTTTCAAAACCAAAGCTGCAATCACCCGGCGGGACGATCTCCGAATTGAACCCGACTTACCAATGGAGTGTTGTAAATAATGCGGTTAGTTATGAGTTTCAACTGATGAGCGGAACAACCACAATTTTGATCGATACTATTACCACAGATAGTTGTGATGACACTAATTGTTCGGTAACCCCGGAAATCACTTTAATCCCCGGCACTTATAAGTGGAGAGCCCGTGCTTATGCCACCCGCTGGAGTTCATACACAAGGTTCATGACATTCACAATCCCCGTCGATCCCACTCAAGAAACCGTAATCCTTCCTGCGGCAGAAGTACCCACCCAGGAAGTTCCCACGGCCACCCTGGCAGCCACCCCCATACCCACCCAGGAGATCCCCACCGAAACCAAGACAGCGACCCCAGAACCCACCAAGGAGATCCCCACCGAAACCGTGACTGAGACGGCTGTACCCACCCAGGAAATCCCCACCGCCACCGTGACCGAGACGGCTGTACCCACCCAGGAAACCCCCACCGCCACCGTGACCGAGACGGCTGTACCCACCCAGGAAACCCCCACCGCCACCGTGACCGAGACGGCTGTACCCACCCAGGAGACCCCCACCGCCACCGTGCCAGTGATCGTTGTCCCCACCGAGGAGATCCCCACTGTTACTGCGACCGCGACTTCTGAACCCACCCCCAAGAAGAATACGCCTCCCGGAGGAGGAGGTGAACCCGTTCCTGCAGCCGATGGCATCCATGCCATAGGCTTGACCTGGCCGGATTATTCAACCAGTCGCTCGATCATAGACCAGGTTGAACAACAACTGAAAGACGACGGGATGAACCTGGTTGCCTTGAATGCCGGACGCGTGGAATGGAACTTCTTCAAATGGGCCGGCAACGAATCCACCTGGGCAGGATCCGTGGAAGATACGGGCATCGACTTCCTGGCTGAAGATGCTGCCCGATTTGGAAAATGGGCTCACGTGGATGCAATGATCGATGTCTTCGCACCAGCTTACATCCAGGCTCATCCAGAGAAAGCTGCCATCAATGCCCTTGGAATTGCCAGCCCATACCTGGTCAGCACTGTCGAAATGGTCAATGGTGAGTTCAGCCAACGGCTCCTGGCCATGGTCGAATACATTGCTGCCAATTATCCGGTAGACTCGATCTCTTTCACAGAGCTTCAATACCGCGTGGATGGTTATGGTCCGGACGACACAGCCTCCTACCTGGCTTATAGTGGAAACACAGATTGGCCTCGCCAACAAAACGGTCAGATCGATATTGATGACACTTCCATTGGAAATTGGCGCTCCTATATGATCGGGACTTTATTGAACAAGGCGACTGCCATAGCTCACAAGTATGGAAAACAGCTCTTCATGGATGTAACCCTGAATGTGAACAACATGACTTTGATGGCGAACAATAAAGGTCAAAACTATACCGTCATGCTTCAGAACGCAGATAAAATCATCGTCTGGGGTTACTACGCAGAAGATCAATATCCCCCCGAAACTTTTGTCCAGGTCGGCCAATTTTTGAGCACGTTAGGTAAGAATAAAGCTATTCTATCCATCGGGTTGTGGGGTCCCAACAATACAACCGCATCAGCCGACTCTGTAAAAATTGCCATCCAGTCAGCCCAGGCAGGCGGAATGGCGAACCTCTGGATAACACCTTATTCAATGCTCACCAGTGATCACTGGCAGGTATTACATCAACTTTGGAGTCCTGGTTTATAAGTGAACTGAAGCAACCCGATACCAATCCAAACCCAAAGCTCCAAAATTAACGGGGCATTGGGTAATTGGATACGAAAAGTGAAGAAATGAAAAGCATCGATCTTTATGGCAATAATGAAAGGGTCATTATTGACCATTTTATCTATTTAAGCTGGTCATTTTGAGTTGCCTGATGGTACTCCGATTGACATATTTTATAGATTTGTCTCAAGCAGTCTGAAGGATATACTAGACATAACCAGCCTCCTGAATCTATCAATCTACCCGGTTTTCAACAATTTTACGGGTAAAAAGGAGAATTTTACGAAACTGGTCGGTTCGGGAGCATGAGAGGTTCTGCAGCGCTGAAATCCATGCATTGGACCCTGGTTTACGGGTATTAATTCGAGAAACCAGGAACACGGTGCAAAGTAGCTTGGGTTTTGTACACTAGAGTGATAAACTCAGGTGCAGGACATGGGCATAATCAGCCTGACCAAGTGAATTTATGCCAAATTTTTGATGGGTAGTTCGATCTTCTTGGGCAAATCAAATGCATAATAAATTATCCACAAATCTTAAGAAAATTTCATCCATCGATCCAGGGTGTTTCCATGCCGGGTAATGTCATCACTTTGATCGGGCAATTGATAACAGCATTGATCTTTTTTGGTATGGCGATCTATGCTGTTGTCCGTCAACGGGACTTGCAAAGAACCACGCGTAATTCCTCTCTTATGTTTTACTTGCTGATCGGGCTCAGCCTGTTCTTTGCATCGATCAATCTGGTCCTGGTTAATAACAAGATCTTCCTGTTGCCACAGTCCAATCTATCCGAAAGAATTGATCTGATCGTGGCGTTTGCCAGTATCATCATGGAGAGTGTGATCATATTATTAATGTTTTCAAACAAGATCACCATGCTATCCCGAACGAACCCTGGAAAGGTTCTTGCCATTGGCGCTCACCCGGATGATATTGAGATCGCTGCCGGGGCTACGCTTTCAAAAATGCACGACGCCGGTTATCATATTACGGGACTGATCATGACCTGTGGTGAAAAAGGCGGGAATGGCAAGGTCCGACCGTTGGAAGCTGAAGCTGGAGGTGATTTTGTGGGGTTGGATGAAGTTGAGATATTACACTTCTCAGATGCCCACTTGTCGGATGATGCCGCCATGTTGACACAAGCGATCGAAACCATGATCGAAAAAACCCAACCGGATATCATTTTTACCCATTCCATCCATGACCTGCACCAGGATCATCAGTCTGTCTATTACGCGACCATACGGGCCGCGCGTTCATTGCAAGTGACCATCCTTTGTTATGAAAGTCCATCTGTCACCTAGGATTTTCGCCCAACTTACTATATTGATGTAGGAAAATATGTCAATGTAAAGATCTTTGCCATAAAAAGGCATTGGGATCAGAAGAGAAAGAGGTATACAAAACCTGATCTCGTGAGAGGCAAGATGGCTTTTCGAGGAGGGCAGGTCAACGTGGATTATGCTGAAGGATTTGAAGTCGTCCGGATGCTTTCGCAGATATAGGAGTAGTTCGAATGACAAAATTTTTGGTAACAGGTGTGGGTGGACCAGCCGGTAGAAATGTAACCGATCTGCTGGTGGAGCGCGATCATTCTGTGGTGGGTACTGACATCCGTGTTATTGAACATCCAGGAATTGAATTTGTCCTGGTGCCAGCTGCCACTTCCCCTGAATTTTTATCTTCAATCCTTAAAATTGCCCAAAAAACCCACGCTGACTGGATCATTCCAACGGTCAGTGAGGAATTACCGATTTTTGCAAAGGATTGGGAGTGGGGAGATCGATTCCCAGTCCTGATCTCCTCCAGCAAAGCTGTCAGTCTGGCTGACGACAAATATCTCACCTCAAAAACATTGTCCGAAAAAGGTGTCCCGGTTCCCCGCTTTGTGCTTCCTTCACAAGTTCAATCCCCTGCAGATATCACCCGTTTGATCGGCTGGCCTTGTATCAGCAAACCTCGTATCGGGCGGGGGGGGCGTGAGGTCAACTTGCTTAACGAAGAAGATTGGCCATTCCTCTCAAAACTCGATGATCGCTACATCTTGCAGGAATTTGCCACGGGCACAGATTATGCCCCAAATGTCTTTGTCGGGAAGGTTGGGGCTCCCCTGGCTATTGTTTTGGAAAAAACCAAGCTGAAACAGGGAATTGTCGGGAATGCCGATGAGGTCCTGCGCGTTGATGCCGCCGACATTGCTGAAATTGCCTCACAAGCTGCCCTGGCGTTGGAGTTGGTCGGGCCGTTGGATATTGATGTCCGCCGGCGTAACGATGGCATTCCGCTCGTGCTTGAGATCAACGCCCGTTTTGGAGCCAACATTCGTCATGCTCCCGAGGTATTGGATGCTTTTCTAAGAACGCTTTAATGGATCCTGATGAATATATTATTGAATTTATTTTACATCATCACATTTATTGTTGTTACCGTGGGAGCGTTGGGATTATTGTATTATCCTCTGGCACTCATTGCCGAATTGCGGTCGAACCAGCATCCACCCGTCTTCGATGACCCCTATCCACTGGTTTCCGTTATTGTGCCGGCTTACAACGAAGAAAAAGTCATCGAAAATTGTGTCGAATCCATCCTGACCTGTGGTTATGAGAAAATGGAGATCAAACTGGTGGATGATGGATCCACTGACCGCACATTGGAATTAATGCGCAAGTATGAAGACCACCCCATGGTTCATGTTATTTCGCAGGTGAATAATGGCAAAGCGTCTGCTTTAAACCGGGGATTTCAGAATGCTAAAGGGGAGATCCTGTTCTTTGTAGATGCCGATGGGATCTTCACACCTTCCACCATTCCCGAGATGCTGAAAGCCTTTACAAGCGAGAAAGTGGGGGCTGTCTGCGGCAATGATTATCCGGTTAATCTTAATACACCTCTGACAAAACTCTTTTGTTTGCAAACCCACGTTGGCACAGGCTTTGTACGCCGTGCCCTGGCAGAGATCAATTGCCTGCCGATCGTCTCCGGGAATTGCGGAGCATTCAGGCGCACAGCCCTGAGCTGGCCTTTTCTGGGACTTGGAAAAAAAGCTGAACCCTATCTTAAGGGGTTCATCGGTGAAGACCTGGAACTGACCTGGAGGATCCACAAGGCCGGTTACCGTGTAAAATTTGCGCCCCATGCCATTGTGCGAGCTGAAGTACCTTCAACGATAAGTATGCTTTGGAAGCAGCGCGTCCGCTGGGCACGCGGCTTGCTGCAAACGGTTGTTCTTCACAAGGAAATGTTCTTTAATTTTAAGTACGGAACCCTGGGGTTGTACCTGCCGATCAATTTCTTTAATATGGTGGTCATCCCCATTCTGCAATTATTGATCCTTCTCTTGTTGATCATTTTTATTATTACAGGTTTCAGCCCAATCCAATTGAGTATTCTCAACCTGCTGCTTTGGCTCGGATTAGGGGGATCCCTCCTCACCGTTCTTTATGCAACTGCGCTTGACCGGGCTTGGCGGGATCTTAGATTCTTTTATGTGATCCCGCTCTGGATTCCGTATTCATTGTTGATGAATATCGTCGTTATCTGGGCCATCGTGCTTGAAATCCAGGGCAAGGAAGCCAAATGGAATAAATTTGAGCGGACTGGTGTGGTCACCAACGAATCCAATGCCAGGGTCGAGCCATCAAAAGGTCAAGCTGAATCAAGCCTCCATCTGCAATCGAAAGCGGGTGAACTCGATCCAGTCGGAGTTGACTCGGAGTATGCCAGGATTGCAGCTGCATTGTCAGATGATCCAACAGGATTGAGATACGATTCGAATATGAAACAGAAAGAACCCGGTCAGGCGGGTGTTTTACCCTGGGATGCTGTATTTATTGATGAATTCATGGAAGATCAGATTGGATCAAGTGAGACTGCGCAAATGGAAATGAACCTCCCCGACGAGGTGGATATTATCTCAAGCGATGTCACAAAAATGGATGAGTCATCCGAACATCAAACTGGTAGCGGTGAGGCTTCACCAGTGATGGGGAATAAACTCGAGTGGAAAGTGGTTGCCTCCACGGATTCCGGGAATAAGGCGAAGCCATCAAAAGAACGTACTGAATTGAACAAGGATCTGCAAAAGAAATTAAAGAAACTGGAATGGATACCGGCAGTCTCCAAAGATTCGAAATTAAAAGATGAGCCATCAGATGATCAAGCTGGCTTTAGGAAGGATCTGTAAATGAAAAGAAAAGTGGTCATTGTTCTAATTTACCTGGTAGGCCTGGCGATCATCATCACGTTCTTCCTGCTGGCTTTTTACCACCCGACACGTTCCGCCAACAGTGAATTTGCCAATCTGTCGGATGTACACGCAGTTCGTGTGGATTATCTGGATCTTGGGAATTACAGCAACCAGGTTGCAGCGCTGGAAGAACAATTAAAAGAGGCCAAGGTTACCATGGTCAGCCTGAGTGCTGGACGGGCAGATTGGACCTACTTTCCATGGCCCGACCACCAGAACCGCTGGTCCGATGATGTCCAATCATCCGGTATCGATTACCTGCTGGAGGATTCCATCCGGTTCGGAAAATGGGTTCATGTCAGCGCGGTGGTCGACGTGCTGGCGCCGTTATACATTCAATCGCACCCGGATGCTGCCGCAATCTCATGGAAGGGTAAAAAGAGTGATGACCTGGTCAGTTTGATGGAATTGGTGGATGGTCCTTTTGGTCGGGATGTGCTGGATATGATCGATGCCATCGCCACTTCCTACCCGGTCAACTCGATCACACTCTCCGAAATGAATTATTATGTGGATGGTTACGGAGAACAGGACAAAGCTTCTTTCCTGGATTTTTCCAGCTTATCCGATTGGCCTCGCACACCCGAGGGAGAGATCGATATTGAAAATCCGGCTATCGGTGTCTGGCGTTCTTATATGATCGAGCGTTTTCTCAATAAAGCAGCCACGATCGTTCATCAACACGGGAAACTCTTCTTCGTGGAAGAAAAAATCGGCATCGACCCGGAATTTAGAGTATATGTCGATAATGGCACGGATTTTAATCTTTTCCTGGTTTATGCAGACCGCCTGATCGTCAGTGGCAGCAGCGAACCCAGGAAGCGCAGTCCAATAGCGATCAGTGCCATTGCCAAGTACCTGGATCACTACCAGAACGGTCGCATCATTTATAACCTGGGATTGTGGGAGAAAGATTACGATCCACGTACGGCAAAAGCCTTTATGTCGTCCATTTCAGGTGAAGATCTAAAGTCCGGACTTCGCAGCGCATTCCATGGTGGCGTAACAGATCTTATGGTCACGCCAAGTTTCTTGATGGACGAATCTCATTGGCAGGTACTTGCTGAGTTCTGGGCCAGGACCCCTCTTGAGAATCCAACCTCGTTGATCTCTCCAGACCGCACTGCCTTCAGATCTGATTCTCTTTTGAACCCTCAGGGTTTCTTCAAGAATAATTACTAGGATAAGGTCTCAGGCGCAGCACAGCGCTCATGAGAGACCGGTTAATTTCTTCAATATAAATAGCCAACCCGGATTCAACGTCACCGAATCCGTCACAGAAAGGTGTTTTTAGCCAATTTTTTATCAATTTTCAACCAGAACGCTGCTTTTCATCCAGGATGTGAGGCGTAATTCTCTGAAGTATAAGGACTTTTTTGATATGGCGTTCAACGAGCTATCCATGATAAAGTTGTTATTAAACGGTGAGAAATGCCGGAATATTCTTGCTGTTTTGAATGGCGATAGCGAATGGGACACATCCCTACCGATAAGTATCGAACTGCATCCAAGTAATAGATGTAATCTGCGATGCAGATGGTGTGTTGATTCATCCATACGTGAACAGGCTGACTTCCTTCCATTTCCAATTATCGAAAAGTTCTTCGAAAGTATTCATGCGACCAGGATCGGTGTCACGATAGAAGGTGGTGGGGAACCGATGTTATATCCATGGTTCAATGAGATGATAGAGAAAGCTGCATCCCTTGGTATCAGTTTGGGCTTGATCACAAATGGTTCAATTCCGATTAAGAACGATATTCTCCAGTATTTCACATGGATTCGCATTTCTCTGGATGCAGGGACTCCCGAAGAGTATCTGCTGGAAAAAAATAGAGATCGTTTTAATACGGTCCTGGCAAATATAGAGGCAATAGGTCGCCTTAAACATAACACAATTCTTGGTGTTAATTATGTTATCACCCAGGATAATATAGGCAATATCATTCCCCTGCTTTATAAACTTGATGAATTGCAGGTTGATTTTATTTCTATGGGACCCGTGGAAGAGCATCCCAATTTATGTGTCAGTGAGTCGCAGTTGCAGCAATTAGATAAGGAACTACAGGATAACAAAAAATCACTGAAGTTACATGTAAAGCTGAACACCTTGTGTAATTCCAATAAAGACAACAATAATGGTGTACCCTGTTTTGCCCATTCTCTCCACTGCATTATCCATGCTGATGGCAACGTTGTGTTGTGCGAAAAACGGCGGCACGATCCTGTTGTGTTGGGGAACATTGGAGAGGAATCCTTTATTTCAATTTGGAACTCATCGATACGAAGGGATGCCTCTCGAAAACTCATGGACCCGGTCAATCAGCAGGGATGTAAACCCTGTCGCATCACAAAGTTCAACGAACTCTTTTTGGAAATCTCGAAGGTTCGTTCAAAACGATTTATTTAATGAGCATGGGATGATTTGTAGGTCCTCAGAACCCTGGGGACAAAAAAAGGCTTTTGCCAGGAGACCCTACCCCGACCCGGGATCATTAAACTTCCACTACCAGCACCTGCAAATTCTGCAGGTGCCTTGTTTGTAGCCTCGCATCCTTGATCCTTGCAGCACTCATCACCTCCCTTGGGGCGACCGCTTATGGCAATGAAAACGTTCTCCTCAATGCGCTTCCGGGAGACGGGTTATTTGATCTCGTCGAGAAAATCTTTTGCAGCTTTCTTGGGTGAAACCAGTTTATTGCCTTCAGCATGCAGATAGCGCTGGCGGTCGAGAACCCACAGGTACAGGTCGCCCTCGGTCTTGCCGGGGAACAGGTCCAGGATATTGCTGCGCCGGATGTATTTGACGATGGGTTGATAGACGTTATCATACCAGTGTGCCACGCCCTCCTCATCCGAAATATCATGTTTGCGATGCAATCCCATGAAATAACGATGGACGGCAATGTGCTCGAGCATGCGGTCAAAACCATCTGGAATGGTCAGGCGGATACGGGCTTTCGGACGGATATGGTCCAGCCCGGTACGCTCAAGAAAAGCCACTTTTTCGCCGAGGATATCCAGGTCTTCCGGCTTGAGGTCGGGGGAAATGTTGACCTTGCTTGAACATTCTCGAACTTCAGCCTCAATATCCACCTGACCCTGTTTGCGCGCCACTGAAACACGGTGGTGACCATCCACCACAAAATAGACCTCGCCGACTTTATACAGGACAACCGGCGGAAGGTTGACCTCCATGTAGAAAGCCCGGTCGATATTTTGCCAGCGGTTGGCAATTTGATCTTCCAGGGGTAAAAAGGCGCGATCGAATTGATGGTAACGATTCAGGCTGCCGATGATGTTCTTCACCGCGACGGTTCTCACGCCGCGGTAGATGGGACCCCCAATATGTAACTTATCTTTAACATCATCATAAGAAAGCAGCGTGGTCGGTTGACGACCCAGGATGCTGAATATGTTGTTCCAAAAGGCTTTGAAACGGGCATGGGCAAAATCCGCCCTGGTGCGCCCGGCAATATCATCGAACATTTGGGTCCACCTCCAGCAGCCTGTAAGGGTAGATATTGATGACCTGCGTGGAACCCACTTGCACCAGCGAGGGTTGCAGATTGCTCTTGTAAACCAGGGTATGTCCATGCAGGAAATAGCGCGGCTGGTAGATTCGGATAAGGTCCCGGAAAGCCAGGAAACCGATATGGGCTTGATCATCGTCATCGTTGATGCCGAACGGGGGTGAATGGGCGATCATGATATCCAGTTTCCTGCCGGTCTGCATCCTTTGAATGAGCAATTTGGGTGACAACGACACGGTGCGCAGGTACATCTCCGCCTGGGAGTACTGGTTGGGGGATGCGGGTTTATAACGAATGCTGCCACCCAGCCCGGCCAGGTTCAGACCTTTGACCCGTTGGACCTTTAGATCAAGATGCTCACAGCCCTCCGCCCGCGCGGCTGCGTTCTTTGGGTCATATTGCGGGTCGTGATTGCCGGGAACATACAGCACGGGCACATGGCTCATCGTGACCAGGTACTCCAGATATTCATAAGGCAGGTCGCCGCACGCGAGGATCAGGTCCACCTCGCTGAAAAGCTCTGCGACCGGTGCAGTGTACAAACGCTCAACGACCATGTCGCTGACTGCTAAAATTTTCAAGGAACGCCTCCTCTCGTATTGTGCCCTAAAGCACCCTTCCGCGCAAGGTCAGGAGTGAGGGTTTGATTTCCAACTTGGGGTATATATTTATCCTTGCGGAGGTTCTAAACCCTGGCAGGATCTATTGGATCTTGATGTTTGGCGGGAAAATGATTCTGTAACTTTGGGATAAGGTATATAATTTATTAAAAAGGTACCTGTCCAGACCCTAAAGGTTTGCCGTGAAAAGTCGAGAAAGAGATCGTATGAATGTTTGGATATTTGTTCAATTTCTCTTGCCGGAGAAACCTTTAGGGTCTTAATTTGAGAAGTTAAGAATCCCGGAGATTCAAAATGCAAAAAATCCATGTCGTATCGCACACCCACTGGGATCGTGAATGGTACCAGACCTTTCAGCAATTTAGATTAAAGCTTGTCCATCTGATCGACAGGCTTTTGGATATTCTGGCTGAAGATCCCGAATTCAAGTATTTTATGCTGGACGGTCAGACCATCGTGCTGGATGATTACCTGTTCATGCGTCCCGAAAAGGAGGATGTCTTGCGGGGATATATCCAGGAGAGGCGCATCCTGATCGGTCCCTGGCATATCCTGCCGGATATGTTCCTGGTCAGCCCCGAAGCCCACATCCGCAATCTGCTGCAAGGTGCAGCCACAGCCGGCAGGTTCGGACCCAAAATGCCGATCGGTTACATCCCCGATCCTTTTGGTCACCCCGCCCAGATACCCCAGATCCTGAAAGGCTTTGGCATCGAGGTGGCTGCCCTGTGGCGCGGTGTCAGTGACATGCCCTCCGAATTCTGGTGGGAATCCCCCGATGGCTCCCGGGTTCTCATGGCTTTTATGCGCGACGGCTATGGTAATGGCGCCAACCTGCCGCTTCACAATTTTGAAAATTTCACCCGGCAGGTCGCCATCCTGGGGGCCTCCCTGGCAGCCCATTCCGCCGTGGATGATCATCTGGTCATGCTGGGCACCGACCACATGGAACCCTCCCCGCTTACTTCGGCAGCCATTGCCTATGCCAACCAGCATCTACCCGACCTGCAGGTGGTTCATTCCAATCTGCCGGATTATATCCGGGGAATTTCAGCACAGATAGCCAACCTTGAAAAACCATTGCCTGTCGTGCAAGGCGAATTACGGGCCTGCGACTGTTCCAATTTGCTGCCCGGCGTGCTGTCAACGCGCATGTGGATCAAACAACGCAATCATTTCAGCCAGACATTGCTTGAAAAATGGGCGGAACCCTTCAACGTGTTCGCAGAGAATCTGATCCCCACAGAGGCCAAACCGACCGCACCCGAAGAGATGGCGTCGAACCACATCCGCAACGTTGCCCCGATCCTGCGCAAGGCATGGCGCATGCTGATGGAAAACCATCCCCATGATTCCATCTGTGGTTGCTCCATTGACCAGGTGCATGACGAGATGAAGCCGCGCTTTGACCAGGTTGACCAGGTTGCAGAGGAAATTACCCGGCAGGCATTGCAGGCACTTTCCCGGGCTGTTGAAACCCGCTCGACGGATGCTTTCTCAGCTCTTGTGCTTTTCAATCCCCTCGGAAATAGGCAGCGTGATCTTGTGGAAACCGAGCTCAACCTTCCCGAAGGGATGGCAGCCTTCGAGCTGGTGGATGAAACCAAAAACGTGATCCCTCATGAGATCCTTGGCCCGAGCCACCAGGAAATTGCCGATCTCTTCATTAATAAGAGCAGCTTGCGCGACACCCTGGGAGCGATCAACGAGGGGCGCGTGGCCGGAGCCGCCATCATAGGCGTAAAGGTCTCCCGCCAGGGGGGGGTGGTCACGATCGAGGCAATAGTGGATGAAGAGGGTCAGGCGAACATTCCCGCATGGCACCAGGCGGAAGAGGATATCGCCAGGTATGAGGCTGACCCCGCTGTGACGCATTTCCATGTCATCGCCCATACCCCCCGCGTTTCAAAGATCCGTTTTGTCAGCCCGGAAATTGAGTCCTTCGGGTGGCGTACCCTGCGGGTGCGCGCCGTGGCAGCGACTGAAGAAGCCCCTGCAACCAGGGTCAGCCCCTTATTAAAACCGATCCTACCTCTGGCAGTGCGTTTTGCCCGCTCCGAACTTGGAGAAAAGTTGCTGGCGAAACGGACCCCCGGGGATGAGAAAAAGCCCCCCTATATCATCGAAAATGAGTATTTCCGGGTCGAAGCCAGCCGGGTGGACGGCACCCTTACCATCACCGATAAACACACCCATGCCATTTACACAGGTCTCAATCGTTTTGTGGATGGCGGGGATGCCGGTGATGAATACAACTATTCACCCCCTGCACGGGATATCTTTTCCACGCCCACGGTTGTTTCATTGAAAGTCTTCCGCCAGCGGCTGGTCCCTTGCCTCGAGATCGAGTATGCGTTGGAAGTTCCGGCGCGCTTATCCCCGCATAGGAACAGCCGTTCGAAGAAAATGCTCCGTAAGCCGATCACGAGTCGTATTACGCTGGCGCCCGGCCTCCCCAGGGTCGCTATCCGAACCGAAGTGGATAACCTGGCGCAAGATCACCGCCTGCGGGTCCATTTCCGGGCACCCTTCAGCGTGCAAACAGCCGACCATGATGGTCATTTTGAAGTCGTGCGGCGTCCCATCGGTGTACCGCAGAAAGGTGAGAACTGGTTCGAAGAACCCCGCCCGGAAGTACCGCAGCGCGCCTTTACGGATATTTCCAACCAGGAGATCGGGTTGATGATCGCCAACCGCGGCCTGCCCGAGGTGGAGGTCATCCCTGTGGAGGGAGGGGTAAATACCGAAATTGCCCTGACCCTTTTGCGCTGTGTGGGCTGGCTCTCACGCCCGGATCTGCCCGTGCGCCAGGGGCATGCCGGTCCCGGGCTGGAAACACCCGGCGGTCAGGTACCTGGAAAGTGGAGCTATGATTATGCCATCCTCCCGCATCAGGGCGATTGGCGGCAAGCCTGGCTGCAAGCCTATGCTTTTGAAACACCCTTGCGGGTCATGGAAACGGATCTGCATGCCGGGAAGATCGCTGAACACGGCGCCTTCATTTCCCATTCCCCGGCTGAATTTACCATCAGCGCCGTCAAAGAAGCAGAAAATGGTCAGGGCTGGATCGTACGCGGCTATAACCTGTCCGACCAGACCATCCAGCTCAACTTGAAACCCCTGCGCAGGTTCACGGACGCCAGGCAGGTCAACCTGGCGGAGGAAGAAATTGCTGTGCTGGAGATTGGAGAGGATGGCGGGATCAGCATGCCTGTCTCAGGACATGAGGTGGCAAGCATCCTGTTCTTTGACAAACATTCGTGATAAGAGGAAAAAAGGTTCCTTTGTTATAATTACGGATGGAAAGGGAGAAACCCAATGACCGCACCCGAAAGCATTAACCTGCATCAGTTTCATCAGGTAAATTTCACCGAAAAATCTATTACTGAAATCCCCTCTTACCTCTATAACATCACCAAACACGTGATAGGCTTTGTGTGAGACCAATAGAATATGAACCGAATAGTAGTAAAAAATTTAGGTTTGGAAACAACTTTCAACATTAAGAAGAAGGAGTAATTATAACGAGCATAACCTATCAATATGATGATTTGATGAACCCATTGATCATTGCTATGAAAGCACTTGGCGGATCTGGTACAAATGAAGAAATTAATGACAAGGTTGCTGAGATAGTCGATATTCCTTCAGAACAGTTGGAAATTCTGCATAATCCTGCAAAAGGAGGAATGACAGAAATTGAATATCGTCTGATGTGGACGCGAACTTACCTCAAAATATATGGAATTATTGATAATTCATCTCGCAGTGTTTAGGCGTTGACAGAAAAAGGCTCAAGAATCAAGAGAGTTGAAGAAAAGGATGTTGTCCGTGCTGTTCGCGAGAAGATGAAAAAGAATAAACAAGAGACTAGTAGTGAAGATGACGAACCTGACAACACGGTTAAATGGCAGGAAGAATTACTCGATGTCCTTTTGATGATGTCCCCATCAGGATTTGAGAGACTAGTTCAAAGAATATTACGCGAATCTGGATTCATCCATGTTGAAGTAACCGGTCAAACTGGCGATGGTGGGATAGACGGTCATGGCATATTACGATTAGGAGGATTGCTGAGCTTCCATGTAATTTTTCAAGCAAAAAGATGGAAAGGCGCAGTCGGGGCTGGACATATACGTGATTTTCGAGGCGCAATGGTCGGAAGAGCTGATAAAGGTCTACTCCTTACAACAGGTGCTTTTACAAAAGAAGCAATTAGAGAATCGACTCGTGATGGAGCGCCGGCAATTGATTTGGTAGATGGAGATCAACTGGTAGAGAAATTGAAACAATTATCATTAGGAGTTATAACGAAAAAAGTTGAAGTCGAACAAATCACCATTGATAAAAATTGGTTCCAGAGTATTTAAATAACCAAGCTTACGGTAATTAGAGTAGCAAGGTGAATACTATACTAACTAGATATAAAAGGCATGATGTAGGGCGAGTTTCAAAAACCACCTTATAGGCTTATGTTTCGATGCCCTGGTGTATGAATAGTACGGACTGACGGAGGAGGAGATCGCCATCGTGGAGGGGAAGGAATAATTAATGAGCCTTTATCGAATTTATATTGATGAAACTGGTAATCACGATATGAAACATGCCGATGAACCCAACCAACGTTTTCTGGCATTGACAGGAGTAATCCTAGAATCTGGTTACAATGCCGGTACACTCCAACCTGAAATGGAAGAAATAAAACACCAATTCTTTCAATTTGATCCCGATGAACCAGTTATTTTTCACAGAAAAGAAATGGTAAACCATCATCCGCCTTTTCAATCCTTACAAGATTCAAAAGTGGAAAAGAGATTTAATGAAACATTACTCTCTGCCCTCGACAGGTGGGAATACCAAGTTATCACAATCGTTCTCGATAAAAAAGCCCACCGCGACCAGTATTCTCTCTGGCGCTACCACCCTTATCATTATTGTTTGGCGGTAATGCTTGAACGGTTCGTTCTTTTTCTGCATTACGCAGGTAATCATGGCGATGTGATGGTGGAAAGCCGGGGAAGGGTTGAAGACGAAAAACTAAAAGAGTCTTATCGAAGGCTTTATGCAAATGGCACAGATCCTATCCTTTCTGAAAGATGGCAAGAAAGGATGACTTCTAAAGAATTGAAAGTCAAACCCAAAAGCAGCGACATTGCCGGGTTACAACTGGCAGATATGATCGCTCATCCATCAAGAAGGGATATTCTCCTTACAAACAACCTTATCGTCGATGATCGCGATACATTTGGTAATCAAATCTGCGGTATCCTGCATAAAAATAAATACCTGCGATCTCCAAAAGGGAAAATCCCAGGTTATGGAACGAAACTACTCCCTTAAAAAGAGAAACGCCCTTTCGGACGATCTCCCGATAGCCATCTGGCTATCCACCTCCGCTAAACGGATTAACTATATTATACATGAATTTGACAGATTTACAATAAGGAAATCCTGTGAGTTTTTTTTATTTGTTTTCACAGGACCCCCACGCGGTGGGGTTGAGGTTCTTCCCTAAGCGTGTGTGGAAAATATCTAATTATCCGGCATACTTCTACGGCCTGACCTCCATCTTCCAAATCAAAACCGTGCCGTCGTAAGAGCCGCTGACCAGGGTTGCCCCATCGGGCGAAAAAGCCAGGCCCAGAACAGCATCCGTATGCCCCTGCAGGGTTTGCAATAGTTGCCAGGTGCTGGTGTCCCACAGCAGGATGCCGGCATCCTTTGTACCGCTGGCCAGTGTTTTTCCGTCCGGTGAAAACGCCAGGCTCGTCACCGGCAGGGTGGTTGCGTTTTCGGTTTGCAGCGGGTTGCCCCTGGTATTATCCGCCCACTGGATGAGTTTTCCATCCATGGCGCTGCTGACCAGGCTGTTCCCGTCGGGGGAGAATGCCAGGCTGGTGACCTGGTCGCTGTGCGCTGCCAGGCTGCGCAGCATGGTCCGGCTGACTACATCCCACAGGATGATGCTGCCATCATGGGAAGCGCTGGCCAGGCTGCCCCCATCCGGGGAAAAAGCCAGGCAGCTCACACCTGCCGTTTGCCCGCTCAGGTTTCCCAGGCGGGTTCCGCTGACAGGGTCCCACAGGATGACCAGGCCGTCTTGGGAGCCGCTGGCCAGGATGCTGCCGTCGGGCGAGAAAGCCAGCCCCAGCACGGCACCGCTATGACCGCTCAGGCGCGTATTTACCCCGCTGGTGAGGTCCCAGACCAGGATCGAGTTATCCCTCGATCCACCTGCCAGCATGCCTCCATCGGGAGAGAATGCCAGGCTCTGGACCGCATCCCTGAATCCGCTCAAGGTCTGGGAGGGTGCACCCCCGGATGGATCCCACAGCCTGACGGTGTTGTCCCACCCGCCGCTGGCGATACTTTTTCCGTCCGGTGAGAAAGCCAGGGCATTCACCGCGCTGCTGAAACCGGGCTGGGAATCCAGCCGGCTGCCTGTGCCGGTGTCCCACACGATCACCTTGCCATCAAGGCAACCACTGGCCAGGCTGCGTCCGTCGGGGGAAAATGCCAGGCTGTTGACCGTGTCCATGACTGGCAGTTGACCAAGCGGCACATAAACATTATTTTTATCTCTGATCGAATGAACCCGGAAGGTGCGTTGGACAGAACCGCTGCCCGGGTCCCACAGGATGATGCTTTCATCCTGCGAGCCGCTGGCCAGGCTGCTCCCATCCGCTGAAAAGACGACCGTCATGACATCATCGCTATGACCTGCCAGGGTTTGCCGGATCTGCCAGCTGTCGGTATCCCACAGGATGACCGTCTCGTCCCCGGAAGCGCTGGCCAGCGTTTTCCCGTCCGGCGCGAAAGCCAGGCTGGTGATCGTGCCGGAATGACCTGTGAGGGTCTGCAGCTTTTCGCCGCTGGCAGCATCCCACAAGGTGATGGTATCATCCCAACATCCGCTGGCCAGCACCTTCCCGTCGGGTGAAAAAGCCAGGGCGTAGACATAATCACCGTTCCCGACCAGGGTCTTGCGCAAGGTTCCACTGTTCACATTCCACAACAGGATGTCGCCATAGTCATTGCTGGCCAGGGTGGTTCCATCGGGTGAATACGCCAGCGCAAAAACCTGTCCCTCCGGGTTTGATAATTCTTTCACCGATTTCCCGCTTTTCACATCCCACAATTTGATCGAAAACCAGGAAGCAGCCGCCAGGGTCTTCCCATCCGGAGAAAAGACCACTTGCCCGGGATCGAAGCTTCCGGGGATGGAGTGCAGTCGTGCACCAGTTGCCGCATCCCACAGAATGATCGACAGGTAGGATTGGCTGGCGATGGTGTTTCCGTCCGGTGAGTAGGCCACGCCGGTCACCTGCCCCGTATGGCCTCCCAGGATATTCTCCTGCTTCCCGTTGGCAACCTGCCACAGGGCAATGCTGCGGGCATCACCAAAATCGCTGGCCAGGGTCGTCCCGTCCGGTGAGAAAGCCACCTGGCGGGTGGAACCTTCGAAGGTGCGGATCTTGGCGCCGCTGCCCGTATCCCACAGGATCAGATCGTCCCCCGTGGTTGCCAGGCTGTGCCCATCCGGCGAGAAGGCTACATGGCTGGTATGAAAATGTTTGGGGTTAAGCGTGCGCAGTTTGCTGCCGCTGGCTGCATCCCACAGGATGACCTCGTCCGAACCGCTTGCCAGGAGACGCCCATCGCCTGAAAAAGCCACGCTATCCACCCAGCCGCTGTGGTCGCTCAAGGTCTGGCGCGGCTTTCCACTTTCCAGGTTCCACAGGATCAGCTTGTGATCATGCCCACCGCTGGCCAGGGTTTGTCCATCGGGCGAGAATGCCAGGCTGTGGACATCATCCGTATGCGCTTGCAGGGTCTGCAGCAGGTTGCCATTGGAGACCTGCCACAGGATGACTTCGCCATTCGAGCTGCCTGCCAGGCTGCCTCCATCGGGGGAGAAAGCCAGGCTGTAGACGATACTGGCAGCCTTGAAGATTCGCAGTATCTTTCCGCTGGAGACCTCCCACAGTGTGACCTCGCCATTCGAGCCGCCTGCCAGGCTGCGCCCGTCCGGGGAGAATGCCAGGGAATTAATGGCGATATCCTCCGTGTACAGGGTGCGCAGTTTGACCGAAGTGGCAGGATCCCACAGGACAATGCTGTTGTCTTCCGCCCCGCTGGCCAGGATGCCCCCATCCGGGGAGAAGGCGAAACACTTGATGGTACCCTGCTGACCCGAGAGGCTCAATCGCCGGGAAGCGGTGCGCGTATCCCACAGGACCAGGTCATTCGAGCCGCTGGCCAGGGTCTGCCCATCCGGAGAGAAAGCCAGTCCATTGACCCAGCCGCTTTGACCGGTCTCGATCTTGAGAGAGGTCCAGTCCCCTGTGTCCCACAGGATGATTGAACTGTCCCAGGAGCCGCTGGCCAGGGTGCTGCCATCTTCTGAAAAAGCCAGGCTCCCGATGGCCCCGCCCGAGGTGGAGATCACATGATCCGGTATACCTTCGGGCATATCCCAAAATCTCAACTTGCCTTCCCGGGAACCGCTTACCAGGCTGCGCCCATCCGGTGTGAAAGCCAGGCTCATCACGGAATCGCTGCTTCCGGACATGTATTCCACTTGTTCTCCACTCGAAACGTCCCACAGGCGGATGGTGCCATCGGAGGAACCGCTGGCCAGGTTGCTTCCATCCAGAGAGAAAGCCAGGCAGTTGACCGAATCGCTGTGACCTTCAAGGGTGTACAGCCGGGTGCCGCTGGCGAGGTCCCACAGGATGACCGTGCTGTCCCGGGAGGCGCTGGCCAGGCTGCGCCCGTCCGGGGAGAAAGCCACGCTCATGACATTGTTGCTGTGACCCGACAGGGTTTGCAGGAGCGTTCCGCTGAGCGGATCCCACAGGGTGACGTTGTTGTCATAAGAACTGGCTGCCAGGGTCTGCCCGTCGGGGGAGAACTCCAGGTCTGAAACCAGCGAACCTTCATCCAGGAAGGACAGCAGCTGCAGGTCCGCGGCGGCATAAAGGTAGATGCCGGTGGCGGAGGCCAATGCCAGCGTTTTTCCATCCGGTGACCAGTCCAGGCTGTAAACCACGCCCTTGCCAAACCGGGATAGGGCTCCCTCTGGCACGGGACCGCTGTAATCTCCAGCGAACACCGCTCCAGGATCGGCAGGGAACAGTGCAGCCGGGGTTGGCGTGGTATCGGAGTTGGCGGAAACGGTTTCCGTTCCAGAGTCTGTCGCCTCCACAGCCGGGGTTTTCCCCGCCAGGCTGCCCAGCTGGCATGCGCCAAGCAAAAATGAAATGATCAGGATGATGATTAATGGTCGTTTCATAAGATTTCTCTCCAGGTCCAACTTATTGGTCTTCTCGCTGAAAATACGAACATTGAATCGGTTGGGTTGAGCGATTCTGGCACCGACAAAATTTTCAAGTAGTTGAGCGAAACCCGACAAAGAACTTAACCTTCATAAAAACAGGTCATCTTTCCAGGTCCGGCGGGTAACTGATCTCTCCCATGTCAAGGATGCTCCCCGGGGTGATCTCGATCTCACCCATGTTGGCCCAGGTGCTTGAATCGATCTCGATCACGAAAGTGTATTTTCCGACCTGGACCGCGCTGAACGAGAAATTCCCGGCGGCATCCACTGTCACCTGGTGTTGGGCGGGGTGGCTGGCGCACGGCGTCTCGCCAGTGTATTGATCATAAACCGTTCCTGCGCAGATCTCCACGCGCATACCGGCAAATACGGAGGGGTCCGGGTTGGTCAATCTTCCGCTGACCGAACCGGGTGCCTTTTCCAGAGGGGCGACCAGCGCCGGACCCTGCCCAAAAATGAGCAGTCCGTCCGCCTTGTCCGAGAACAGGTCGGCGTTGTGCATGTAGTAATGACTCCAGTTGGGATCAGCGTAGATGTGCACACCATAATCACTGATCACCCACAGGCGACCCTGACGGTCAAACTGTAATCCACCGTCCGCAATATCAAAGAAATTCTGTTTATCGAATTGAAGCGTCCAGCTGTCCGCCTGCGGGTCAAACCGGCAGATCTGTCCATCCTGGATGACCCAGATGTTGCCATCGTTATCAAAGGTGAGGTTGCTGATGTGGATTCCATAATCCGGATGCTGGAACGCGGACCAATCCGTGCCATCGTAGCGAAGCAGCCCGTGATAATTGCCCCCCTTGGAAGTATAGATGACCCAGACATCACCGTTCTTATCCACAGCCAGGGATTGGGGGGTCACCTTAGCCTGGTAGTCACGACCTTCCTTAAAGACCTGCCAGTTGGTGCCGTCGAACCTGGCGATGGCGTCAAACAGCAGCGCCCAGACATCACCGTTCGGGGCAACGCTGCTGGAAAGAACCTTGCCCAATTCCGCGCTGCCGCCCAGTTCAAGCGGATGCTCGATCCAGGTGGATCCTTCAAAATCGCTGCCGCCTCTCCACAGATCGCCCCCTGCTCCGCAGGTCAGCGGTAACCCGCCCGGGTCCATGGCGTGACCGATCTCGAGCAGGGTTTCTCCACTCAGCCTGTACAGGTTGGCATCCGTCAGCCCGTCTCCGGCGTACAGGTAGCTGTTCCCGTCCTGGCAGTGCACGAACCATTCTGGAAATTGCAGGGGGGTCAGCGCCGCGGACCAGGGGCGCACCGGCAGGTGGGACAACCAGGCTGCGCCTGGCAGGGTTCCGCTGAAAGCATCCACTGCATATTCATGCCAACCGTCCTGGTCCAGGCAGGAAAGTGCCAGGACAGAGACTTCGTTCAGCGATCCGGAGGAATAGATATTAAAATGTTCGGAAGGGGTGGCTATGCCATGCAGCAGGCAGGCCATGTTGGGATCAACAGCGGTCGAGGGCTGTGGAACGTTGATCACGATCGGCGTGGGAGCCAGGGTCACCGTGGGTGTACCCCTGCGCAAGGGGGGGATGATATTTAAGGTAGGCGCATATGCCAGAGTGGGTTCAAGGGTCGTGGCGGTGGTTGCTGCCGGAAGGGTTGTATTAATCGGGGTAACGGTGGTGTCCGGGACTGCTGCCAAACTGCACCCGCACAGCAGTAGGAGAACACAGCCCATCAATAGCATTGTTAACTTGCCGGATCTCATCCTGGCCTCCTTGTCCTGATCGTTGGATAACGCTCAGACGGTATTCGTGAAAATAGACCTTCTTGATTTCAACGTCAAGATAAAAATACCTTCATTACCATTCAACTGGTAAAGGTTTGCGAGGAATCTTTCCATATTGTAACATTTTCGTCGCCAGCTGCCATTACCAACAGGATCTTAAAAGCAAGGATCACCAGAGTTGACTGTTTCTTACGCCCTTTTCTATTTCAAATGGATGCCTGAGTGGTTACCTGCTCAAATTAATTTCATTGATTGCAGTCAGCAGTTCGTTGGCTGTCAGGCTGAGAGACCTCATGTCCAGCAGCATGGGGTTCGTCAACCCCTCATAAACAGAGATCTCTACGCTCAGCTTTGCAGCCAGTTCCGGCTTGTCGGCTGCGATGGCTCCCACCAATTTTCGCATGGTTTCAACCGTGGCGCGCAGCTCTTCAGGGGTGAACATGCCGTCAGCGTTGGTATCCCACGGGATCGAGGTGGGGATGGGTGTGGGGGCGGACGTTGTTGAACAGGCTGTTAGAACGAGCAGGAAGATCACACTGGCAGAGAACATTTTTGTTTTCATTTTCACCTCTCATATTGAATCATTGTTGATCAGTCTCATCTCAAAATTACCTTTGATTCTCAGGAAGGAAAGCGCAAACTTTCCACCACTACTCCGGGGTATCAACTTCAGTGAGAACAGGTCATACAGTTTGTTTTTTAACATCTTATCGATTGTTTGGACATAAGCACCGGTTTTCTTTACCTAATTAATCTCTGTGTAAAACAGGGTGATATTCGTGGTACAGTAAGTCTTGCACATTGACGCACACACTGATACCTTCAATGTGCGGGTATCCTTCGTTGCACTTATAACCTGCGGTGCCTCAGACCCACAAGACTCGCTTCCCAAATTGAAATCCAGAGGTCCGATCGTCCAACCATTGGATGATAAATTGGATCCATACCAATCCAACACGGAGGATTGGTCGCTGCCTGCTTCAATTCCTATTGAAAATAATGTCACTTGACCCAAGTACTGAATGTTCCAATTGGTTGGATAGCCCGGGTAATATATCGGTACATCTCTGGGTAGTTCGTTGGGTAAGGTGCTGGGAAATCCCATCTCCATTTTTATGCTTCCATTATCAATTACTGTGCGTAGTCCTGTATATTCTGCTGTCGGGTAGGATATAGAGAGGATCGTTGCGGTCGCCAGGGTTTCTGTCGCTGACCCACCACAAGCCACCAATAACGTAACCACGGCCACAGAAATAAATCCAAGAAACATCTTGTTGATTTTCATTTTTAACCTCTCTATGATCAGGATCCGGTCAATGGGTTCGTGCAAAAATTTCCCTGCAATAAGATCATTTCCCGTTATTTCCAAAATATAAGTTTTTCTCCCGCAGGACATGCCTGGGTGTTATCCTGTTAAATTAGCCAAAATACAGCAATAAATATGACAATAACCATCGTTCCAGCGAAACCACCCACAATCCCTCCAATACCGGAAGCCAGGGTGGAGGCTGGCACCAGGTTCCTGCGGACAGCAAAAGATTTAACCCATTTACTTGTTCCGTAGGCTGCACCAATCGCAATAAAGAGCATGAGGCAGGGAAAAACGGAGACATCATGCGGGATATTCAGCGCAGTTGGGAGGGCAATGATACTGCCAATGAACATGAATACAAAGGTGGGCAGCCCACCCACCAGCAAGCCTGTTAAGAAAGGCGAGCCCTTCTGCTCCCCGACGGGTGTGATAGGTTCCACTGGATCCGTAGTGCTCATTTATTCGCTCCTTTTGAATGGTTGTTCGGGTTGAATTCAAGAACAACTCTCCCTAGAATATTTTATCTTTTACCAACCTATCACTACCGCCATACGGATTGATCCAGGCTGGGAAGCAAGTAGTTGGTGTTCTTACCAGAGGTAATATACTTTACTAAATGACCAATTTCGTTCCGCTTTTTTGAATTTCATTTTTTCATCACTATTACTCAGGTGAAGTCTTTCATTTTGTGATGCGGGTGGCGGTCCATGTTCCCTGTGTCGGTACTTCCTCCTGGCCGCAGGTGATGCTTACACCACCATTAAAGGTTCCTTCCGCCTCGGTCGCGGATACGAATTTACCTTCAGTTCCGAAGGCTGAGAAGGAATTGGCATTGATCATTGAGGATGGAAATGTATAATTTCCATCCGGCGCCGTTGAACCGGGACAGCTCAGGAATATTTTTAGATCGGTCACTTCGCTGCTCCCCTCGGCAATTGAAAAGCTTATATCAAAGGTCAGCCCTGGCCATTCTGACTGTCCTACCCAATCACCCGCCAGGTTGAAGGTTGTTGAAGCGGGGCTCGCAGGCACTTCTGGTAGACTGGAGATTGCGGTACCGCAGCCTGCCAACAGGAATATGGAAAGGATCAACACAAAGATCCGATCATAGGAATTATTCTTAAACATTTGGTCTCCTTGTCAAGGTAAATTACATTGGATAACTGCCATGTCAATGTCTTTTATCAATCCATCACCAGCCACCACACTAAATTCCATGTTGGGAGGTAGAAGAGCTATCGGGATGGCTGAATAACCCGTTAGATACGCTATCCAGTCTTCGGGGACATTATCGCTGCAGAAGGGATAGTTCGCGAATTCGGGTATCTTTTCCAGAGAGATCCATAATGTGTATGAAGCGGGTTGCACGCCTGACAGGGAATAATTTCCATTTAAGTCAGTAGCAGTTACAGAAACGATCTTTTCTTCAAAGGTGCCAGTTCCTGCCTCCCTTATCAGAATTACGGTCACATTTGCGATCGGTTGATCTGGATCGGAGCGATATACTTTTCCTTCAATTTTGCCCGTTACAGGTATTTCGGGGCTGGCAGTTGGGGGATTGCCGGTTGCAGTGCTGGTTTCCAAAGCGGTAAAGATCGGGTTGATCATGAAGATATGTTCGATGACCGTTCCACTGGCATAAGTATCCCATCCATCATTGATCTCTGCATTGATGCTATAGCCAAGGCGGATCTCATGGGGTTGATCGATCTTCCAGCCGGAGATTTCCACACCTGCCCCCTGGGAGGCATATTCTGTGTTGGGCTCATCTTCATACACATATGCTCCTGGCATTCCCATGTAGGCATCATCCCAATAATTACGTCCATCGATCATGAAAAAGAATTGCATGTTATTCATGTTTTGTGCAAGGATGGTGTGATCCCTGGCGATCCAGCCGATATAAAAACTGACCGGTCGATCGTAAGGCACATCCACATTTTCAACTCTGCCGGGCTCAAGTTCTCCGGGAATGAGCGTATTGATGAAAAGCGCGCCCGGGCACATATCATAATAGGGACAAGGTGCCAGATTCAAAGCAAGCTGGAGGTTGGCAGGGGAGGTTGTGGTGGTTATGCTGGTTTGGGTTTGCGAAGGAAATGCCTGGGGGGATGTGGGTCCACTGCAGGCTGACAGGAGCAGGACTATCAATAATAATAAATGCAGGTTTTTCATCTAGACTCCAATCCTGTCGAAGACCACCTGGCACATCTATTATTGAACCTCGAAAGTTTTATATAATAAGGGAAATAGGAGCCTTGCAGTTCTAAAATCAATACATGTTGTGAATAACCCGGGTCATAATATACAACCACTTAATTATAAGCACAATCGGTAAAATGAACAGTACCGCGCCCGACAGCGCCAGTGTAATTCGATGCCCACACCTGCCACTTTAACTCAACTATCCGGGTAAGCTTATTTCTCCGGGGAAAAAAAGATCGGGTTGGAGATCAGCGCCGGCAGTACAGGCAGTCTGTTGGCACAGGAGCAGCCAAAGCACTTTTCCAATGAGTATTCATTCCGCATCAAGGAGAATTTTGATTTAATTTTGTTCATTCGTTTACCACCTCTGCATAAATATGAATATCTTTTTAAGTTCGAATTATCCTTGCCGGGTGTGCTCGATTGAAGCCGGGTGCTGCTCACCAATGTTTTTGTTTCCATTATATACCCCATTCTTGCCAGGTTATCTCGTCAACCGCTTAAGCGAGCAGGGGTTTTCTTCCCGATCATTCAGAAAATCATGGTTAACTTAATGTCTGATAAAGACGATGTTCTGGTGATTGATCCTTTCTGTTCCCTGCTCTTACGCGGTTAATTTATCCATGGACTCACCACCCCTTGACAATCTCCTTGCTTTAAGTTATATTGTGTATATACATTATATACAATTGTGAGGAGTAACCACACCATGGAAATTCTATCCGTTCAAAATCTCAGCAAACACTACGAGAAGTTCGACCTCAAAGACGTCTCGTTCACCCTGGAAGAGGGTTACATCATGGGTTTCATTGGACGCAACGGCGCCGGCAAGACCACTACTCTCAAATCCATGACCCGCCTCGTCCACCCTGATTCAGGCCGGGTGAATATGTTTGGTCTTGATTTTGCAACCAACGAACTGCAGTGCAAGCAAAAGATCGGTTTTATGCTGGGTGGCGTGGATTTCTACCCCAAGAAGAAACTGGGCACCATTGCCGCAGTAACCAGCCGCTTCTACAGCCAGTGGGATGACACTGAGTATCAACGCTGCCTGGATCGTTTTGAACTCGATCCCGAAAAAAAGATCGATGAACTATCCGCCGGGATGCGTGTCAAATTTTCGCTAACTCTAGCCCTTTCACACCAAGCGCGTCTTCTCATCCTGGATGAACCCACCAGTGGTCTCGATCCTGTCTCACGCGATGAACTACTGCTTCTCTTCCAAAACCTGATCGAGGACGGTGAACACAGCATTCTCTTCTCGACCCAGATCATCTCAGACCTCGAGAAATGCGCCGATTTCATCACCTACATCAAGGATGGCACGATCATTGCCAAAACTGATAAAGATAGCTTTTTGGGTGCCTACCGTCTGGTCAGCGGTAGCGTTGATCAGCTCAACGCTGGTCTCAAATCAAAAGTTATCGGCCTGCGCGAGCACAAGTTCGGTTTCGAAGGTATGATCCCTACAGCCGACCTGCCTGTTGCCTCCAGCCTCAAAGTAACTGCTGCGGACCTTGAAGACATTATGATCCATATCGAAAGAGAGTAAGCGCCATGAAAAATTTGCTGTATAAAGAGTTCAAACTTGCCGCCCACCCGACCACCTACCTTTTCCTGATCCTATCCACCATGATGCTCATCCCCAACTACCCCGGCTATGTTGCTTTCATGTATGTCTGCCTGTCCATGTTTTTTATATTCCTGGGAGGCCGCGAGAATAAAGATATCTACTACACAGCTCTGCTGCCAGTACGCAAGCGTGATATCGTCAAGGCACGCTGTCTCATGATAGCCACCATCGAACTGGTGCAAATCGCCCTGGCCGCCCCCATGGCCGTCCTCGCCAACCATCTCTACCATGACGCAGGCAACCTGGCCGGAATCGATCTGAACGTGGCTCTATTTGGCTCAGTCTTCCTCTTTTTTGCCGTGTTCAACATCACCTTCCTGCCCATCTTTTACCGCAGCGCTTACAAAGTTGGAATAGCTCTGCTCTATGGTGGTATTGCCATCCTGATCTATTACATCGCTGCCGAGATGCTCGTCTGGATGCCTTCACCTATCAGCACCTTTCTTGATTCGCTCAACCCCGACGATATGATCAAACAATTACCAATTCTCTTTTCCGGCATGCTTATTTGGGTTGTGACCACGATCCTTGCCTACCAGAAAGCCGCCGCCAATTTTGAAAAGGTCGATCTATAATCGCATTATGGACATTGTCATCTCTCCCACTTCTGACGACCCCATCTATCAGCAGATCTTTGATCAGGTCAGTGCTCAGATAATCAAGGGCCAGCTTCCCAGTGGTTTTTGCCTGCCCCCCATTCGCACCATCGCCAAGGAGCTGCGCATCAGCGTCATCACCATCAAGCGTGCCTGGGAGGAACTGGAGCGCGCTGGCTTTATCTACACCATGGTCGGTAAAGGCTGCTTCGTCGCCCTGCTGTCCACCGAAACCCTGCAGGGCAAGCGCTCCCTGCTCGCCAACGAAAAGCTTTCCAAAGACATTGAGTACTACAAGTCCCTCGGCCTCACGCTTGCGGAGATCGTCGCACTCGTCAAGCGCAACTTCGAGGGATGATTTCCAGCCTCAGCCGCTGTTAGCAGTTGGGACATGCTGAATCCTGGATGATTGGGGGATGCACGGCGCTCTGGTAACTTTGCATTCCTCCCGCATCAAGGCGATTGGCGTAAAACCTGTCAGCAAGCCTGTTTCCCGGCATGCGGTGGTCAGCCCCCGGTTCTTTGACAGGTATCCATGACAAATGCAGACCCTGAAGGTTCAAAAACCATCAGGGTCTGCATTTTCTGCTTGCCTGCCGAAGGAACTGTTATAAAACCGGGTAAATCGGTTGAACCAGTGCTAATGCCGCGTCTTGAAGGTCCAGAAGGCAGTACTGGAACCGTTGGCAAAGCGCACACCAAGCGCATTGCGGGCTCTTACATGCCAGTAATAAGTGGTGTTGGGCGACAACCCGCTCAGGGTCTTGCTGGTGGCGGTGCCGTTGTCGAACCAGTTGTCGCAGGAGTTGTCATTGCTGGTGTCGTAGCAGTACCAGTAGGAAGTGGCGTTCGTGCTGGCGGACCACTGCAGGGTCACGCTCTTGGGTTGGTTAATAGCGCCGTTGGCGGGGGAGATCTTGTTAAAAGACCCCGGCATCGGCCCGGTTGTGAAGGACC
>Ga0172371_10000243_pt1 | contig 80461 bp, 66 predicted proteins | sample Lak12m_FD_114543 | JGI IMG/M metagenome (GOLD analysis project Ga0172371, IMG submission 114543) | Freshwater microbial communities from Kabuno Bay, South-Kivu, Congo - kab_022012_12m | ecosystem: Environmental > Aquatic > Freshwater > Lake | place: Democratic Republic of the Congo: South-Kivu...
CACGGTCAGCGGCGGAGGGAGTCGGGGGCTCGAGTGACGGTCCTCTGAGGCCTGCTCCCCACCTGGCGTGGTCTCGGGGTCGCGACACCCCTTTCGGGAGCCGGCTCCCAGCGCCATGATGCTGCCCATGACCTCGCTCACCTGCTGGCGGACGTTGCCGATGTCGCAGTCGTCGATGGCCAGCGCGTCGACCACCCAGTCCTCGGCGACCGCCCAGCCGATGCTGAGCGCCATGAGGGCGGCGACGATCAGGCGCGGATCGTGGTCGGTGCGCAAAGGGAACGGGTACCGGCCGCTTTCCAGCAACTCCAGGGCGCTGGTGACGCTCGCCTGCAAGCGGTCCAGCCCCAGTGACGACGCCGTCTCCCCCTCCATGGCCGCCCGGGCCACGGCGAGCATGTAGCCGCGGTTCTGGGTCATGAGCCACTCGACGGCGCCCTCCAGCGTGCTTCCCCCGGCACGCGACCCGCTGTCGCGCTCGATCTGCCGCGTCCTGCCTCTGACGAGGACCTGCCGCAGCACGTCGTCTTTGCTCTCGAAGTAGCGATAGATCGCGGAGTGGGACAGGCCGGCCTCGGCGGCGATGTCGCGGATGGTCACCCCGACCGGCCCGCGCGCGGCGAACAGCCGCTCGGCGGCGTCGAGGATCCTGGGCACCATCTCGGCGTCCAGGCGCGGCCGTCCCGGCGAACGCCTGCTGCTGCCTGCTGTCTGTGCGTCGTCGGTTGCCACGTCAAGCACTCCTGCCGTCGCGGTCCCGCTCACCAGGCCGATGGCTCTCCCGGCAAATAGACTACCAAACGGTCGCACAACCAGCCGGGCCGCGGCTCGTCCACCCACGGAGGCGACTCGATTCCCGCTTCGCGGTAAGGTATGGTTGCTCCGTAAGCTGTGATCGCCGTTGAGGAGTCCGCGCCTGGGCCCTCCTGGCGCGTCGGGTAGTCCGTCACGCCAGAGTGATGAGACGATCCCCGCGCCGGCGACCGGTGCTCCTCTCGGTGTGGAGGTCCTCGAGGCTTCCGCGATCATCGGTCGGCGACGATCGCGAGAACCAGACCATCGGGCCGCCGGCACTCGCCACGCACTCGCACCGGTCCCGGCCGGCAGCCTTCGAGGCACGGCCCGTTGACGCGGCGGACTGTCCGCCGGCCGCGAGAACCTCGCGGATCGCGGCAGGAGCGCGCCGAGGTGTCGCCTGGCGGCCGGCTTCGGCCGGAGCAACGGCCCGGTGCCCCGGAAGTGGCACCGTTGATCAAGGAGCAGACCAGTGAGCAGACGAGTCCTGATCATCGATGACGAACCCGAGATCCGCCGCAACCTGACGGTCGGCCTCGTCCAGGAGGGATTCACCTGCACCGCCTGCCCAGACGGGATCTCGGCCATCCACGAGCTCCACACCTCGCGTGAGAAGGGCATCGGGTACGACTACCTCGTCACCGACATCTTCATGCCCGACATCGACGGGCTCAAGATACTCAAGGTCATCAAGAGCGAGTTCCCGGAGCTGCCGGTCTTGATCATCACGGGCTTCGGCAACGAGGAGCTCGAGCAGACCGCGCTCTCCGAGCGCAACACCGGCTTTCTGGACAAGCCGTTCGAGATCCCGCAGCTGGTGGAGGCCCTCGAGAAGCTGACGCCGGCCGGCACCACCGGCGAGAAGCCGGCCAGCGAGGCGGAGGAGTCCGGCGGCGAGATCAGGGAGTCGCTGAGCTCGTACATCACCCTGCGGGTGACCGATCCCACCAAGGACATGGCCGCCTACCGCGCCCTCTACGGCATGGACGGCATCGCCTCCTGCGACGCCGTCAACGGCGACGTCGACATCGTCCTTCTGGCCCAGGCCTCGTCCGAGGAAGAGCTGAAGAAGGTGTACGACAACGTCAGGGCGGTCGAAGGTGTGGAGATCGTCTCGCTTTCGGCCGTCGAGCGCCCCAAGCTGGAGAGAGACGTCGAGCAGTTCATCAACGTCTACAAGAGAGCGGTCAAGGAGAGCGTCCAGAACAACCTGCCCAGAATGCGGGGCACCAAGAGCTACGTGATCGTGGATATCGACAAGGATTCCATACAGCAGGTCTTCACGACGCTGTTCTTCCTGGACGAGATCCTGTTCTGCGACGTCGTGGACGACGGCACCAAGCTCCTGGGGATCATCTCCGAGAGCGGAGCCTTCGGCAAGACACCACGGATCATCGAGAAGCTGTCCGGCATTGACGGCGTGCTCAGGGTCAAGGATGCCCGCATCATCAACCTGCTCGACGCATAAGGCCGCCGCCCGGTCACAGCGGTGACGTGCTGCATGGAGTACCGCCGATGAACACACGGGAAGTCGATTTCACCTATCGCCTCTGGCGCCACGACGGGGCGCCTGGTGAGCTCATACCGCTCCTGCAGTCGGCGCAGGAGCACTTCGGCTACATCCCTCGTCGAGCCATCACGCACATCTCCGAGGTGACCAGCACGCCGGAATCCACGATCTACGGCGTCATCACCTTCTACAGCCAGTTCCGTCTTCAACCCATGGGCAAGTGCCGGGTACGGCTGTGCTGCGGGACCGCCTGCCATGTGGCCGGTGCACCGACGCTGCTGGACACCCTGCGCGACGAGCTGGGCGTGGAGGAGAACGGGACCACCGAAGACGGCCTGTTCACGCTCTTCACCGTCGCGTGCCTCGGGTGCTGCTCGCTGGCGCCGGCGATGATGATCAACGACGAGACATACGGAAGCCTGACGCCGGCCGAGGCCAGGAAGATCATCCGTAAGATACGGCGCGAAGAGAACAGGAAAGCCGAGCAGGAGAGCAGCGTCGCCTAGCGGCGCCGCACCGCGCCCCGGACGCGTCGTCCGGACGGCGGTGCTCGACCGCTGCGAGGATCTCGGACCGCGACCCGACGCGGCTCGAGGGCGAACCTAGATCAGGGAAGTCGATGGCGAAGATACTGGTCGGAATGAGTACGTGCGGTCTTTCCGCAGGTGCGCGCGATACATACCGGGAGCTCGAGGAGCTGGTGCCGGACGACTCTGCCCACGAGCTCAGCTTCACCGGGTGCATCGGCATGTGCTACCGGGAGCCCCTCGTCGAGATCAGAGAGAGCGGCAGACGCACGATCTACGGAGAGGTCGATCCCGCCAGGGCGAGAGAGATCGTCGACGAGCATCTGCGCAACGGCACCGCCATCGAGGACTACATCGTCTACCAGGAAGACGCTTCCGGACAGAGCGCCGGTCCCGAGGCTCCCTTCCTGGCGCGGCAGGACCGCATAGTCCTGCGCAACTGCGGCATCATCAACCCGGAGTCGCTGGACGAGTACATACAGCGGGGCGGCTACGAGGCCACCCGCACGGCGCTGACGTCCATGGCTCCCGAGCAGATACTCGACGAGGTCAAGGCCTCCGGCCTTCGCGGCCGCGGCGGGGCGGGCTTCCCGACCGGCCTCAAGTGGTCCTTCGCCGCCGGCAACGAGGCCGACCAGAAGTACGTGGTCTGCAACGCCGACGAGGGCGATCCCGGGGCGTTCATGGACCGCTCGGTGCTCGAGGGCGATCCTCACGCCGTCATCGAGGGGATGCTCATCTGCGGCAAGGCGATAGGAGCCACCTTCGGCTACATCTACTGTCGGGCCGAATACCCGCTGGCCATCAGGCGGCTGCAGATCGGCATCGAGGCGGCCCGCAAGAGAGGGCTCCTCGGCACGGACATCATGGGTTCCGGCTTCGACTTCGATCTCAAGATCAAGCAGGGAGCCGGCGCCTTCGTCTGCGGTGAGGAGACGGCGCTCTTCGCCTCCATAGAGGGGCAGCGAGGCATGCCTCGCATCAGGCCGCCCTTCCCGGCGGAGCAGGGCGTCTGGGGCAAGCCCACAAACAACAACAACGTCGAGACCTACGCGAACATCCCGTGGATCATCGTCAACGGCGCCGCCGAGTTCCGCACGTACGGGACCGAGAAGTCGCCGGGCACCAAGGTCTTCGCCCTCGCCGGCAAGGTCGCCAAGGGCGGCCTGGCCGAAGTCTCCATGGGCACGACTATCGACGAGCTGGTGAACAGGATCGGCGGCGGGATCAAAGGCGGCAGGCAGTTCAAGGCGGTCCAGATGGGAGGACCGTCGGGCGGCTGCATCCCCGAGCACCTCAAGGACACGCCGGTCGACTTCGAGCATATCCCCCAGACCGGCGCCATCATGGGCTCCGGCGGCATGGTCGTCCTCGACGACACCACCTGCATGGTGGACATGGCCCGCTTCTTCCTCGATTTCACCCAGAAGGAGTCCTGCGGGAAGTGCACGTTCTGCCGCATCGGCACCAAGAGGATGCTCGAGACCCTCGAGCGGATCACCAGCGGCGAGGGTCGTCCCGAGGACATCGAGTATCTGCGGCACGCCGCCGAGCAGATCAAGCAGGCCAGCCTGTGCGGCCTCGGCCAGACGGCCCCCAATCCAGTCCTCACGACGCTCGAGTACTACCGCGACGAGTACGAAGCTCACATCGTGGACCGGAAGTGCCCGGCCGCCAGCTGCTCCGCCCTCGTGTCCTACGTCATCGACCCGGAGAAGTGCACCGGCTGCACGCTTTGTGTCAAGAACTGCCCGGTCGACGCAATTTCCGGTGAGAAGAAGCAGCCTCACCGGATCGATCAGGAGCTCTGCGTCAACTGCGGCCGCTGCATCACGTCCTGCACCTTCGACGCCGTGTACAAGGCATAGGAAGATCACATCGGCATGGTGAACATAGAAGTCAACGGCAAGCCGGTGGAAGCGAGGGAGGATCAGACGATCCTCGAAGTCGTCGAAGAGCGGCAGCTCGATTCCATACCGACCCTGTGCCATTCCCGCGAGCTCGCCCCGTACGCCTCGTGCTTCGTCTGCGTCGTCGAGCTGGAGGGCCGGCCGAACCTGGTCCCGTCCTGCGCGACCAAGGTGACCGACGGGATGACGATCTTTACTCGCAGCGCGCGCGTGCTCGAGGCCCGCAGGACCGCGCTCGAGCTTCTCCTCTCGAACCACTACGCCGATTGCATCGCGCCCTGCCGCAACGGGTGTCCGGCCGGCGTCGACGTCCAGGGCTACATCGCTCTGACCGCGATGGGCGAGTACAGGAAGGCCGTCGACCTGATCCGCGAGACCAACCCTCTCCCGGCCGTCTGCGGACGGATCTGCGTCCGTAAGTGCGAGGTGGTCTGCCGCCGCCAGGACGTCGACGAGCCGGTGGCCATCAACGACATCAAGCGGTTCGTCACCGACATGCCCGGCGCCTACACCGGGATGCCGGCCTGCGAGCCATCCCGAGGCAAGAGCGTCGGCATCGTCGGTGCGGGGCCCGCCGGCCTGACCGCCGGCTGGTTCCTCGGTCTCAAGGGCTACGACCCGGTCATCTACGAGAACATGCCCGAACCGGGTGGCATGCTCCGCTACGGCATCCCCGAGTATCGGCTCCCCAAGGCCGACCTCGACCGCGAGATCGAATACGTCACCCGCACCGGCAGCGAGATCAGATGCGGCGTGACCATCCCCGGAGACGTGACCGTCGACGAGCTGCTCCAGAAGCACGATGCCGTGTTCCTGTCACCGGGAGCCTGGGGTGGCAAGGCGATGCGGGTCAGCGGCGAGTTCGACACCGAGGGCGTCGTGTCGGGCGTCGACTTCCTGGTCGAGAAAGCCTCCGATCCGACCCCCGTCAGCGGCACGGTGCTCGTGGTCGGCGGCGGCAACACGGCGATGGACGCGGCCCGCACGTCGTGGCGGCTGGGGGCAGACAAGGTCATCATCGTCTACCGCCGCACCAAGGCCGAGATGCCGGCCGACCCGCACGAGATCGAGGACTGCCTGGAAGAGGGCATCGAGATCATGGAGCTGGTAGCTCCAGTCGGCATCACCGATGACGGCGGCAAGGTCAGGGCGCTCACGTGTATCCGCATGCAGCTCGGCGAACCGGATGCCTCCGGCAGGCGCCGCCCGGTCCCCCTGGAGGGCAGCGAATTCCAGCTGCCGTGCGATCTCGCCATCTCCGCCATCGGGCAGACCCCCCTGATCGAGGCGATGCTCGGCGATGCAGGCTGCCACCCGGCCGTGTCCAGATGGTCGACGCTCGAGGTCGACGCCGAGACCATGCAGACCAACGTCGACGGTCTCTTCGCGGGCGGCGACGCCGCCGATGACGGCCCGACCGTGGTCATCGACGCCATCCGCGACGGCCAGAGAGCAGCAGAGGCCATCCACGACCATCTCGAGGATCGCGACGGGCAGGGCCGGCCGTTCGCGGTCAGCAAGGAGCTCTGGGCCAAGCCCGGTCAACAGGAGCTCGGCGACGTGCGGCAGAGCCCGCGCCACCGGATGCACAAGATCCCCGTGGACGAGCGCACGGGGAGCTTCGCGGAAGTCGCCACCGGCTTTGAGCACGAGGACGCCGCCCACGAGACCGAGAGATGCCTCGCCTGCGGGTGCGTCGCCTATGACTGGTGCAAGCTCCGCCTGTACGCAGAGGAGTACGGCGCCGACCTGGAGCACCACAAGGGCTACGCCCGCAAGCACAAGGTCGACACCGACCACCCGTATCTTGTCTACGATCCCAACAAGTGCATCCTCTGTGCCAGATGCATCAGGACCTGCGAGCGCGTCCTGCCTGTCGGAGCCCTGGGACTGGTCAACCGCGGCTTCCAGGCCGAGATGCGCCCGGCCATGCAGGACCCGCTCGTCGAGACAAGCTGCATCTCGTGCGGCAGCTGCGTCGACTCCTGCCCGACCGGAGCTCTCACCGTCAAGTACCCGTTCGCCGGGCGCGCCTGCCTCGACTACGAGGCGACGGCGACGCACTGCGCGCTCTGCTCGGTCGGCTGCAGCATCACGGTCAAGGACTTCAGCGGCGACCGCTACTTCATCGACAGCTCCGGCGAGCCGGGCGACTACCTCTGCTTCTATGGGCGCTTCGCCAACGATCTCTTCATCAACCGCAAGCGTCTGCTCAAGCCCGTCGTCAGAGAGGGGCTCGCCCACGTCGACGTCACCTACAGGGAAGCCTACGAACGTGTCGTCGACGGGTTGAGAGAGACCGTCAGGTCGCATGGACCGCAGTCGGTCGCCGTCTTCGTCTCACCGGAGCTCTCCAACGAAGAGATGTACCTGGCCTCCCGGATCGCCCGTGAAGGACTCGGCACCAACAACGTCGCCTCGCTCTCCGTCCTGGCGTCGGGCCTGCCCTCGGGCATCCTCGATGAGTCGCTCGGGTTCACAGCCTCCACCGCCGGCGCCGAGTCGCTGCGGGACAGCGACCTCATCATCTGCACCAACACGGACACGCAAGCCGATCAGTTGATACTGAGCGTCGAGATCCAGGAAGCGGTCAAGTCCGGTGCCAGGCTCATCCTTTCCAGATCGTCCGAGGATCCGCTCGACATCATGGCCCACCTCACGCTCGATCCGATGCGCGGCAGAGGCACCGCCCTCATCAACGGCGTCATGCAACTGCTGTTCGAGGAGGGGTTCTTCACGAGAGCCCGGATCGAGTCGATGCCCGGCGGCGCGGACTTCCTGAGAGACTCACGCGACTACTCCCTCGCCACCGCGTCCGCACAGACCGGGGTGTCAGAGGAGAAGATCCGGCGCTGCGCCGCCATGATCAGTGAGGCGCGCCGAGTGGTGCTCGTCCACTCGCCCGACCGGCCGCGGGACCGTGCCCCGGGAGACGTGCACGCACTCTCCAACCTCCTCCTGCTGCTTCGCTCGGCCGGCGTCGAGGCCGACCTCATCCTGGCGTATCAGGCGGGCAACGCCGCCGGCATCGAGGTCTGCGGAGCGGATCCGGCGTTCGTCCCGGGACGCCGGCCCGCCGATGGCCGGCCCGGCGCTCGTACCCGGCGAGAGCTGCTCGACGCTCTGGCGCAGGGAGCGATCAAGGCCGCCCTGGTGATCGGCGAAGACCCTCTGCGCCATGACAGGACGGCGGCGCTCTTCGATGACCTGGACTTCCTCGCCGCCTGTGACTGGGCAGAGACCGAGACCACGCTCTTCGCCGACGTGGCGCTTCCCATGACCACCTATCTCGAGACGGAGGGCACCCGGATCAACTACGAGGGCCGGGTCATGGGCTACAGAGCCGCCGTCGGCGCTCCCAACGGCATCAAGACGTGGCACGTGCTCAAGAACATCGGCGACCGCCTCGGCGTCCCCATCCCCGGTGTGTTCTCGACGATCTCCGCGCAGCTCGCCGCACTGGTCCAGGCGAGTCAGGAGGACAAGCTCGCCTTCTACTTCAACACCGGCCAGACGCGCCACTGGGACGGGACCGGTCGTCTCGTCGTCGCGGACGTGGACCTCTCGTCCTTCCCCGGCGCACCGGCCCTTACCGCCTGTGCCCAGTACAAGAGCGAGGTCCAGGAGATCGGAGTACGGGACTACCGTGTCGGCGCCAGAAGGACTCCGACCGGCTCCTGACACCGACGCCCCGATGCCTGCGAGTCAGTCCTCGCCGAGGATCTCCTGCAGAGAGCCGATGTCGATCCCGAGCTCAACGGCCGCTTTGGCCTTGTCTCCGCCCATGTACTGCACGGTCTTGCCTGCGTGCTCCTTGACCACCTCGTTCAGCTTTCGCGGGTGGAAGCCCGCCAGACCCCTGCTGCCGGTGGTGAGGATGTCCTTCATGTAATGGGCGAGCGAATCCATCCCGACCACGCTGCTCTCGGCGTTGATGACGCAGGTCGCGACGATGTCGTTGAGCTCCTGCACGTTTCCGGGGAAGTCGTACTTGAGCAGAAGATCCATGAGCTCGTCGGTGAAGCCGTCGATGGGCCTGTTCATCCGCTTGGCTTCCCTCTGGAGAATGTCGTTCGCGAGGACGGGGATCGCATCCCGCCTCTCCCGCAGAGGCGGCAGATGGAGTGAGTTGACCATCAGGTGGTACAGGAGGTCCTGGGAGAAGCTCTCTTGGTATCCCTCCTCGGCGAGGTTGTGAAGAGAAGCGACGATGACGCGCACGTCGATCCTCTCGACCCGCGGCGAGTACTCGCGATGGAACTCACCGTACTGGATCACCCGGTCGAGTCGCATCTGGACCGGCAGCGGCAGCGCTTCGACGTTGTTGATGAACAGGGTCCCACCGTCGGCCTCTTCCAGGAACCCGGGGCGATCCGGCCCCCCGTCCACCTCGGAAGCGGAGCCGAAGAAGAGCTTCGGGAACTTGTCCATGTTGTGCGCGGACGCGTCGACGGCTACGAAGGGACCTTCATGCCGCGGGCTCGCCCTGTGGATGGCCTGGGCCAGCGAGCGCTTGCCCGTCCCCCTCTCGCCGAAGATGAAGACGCAGAGGTCGCCGGCCGCCATCTTCTCGGCCTGATGGAGCAGCCGTACCATCCTCGGCGACTCCGACCGCAGGTGATCGAACGCTTCCCGGCAGGCAAGATCGTCGACGCTCAGTTGGGTCGGTAGTCTCTTGATGGACTCCTTCGTCGTTCCGTGCGCGATCGCCTTGGCGATCACGTCGAACAGATGGTCGTCGTCGACCGGCTTTGTCAGGTAGTCGAAGACGCCCAGCTTGAGGGAGTCGACCGCCAGCTCCACGTCGTTGACGCCGGTCAGGACCACGATCGGCAGGTCCAGAGCCCTGTCGTGGACATGCTTGATGATGTCCATACCGCTGAAGTGCGGCATGTCCATATCGAGCAGCATGATGTCGAACCGTTCCTTCTCGAGCAGATCCGGGACAGTCCTCGATTCGTTGACGACGGTCGGCTCGTAGTCGCCGGTCTGCATGAACGAGACCATGAGGTAGTTGGTCACCGCCACGTCGTCGTCGACAATGAGGATCCTCTTCATCGCCGCTTGCCGTCGGAGTCGCCGGACAACCCGGCTCCGCCGGAGTCCTTGCGTTTGTAGGGGATGGTGGTGGTGAACGTCGTGCCCTGTCCGACCTTGCTGGTGACCGCCACCGTGCCGCCGTGCTCCTCGACGATCCGGTAGACGATGGAAAGCCCCAGCCCGGTGCCTCCGCGCGCCCTCTTGGTCGTGAAGAACGGATCGAAGATCTGCTTCATCGTCCTCTCGCTCATCCCGGAGCCGTTGTCGCTGACCCGGGCGATCACCTCGGTATCCCCGTATTCAGTGGCCACCTCGATCACGCCGCGGCGTCCCTCGGGGACGGCCTGGCCGGCGTTGATCAGCAGGTTGACGAACACCTGCTGGATCTTCTGCACGTTGCCGATGAACTCCGGCAGGTCGTCGGCGAGGTCCAGCGTGACGTCCGCGGTCTTGTTCACCTGGTTGTGGACCAGGCGGACGCTCTCCCGGATGATCGCGTTGAGATCGACCGTGTCGACGAGCAGCCCCTCATCGCGCCGCGCGAAACGCTTCAGGTCCTCGACGATGCCTTTGATCCGTGCCGAACCGTTGGCCATGTCGTCGATGAGGGTGATGATGTGCTGGCGAAAGAACTCGTAATCGAGACGGGCGATCTTGAAGTCGGGGTGGCTCTGGTAGTAGTCGTCGAGCAGCGGCAGGATGTCGTCCATGGCCTGTCTGATGATCTTGATGTTCCCGCGGATGAACTGGTTGGGGTTGTTGATCTCGTGGCCGATGCCGCTGACCAGTTGTCCGAGTGAGGCCAGCTTGTCGGCCTGCTGCAGCTGCTGCTCGTAGTTCCTCTTGTCCGAGATGTCGCGGTAGAACTCCAGGATGCCGTCGACCTCCTGGTCCTTGTCGAAGATCGGGATGGCGTGGACTTCGTAGTAGCGGTCGTCGTGCTCTATCTCGAGAGTGATCGGCGCCTTCTGCTTGAGTATCCTGGCCAACCGGCAGTCGACGCAGGGCTGGTCGTTGCCGAAGAACGTCGTGTAGCACTTGTTGCCGGGAACGTACTTGTCCGTGTTCGTCATCACCACGGTGCGGTCCCGATTGATGATCGCGACCGTATCGGGGATAGCCTGGAACATCGTCTCCAGCCGGGTCTTCGACTCCTCAAGGCCGGTACTCGTCTCGCTCAGATAAGAGTTGACCGTCTCGAGCTCCGCCCTCTCGCGGTTCAGTTCCTCCTGCTGCTCGTCGATGCTTCGTCGCAGCTCCTTCCTCTCCAAGGCGCGCACGAGCATCCTGGCGATCTCCTCCATCATCCGCTGCTCGTCCGGCAGGAAGTCCAGATCGTCCCGGTCGTACGTCGCGTAGATGCTGCCGCGGACCTCACCGTCGAGCACCAGGTCCGTCTTGATGGACCTCTCTGTCTCAGGTCGGGTGCCGTACTCACGATCGCGGTACACGCTGTAGACACGGATGTGCTCCGGGTACTGCATGCCCTCACGCACGTACCGCGGAAGGTCCTTGAGGAACTCATCGGTCGACTTCGAGAGCTCGACCCATCTGGCGACTTCATAGATACAGGCGAGCTCCTTCGCTCGCTCGCGATCGTTCATGAGCGTGTCGAGCATGACGAAGCGGTTGCCCCAGAACATGAAGAGCCGGCCGTCTCCGCGCGTCTCCATGACCGCCCTGAGCATGGTGGGAGGGTGTCCGGATCGCGTCTCGCAGGAGACCAGCTCCGGACCGCCGTGTCCCTTGAGCCTCGTCACGGTCGACTCGACGGTCTCGAGACAAGCGCCGCTGAGCACCTCATGGACGGGCCTGCCGCGGAAACCGGCACCCGACCCACCGGTGATCTCCTCGGCGAGTGGGTCGCTCATGTGGACGACCACACCGTCCTCGTCCAGGATCAGAAGGCAGTCAAAGCTCTTCTCAAGAAGTCCGCATACGTCTTCCAGCGTGACAGTCATCAGCGGTCCTCCGCCTCTCTCGGCCGGTCGTGTCGCGCCTCTGCACACGGCTTCGATGCACCGCGCGGCACCCGACTCCCGGCCAACGGATGATCACAGCAATCATACTCTGGCTTCTGCGCCTCCCTGGGAAGCAGGTGCGCGACTGCCGAACCCGGATGGACGTCACGGCCCTGCTCATCGAGCTCGACCCGCCGGAGGAGACCATCCGCGCCGAACCGACCGCCGGCGAGCTCAGCAACGAGACCTTGACGAGCGTGGCATCATGGTCAGGGTCCTTGCGCAACCTTCGATCAAGGAGCAGCCGTGGCCGGGGCGGTACGGCGCCATTGACGCCTTGCACACCATCCGGGTGATGCTCGTCGACAGTCACGCGCTGGTGCGCGAGTGCACCAAGACCTTTCTCGAGCGCGAGGACGATCTGGAGATCGTGGCGGAGGCCGGCGACGGCCTCGAGGCCGTGGAGCTGGCGGACAAGTACCGTCCGGACGTGGTCGTCATGGGCATCGCCATGCCCAGGCTCAACGGGATCGAAGCGACGCGGCGGATCAAGGACCGGCATCCGACCACCGCGGTGCTGGTGCTGACTGCATACGATATCGACCGGTACGTCTTCGACCTCCTCGAGGCCGGCGCCGCCGGCTACCTCCTCAAGGACATCAGGATGCAGGACCTCGTCGCGGCCGTTCGGGCCGTGTACTCCGGCGAGTCGGTCCTCCATCCGGTGGTGGCGCGCAAGGTCGTCGATCACTTCGTGGGCAGATCGAGGACCGCTGAGACCGCAGACGAGACGACGAGCGATCAGGTCACCGCCAGAGAGATGGACGTGCTGAAGCTGGCGGCCAAGGGGATGTCGAACCGCGAGATCGCCGACTCGCTGACCATCAGCACGCGCACCGTGCAGGTCCACCTGAGCAACGTCTTCGCCAAGCTGGGCGTCGGCTCGCGGACGGAGGCCGTCGTCGTGGCCCTGCGAAGGGGGATGATCGACCTCGAAGACACGGAGCCGCCGGCTCCGGGCCGGCCCGGAGCCGGGTGAGGCAGGGGACACGCAAGGCAGCCCGGTTGGTGACCCGAGTCCCGCTCCGATACGCTGGACGGCGTTTGACGGTGATGGCGAGGGAGGTCCCGATGCGCAGAACGTTCGTTGGCGTGCTTGGCGTGGCGATCCTGGCCGTGGCGCTGCTCGGCTGCGGAAGCTCGGACGAAGGGACTGCGACGCAGTCTCCGGAGCCCACGACGCCGGCCGCGGAGAGTCCGGCGGCGGAGAGTCCGGCCGCGGAGAGTCCGGCCGCGGAGGACTGGACGACAGTCACCACGCTGCGCTCAGACGATCCGACCAACGACATCGGCGCGCTCGTCAGCGAGGAGTTCACCGTCAGCGGCGAGGCCCGCCTTGTCCTCGACATGCCCGACGGTGAGGACGCCGAGGGCGTGATCGCCGCCATCCTGCCGGCCGGTGAAGAGATCACCGTCGACCTTGTCAGGGAATCCGAGTCGGTCCCGCTGGCCGTAGCGCTGCCGCCGAAGACGCTCGAGGGTCTGGACGGCAGCTACGTGGTGCTGGCGACACCGTCGACCGACAAGGCCTGGTCTCTGGAGATCCAGACCAGACCCTGACGCAGACGGCTGCCGACAGCGCCGTCGGCTTTCGAGACCAGGCTCCAGTACTCACCGCCATCCTCGGTCCGGCAGACACCGTCGTCCGCCGCCCTGTCCGCCGGCTGGCCGCGCGACGCCGCCCATCCGCGCCGTACGTCGACGAAGCTCACGCCGCCGATCTGGCTCTCGCCGGGTGCGACGGCCGTCCACCCGCCGCCCAACGGTGTGACGGCGGCCGGCGAAGCGCCGCTCGACTGCGGTGACGGTGTGGCGACACGCCGCACCTCCGAGTCGCCCGACGTCGTGACGGTGCCCAGGCGCGGCACACCCAGGCACTCCAGCGTCGAGTCACCGCTCAGGTCGAAGCGTAGCGGACCATCGCCCTCGAAGCCCGCCACCTCGGCCCCGCTCGCGCCGCTCAGCTCGAGCGCCTCAAGCGCCGGCAGTTCGACGACTGCCGTGAGCGTCGCGTCCCGGTAGCTGGTGCCGGCGTCGAGGCCCAGACGCAGCGTGTCGCCGTCGACCTCCACGTCGAGGTATTCGACGACGTTGTCGTCGACCCTGAGGGAGACTGCGTGCGTCTCGGCGCGCGTGACGCGCACCTCGAAGCCGCTGCGCACCTCCACCTTCGAGAAGCCGCCGAGATCGAGGTCTCTGGTGACGGTCGTCCCCGATCCCGTGACCACGCCACAGGACGCCACGGTCATCGCCGCAGCGCCGATGAACGCAAAGCCTGCGACGAGCATGATGAGAACGCAGCCGGCGCGTCGGGTCACTGCGTTCCTCCTTCGAACCCCTGTCGCGACCACCGAGATGCCACACGGGGTCCGTGCGGACCGGCAGCCTCCGTCCCCAATCGTGCTCGGCGCCACACCTGCGACGGAACCTTGCCGAGCACCACGCGCCCCGACAACGTCATCGCCGCCGCGAGCAGAGAGCCTGTTTGCGGCGCCGCCATGCCGGGCATCGGAAAGCACCGCGGAGTGTGGCACAAGAGCGAACGCCGGCACCGAAGACGCCGGGACGGGCAAGCACATGGCACTCGAGGACTACGACAGGAAGCGCGACTTCTCGCGCACGCCGGAGCCGCCGGCGCAGGTCGCTCCCGCCGATGGGAGCCGTGGCACCTACGTTATCCAGAAGCACGCTGCCCGCAGGCTGCACTACGACCTGCGGCTGGAGCTCGACGGCGTGCTCCTCAGCTGGGCGATCCCCAAGGGTCCCAGCCTCGACCCGGCAGACAAGCGGCTTGCGGTCCGGGTAGAGGACCATCCGCTCGACTACGCCGACTTCGAGGGCACCATCCCCGCCGGCGAGTACGGCGGCGGCACGGTGATGGTGTGGGACCGCGGGACGTGGGAGCCGTGCGAGACGTCCCGCGACGACCCCGTGGGCTCTCTCGAGAAGGGGCAGCTCAAGTTCGAGCTCCACGGCGACAAGCTGCGCGGGCGCTGGATGCTCGTCCGCCTCAAGGACCGCGGCGGCGAGAGCGGTCAGAAGAACTGGCTGCTCTTCAAGGAGCGCGACGACGAGGCACGCGCCGGCGACGATGCGAAGGTCGCGGAGCACGAGCCGCTCAGCATCCGCAGCGGCCGCACGATGGAGCAGATCGCCGCCGACGGCGACCGCCTGTGGCACCGCGAGAGCCAGGCGTCGGGCGAGGTCGCCGGCGAGAAGGGAGGTCCGACGGTCGACCCAACGCGCGTGGCCGGCGCCCGGCGGGCGCCGCTCCCCGAACGAGTCGAGCCCCAGCTTGCCACCCTGGTGGCGGAGGCCCCGCGCGGTGGCGACTGGCTGCACGAGATCAAGTTCGACGGCTACCGCGTCCTCTGCCACCTGGACGACGGCCGGCCACGCTTCCTGACCCGTCGCGGTGCCGACTGGAGCGACCACTTCCCGACGCTGCTCGAGCCGGCCGCACGACTCCCGGCCGGCACGGCCCTGCTCGACGGCGAGGTCGTCTACGTGAAGGACGACGGCCGCACGAGCTTCCTCAAGCTGGCGAGCGCGCTTCAGAGCGGCAGCGATCCGGAGGGACGGATCGTCTACTACGTCTTCGATCTCCTGCACCTCGACGGCTTCGACCTCACCCGGGCCTCGCTGCACGACCGCAAGGAGCTTCTCGCCGGTCTTCTGTCGGCCCTGCCCGCCGATGCTCGCATCCGCTACGTCGACCACGTCCGCGGCGACGGCGACGAGTTCCACCGTGCGGCCTGCGGCCACGAGCTTGAGGGCAGCATCTCCAAGCGGGCCGAGGCGCCCTACCGCTCGGGACGCGGCCGCGACTGGCTCAAGGTCAAGTGCCTGCACCGCCAGGAGTTCGTCATCGGCGGCTTCACCGAGCGCGCCGGCGGCGGCGGGATCGGCGCGCTCCTGCTGGGCTTCCGCAAGGCATCGGGCGGACCGCTGCGCTACGCCGGCCGCGTCGGCACCGGCTGGGACCAGGCGACCATGCGCGACCTGCGCACTCGCCTCGACGAGCGGGTGCGCGACGAGCCCACGTTCATCGATGCCCCGTCGGGCCGTGCCGCGCGCGGCGTCCTCTGGGCGCGGGGCGAGCTTGTCGCCGAGATCGAATACCTGAGCTGGAACGGCCACGGGACGTTCCGCCACGCGTCGTTCAAGGGCCTGCGCCTCGACAAGCCGGCCACCGACGTGGTGCCGGAGCAGACCTGCGACGACCCGCTGCAGCCGTTCACGCCGGCGCCGGACTCGCTGCGCCCGCCGGCCTCCGCGGCGGCGCCCGGTGCTGCCGCCCCATCGTCCGATCCCGTCCGCACCCGCCCGCTCAAGAGGGGAGAGAAGCACGCCGTGGTCGCCGGCGTCGTGATCACCAACCCCGACCGTGTGATGTATCCCGACGCCGGTCTCACCAAGCTCCACATCGCCCGCTACTACGAGGGCATCGCCGAGCAGTTGCTGCCGTTCATCAGCCGCCGGCCACTCACCATTGTGCGCTGCCCGGAGGGTCGCGCCGGGGAATGCTTCTTCCAGAAGCACGCCGTCGCCGGCTTCCCCGAGACGGTGCTGCGCGTGCCGATCGCGGAGCGCGGCGGTACCGCTACCTACGTGGCCGTCGATTCGACCGCCGGCCTGCTGTCGCTGGTGCAGCTCGGGGCTCTTGAACTGCACGTCTGGGGCTCCCGCCTGGAGACCGTGGAGTACCCCGACGAGCTGGTGTTCGACCTCGACCCCGACCCCGAGCTGCCGTTCACGCGCGTCAACGACGCGGCTCGCCTGCTGCGCACGGCACTCGACGCGCTCGGTCTGCGGACCTTCGTGACCACCACCGGCGGCAAGGGCCTGCACGTGGTGGCGCCGCTCGAGCCGACGCGACCGTGGGAGGAGGTCAAGGCGTTCGCCAGGGCGGTCGCCGAGGCGCTGGTCGCCGCCGACCCCGACAGCTACACGGCGACCATGTCCAAGCAGCGCCGCACGGGCAAGGTGTTCATCGATTATCTGCGCAACGGACGCGGCGCCACGTTCATCAGCCCGTACTCGACCCGCCGCCGGCCCGGCGCGCCGGTAGCCACGCCGCTGCGCTGGGACGAGCTTTCCCCCGACCTGCGCGCCGACCGTTACCGGGTCGACAACCTCAGGCGTCGTCTGACCGCCTTGAAGGCCGATCCCTGGGAGGGGTTCCACAGCGCCCACCAGGAGCTCACCGCCGGCGCCCTGCGTGCCGTCGGTGCGTGAGGAGCGTTTCCCGCGCAGAGATCGAAACGGCGGCGTAAGGGCCGCGCGGTCGGCACCGTTCCCTTTGATAGGCTTCCCTGGTCATCAGATGCCGGGTCCAGAGGATCCCGGCCCGGCGGGCAGAGAGAGTGCCGGCACAGGCCGTGTCGGGAAGCCCGGCACGAGTGAGTCGTCCGTCCCGCGACCGCCCGCACGGCGCGTCGGCCGCGGTCCGCATCAGCTACAAACGAGGTCGCCGCACATGATGAAACGCACGTTCACGAAGACCCGCCTGGCTCTCGCCGTGCTGGCCGCGTTGGCCGCCGCCGCCGCCGGGACGATCATCCTGCTGCCCGGCACCGGCAGCCTGATCGACGAGGCGTCGGCAGCGACGCCGACGGTCGTGCGTTTCCGGACACTGAACGGCGACAGCAAGAGTGTGCTGCGCAACGTGTCGGTCGTGGTACGCGATCAGAATGGCGCCACCGTTGCGCAGGGGACCAGCGGCAGCGACGGGATCGCGACCGTGACCGTCGACGGGAGCGTCGTCTCTCAGATCACCGCCGTCGCCTCGGCGCCGAAGAAGTACGAGACCTTCCCGGTCACCACACCACTTGCGGGCGGGCAGACCGTCGACATCCCCCTCTATCGTACCGACCAGCAGTGGCTCGGCTGGGGCCGGACCGACGATCGGCGCCGGGTCGGGCCGGCGACCGGCAAGCCGGGCAAGCTACTCTGGACGATCGACCCGAAGAACAACATGGAGTTCCCGCCGACGCTGGCGTACGGGGTGCTGGTCTACGGCTCCTACCACGGCTTCCTCGTCGCCCACGACCAGGCGACCAGGAGAGAGCTGTGGAAAGCCTATCCCGGCACAGCGGCCAGGCCCAGCAAGTTCGCCAGCCAGGTGGCCGTGAGCAGCTGGATCGAGAACGGCGTCCGTGTCGCGCGCGTCTTCTACACCGATCTCACCGGCCTCGTCGGCTGCCGCGACCTCTTCACCGGCCGTCTCATCTGGGAGAAGCGCTCCGGCAAGGGTCCGGGGACCTCCGGCAAGGAGGTCAAGTTCAAGAGCTTCGAGGCCTCGCCGCTTGTCCACGGCGAGTCGGTCTACGTCTGCACGCGCTACGACAAGCGCAACGGCAGCCGCGCCGGTCTCTGGGCGCTGGATCGCCGCACGGGCGATGTGCACTGGTTCATGCGCCTGGCCAAGAACACCAGGACCAAGATCGGCTCCAGCCCGGCCTACAGGAACGGCCGGATCTATGTCGCCACCTACGACGGCTACGTCTACGCAGTACGGGCCACCGACTCCGCCGCCAAGCGCAAGCGCTACTGGCGCCGCTACCTCGGCGGCCAGTTCTACAGCACGCCGGCCGTGACCAGCTCGCGCATCTACATCGGTAACAAGTCCAACGGCCGCATGTACTGCCTCAACCGCACCAACGGACGACTGTTGTGGCAGACCGCCCGTCTGGGCACGAGCGTACACGGCTCCCCGGCCGTCTACGGCAGCAAGGTCTTCATCGGCGCCGGCAAGCGCTTCTACGCCCTGCGCGCCAGCAACGGGAGCATCGTCTGGCGCAAGGCAACCAGGAAGCGCGTCTGGGGCTCGGCCAGCGTCCTCAAGGGCGTCGTCTACTACTCGTGCTACGGCACCACCTACGCACGCACCGCCGGCAAGGGAGCGCTCGTCTGGCGCAAGGGCGTCGGCCGTTACTCACCGGTGACGGCCACACGAGACCTGATCATCGTCACCGGCCGGCGCACGTTGTACGCCTACAAGCCGGTCAACTGACCCGAAGCGCGCGGGCGCTCCCGCACAGACCGGCGACTGCGGCCCGGGCGGCGGCAGCGCGGGCTCAGGACGGGTATGATGCTCAGGCGCGTGCCCCCATCGTCTAGTGGCCTAGGACGCCGGCCTTTCAAGCCGGTAGCACGGATTCGAATTCCGTTGGGGGCACCACCCAGTCACCTCCGGAGGATCGCGACACGACCGGACGATCCTTCGCTGTTCTTCGTCGGACTCGGAAAGGAATCGCACGGCCGGCCTCGAACAGGCCGGTCAGGTACCCCCCTCGGTACGGCCGCCCCCGCCCGGAGGCGGCCGTACACGTTCCTTGACGCCGCGACCGCGAGCGATCGGCACTGCTCTGCCCTCATGCCAAGGTGGTCGGTATCCCGTCACGCCCGCCGACACGTGGCCGACCGATCGACGAGATCCGGCGTCCCGACGAGACTCGAGGTCCCCACGGCTCGGGGGTTCCCGAGCACCCGATGCGGGGAACAGTCCTGTCATGGATGTACCCACCGTGAGGTTGACGATGGGATCCGAGCTTCTGACACTGTCTTCACTGTCGCTCGACGGACACCAGGTCGACTGCGATCTCACAGTGATGTGCTGCTGTCGCGAGGACCCGCACATGCCCTGGCAGGGGGTCCTGGTAGGCAGCACGATCGGCGGTCCGGACTGGTGCGATCGACTCATGCCCCTGACCGGTCTCACCGAGGACGGCCGCCACGTACGGACCGAGGTCGTGATCGATCCGGTCAGGCTTCCTTCCGGAGATCTGCGTCTGCGTGGCGCGGGAGCCCTGATCGTCGAGGGAGATCACCGGTAGAGCGGCGCCGGCGGCCTCACCCCAGCCCGGCTTGCAGCGCGCGACGCTTCACCGGCCGATCCGCTCCCCATAGCAGCCGCCGGCCGGCGGCTGCATGTATAGTTGTCGCTACGTCCGTGTCTGGGTGCCGTGTCCGGTCAGACGGCGGCGGGATCGCACGGGAGCATCGGGAGCCGTCGGGGCGGACACCACCCCGCATGGTCCAGGGGGCCGCGTGAAGCATCGACTCACCAGCTCCATCCTCATCGGAACGGGCATCGTGCTCGTGGCCGCCGGACTGGTGGTCATGCTGGGCATCGCTCCCCGGTACCGCACGATGCAGGACTCCACGACGCTCACGCAGCGGTACGAGGGCACGCTGCGGACTTCGATCGACCTGACCACGCTCGAATCGCTGCGCAGCCCGCGCCTGAACGTCCAGCGCTCTGTGTCGGTCCTCGACATACACGGCAGCGCCGCGCTTCTGCGCGACGAGCGCGTCGTCAGGATCCCTCAGGGCCGGCTCGGCCGGACGGTCGTGCACTACGCGCTGGACCGCACGACCATGCTCGGCACCGACTCATACCCTGAATCGTGGGCCGAGACCGGCGGCTTCTGGCCCCGTCTTGGACTCATGGCTGTGTGGCCCTACGACGTCGCGCGCCGGGACTATGAGCTCTGGGTCGACGCGTACCGGCGCACCGTGCCGCTGCGCTTCGCCGGCGAGGTCGAGCATGCGCGCAGCAGCCGGACCGCCTACCGGTTCACGGCCTCGGGCGACCAGCAGCCGATGTCGCCCGACGAGGTCGAGTTCCTGAAGCTGCCGGACACGATCGACACCGAGCGCCTGCAGACCCTGCAGGAGAACCCCGACGTCAACCCCGTCCTGCGCCGCCTGCTGCCGGACGTGCTTGCGGCCTGGCCGGAGGAGACGGTCCCGGTCGCCTACTCCTGGGAGTTCCACACGACCTACTGGGTCGAGCCGCGTACCGGCGTCCTGCTCGACATGAGGACCAGGAACACCCTCCGCGTCGGGGTGGCGGAGGAGGTCGTGACTCGCACCGCCCTGGCCACGCTGCCGGCCGCGCAACGTGCCGCCCTCGAAGTCGTCGTGGAGGACGCCAGCTACGTGTCGACCGAGGCGACCGTCGCCGCGGCGGTCAACCAGGTCGACCAGAGCGTCGCGGCGCTCGAGCTCTATGCCACCATCCTGCCGATCGTGCTGGTCGCGCTGGGGCTCGTCGTCGGGACCACCGGCAGCCTGCTCGTCATGCGACACCGCCGCGCGTCCGAGTAGCCGACGATGCCGCCAGGGGCGACCATCGAGCGCCCGTCCGCGGCGTCGAAGGGCAGTCAGCGGCGCACCATCAGCGAGCTCACCGCTGCCGTCAGACCGTCGACGGTGAGCTCGAACATCGGGAAGATGCGGCGGATCTCGGCGATCGTGTGATGCCCGTACGTCCAGTGCCACTCGGCCTCGGCGATCGTGTTCAGCCAGACCGAGTGCGAGAAGTGCGCCCGCAGTCGCCGCAGCCATTCCATGCCGGGCTCCTCGTTGGTCTGACCCCACCAGATGATGCCATGCCGCGCCTTCAGCTCGCTGGGAGCCATGGCGGCGTCGCCGACCAGGATCAGCTTGTAATCGCCGGCGAGCTCGTTGAGCAGCTGCGTGGTGTGTACGGCGTTGCGTGTGCTGCAGGACGTGTCGTTGAACAGGTGGTCGTAGACGCAGTTGTGGAAGTAGTGGAAGCGCAGGTCCTTGAGGTGCGTGGCCCGGTTGAGCGCCGTGAACAGCCGGCTGCAGATGCTCACGAACGGATCCATCGAGCCCCCCACGTCCATGAGCACCAGCAGCTTGACGGTGTTCTTGCGGCTCTTGTGGTACTCCAGGCTGAGGAGACCGCCGTGATCGGCGGTCGAGCGCACGGTCGCCTCCAGGTCCAGCTCGTCCGGCCGCTCCTCGTTCTTCGCCGAGAGGCGACGCAGCCGGCGCAGTGCCAGCTCGAACTGCCGTACGTCCACCTGGGCGTCGGTGCGATAGCCCCGGTACCGTCGCTCACCGGCGACCTTGACGGCCGAGCGGTGCGCGCTGCGCCCACCGACCCGGATGCCCCCCGGATGCCGTCCCGAATGGCCGAACGCCGACGTGCCGCCGGTACCTACCCAGCGGTCGCCGCCGTGGTGCGCCTCCGTCTGTTCCCGCAGGCGCTCCTCGAACGACCGCCGCAGCTCTTCGAGGTCGATCTCGCCGATCGTCTCCAGGAGAGTCCGCCGTTCTACTTCGCCGAGATGCATCAGCGCGGTCGGGTCGGCCAGCCATTCCCAGACCTCGTCGGCTATCTCCTGCGGCGTTTCGATACCCTGGAACGCATGCTGGAACGCCTGGTCGTAGTGATCGAAGTACGCCTCGCTCTTGACGAGGCAGGCGCGGCCGACATCGTAGAAGCCGGTGAGGCTGCTGCCGGCCAGGTCCCGCGCCAGGGCGTGGGAGAACATCAGCCACTCGGTGACCGTCACCGGGACGCCGTAGGCGCGGAGGAGGTAGAAGAAATCGACGAACACGCGTTCCGCCGTCAGGACGTCCGGATACCGCGGTCACATCTCCGGGCGCCGGTGCGCCACACGCGACCCCGGCCGGCGCTCACGTCCCGCGCCCCGGGCGTCCGCCGCCCCAGGCCCGCTGCGCCGTCAGCACGTCCTTGTCCTTCTTGAGCAGCACGCCCAGAAACGGCATGCGTGCCGAGATGCGTGCCGGCTCCACGCCGGCGATGGCGAGAGCCTGCACCCAGTCGATCAACTCACTGGTCGAGGGCTTCTTCTGCAGGCCCTGCACCTCCCGTAAGCGGTAGAACGCCTCCAGTGCACCGTCGAGCAGCCGGTCTTCAAGATCGGGGTGATGGACCCGGACGATGCGTCGCATCGTGTCGGGGTCGGGGAACTCGATGAAGTGGAAGACACAGCGGCGCAGGAAGGCGTCCGGGAGCTCCTTCTCGGCGTTGGAGGTGATGACGACGATCGGCCGCTGCTCCGCGCGCACGGTCCGCCTGGTCTCGGGGATGAAGAACTCCATCTGATCGAGCTCCCAGAGCAGATCGTTGGGGAACTCGAGATCGGCCTTGTCGATCTCGTCGATCAGGAGCACCACCCGCTCGAGGTGCGAGAACGCATCTCCCAGCTTGCCGAGCTTGATGTAGTTGGCGATGTCGGCCACATCGTGGTCTCCGAACTGGCCGTCGTAGAGGCGCTGCACGGTGTCGTAGACGTACAGGCCGTCCTGCGCCTTGGTCGTCGACTTGATGTTCCAGACGATCAACGGCTTCCCGAGGGCGGCGGCGATGCTCTGCGCCAGCATCGTCTTTCCGGTGCCGGGCTCGCCCTTGATGAGCAGGGGCCTGCCGAGCGCCACCGCGACGTCGACCGTCTGCATGAGATCGGGCGCCGCGATGTAGTCGGCCGTGCCGGCGTACGCGGGAGTCGTTGAGTCCGTGGTCTTCACCGGCCGGGCAGTGTACCACACCACCGTCCCGTCCCCAGACTGATCGGAGAGCGACCGGTGCACTCCGGGCCGGTTCTTCCACAGCCGGCCTACCCTTGACATCACTTCAGCTAGTCAGCTAGCTTAGTTAGACACTGCATGATCGCTCGGCAAGCAGCTGAGGTCGGGGGGATCGCGCTCGCGGAGCGCTTCACCGGCGCGTCGATCTTCCGTCGACCTCCATACGACCTCCGCGACAGGCGCACACCGGGAAGGGGGTGGTGCCGTACGGTGGACACCTTGAAGGGACGACCTGTCATGACCGTCGCCTAGGAGGGGGAATGGCGGACGAGCAAATGGTCTACGCGCGCAAGGCCAGCGGCCTGGTGCGCGGTCTTTCGCTTTTCGACTCCATGTCGGTGGGTCTCATGAACACCGGCATCACCGCCAACATGTGGGGCGTCATCCAGCTCGGTCTGGCGACCTATCTGGGCGCCAACGTCCTCATCACGTGCGGGATCTCGTTCATCCTGGCCGGCATTGGCTTCCCGCTCGTCTGGGGCATGCTCGCCGGCAGCATGCCGCGCTCCGGCGGTGAGTACATCTACAACTCCCGCATCCTGCACCCGATCGTGGGCATCGCCGAGAGCTTCGGCAACGCGTTCGTGATGATCTTCTGGATCTACGTGCTGGCGCCGTGGGCGGCCGACCCGGGCCTGGTCCTGGTGGCCCAGTACACCGGCGCCGACTGGCTCTACAACAGCGATACCGGGCAGTTCTTCGGCGCTCTGAGCTATGAGTGGGGCACCTTCGTCGTCGCCAGCATCATCAACCTCCTTGGTTTCGTGGCCACTGCGTTCGGCCTCAAGATCCTGGTCCCGGTGCAGCGCGTGGTGATGGCGGTCGGTCTCTTCGGCGCCTTTATCATGTGTCTGGCCGTCACCATGACCAGCAAGGACGCCTTCATCGAGAAGTGGAACGAGCTGGCCGCCACGTACGACTCGCTGGACTACAACGCCTTCGTCACCGCCACCAGCGATGCCGCCGGCGTGGTGATGCCGAGCACCTGGAACTGGTACGACACGATCGCCCTCATCGGGGCAGCGTCGTGGCTCTTTGCGTACGCGTACTTCCTGGTCTATGTGGCCGGTGAGGTGAAGCGACCGGACAGGAACCTGCTGGCCGCGAACGTCATCGCCGTGCTCATCCCGGTGCTGTTCATGACCTGGTTCATGACGGCCGCCTACACCACCTTCGACTTCAACTTCTTCTCGGCCACGGCCTGGGTCGACGCGAGCTACGGCCTGGAGGGCTACAACCTGCCGTACCTGCCGAGCATCATGTCGCTGGCGTACATCTGCTGGCCGAACGCGTTCGTGGGGTTGGCGATCGCCTTCTCCTACATCGCCTTCTGCTACTGGTGGGTGGCACTGTCGTACCTGGGCTTCCCGCGCATGCTGTTCGCCTGGAGCATGGACCGTCTGGGTCCCAGGTGGTTCACCGACATCAACCCGCGGTTCGCGGCGCCGGTCAAGACCGCGACCCTCTGCTTCGTGCTCGGCGAGATCGCCATCGCGATCTTCGTCTTCCTGGCCGGCGAGAACATCCAGGGCCTCACGGTGACCGGCATGGAGATCGTGTCGGTGTGGCTCATCACGGCCATCTCGGCCCTGGTGTTCCCATGGGTGCGCCGCGCACGCGGCATCTGGGAGACATCGCCCTATCGCACCTGGAAGTTCCTCGGATTGCCGGCGATCTCCTGGGGCGCCATCCTCATGATCATCTACTCCGGCATCTGCTTCTACTTCCTGATCCTGGCTCCGGAGATCCGCGACATCAACTCATGGTCGCTGGTCCTCTACGCGTGTGTATGGGGTGCCGGCATCGTCTGGTACTTCATCTACAAGTACTGGGGCCGCCGGCAGGGCATCGACATCAGCCTGGCCTACGGCCAGCTGCCGCCCGACTGAGGCGGATCGTTCCTGCGGCGGATCTTTCACACGTCGGCCTCTCGACGGGAGAGGGGCAGCGTCAAAGAGGGCGGGGCCGGAGCCGGCTCCGCCCTCTTTGACGTACCATGCGCAGTGACCGGTGACATCCGCGGTCGCCGAGGCGACTGCCCGGGCTCGGTGAGAGGCGTGCGGGCGGTGTCGCTGAGGCGCATCGGCGGCACGACCCGTGCGCCCACGGGCGCCGGGTGCATCTGACCCGGAAATGCCCGCGCGCGGCAGAGGAAGGGAGCGGCGATGCTGCTGGGAGCTCACGTGCGCGCCTCGGGTGGCGTGTGGAAGGCGATCGAGCACGGTGAGGAGCTGGGCTGCGAGGCGATCCAGATCTTCGCCGGCAGCCCGCGCACCTGGAAGCCGACGACCTACTCCGACAAGGACGCGGCACGATTCCGGGAGGCACGCGCAGCGTCGTCCATCCGCTTCATCGTGATCCACACCATCTACCTGATCAATCTGGCGACGTCCAACGCCGACTACTATGAGAAGTCGGTCACCGCTCTCGTCGGCGCCGTCCGGGCGGCGGAGCGACTTGGGGCCCAGGCCATCGTCAACCACACCGGGTCCCATCAGGGCGACGGCTTCGAGGTGGGGCTGGCGCGCGTCCGGGCGGCGTTTGCCCAGGCACTGGAGGCCTGTGGCGACTCGCAGGTGCGCATCCTCATCGAGAACACGGCCGGCGCCGGCGGGACCATGGGAGTCGATCTGCCGCAGATCGCCGCCATCATCGACGCCGTCGACGGCGACCCTCGCGTGGGAGTCTGCCTGGACACGGCGCACCTCTTCGAGGCCGGCTTTGACATCCGCACGCCGGCCGGCCTCGAGGCCCTGCTCGCCGACTTCGACGCCACCATCGGCCGCCAGCGCCTGGTCATGCTGCATCTCAACGACTCCAAGACCGCTCTGGCCTCCAACCGCGACCGTCACGAGAACATCGGTGACGGCGAGCTCGGCCTGGAGGCCTTCCGGACCATCGTCACTCATCCGGCCTTCGCCGAGCTGCCCGGCATCCTCGAGGTACCGGGCTACGACGGCAACGGACCCGATCTGCGGAACATGGAGACGCTGCGCGCCCTGGCTCGCTCCTGACGCACCCACCAACGGCGCTGCATCGCGGGGGTCGGCTATAATCCGTCGCGCCGCCGGACCGGCGGCCGGCCGCCGACGATGCAGGAGGTACGGACATGGAGCTGCGCATCTTGACCAGTACCACCGACTTCGGCCTCGCCAACGTCCTCAAAGGGGTCCTGGAGACTGCCGGCATCGAGGTGGCGCTCAGCGGCGCCGGTCTGGAGAGCGTCTACCCGGGCACCAGCATGGCTACCATCCAGCTGCTGGTGAGGCCGGAGGATTACACGCGCGCACGCGACCTCATCGACCAGGTCGACGACCAGGGCTTCCCCGAGGAAGAGGACGAGGAGATCTGACCGCCGGCCGTCACGCCCGACCGCTGCGCCCGGTCGAGCCGGGTCCGGCATCCTGTCCGCCGGTCTGCTCCGAGCCGACGCCCAGCGGCGGTCACAGGCGGCCTGGAGCCCCTGTGCTATCATCAATAGTCTCTTCTGAGCCATCCCCCACGAGCGTCTGGAGTCACCATGTTGGACCGCCTCTTCGGACGAGGCAAGCAGGACCAGCCGGCTGAACCCACATGCGCCGCCTGTGGCCGCACACTGCTCCCCGGCGAGTGGGCGCAGACCTTCGTCCGCGACGACGGTGTCGAGGAGATCGTCTGCTCCCTGTGTTCACAGTCGCAGGGCTACATGACCGAGCCCCCCGAGCCTTTCGAGCAGGACGACGCACATTCCGCGCCGGATGCCCACTCCGCTGTCGCACGTGAGTCCGCGGCAGGCCTCTATGACCAGGGCGCGGCCCGAGGCGGTGTCCACGCCTACGAGGTCGCCCCCGTCGCGCAGGAGCACGGCGCCGCCCAGTGGGCGGCACCAGAGGCAGGCGCAGCGACCGAGCCGGTGGCCACGATCGGCGAGCCACACCTCGCCGGCGACCGCGGCGAGAGCGACGCCTTCTGGCGCGCCCTCAAGGACAAGGACGCCGAGATAGCCGGGCTGCAGGCGGAGGTCATGCGGCTGGAAGCCGAGCGACGCGAGCTCGGTGCCCGACTCGAGCAGGCCCGACAGGTCGCGCCCCCCGCTCCGGCGGTCGCAGCGTACCCCTCGCCGATGCCGCCGGGACCGGGCCTGCGGGCTGAGGGCGAAGCATCCACGACGCCAGAGTTGGCCGCATCGCAGCCGGCCGCCGACTCTTGGCCGGCACCGGTCATGCCGGGCGTCGCCGATGAATGGTCGACCGCTGTGGCACCCGGGGCCGGCGACGACTTGATCGTCGGCGCACCGCCTCAGCCGTCCACTGAGATCGACATCCCGGTCGATCTCTACGTACCCCCTGAGCAGCTCGCACCGTCTGACTACATGGCCGAAGAGCCGGCGCCCGTCGAAGCCGCGATCAGCGCCGGCGCCGCGGGGCCTCCGGTCGCCGCCGCCATCGACATGCCCACCGAACCCATCGCGGTCGTCGCCTCCCCAGAGCAGGCTGCGGCGCCCGAGGAGTGGTGTCCGGTCTGCGACACCGCCGAGATACCCGACGCACAGCCGACGCCCACGGCCGTCGATCCGGAAGAAGGCACAGTCCAGATGCCGGTCGTCGAGGGACAGCCCGCACCGGTCGTCGCCTTTGTGCCACAGCCCGAACCGGTCGATCTGGTGCCCCTGCAGCGCGGCGCAGATCTCTTCAACGTCAGCGACATGCCGCAGAGGGTCGCCGAGACCAACGAGCTCCTCGGCTTGCCGAGGGTCAACCTGTCGGTGGACGAGAAGACCATGACGGCCGTCTTCATCTGGTCGATGGCGTGGTACGAATACACCATCGATCTCGACGACGGCGACGTGCGCCTCAAGGACCGCGGCTACGACGACCGCACCGACCTGGTACCCAACGGGACCGTGCGCCCCGACGGCACCATGCAGCTCATCCCGCTGCCGACCCGCCGCGCCGTCGTGCAGAATCCACCGCCGGCGCCGCCGGACGTGCCGGTGCAGCCGGCGCCGGCCCCGGCGGCACCCGCCGGCGAGGACGAAGACCGCCGGCCGATCGACGCCGGCAAGGGCGAGTTCATCTCCAAGTCGCTGCGCGGCCAGCGCACCGACGACGAGGCCGTCGCCTGGGACGAGATGGCCGCCCGCGACTTCGACTGGGGCCACTGAGGCGGGGGCGGCCGACGCCTCCGACAGCCGCCCGCACACGCCGCGCGACGGGCGATCGCGATTGTCGTCCGCGCGGACGCCCACGCAACGAGAGCGGGCCGGGTGACGCAGCTGCGTCACCCGGCCCGCTCTCCGTTCCGGCGCCGTGTCGCCCCGGCCGACAGGCCGGCGCATCGCCGTCACATACCGTGGCTACAGCTCAGAGGCTCAGGCCCCCGGACTGCATGAGATCGTTGAACAGCTGATCGAACGGCTTGGCGTCCGCCGGCGGTTCGACCGAGAAGTCCTGGTCATAGTCGCTCATGCTCAGCGTCATGGAGAAGTCCATCGACTCCAGGCCTTCGGCGCCCTCCCGCTCCTCCTCCGGAAGCGCTGCGACGTCGATCATGGCCGCTGCCTGCATCTTGTAGATGTACGAGTCGTCGACGCCGATCCAGTACTCGACCTTCACGTCCTTGACCGCTGCCTTGAGCATGTCGATCGACTTCTGCAGGTCCTCGGGATCGGTGCCGGCCTGACCGCCGACGACGGAGCCGAGACCCGACGCCGAGCCGGCCAGCTTGGAGAGGTCGGCGGCGACCTTGTCGATGTCGATCTGCTGGGTGATGTGGTACACCTTGACGCCGTTGACGTCTTCTTCGCCCTCGTTGGTGTACCCGGACGCCCAAGTGTTCGGATCCACGCCGAGCTGCTTGTAGGCGTCGGTGAGCTTCTGACTCTCGGCGTCTGGCGCCGGCGACGCACCGGTGATGCCGGTCGCCATGTCCTTCGGGATCTCGTACCACTGTCCCATGTACTGCAGATAGACGACCTCGCCGTCCATCTTCATGCCGAGGTCGAAGGACTGCCCCATGGCGTCGGCCGTCATGGTCATGTCGAGCTTCTGGGGGTCGTTGCCCAGCTTGCCCGCAGCCTTGACGGCGATCGGCGAGGCGAGCAACTGCTGAGCCTGGGGGTCGCTCATCAGGGAGGCATCGCCCTGGATGGCGAGCTTCATGTCCATGTCGAAGGCCGCCGTCTGGATACCGTCCATGGCCTTCTGGCTGGCGGTGATGATCTCCTGGGCGGACATGTCTCCATTGCCGCCGCCGGTGTCGCCGCCGCCACCGTTGTCGTCCGAGCCCCCACACCCGGCCGCAACGAGTGCCGCGATGGCCATCACGGCCACGAGGATGCTCAACCACTTGCGCATACGTCTCCCCTTTCCTGCACCTTCCTTGTCACCGCTCGGTCGTCGGGTGGCTCACCCGCATTCCGGTCCACACGGTGCATTGTCCCACGCAGCAGCTCTGCAGACACCTGCGACTGCCTACTCTGTCGACATTTCACGCCGTCCGCTTGAGGAAACGATGAGCCGACTGCGAGCTCAGCCCGCGCGCTCCCGGCGCTCGCCGGTCCCGCGCGGAGCGATGGTGACGGCGCGATTCGGCTCGTGCCCCTCGGAGACGGTCTCGACGCGCGGATGGTCCTTGAGCCGCAGATGGATGACTTTGCGCTCGGCGGCGGACATCGGCTTCAGGGTGACGGGCTCCCGGTCGCGAGCCACACGCTGCGCGACGCGGTCGGCCATGGAATGCAGCGAGGTCGCCCGCCTGTCGCGGTAGCCTTCGGCGTCGACGATCACCCGGCGGCGGCTCTTGCGCCTGCGATTGACGGCGATGGCGGCGATGTACTGCAGGGCGTCGATCGTCTGTCCGTGCCGACCGATCAGGATCCCCAGATCTGGACCGTCGAGGTCGGCCGTGACGCACTCGCCATCGTCCTCGACATCGACGCCGGCCTCGAGACCCATGCGGGCGACGACCTCGGAGAGGAACTCCCGCAGATCCTCCGCGATCAGCGGGAGCTCGGCGTCGGGACGCTCGGCTCGCGGCCGGACGTGTGCCTCGACCTGGGCCTGCGCGCGGCCGCGGCCGAAGAAGCCGCCACGGCTGCCCTCTTCCATGACCTCGTACTCGACGTCGTCTTCGACGACCCCCGGGACGATCTTGCGGAGCTGTGCCAGCGCTTTGCGCTTGGCGTCCTCGACCGTCGCTGCGGTCGCCACAGTGGCGAACTCGGCGTCGTCGAGTTCCTCGTCCGCCCCTCCGGCCGGTTCTCCAAGCGACCCCTCGGAAAACGATGCATCGTCGCGCTGTTCGTCGTCGATCGAGTCGTCCTCATCGACGTCGTCGTCCTTTTCGCCGAGCGAGTCGTCCTCATCGACGTCGTCGTCCTCGTCGTCGAGCGAGTCGTCCTCACCGACGTCGTCCTCGTCGTCGTACTCGTCGTCGTCCTCATCGACGTCGTCGTCCTCGTCGAACGGCTCGTGGTCGGAGAGCTTGTCGTCAAACTCGTCCTGTGGTGCACCGTCGGACGGCTCACCAGGATCGTCGTCGAACGGGACGGCGCCGTCCTGGCGCTCCTCACCGAAGGACGCTTCGCCGGCCATCAACTCTCGCTCTCCGGTCTCGGTTGACCCGTCTTGGGCTTCACCGGGCGCTTGCCGGTGCGCGTGGTCTGTACCTTGTCGGCCGGCCGACGCTTGGGTTTGGTGCCCGATGCCGCGGCGGCACCACCGTCACGGGTCGACGGAGCAGCCTGTGTGTCGGGGGCCGCCACCGGTCGACGGCCGGGCTCGCCGGTCCTTTGACCCTGCTTGACGGTGCCCGTACCACCCTTGCCCGACGGCGCACCCGACTTGCCCGGCGGCGCCCCTGCCTTGGCCGGCCGTGCGCCCGGCTTCCCGCCGGACCCTGCGGTCCCGGTGCCGGCCTGACCCGCAGGACGGGTGCCCTTCTTGGCCGGCGCACCCTTGCCGGCCGGAGCCCCCTTCCTGGCCGGAGCGCCCTTCTTGGCCGGAGCGCCCTTCTTGCCGGTGCGGCCGGCCGCCGGCTGCGTCTCGCGCTGCTCCTGAGCCGCCGACATGGCTTCCATGAAACGGCTCTTCTTGCGCTTGGAGGGATCGACCTTCTCGAGCTGGACCGGGTGCTTCTTGGCCAGGTACTTGATGACGAGCTGCTGGCCGACGGTCCACATGTTGGTCGTGATCCAGTAGAGGAACAGACCGGAGGGGAAGTTGCGCAGGAAGATGACGAACATGAACGGCATGGCCCGCATGATCCACTTCTGCTGCGACTGGGTCTCGGGCGTCAGCATGAGCTCGGTGGAGGCGAGCTGCGAGGCCACGTAGACGACCAGCAGGATGTAGTAGGGGTCGGGCTCGCCGAGCGTGAACCACAGGAACGTGGCGTTCTGCAGCTCGGGCGTGCCGCGGATGGCGTAGTACAGGCAGATGAAGATCGGCAGCTGCAACAACAACGGCAGGCACGATGCGAACGGGTTGACGCGATACTCCTGATAGAGCCGCATCGTCTCCTGCTGCAGCTTCTTCTTGTCGCCCTTGTGCTTGCGCTGCAGCTCCTTGATCTTCGGCTGCAGGGCCTGCATGGCGCGCTGCGATTTGATCTGCTTCCATGTGAGCGGGAAGATGACGATGCGGACGCAGATGGTCAGCAGGATGATGGCGATGCCCCAGCTGCCGGTCCAGTCGTCGAGTATCCGCAGGAAGCCCCTCAGCAGGTCGATGAGCGGACTGAAGAAATCCGAGATGGGGTTGAGGGCGAGGAGCAGGTCCGGCGTCAGGATGTCGTTCACGTCACGCTCGCTTGGGTGGGACGGGGTCGAGACCGCCGTCGCTCAGTGGGTTGCAGCGCAGCAGGCGCCAGCCGGCCATGAGCAGGCCGCGCCAGGCGCCGTGGACCCGCAGGGCCTCGACCGCGTACTCCGAGCAGGTCGGGTAGTACTTGCAGCGCGGCGGGAACAGCGGCGAGATGAACCGCTGATAGACGCGGATAATGGCGACCAGCAGCTTGCTCATTCCGTCCCGGTGGCCTCCGTAGCGGTGATGACACCGGCACGCCGCAACAGTTCGTCCAGCGCCTCGTGGACCAGGCGCTTCTCTCCCCGCGCCTGGCGCTCCGCCAGCTCGGCGATGGGGGGCCGCGCGATCAGCACGTAGTCGTGGCGCCGCGACAGGCGCGGAGCCGACTCCTGGAAAGCCTCGCGAAGCAAGCGTTTGACGCGGTTGCGGACGACGGCTCCACCAACCTTCTTCGACACCGACAGTCCGAGCCGCGGCTCCGTGGAGACGGCGCCGGACGGTTGCTCAAAGTAATACAGGACGAGGAAGCGAGACGCCTTCGATGTCCCCCGCCGATAGACCCGCTGGAACTCCGAGGACCGTGACAGGCGTGACCGCTTGTGCACCATCCCGCCGTCAGGCGCTCAGGCGCTTGCGTCCCTTTCTGCGACGGTTCTTGACGACCGCCCGGCCGGCGCGCGTGCTCATACGCTTGCGGAAGCCGTGGGTCTTGGCGCGCTTACGGGTATTCGGTTGATAGGTCCTCTTCACAGCGGCCTCGCTCGCTAGTTCGTGTTCAGACGGTGAAGTATAGCCGCGGCGCGCAGGCATCGCAACGCGCGGCCGAGAGGAGCGGGGAAGGTCGACCCACTAAGCTCCGACGCGCGGCGGCCGATACAGGTAGACACCATGTTACTCCAAGGCTCGATACGACGCTTCCGCCTGGCGGACCTGCTGCAGTTCCTCGCCGCCGAGGAGGTCACCGGCGTGCTCGAGATCCGCGATTTCGAAGAATACGGCTACATCTACCTCGTCGACGGCGCCGTGGAGGGTATCTCGCTGCCGCTGACCGACGAGAAGCTCGGCAGCCGGCTCGTGAAGGCCGGTCTGCTGAGCGAGGAGAGGCTCGGCCAGGTTCTGCTGGAGCACGCCACCATGAGCCGCGAAGAGAAGCGCCGGCAGCCGCTCGGGCAGCTCCTCGTGGAACGGGGCTACCTCACAGAGCAGGCCGTGCACGACATCATGGCCAGGCAGACGCTCGATCAGGTCTTCGAGCTGGCGCACTGGCAGTACGGCATGTTCCTCTACGACGAGCCGGAGCAGATGCCGACGTTCACCGTCAAGCTGCAGGGCAACGTCCAGGAGCTGCTGCTCGATGCGTACCGCCGCATCGACGAGGGGCAGCTGGCGCGCAAGGCGCGCCGCCGGCAGGTCGAAAGCGAGGTCTGCTTCGCCTGTCCGGCGAGCGCGGAGTGCAGCGAAGAAGTGCGGCGCAAGTACCTGCGCGCCGACCACTGCCTGTGGCGTGAGCTGGCCGCGCTGCTCGACGAGCAGCATGAGCAGCTGCGCGATGCCCGCAACCTGTATCGCTCGCGCACCGGCGACCAGCGGCCGCAGCTTCAGGCGATGGCCGAGGACGACGGCCCGTGGAACGGTGATGGGAGTGAGTGACGGCGGCGGCTCAGGACGGCAGCTCGCGCACGGCGAGCTGCCCACAGGCGGCCTCGATCTCCCGGCCCGGCGAGTGCCGCACGGTGCAGGCGACTCCGGCGGCCCGGACGTCGGCGGCGAACGATCGGACGTCGGCCGGGGAGGGCGCCAGAAAGCGGTCGTCGGTCCGGTTGTAGCCGATGAGGTTCAGGTGGTACAGCGGGCGGGCGAGCCGCCGGCCCAGAGCCGCCACCTGCTCGGGGCCGTCGTTGACCCCGGGCAGCAGCACGTACTCGAAGAACAGCTTGCGCCGCCGCCGCCGCACGTACCCGGCGCAGGCGGCGAGCAGCTCGCGCAGCGGGTAGCGCCGGTTGAGCGGCACCAGACGGTCGCGCACGGCGTCGGTCCCGGCGTGCAGGCTCACGGCCAGGTTGAACTGCTCGGGCTCTTCGGTGAAGCGCCGGATGCCGGGCACCACGCCGGCCGTGGAGACCGAGATACCGCGCGCCGCCAGTCCGAAGCCCTCGGCGTCGTTGAGCAGGCGACAGGCGCCCAGGCTCTCGTCGTAGTTGTGGAACGGCTCGCCCATGCCCATCAGTACCACGTTGGTGACGCGGCGACCGTCGGGACGCAGCAGGCGTTCAAAGTGCAGCACCTGGTCGACGATCTCGCCGGCGCGCAGATCACGCCGCAGACCCAGCCTGCCGGAGGCGCAGAAGGCGCAGCCGACCGCACACCCCACCTGCGTCGACACGCAGACCGTGACCCGCGTACCACTGGTGAGCTGCACGGCCTCGACAGGCAGGCCGTCGGCGGCCACAAACAGGGTCTTCGCGGCCTCGCCGTCCGGCGAGCGTTGCGTCTGCCGCTCCTCCAATCCGACGACCGGCAGTCGCTGCGCAAGCCGTTCGCGCAGCGATGCAGGGAGAGCCGTGACCTGGTCGAACGATGTCACCAGCGAACGCGACACGGCGTGGTACGCCTGTCGCGCCCGGAACTCCGGCTCGCCCATGTCCGAAAGGACTGAGCGGAGAGTAGGATAGTCCAGCATCGCCCGATTGTACCCCCGGTCTCGGGCTTCATCGGTGAGGCACTCATGAGCATGATCCAACTGATAGGCATCGGCGCCGCGACCTTCATCCTCATCCTGCTGATCATCGCGCTCATCGTCACACGACGGCGAGAACGCGCTCGCGCGACGGCGGCGGCCGCGCCGCCACGACCGGTCGCGACGCCTCGACCCGGCAGCGCGCCGCCTGCCGGGTCGGTCCTGGATGGGGCGCCGCGCGACGATCTGTACAGACTCCGCGGTGAGAAGCCCGACGAGCCGGGCGCCCCGGAGGAGCATCCTGCCATCATCCCGTCCGCAGTCTCAGCGCCATCTGCCGTGGAGCCGTTCGGCGCCACGGCGCCGGCGCACGAGACAGGGACGCCCGACGAAGCCGAGGAGAGGGCGCACGAGCCGGCACAGTCGGCACCCGGCGACACGGCGCCGTCGGCGGCTCTCTGGGCTGGTGGTGGCGCGGCGGCAGCAGACGCCGATGCCGCCGATCGCGACCTCTGGGGCCGCCGCGCCGTCAGTGGATCCGACGCGGCCGCTGCGGCGACCGATGAGCAGACGCCCGCGGTCGAGCCTGCGGTGGACGCAGACGCGCTCGTCACTGAGCCGGCCGCGTGGGAGGACGAAGAGGGAGCGGAGCTGGAGCCGGTCATCCACGAGAAGCAGGCTCTCACAGACGATCCCTGGAGCTCGTCGCCGACGCCCGACGAACCATCGGTGGACGACCGCGTCCGGGAGGCTCCCGAGGCCGGGGGCGACGCCGGCGCGGATCGGCGGCCGGACACCACGGCCGACGCCTGGCCGCCCGGACTCTACGAGCCCACGCCCATCGACGCCGAGCAGATACCGGCCGCCGGTGAGGCGGAGGACGTCATCGTCGTCGGCGCTGAGGAGGCCGAAGCCGATGCCACGGGCTCTCCCCGCTCCGCCTTCGCTTCGCAGCCCGCCGCCGCAGACGCGCCCGCCGCGCCGCCGGCCTGGCACGACGAGGCCGTCAGAGACGACACGGTGATCTGGACGCCGGCTACGGGAGTCTCCACCGGGCCCTCCGCGTCGAGAACTCGCGATGAGGTCCTCGAACCGGCCGGACCTTCCGCGACCGCCGCCGCCCAGGCACAGTCGGTCGGAGAGCAGTGGAGAGAGCCGGCAGCCACGGCGCCGGCAGCAGACGAGGGACCGGCCCCCGCCGAAGGTCCCGACCGACCAGCCGAGGTGTCCGGCGCCACGGCGACGGCTGCGGGTGCGGCAGGCCGTGAGAGGGAGCGCCGCGAGCCCAGACTCGTGCGGCTCTGCGACATCATCAGCACGACCAACTCACAGCACGTCGACCTCAACGATCCCGACGTGCGGCGCATGTTGCGGGAGCTGGTCCAGAGCGAGGTCGATCTCGCGCAGCAATACAAGCAGCTCGGCCAGAACATCGACGCCGTCCTGCAGCTCACCGAGGCGCAGAAGATCTGCCGGGCTCTCTCGATGGACAGCCATGCCAAGCTGTTGGACCAGATGATCCGCGAGCTGCAGGTCTGACGCGGCCGCCGGGCCGGCGACACAACGGCTGAGCAGACAAGCCGGCGGACCATCCAGCTGCGTGTGCCACCGCGTCGTGACCCGGCGTGCCGGGCGCGGCAGAACATGCCGCCGCGTCGACACCCGGCGAGCGTCGTGGCCTGAGGCCGTGCCCGCCACCGCATCGCGGGACAGACGAGCGCCGCAGACCGGTCAGCGCCCGTGTGGATCGCATGGACGAGTCGCCGGTACAAGCGGGCGCCGGCGCCGCAGGTCCGTCAGTTCCTGAGGCTCTGCAGCGGCGCCGGGATGCGGCCGCCGCGGGCGACGAACTCATCGCTGCGGGCGGCGCTCACCGGCATCACCGGCCCCGCACCGAACAGCCCGCCGAGCTCGACCCAGTCCCCGACCTGCTTGCCGGCCGCGGGGATGAGCCGGGCACCGGTCGTCTTTGAGTTCACCATGCCGATGGCCATGACGTCGGCGATCGTGCCGGCCAGCGCGGCTCGTGAGATGTCGCCGGGTACCACGATCATGTCGAGGCCCAGCGAGCAGACCGCGGTCATGGCTTCGAGCTTCTCGATCGACAGGACGCCCTCGCGAGCGGCGGCGGCGAGGGCGGCGTCTTCGCTCACCGGGATGAAGGCCCCCGACAGACCGCCGGTGGAGCTGGTGGCCATGGTGCCGCCCTTCTTGACGGCGTCGTTGAGGAGGGCCAGAGCGGCGGTGGATCCGGGCGCTCCCGCCCGCTGCAGTCCCATACACTCGAGGATCTCGGCGATGGAGTCGCCGACCGCCGGAGTGGGTGCCAACGACAGGTCGATGATGCCCATCTGGGCGCCCAGAAGACGTGACGCCTCGCGACCCACCAGCTCGCCGACACGCGTGATCTTGAAGGCGGTGCGCTTGATCAGGTCGGCCAGTTCCGTGAAGGACACGCCGGGGTTGTTGGCCACGACGTTGCGCACCACACCGGGACCGGAGACGGCCACGTTGATGCTGACCTCGGGTTCGCCGCTGCCGTGCAGCGCACCGGCCATGAAGGGGTTGTCCTCGGGGACGTTGCAGAAGGTGACGATCTTGGCGCAACCGATGGAGTCGCGGTCGGCGGTACGCCGCGAGACGTCGAGCAGGACGTCGGCCATGCGCGTGACGGCGTCCATGTTGATGCCGGCCCGCGTGGAAGCCACATTGACCGAAGAACAGACGGCCCGGGTCTGGCAGATCGCCTCGGGGATGGCCCGGATGAGGGCGTCGTCGGTGCGCGTGAAGCCCTTCTGCACCAGCGCCGAGAAGCCGCCGACGAAGTCGACGCCGACCGCCTGTGCGGCCGCGTCGAGCGCCTGCGCCACCCGCACGAAAGCGGCCGGGTCGTCGCTGCCGAGCACGTGTGCGATCGGCGTCACCGAGATGCGCCGGTTGACGATCGGGATGCCGTACTTGCGCTGGATCGACTGCGCCACCGGTACCAGGTCGCAGGCCAGCCGCGATACCTTCTCGTAGACACGCCTGCCGACGATGTCGGCGTCGCGCCCGGCGCAGTCTCCGAGCGAGATGCCCATGGTGACGGCGCGCACGTCGAGGTTCTCCGCCTGGATCATGCGGACGGTCTCGAGGATCTCCTCGGCGGTGATGAAGACCATGCCCGGCCCTCAGATCCGGTGCATGAACTTGAAGATATCCTCGTGCTGCACGTGGATCTGCAGCCCGGTCTCCTCGCCGGTCGTCTCCAGCGCCGCCTGAAGGCCGGCCATCGTCGTCTCGGTCTCGTCGAACGACACGAACATGATCATGGTGAACATGCCGTTGGACACCGTCTGGCTGACGTCGTCGACGTTGGCGTTCTGGCGGGCGACGGTGGTCGCGACGGCGGCCAGCAGGCCGTGACGGTCGGGACCGAGGGCGGTGACGATGACGGAGGTGCGCATGGGCTGAGTGCCTCGGTGAGCGGGCGGTCGGAACGGACGGCCAGTATACTAGATGGCGATCGCCCATGACCCCCGCCCCTCACTCTCCAGACACGCCGCGCCGCCCCGACGGCCCCCTCTATCGCAGGCTCGTGGCCTGCGATCGCGCCGTGTCCCGGTTGATCGCCTACCGGCTGCCGCACCCGGCACGGTTCACGCGCGTCCTGGGAGCCTTCTCGCGCTGCGGCGACCACGGCTACGTCTGGTACGCGCTCGGCGCCGCGCCACTGCTCGCCCGGCGGCCGGGAGCCGGGAGGCGCTTCGCGTACGTCGTCGGCGGGCAGGCGACCGCCGAGATCGTGACGCACCTGGTGAAGATCCGTATCCGACGGCTGCGTCCGCCGCACGACGAGGGCGATCCCAACGGCTACATCCGCCAGCCCTCCAGCCACTCGTTCCCCTCCGCCCACGCCAGCATGGGCGTCGTCGGGCTGGCCACGCTCGGCCGGCTGTTCCCTCGCGCACGACTGCCGCTGGCCGTGCTCCTGGCCGTGCTGGCGTTCACGCGCGTCTACCTGCGCGTCCACTACGCTGCCGACGTGCTCGCCGGCCTCGCGTTCGGATCGGGTCTGGCAGCTCTCTACGTCCGCCTGGTCCGCCTGCCGTCCGGCGAGGGGTCGGGGCGACCATCGTGAGTACCGCGGCCCCGCGAGCACGCACATCGACGACCCCCGCGGCCGGCGTCCCCGGCAGCACTGAAGCGAGGTACGGATGAAGATCGGCATCGTCGGCCTGCCCAACGTCGGCAAGACCACGGTCTTCAACGCGCTGACCAACGCCGGCGCGGCGGCCACCGCGTACGCGTTCACGTCCGCCGACGCCAACGTCGGCGTCGTGCCGGTGCCCGACGAACGGCTCTGGCGCCTGCACGAACGGCTCGAGACGCCGCAGGCCGTGCCGGCCACCATGGAGATCGTCGACATCCCCGGCTTGGCCGACGGCGCCAGCCGCGGCGAAGGCCTCGGCAACGCGTTCCTGGCCGCCATCCGCGGCGTCGACGCGGTGGTGCACGTGGTCCGCGCCTTCGAGAACCCGGACGTGGCGCACGTGCGCGATGAGATCGACCCGCTGGCAGACGTGGAGCTGGTCGAGACCGAGCTGGTGCTCTCCGACTTCGACATCGTCGAGCGCCGGGCGGCCAAGACCGTCAAGGCAGCCCGGGCCGGCGATCACGCGGCACGCAAGGAGATGGAGACGCTCGAGCCGCTGCTGGCCACGCTGCAGGAAGGGCGCTCGGCGCGCTCCATGCCGCGCGAGAAAGAGAGCGAGCCGCTCTTCCGTGAGCTCGCCCTGGTGACCGAGCGGCCGGTCCTGTTCGTCCTCAACGTCGGTGACGAGGCGGCGGCCGGCGGCGCCGACCCGACGGCGCCGTACGCCGGGTTCGTCGCCTGGGCACGGGAGCGCGGCGACAGCGTCATCACACTCCCGGCTCGCCTCGAGGCCGACCTCGCGGAGCTCGACCAGGCCGAAGCGGCCGACTTCCGTGCCGAGCTCGGCGTGCCGGCCGGCGGCGTCGACGAGCTCATCCGCGCCTGCTACGACGTCCTCGGCTACATCACGTTCTTCACCGGCGACCACAAGTCGAGCGAGACGCGAGCCTGGCAGCTCGCGCGCGGCTCGACCGCACGCGAGGCCGCCGGTCGCATCCACAGCGACATCCAGCGCGGCTTCGTGCGCGCCGAGGTGGTGCCGATCGAGGCGCTCATCGAGACCGGCTCGTTCCACGCCGCCAAGGAACGGGGGATGCTGCGTGTCGAGGGCAAGCTCTATGTCGTCCAGGACGGCGATGTGATGAACTTCCGCCATACGGCCTGAGGACCCAGCCGCACGGACGGGGAGGCGCCGATGCAGCGCGAAGAGATCGAGGCGGTCCTGCGGGAGCTGTTCGCCGCGCAACGGCTGGCGGTCCTGAGCACCCAGCAGGACGGACGTCCTTACGGCAGCCTGGTCGGCTTCGATGCGGCCGATGACCTGCGCAGCGTCGTGTTCGCCACGACGCGAGCGACGCGCAAGTTCGCCAACCTGATGGCCGACCCCTGGGTCGCCCTGGTCATCGACAGCCGGGACAACCGCGAGAGCGATTTCCATGCCGCCGTCGCGGTCACCGCGACCGGCGCGAGCCGCGAGGCGCTGGGTGCGGAGCGCGACGCCGCAGCGGCCCACTACCTGCGCAAGCACCCCGCCCTCAAGAGCTTCGTGGACTCTCCCACCTGTGCCATGGTCGTCGTGGACGTCGACACCTACTACCTGGTGAGACGCTTCCAGGACGTGGTCGAGCTGCACATGAGGCTGTGACGACGCTGGCCGCCACCGGTGATGCAGGAGTGCCCGATCGCTCGACATGGCGGGTCGGTGGCACTCCGACCAGGCGGACCACGTGAGCCGGGACGTCGTCATCCCGCTGGACCGGCTCGACCCCGCGGCGGTGACGGCGGCGGGCGGCAAAGCCTGCGCGCTGGCGGCGCTGGCGCACGCCGGCCTGCCGGTGCCGGCCGGGGCGGCGGTCACCACCGCCGCCTACACGCAGTACATCGCCGCCGCCGGCCTCAGAGAGCGCATCGCCCTCGAACTCAGCCGCAAGGACTTCGCCGACATGCGCTGGGAAGAGATCTGGGATGCCGCCCTGCGCATCCGCAACCTGTTCCTGACCACGCCGCTGCCGCCTCGCCTGCGCGAGCGGCTGGCCCGCGGCCTCGGCGAACGGCTCACGGTGGGCCCGGTGGTGGTGCGCTCGTCGGCGCCCGGAGAGGACGCCGAGGGCGCCTCGTTCGCGGGTCTGCACGAGTCCTACGTCAACATCCGCGGGCTGGACGCGGTGCTCGAGCACGTCCGCCTCGTGTGGGCCTCGCTCTGGTCGGATGCGGCGCTGCTGTACCGGCGCGAGCTGGGCCTCGACCCGCGCCGCAGCGCCATGGCCGTCGTGGTCCAGGAGCTGGCCGACGGCCGTCGCTCCGGCGTCTGCTTCACCGTCGATCCGCGCGACGCCGCGCACGGCCTCCTCGAAGCCGTCCACGGCCTCAACCAGGGTCTCGTGGACGGTACCATCGAGCCCGACCGCTGGGTGCTCGACCGAGACGGCGGCCGCCTTCTGGAGCATGCCGGCGCCGAACGCGAGCAGTGGGTCCGGCCCACCGCCGACGGCGTGCGCGTGGAGCCGTTGCCGGAGGAGCTGCGTAGCCGGCCGCCGCTCAGTGACGACGAGGCGGATACGGTCTACGGCATGGCACGCCGCTCAGAGGACTTCTTCGGCCGGCCGCAGGACGTTGAGTGGACGTTCGCCGATGAGCGGCTCACGTGCCTGCAGTCACGGCCGATCACGACCGGCGCCGAAGCCGGCGACGATCGCGCCGCCTACCTGTCGCTGCGGCGCTCCTTCGACAACCTCGTGACACTCCGGCGACGCATCGAAGAGGAACTGCTGCCGCAGATGATGCGTGAGGCCGATGCCATGGCCGGCGTGACGCTGGAGACGCTCGCCGACGACGAGCTGTACGAGGAGATCCTCTGGCGGCGGGGGCGCTACGAGCACTGGATCGCCGTCTACTCGGTCGACTTCATCCCGTTCGCCCACGGCGTGCGCCTTTTCGGCCGCCTGTACAACGACGTGGTCCACCCGGCCGACCCCTACGAGTTCACCGACCTGCTCGGCAGCGGCCCCATGGCCAGCATGCAGCGCAACGATGAGCTGGAATCGATGGCCGCCGGACTGCGCACCGGCGTGAGCATCGACGCTTCTCTCGAGGCGTTCCTGGCGCGGTACGGCGACACGAGCTGGGGCACCACGACGCTCGCCGGCCAGCGCGAGACGCTCCGGCACCTGATCGGCGAGCTGGCCGCCGCGGCCCCGGCCGACGAGCCGCCGACGGCCGGTCCCGTGCGAGAACGGCGCGACGCCGCAGGCACGCAGGCACGTGCAGAGCGCTTCCTCGCGCAGGTGGGCGAGTCCGAGCGCGAGCACGCCCGCGAGGTCCTCGATCTGGCCCGCGCGAGCTGGCGCCTGCGCGACGACGACAACGTCTACGTGGGCCGCATCGAAGGTCAGCTCCTCGGAGCGGTCGCCGAGGCGCGGCGACGGGGCACACTCCCCGGCGCCGAGCTCGACCGCCTGGCGGCGCCGCTGCATCCCGCGGTAGTCGGCCGGCCGGGAACGAGCGCCCCGGCCGCAGCGGGAGACGACGCGGCCGGCGAGCCGGAAGCCGACGCCGCGGAAGTGCGGCGACCGGGCCACGGCGAGCCGCGCGCCGTACGCGCCCGGCAACTCCTGGGGCAGCCCGCCGGACCTGGGATCGCCGTGGGCTCGGCCCGCGTGGTCGTCACGCCGGAGGACATCTCCGGCTTTCGGGGCGGGGAGGTCCTGGTCTGCGATGCCGTCGACCCTTCGATGACCTTCGTGGTGCCCCTGGCGGCGGCCATCGTCGAGCGCCGCGGCGGGATGCTGATCCACGGCGCCATCATCGCCCGCGAGTACGGCATCCCCTGCGTCACCGGCGTGCCGGAGGCGACGCTGCAGATCGTCACCGGCGACCGCGTGTCGGTCGACGGGCACCTGGGCATCGTCGTCGTCGGCTGACGGCGGCAGCGGCCGGCCGGCGCCGCCTGCCGCACGGTCGGTCGATCGGACCCTCCTCAGACTGCCGACGCGCCGCTGCGAGTCAGATGACGACGCAGCGGCAGCCAGATGCACACGGCCATCAGGACCGGGACGACACCGCCGATCAGCAGCGCCAGGATGCTGAGCCGGGTGATGTGCGTGCGGCTCGTGTCGGCTTCGTCGATGGTCTGGACCGCCAGATCCTGCACCCGATCGGCCGCCGCCCGGATGCCGCCGCCGACCAGCGGGATCGCGGCCACGGCGCCGAGCCCGTCGCCGGCCTCCTTGAGCGACTCGCCGGCGACCTGCATCGTGTCGCTCAGGCTGGCCAGCCCGCGCACCTCGAAGAAGCTGACGACCCCGAGCCCGACCCAGAGGACGACCCATGCGACCACCGCCAGGTCGAGCAGATGGATGGTACGTGTCGTCACGAGACCTCCCGCTCCCAACGCTTGCTGCACCCGTGCATCGTACCGTCCGCAGCGACATCGCGCTCGGTCCCCGTCCCCGCGGCGTGGCGTGTGCCACAATGCATCCCATGGACGGCACGCATCGCTCACACCACTCTGGCCGGCGAGACGGTGACCCCTGGCCTGCGGAAGGGATCGAAACGCCGCAGGTGCGTCTCGACCCCCTCAGTCCGGCCGACATCGGCGAGATGATCGCCGCCGTGCCGGCCGGCGACTGCGGGCCGTGGGGACTGCTGCCCGGGCCGCTCGATGGCGAGACCGGCTATCGGCTGCGGCCGCCCCGCCAGCAGGACGCCCCCATCGTCGCCGCACTGCGCACGGCGTGCGAGATCCGCGACGAGGGCGAGGCGACCACCGACGCCGCTGAACTGGCGGCCGATTGGCGCTGCCTGCCCCGCTTCGACCTCGAGAAGGACGCCTGGGTGATCGAAGCCGTCGCCGGCGGCGACGACACCGAGAGGATCACCGCCGGCAGCGGCATCGTCGCGTTCGCCTGGCTGCGCGACGAGGAGGAGCATCGCGTGCTTGTCGGCGAGTACAGCATCCACCCGGACGCGCGTGGCCGAGGCCTCGATACCATCCTCATGGACCGCATCGAGGCACGCGCCCGACAGCATGCCGCCCTGGCGCCGGACCGGGAGGCGACGCTCGACGTCTTCGCGCCGGTCGCCTGCGCCGACAAGCTCGTCCTCTTCGCCGGCCGCGGCTACCACAAAGTCCGGGAGTTCGCGCGGATGCACATCGATCTCACCGAACCCGTCCGTCTGCCGGCGTGGCCGGGCGGCCTGACGGTGCGGACCTTCCGTCGCGGCAAGGACGAGGCCGCGGTCCACGACGCCATGGACGAGGCCTTCCGGGAGCATTTCCGGGCCACATCCATGAGCCTGACCGACTGGTGCGGGTTCCTCTACGGCAACCCGCGCTTCGACCCGGGTCTTTGGACCGTCGCCTGGGACGGCGGGCAGGTGGCCGGCGCCTGCCTGGGCTACTACTACCCGGACCGAAGGTCGGGCTACATCGACGAGCTCGGGGTGCTGCCGGCCTGGCGACGCCGGGGACTCGGCAGCGCGCTTCTGCTGGCGACGCTCGCCTCGTTGCGGGAACGTGGGGCCCGCGACGCCGTGCTGGGCGTCGACACCCGCAACGTCACCGGGGCGCTGCATGTCTACGAGGCCGCCGGGATGACCCGGCGGCTGCTCACGCACGTCTACACCAGACGGGTGCCGGCGCCGTTGCGGGAGACCTGAGCGACGCCACGGCCGGGGTCACGCTGTGCCGTGGCGTCGCTGATCCCCGCTGGCTCGCCGTCGACGCCCGCAGCCACCTCGGCGCGCATCAGATCGGTCGCCGCGAATCCAAGGATGAACCGCAGCGCCCCAAGCCGCTCGTGTCTCCACACGACGAACCCAAGCCGACGGTACAGCCGCCGGGCGCCTTCGTTGCGATCGATGCAGTACAGCGTCACGGCCACCTTGCCGCGACGCGCCGCCTCCTCGAGTAGAAAGCGCACCATGTTCGATCCGACACCACCGCCCCGTGCCGCAGGGTGTACGGCCACCACATCCACGTGCAGCCGATCGGCGCTGAGGGGAGTCATGTGGAAGATCGTCTGGAACAGCAGGGCGCGGAGAGTGCGCCACGGCCCGAGATGACGCCGCAGGATGCGCCGGACCGGGGGGCGCGCGGCCGGCCGACCCGGGTCGCGGACCTCGACGACCCCGACGACGCAGCCGTCGCGTTCGGCGACCCACGCGGCCGGCGGATCGTCCATATGCAGAAGGTCGGCGAAGAGCGCCGCCGCGTACGGGTACTCGGGAGGCTCGCCGCGCAGCGCCCGCGCCAGCCCGCGGCGATCGCCCACCATGGCGGCAAGCTTGTCGGGAAAGGCGGCGGCCAGCACGACGCCCGCGGCCGGTCTGTCGGCCTCCTCGAGCGGGCGCACGAGGACACCCGATGTCGTCACGCGTGCTTCCCCCGGACGCTTCTCCATGAGCTCAACCGTAAAGGTCGGCGTCCCAGCTGTCGAATCATCGAGAGACGATCTCACGACGCACCGGCTCCGGCTGCGACCGGCCGGATTCTGTCCTCTGCGGAATGTCCACGGGAGGCGACCATGCACCGACCCCATCGCGCCAGGCGGAGGTCGACAGCATCGATGGCAGCGGCTCTGCTGATCGCGGCGCTGATGCTCACGCCCGCACTGGCGGGTTGCGGAGACAACGAGGAGACCGCCTCGACAGGTCCCTCGCCGGGCGAGTCGCCGGCGACTGCGACCCCTTCACCGGTCACCACCGCGGCGGCCCCGTCGCCGGCGCCCAGTCCCACGCCTGTGGACGCCGAGACGATGTCGGAGGAGGAGCTGGCGTCGGCCTCCGGCGACGCCGTCGAGCAGGCGGCCGTCGCCGTCGAGACGGCGGCGGACACCGCCGCCGAAGCGGCTGTCGACGACGATGTGAGCGCGGAGGATGCCGACGCCGTGACGGTCACGGTGCAGAACGCCGAGCAGCTCGTCGACTACGCGGAAGACGTGCTGGCGGCGTATGCGGAGCAGTACGGCGCCTACGCCGTCGAGCTGCTTGCCGAGCTCGATGAGCTCGATGCCTCTCTGGACACCATCGCCGACGACCTCGACGAGCTCCTCGCGCTGGCCTCACGGGTGTCGGCTGGAGCGGCTGAAGCGGCCGGACAGATCGAGGCCGCGGCCGCCCAGGCACGAGCCGCCGCAGACGCGGCCGCGCAGCGGGCAGATACCTGGAGAGCCCAGCTCGGCGCCGCGCGAGCGCTCTGGGAGGCGGCCGCCCTGGCCACCGCGCCGACCGACGTGGCCTCGTCGCGCGCCGGCGCCCTGCAGAGCGCCGGCGCCTACCTGCAGTCCCTCGGCGACACGCTGCGCGGCGGCGCACTCTCGTCGCAGGAGTTGCAGAGCATCTATCAGGCGAGCGCCAACGCTGTGGCGAGCCTTGAGGGACAGGGCGGCAGGCTGGCCGATCTCGGTTCCCAGATCGAGAGTCTGACCGGCAAGCTGGCGGCGGGACGACTGCCGCAGGTCAAGGCCGAGCTGCCACAGATGGAAGCGCTGTTCCCCTGATCCGCCGAGGCGGTGACGGCGAACGGCAGGGCCGGCACGCTCATCAGCCGGACATCGCAGGGCGTCGCGGGGCCGGCGCAGTCGGAGGCCGGCCGGTCAAGGCGTCACACGGCCATGCGCTCCGCGCGCGCTCATCGCGCAGACGTCACAGGGCGCCGGCCGGCAGGCCGAGCTGCTCGGCCACGAAGCGGCGCGTCAGACGACCGGCAAGCTCGTACGGTGTGGTCGAGTACTCCACGACCAGACGGAAGCCGAAGCCGTCGAACAGGTTGACGAGTCGATGCGCGACCTCCGCGGCCGGCGCCACCGGATGGAAGACGCCGGCGGCGGTGCCCTCCACGATGATGCGCTCGATGAACGTCCGCCAGCGATCGGACAGCACCGCGCACTCCTGGAGCAGCGCCGGCTGATGCCGGCCGACCAGGTACATCTCCAGCCACAGCCGGTACTCGTCGCGCAGCACCTGTCGCCGCGGCACCGCCATCTCCACGAGCGTCCGCACCCTGGCCATGTGGTCCGGCTCTCCCGCCAGGGTCACCCGCTCCTGCTCCGCCTGGCGTCCCGAGACCCAGCGCAGCGCCGCCAGTAGCACCTCGTCCTTGCTGCGGAAGTAGTAGTGGATGATCGCCGAGGACACGCCGGCCTCCCGGGCGATGTCGGCCACGCGGGTCGCCGCCACGCCCCGCTCGGCGAACGCCCTGCAGGCCGCCGAGGTGATGCGTTCCATGGCCGGCGAGGTCCTGCTCTCCTGGGCCCAGTTCCGCTGCGTCGTCGTGAGCAATGCGCCGGGTGAGCACGTCGTGCCGCCGGGCTGCGGGCCGTCGCGCCACATGCTCTCGATCAGCCGGGCATCGGGGCCATCCTCGGCGGCCGCCGTGAGAAGCACGCGCTTGATCCGTGACGCCGTCCGCTGCGTGACGCCCAGCTCGTCGGCCAGACGCACCGCCGAGAGCTCCGGACCGGCCGACAGCACCAGCGGGACGGCCCGGAACCAGACCGCCAGCCGCAGCTTGGACCCCTCGAGGAACGTCCCCCGAGTCGGGTGGACGTGCGCCCCACAGCGGTCGCACGCGTACGCCCGGCGACCGCCTACCCGGTGGAATCTGCGCACCTCGCCGCACTTCACGCAGACGGCGCTGGTGCCGTCGCTCGAGTACAGCATGCGCCAGAGCCAGGCAAGATACACGGCCTCTGCTGTGGCCGGGACCCTGGGCGACTCCGCCGATACTTGGTCTTGCTGCGGTTCGATACGATTCCCAATGCTCATTAAGCTGATGAAAATCCCGTGCTGAAGCCTTATACTGCCGCTGCCGGGTATGACCGGCCGGTCAACACGCTACACGACACGACGCCGGACCGTCCAGCTCGGATCACGGCGCAGAAGGAGGCGCGGGATGTACAGAGCTTCGCTGCAGGTGTGGGACGAGGCGGCCTGCCGCCGTGTGCACGAGGCCACTCTTCAGGTCCTCGCGGAGGTCGGCGTCGACGTACGCTTCCCGACCGGTGTGGAGCTCTTCCGCGGACTGGGGGCGCGCGTCGAGGGCATCCGCGTGCGTCTGGACCCGGCGCTGGTCGAGTCGGCCCTGGCCGCCGCTCCACGCTCCTGGCCGCTGCGTTCCCGTGGCCGCGACGAGGTCCTCGACCTGGCCGACGGCCGCATCTACTACGGCACCGGCTCAGACTGCCTCTACACTCGCGACCTGTCGAGCGGCGACAGACGCCGGGTCCGGCTGGCCGACATCGAGTCGATGGCGGCACTGAGCGAGAAGCTGCCGGACATCGACTTCGTGATGTCGATGGGACTGCCCGAGGACGCGCCGCACGCCATCGACGACCTCGCTCCGGTGGCGGCGATGATGGCCGGCACCCGCAAGCCGCTGATCGTGGCCCCGCGTGGCGGCGAGGTGCTCGACGCGATGGTCGAGATGGCCGCCGCCTGCGGCGAGGCAGGCAGCTTCGCCATCTACGCCATGCCATCACCGCCGCTCATGCACGACGGAGACGCGCTCTCAAAGCTCATCCGCTGCGCCGAGCTGCAGGTCCCGCTCGTCTACGCCCCGGCTCCCAGCCAGGGCTCCACGGCTCCCCGGTCCGTGACCGCCGTGACGGTGGTCGGCAACGCCGAGGTCCTCAGCGGGCTGGTGCTCCACCAGCACGTCAAGCCCGGCGCTCCGTTCATCTACGGCGTCGGCGGCGGAGCGATGAACCTGAGCACGGCCCTCGACCCCTACGCCGTCCCCGAGGCCTTCCTCTCCCAGCAGCTCGGCTGCGATATGGCCCACCATTACGGCCTGCCCAGCTTCAACTACGCCGCCTGCGCCGACTCCAAGTGCCTCGACGAGCAGTGGGCGGCGGAAGCGGCACTCACCACGTTCGCCGGCTCTCTCTCGCGCGGTACCCTGCTGCACGACGTCGGCTACCTCGAGACCGGTCTGCAGAGCTCGCACGAGTCGATCGTGTTCGGCGCCGAGCTGGTCGCCTGGGTCAAGGCGTTCATGCGCGAGGCGGCGGTCGACGACGAGGCCCTCGCCGTCGCTGAGATCGCAGCGGTGGGGCCGGGCGGCAACCACCTGGCGAGGAAGTACACGCGCCGCCATTCGCGCGACTTCTGGCGACCCGGCGTGATCGACCACACCACCTTCGACCGCTGGCAGGCAGCCGGCGGCAGCACGCTCGGGGAGCGGCTGCACGCGCGCACCGCCGAGCTGGCAGCCGGGCCCCGCGCCTTCGAGCTGGACCCGGCCGCCTGGGACGTCATCGAGAGCGTCCTCTCACGGGTCGCGGAGAGCCGCGAGTCGTGAGGCACCCGGCACAAGCGTGAGACCGGGCGGCGGCTGACGGAGACGCGAGACGACGCAGACGCGCACGCCCGCGGACGTCTGCGTCGTGCTCGCCCTTCACAGCGCGCGACCGGTCTGCCGGGCGGGCCGGGACCGACTGGGCGGTCCCGGCCCGCCCGGCCCCGCGCACGCACGCCATGGCTTCCGGAGAGACGCGGCCAGAACGACAGTGAGGAGGCCGACGCAGACACGCTGCGAGCGTGTCCGGCCACTGCCGCTTCTTGCCGGATGCAGGTATTCCGGGTATGGTTGTCAGTGTCTTGAGCGTACGATCACCGGCATCCACGACCCGCCCCACCACCCGAGAGGGCGGGTCGGTCCTTTTCCCGGCTTTCCTATGGCCCGCCGAGCGCAGGCCTCTTCCCCCTCACCCACACAGGTAGCAGCATGACCGACACTGAGACAGCCGGCAGCGCCCGGCCGACGGACGAGGTGCGTCCCTCGCCAGAGCCCAAGACACCGTCCGAACAGACCCACGCAGGTGCGGCGGCGGGGGACACCCCGGCCGCAGGCACCGCTTCGGCCGCAGGGTCCGGCGACCACTCTGCCGGCACCCGCGTCGCCGCCACCGAGACCGGCGAGCACGCCACCAGGCGACCCCGGCGGCGCCGCGGCGGCCGGCGGCGCAGCCGCCCGGCATCCGACGCGGCGGCGGTCGTGATCGATCCGCTCGACGACGCCGGGGGCGTTCAGGATGCGCCGGCGCCCGATCGGGAGCCGGCGAGCGGCGGTCCAGAGGGCGGACGCAGCCGGCGCCGGCCTGCCGCCAAGCACGGCCCCGACAGCGGCCGCCGTCATGCCCGTCCGGGTCGCGCCGGTCGTTCCGGCCACGCTCTGGTCCACGACCCCGGTCCCGACCACGCTCACCATCACGAGAAGCGCACCCCGGTCGAGCCGACCGGATTCGTGCCCCTGGGACTCTCCGACGAGCTCCTGAGAGCCATCGGCGCCATGGGCTTCGCCGAGCCGACGCCGATCCAGGAGCAGAGCATCCCGCTCCTGCTGAACGGCCGCGACGTGGTCGGCTGCTCCCAGACCGGCACCGGCAAGACCCTCGCGTTCGTGGCGCCGATCATGCAGCAGATGAGCTCCGGCAAGCACATACGGGCGCTCGCCATCACCCCCACCCGCGAGCTCGCACGGCAGATCGAAGAGGTCGCCGCCGAGCTGGCCGAGGTCACCGGACACTCGGTGGCCGCGGTCTTCGGTGGCGTCGACTACGAGCGCCAGCGGCGCAAGCTCAAGGACGGCGTCGACTTCCTGGTGGCCACGCCCGGCCGCCTGCTCGACTTGCAGCGGCGCGGCGACCTCGACCTCTCCCACGTCAAGTATCTGGTGGTCGACGAGGCCGACCGGCTCCTCGACATGGGCTTCTGGCCGGACGTTCGGCGCATCGTCCATTCGCTGCCCCGCGACCGCCAGAACCTGCTCTTCTCGGCCACCATGTCGCGCGGCGTGCTCGAGGTCATCCGCGACACCCTGCGCTCGCCGGTGCACGTTGAGGTCGGCGAACGGGCCACGCCGGTCGAGAACGTCGACCAGGTCGTGCTGCCCGTCAACGCCGAGCAGAAGACCGACCTGCTCGTCCACTACCTGCTCACCCACGACCCGACCCGTACCCTCGTCTTCACCCGCACCAAGATCCGCGCCGACCGCGTCGCCCGGGCGCTGGAGCAGCGGGACATCAGCGTCACGCCGATCCACTCCGACCTGGGACAGGGCCAACGCATGCAGGCTCTCGAGGGCTTCCGATCCGGCAGTATCCAGGTCCTGGTCGCCACCGACATCGTCGCCCGCGGCATCGACGTCAAGGACGTCAGCCACGTGGTCAACTACGACGTCCCCGAGCATCCCGAGGACTACGTCCACCGCATCGGCCGCACCGCGCGCGCGGGGGCCAGCGGCATCGCCGTGACCCTGCAGTGCGCCGACGAGGGCTATCTGCTCAAAGACGTCGAGCGGCTCATCGGCATGGAGATCGAGCGACGGGACATCGAGGGCTTCGAGTACACCGAGCGGCGCATCCCGCGTCCGGCGGAGCTGCCGCGCCGGCCGGGCAAGCTCCTCTACGACGGCGGCGCCAAGCGGGCGCAGAAGTTCGGTCTGCGCAACGTCAGCAAGAAGCGTGGACGTCTGATCAAGCGATGAGCCTGCGCTCGGGAGCGCCCGGTGTCGGTCGCGGGCGGCCGCCGCAGACGTGTCGCCGGCAGCCGCCGATCGTCTCCGTAAGCGTTCCGCCTCAACCCCCGCCGCGATGCTGCCGATGAGGTATCCACGCGCCCGCCTTCGCGAGGCAGCGGCGTGTGCGACCGGAACGTGAGCGACCACAGGGCGACAGCATGAGCGAGGGAGATCGATCGAAGGCGGGACCGCCACCCGAGCCGTGGCAGCGTGACTTCGTCGTCGACGCGCGCTCCGGCAAGCGGGACGGCGGCGCACGCCGCGACGCGGCCGGCGGCAGTCCGACCGGACGCCCCGCCATGAGCGGCCCGCAGATCCCCGGGCCCGGCGACGACTGGGACGCAGCCTCCTGCGACGAGCTCGCTCCGCCGCCACCGGCCGCGCGTCGGCGTGAGCCTCACCCCGTGTTCCTCGCGGCGCCTTGGGCCGGCGTCGCCGCTCTGGTGGGTGCACTGTTCGCGACCGCCACCCAGATCTTCCCCGGCACGTGGGACCTCTCCACGGCCGCCCTGGTGATCGCCATCGCGGCGCTGGTCCTGGGCGGGTACGCCCTCGCCGGGGCGCTCATGGGCCGCGGACGCACCGACATCGCCGCGGCGGCCGTGTTCCTGGCCGCCGTCAGCATCCTCGTCGGGATCTGGTTCGACCGCTCGACGCCGATCCTGACGCCTACCTGAGGGGCTCTCGAGCCGCCCGGTCGGGCGGCAGCCACGCTGGTCGTCCGTCGCTGAGAAGAGCGCCGGCGTCGCCTCCCGCTTCCCCGCCGCGTCCGGAGACGAGAGAATGGGGACCCGGCCGGACCGCGGTGCCCGGCCCCAAGAGGATCCGACGCTGTGAGGCGACCGTGGACATACGACCCTTCACTCTGGAGCGCTACTTCGCCAGACACGAGTTCTCGGCTCGCCACCTGCTGAGCAGCTCCGACTGCGACGGCCTGGCGATGGCCGAGCTGCTCTCCTGGGCCGACGACGAGCTGAGGACCATCTGGGAGCAGCTCCACCTCGGCTACACCGAATCCGCCGGACACCCGCTGCTGCGCGCCGAGGTCGCCCGGCTCTATCGAGATGTGGCGCCCGACGAGATCATCGAGTTCGTTCCGGAGGAGGCCATCTTCGCCGCCGCCAACTGCCTGGTCGAGCCCGGCGACCACGTCGTCTGCACCTACCCGGGGTACCAGTCGCTCTACGAGGTGGCGGTGGCCCTGGGCGCCACCGTCGATCACTGGAAGCCGCACGAAGAAGACGCGTGGCGGTTCGACCCCGACGACCTGGCGGCCCTCGTCGGGCCGCAGACCAGGCTCGTCGTCGTCAACTTCCCCCACAACCCGACCGGCTGGCTGCCGCCGGCGGCCGACTTCCGCCGCGTCGTCGAGATCTGCGAGGAGGCCGGCGCCCACCTCTTCTGCGACGAGATGTACCGCTACCTCGAGCAGGACCCGTCCGATCGACTGCCGTCGGCACCCGAGATGTACGACCGCGCGATCGCTCTGTTCGGCATGTCCAAGACGTACGGCCTCGCCGGCCTCAGGGTGGGCTGGCTGGTGACGCACGACGCCGAGCTGCGCGCCCGGCTGCAGGCGTTCAAGGACTACCTGACCATCTGCGGCAGCGCCCCCAGCGAGATCCTGGCGACCATGGCGCTGCGCAACCACGAGCGCATCGTCGCCCGCCACGTGGAACGCATCCGGCGCAACCTCGACGAGGTCGAGCGGCTCGTGGAAGCGCACCGTGACGTCCTGTCGTGGGTGCGCCCCAGGGCCGGCAGCGTCTGCTTCCCTCGCCTGGACGGGTCGCTGAGCGCCACCGGCCTCGCCCGCCGTCTGATCGAGGAGCGGGACGTGATGGCGGCGCCGGCCGGTGTCTTCGGCTACGGCGACCGGCACATCCGCATCGGGCTCGGCCGGGAGACGCTGCCGCAGGTGCTGGCGATCGTCGACGATCTGCTCAGCGCAGACGGCTGATCGTCGCCGCCGCGCGGAGCCGCGATACCATAGGCGCCGTATGCTCGGCTCGCACCATGCTCTGCTCGACTCGAGCGCGCCGGACCGGCGGGCACGGCGCCGGTCTCACACGCGCGTGGGCCCGGCGCCGATCGCCCGGTGCAGATCGCGCGCGCGTATCACGCTGGTCGCGCTGGTCGCGCTGGCGACGACCGTCGCGCTCGCCGGCTGTGCCGCCTCTCTCGGCGACGGCGAGCCGGCCGCCGGGCCGGGGCCCACAGTCTGCCCCGACGAAGTCGCGACGCAGCACGCGGCCACGGTCGCCGGCGATGGGACGACGATGGGGATCGACGAGGCCGACGGGGCGGCTGAGAGCGAAGCGGACGGCGATGGGACCGGGCAGCCGACGGGCGACGACGCGGACGGCGAGGCGGCCGCCGTCCCGGAGGTGACAGCCGGCGACACGCTGATCGTCTTCGACGGCGATTCTCTCACGTACGGTACCGGCAGCGATCCCGGCGAAGACTACCCCAGCGTCGCTCTCCAGCGGCTTCCAGCCCGGGTCACCGCCGTCAACGTGGCCGTCCCCGGCCAGGAGTGGGGCGACATGCTCGACGACGCAGCCTGCGAGATCGACCCGCTCTTCGCGCCTGCTGCCCGGCAGAACATCGTGATCGTGTGGGCGGGCACCAACGACCTCAACCGCACCCACACCGCCAAACGCATCTGGAGAGAGCTGGAGCGGTACTGCCGGGATCGACGCCGCCGGGGGTGGAAGGTCGTGATCCTGACGGTGCTGCCGCGGATACCGACCAGGTCGGGCAGCCGCTTCGAGCGCCAGCGCCGCCTGCTCAACCACGCCATCAGGGAACGCTCGCCGGCCGTGGCCGACGCGGTCGCCGATGTGGCTCACGATGAACGCATCGGCGACTACGCCGGCTTCGCAGCCGCGCAGTACAAGACCGACGGCATCCACAACAACGCCGCCGGCAATGCGGTGATCGCCGAGGTGGTGGTCGAGACGCTCCGACCGCTCCTTGCCGGTGACGACTGAGGGGCGATGAAGCTGCTGCCGATGATCGCGACCACGACACTCTCGCTGCTGTTTGGCCTGACGCTGGCGGCATGCGCCCAGCAGACCGATGACCGGCCGGCCTCGCCGGGTGCTTCGGCGAGCGTCCCTTCGGCCGCCTCGCCGGCGCCGAGCCCTTCAGCGACGAGCGCCGACGTTTGTCCATCGACGGAGCCCTCGACGCCGACACCGAAGCCCTCACCGGCGTCGCCGCCCGACGCCGCCGTCGTCTTCGACGGCGATTCGCTCACGGCCGGCTTCATGCTGCCTGCGGCCGAGAGCTACCCGGCCCAGCTCATGGCGACTCTGCCGCCTTCCATCACGTGGGTCAATGTGGCCGTCTCGGGCCAGATATGGCCGCAGCTCCTGGCCGACGCCGGCACCGACGTGGACGATCGCTACGACGACCGGCGCGCCGACAACGTCGTCGTCGTGTGGGCGGCGGCCAACGACCTCGCCACCGGCTTCCCGGCGCAGGAGATCCTCGACAACGCGCGACGGTACTGCGAGGAGCGCCGGCAGCGGGGCTTCCGGGTGATCGTCCTGACCATGTACCCGCTGCAGCCGAAGGACGTCGATGCCGAGTACGACCAGGTCCGCCGCGAGTACAACGAGCTGCTGCGCGCCGGCTGGCCGGAGTTCGCCGAGGGCCTCGTGGATGTGGCCGCGGACGACCGCCTCGGCGACGACTCCGGCCCAGAGCGGGCGGCATACTTCCTCGACCTCGTCCACCTGACGGCGGCCGGGTACGGGGTCGTCGCCGACTGCGTACGGCCGGTGCTGGTCGGCCTGCTCGAGCGGTGAGCGGAGCGGACTGCCGGATGCCGTCCGAGCGCGCCTGGTTCGAGCCGCTCATCGATCACGCACTGCTGCCCGAGACGGTGCTGCGGGCCGCCGTGCGCCGCCGGCTGGCAGCCCGCGTCCGGCAGCTCGAGTCCGGTGGCCCCGGAGCCCAGAGACGGCGGCACGACGAGCTGATCACCCGGCTCAGCGCGGCGCCTATCGCCACCGCGCCGCTGCGCGCCAACGAGCATCACTACGAGCTGCCGCCGGGGTTCTTTCGGCTGTTCCTCGGGCCACGGCTCAAGTACAGCAGCTGCCTGTGGCCCGACGGCGGAGACGGCTGCGCCGGCACCGCCCCCGACGGCGGCTGGCTTGAGCCCGTCGGACGCGGTGGCATCCAGGACGCCGGCGCCGGAGACGGGCTGGCCGCCGCCGAAGAAGCGATGCTGCAGCTCACCTGCTCGCGCGCCGGTATCCAGGACGGCATGTGCATCCTCGACCTCGGATGTGGCTGGGGATCCGTTTCCCTGTGGATCGCCGAACGCTTCCCCGGGTGTCGCGTCACGGCGGTCTCGAACTCCCGCGACCAGGGCTGCTTCATTCGCGACACGGCGGCCCGCCGCAGCCTCGACACCATCGCGGTGCACACCGCCGACGTCTCGACCTTCGACCCCGGTTGCCGCTTCGATCGCATCGTCTCTGTCGAGATGCTCGAGCATGTCCGCAACTACCCGGCAGCGCTGGCCCGCATCGCGAGCTGGCTGGAGCCCGACGGCGCCTGCTTCGTCCACGTCTTCAGCCACCGCCGCTTCGCCTACCTGTTCGACGAGAGCGCGCGCGGCGACTGGATGGCACGCCACTTCTTCGCCGGCGGCACCATGCCGTCCCACGATCTGCTACCCGGGCTGGCGGCCGGGAGCGGCCGCGAGCATGCCGCGGGGCCGCCTTCGGCAGCACCCGGGAGTGAGCGGCCGGCAGAGTCGCGTGGCCCAGGAGAGCCGACAGGATGCGCCGACGACGCGGATCATCCCGGGCTCCGCTGCGTCGCCGACTGGTGGCTGCCCGGTACGCACTACGCGCGCACCCTGGAGGCCTGGCGAGCACGGTACGACGCCGCCCACAGCGAGATCATGCCGATCCTGACCGATGTCTACGGAGCCGGGACGGCGGTCGCCTGGCACGCTCGCTGGCGCCTCTTCTTCATCTCGTGCGCCGAGACGTTCGGATTCCGTGGCGGGCGGGAGTGGGGGGTCTCGCACTACCTCTTCCGGCCACGAGACCCCCACTGAGCGCTGCCGGGTGCGTCTTGCACTATCGGGCGCCGTCACTTGCACCGCGGCAGCCCTGCATGCGAGCCTAGGCGCCCAGGATCGACACGGTGACGATGAGGGAGGTCGACAGCATGGAAGCCACGCCCCCGTTGCCGGAGGCGCTGACGGAACGCTGGTACGCGGCCATCGCTGGGCGCCATTCGCGGCGCAGCTTCCAGGTCAGACCGCTGATCCCGCAGGAGCGCGACGCCATGGCCGCGCACTGCCGGGCCTTCCGGCCGTTTCCGTCCGTCCGCGTCGTGATGCTGCCGGAGGCGCCCGAGTCGCTCTTTGCGCACCGGCGCGACGACCGGCCGACGATGTCCGCTGTCGGGCGCGCCTACATGGGGATCATGGGGTCGTACGGCCGCATCAGCGGCGCACCCGCGGCGCTGGCCTTCGCCGGACAGCTCGCTCCCGGCGCGGCAGACGCGCAACCGGACGCCACCGCGCAGGGCGCCGGCGCCCCAGACGCCTCCCCACAGTCCGCGTCGCGATCGGACGACTCCGAGTTCGCGATCGAGGAGCTCATCGGCTACGTCGGCGAGGCTGCCGTCCTCGAGGCGACGGCCCTGGGCCTCGACACCTGCTGGGTGGCGGGCTTCTTCAGCCCAGGGCTCACCGAGAGCCTCATCGGTGCCGGCACCGGCGAGACGGTCTTCGCCGTCTCGCCGCTCGGCCACGCCGCCCATGCGCTCTCCGGCAAGGAGAAGTACGTCTTCCAGATGAGCCGGCCCAAGAAGCGGCTCAAGCTGGAGCACATCGCCCTCGGCCTGTTCAACAAGGACTGGCCGCACTGGGCGGTGGCCGGCATCCGCGCCGTCCAGACTGCGCCCTCGGCCACCAACCGCCAGCCGTGGCGGTTCCGGCTCGACGGCGACACCGTCGTCCTTGCTACCAACGGGCCGGACAGCTACGGCGTGTCCAAGCGCATCGACTGCGGCATCGCCATGCTGCACTTCGAGCTCGGCGTGCGTCAGGCCGGCCGGGACGGCCACTGGGAGCCGCCGGGTACCGGCGACCGTCTCGACGTCGCGCGCTGGCGCCCTACCGCCGCCAGTACGCTGGTGTGAGGAGCAGCAGCAGCGCGTAGATCTCGAGCCGCCCCAGCAGCATGCAGATCGTCAGGACCACCTTCACGGCGCCCGGCAGCGGCCGATAGGTGTCCAGCGGACCCACCTCGCCGAGCCCGGGGCCGATGTTCCCGAGGGTGGCCGCGACCGAGCTGATCGCGGTCTCCAGATCGAGGCCGAACGAGGCGACCGTGAGGACGGCGACCGCGTAGATGAGCATGAACAGCACGACGTAGCCGGCGATGCCCTGAAGCACGTCGGACGGGATGGGACGATCGCCCAGCCGCACCGGAGAAAGAGCGCGCGGATGGACCAGACGGAAGACCTCGCGATACCCCCGCTTGAGCAACAGCTGGATCCGTACCTGCTTGATGGAGCCCCCGGTCGAGCCGGCGCAGCCCCCAAGGAACATGAGTCCCAGCAGCAGGAGCTGGCCGGCTATCGGCCACAGCTCGTAGTCGGCGGTCGCGTAGCCGGTAGTGGTCATGATCGAGACGACCTGGAAGGCGGACTCGCGGATGGCCGTGCCGGCCGAGTCGCCCACCGACGTCAGGAGGAGGATCGTCAGCCCGACGGTGAAGACGAACAGCAACGACGCGTAGAAGCGAAACTCGGGGTCCTTGAGATACCGCTGCGGCTTGCCGGTGAGGGCGAAGAAGTGCAGCGCGAAGTTGGTGCCGGCGAGCACCATGAAGAAGACGATCACCCACTCGACGTAGGCGCTGTCGAAGGCGGCGATGCTGGCGTTGCGGGTGGAGTAGCCGCCGGTGGCCATGGTGGTGAACGAGTGACACACCGCGTCGAACCAGTCCATGGGGCCGATCCAGAGGAACAGTACTTCGGCCGCCGAGATGCCTACGTACACGAGCCAGAGCGTCTTGGCGGTCTCGCGGATGCGCGGCCTCAGGCGATCGGGCTCCGGGCCCGGCATCTCGGCCCGATAGAGCTGCATGCCGCCGACGCCGAGCGCCGGCAGCAGCGCCATCGCCAGCACGATGATGCCCATGCCGCCGAGCCACTGGGTGAAGCTGCGCCACAGGAGGATGCCCCTCGGCAGGATCTCGACGTCGAGGATGACCGTGGAGCCGGTGGTGGTGAAGCCGCTGACGCACTCGAACCAGGCATCGAGGTAGCCGGACACGGCGCCGGAGAAGTAGAAGGGCAGCGCCCCGGCCAGCGAGGCCACCACCCAGCCGAGCCCCACCACGGCGAACGCCTCGCGCCGCGCCAGCTCCTTTTTCGGCGAACGGAAGGCGGCCAGCCCGAAGACGGCGATGCCGACGGAGATGGCGATGGAGTAGGCGAAGGCGCGTCTGTCCGCGCCGCCGTCGGCGATGGCCAGCGCGAACGGCAGCAGCATCGTACCGGCCGCGGCCAGCAGCAGGATCGACAGGAGATAGGCTATCTGGCGGGCGTTGCGCCACTCCATGGATGCTCAGGACCCCCTTCGCCTGACGGGGAGGCTACCACGGCCACTTCGGCGCGCGTCACGCCATACCTTGAGAGGCCACACGGCTCGAGAGGAGCGCCCCCCTGCTCGGGGTGGCGATCGCAGAGCCGCCACGGAAGGAGCACGACATGAGCACCGACACCACGACCTCCGCGGCCGGCGCGCCGGCGGACCGCCCCGACGCTCAGCCGGGGGGTCACCACGACGCTCAGCTGCCGCACCGACCCGAGGCTCGACCTTCACACCGCTCCGGACTGCCGTTGCCGAGCCGCCCTCTGGGCGCCACCGGCGAGTCGATCAGCGTGCTCGGCCTCGGCGCCTGGGCGATCGGCGGCGGCGGCTGGTCCTTCTGCTGGGGCCCGCAGGACGATGAGGCCTCCCTGGCGACGATGCGCCATGCCGTCGAGTTCGGCATCACCTGGATCGACACGGCTGGCGTCTACGGCTGCGGGCACTCGGAAGAGGTGGTCGGCCGGTTCCTGGCCGGCCTGCCGGTCGCCGACCGGCCGCTCGTCTTCACCAAGGGCGGCCTGAGCTGGGACGTCGCCGACCCGATGGCCACGCCGGTCCGCGACTCGAGCCCGGCCGTCATCCGCACGCAGTGCGAGGACTCGCTGCGGCGTCTCGGCGTCGAACGTATCGACCTCTACCAGTTCCATTGGCCCGACGAGTCCGGCGTGCCGGTCGAGGAATCGTGGGGCGAGATGGCGCGCCTCGTCGAGGAGGGCAAGGTACGCTGGGCCGGCGTCTCCAACTACGGTGTCGATCTGCTGGATCGTTGCGAGACTGTGCGGCACGTCGACACCGTCCAGCCGCACCTCTCGCTCATCGAGCGCGACGCCGCCGCCGACCTGCTGCCCTGGGCCCGCGAGCACCGGACCGGCGTGATCTGCTACAGCCCGATGGAGTCTGGACAGCTCACCGACACGTTCTCGCGTGAGCGGCGCGAGGCGCTGGCCGGCGACGACTGGCGCCGGCGCGTGCCGCCGTTCGCCGACGCGGCGCTGGCGAAGAACCTGGCGCTGCGCGATGCCCTGCGACCGGTCGCCGAGCGCCACGGCAGCACGACCGCCGCGGTCGCCGTCGCCTGGGTGCTGGCCTGGGACGGCGTCAGCGGCGCCATCGTCGGCGCCCGCAGCCCCGGACAGATCGACGGCTGGATCGACGCCGCCACGCTGCAGCTCACCGACGAGGAGCTCGACGAGATCGCCGCCGCCGTCCGTGCCGGCGGCGCCGGCAGCGGTCCGGAGCGGCCGGCCTGACCGCAGCCGGGAGGTGATCCCGGGTCGGTCACGGCGAGGAGGTGACGATGGCCTACGACGAGTCGGTGGACGATCGCGTCGCGGAGGTGGCGCTGGCGTGGGGAGCCGCGCGCCGGCGGATGTTCGGCGGCACCTGCTATCTGCTCAACGGCAACATGGCCGCCGGCGTGATCGGCGACGAGCTCATCCTGCGCCTCGGTCAGGAAGGCGGCACGGCGGCCCTTACCGACTCGCACGTGCGGCCGTTCGACATGACCGGCAGGCCCATGCGTGGCTGGGTGATGGTGAAGCCGGCAGGCTTCGCGGGTGACCGGCCCAAGGACTGGCTCGCCCAGGCGAAGCTCTTCGCGGAGTCGCTGCCGCCGAAGTGATGCGCGGCCTCGTTTGAGCCCGGACCGTTGCGGAAAGGATGGCGCGCCCCGGCGCGGAAGGAGTGCCGCGCGGCGACCGGCACGGTGATCGAGCCGTCAGCACGAAGGGCAGGCCCAATGGACGTCATCACAACAACTTACCGAACTGACGAAAGTCTTGTCTAGTCTGATAAGACGATCGCCGGCATGCCTGGCCCACGACAAGACCGGCGAGACTGCACAGAAAGGTTCTGGCGGAGCGACATGGGAGTCGAACCCACCCACGACAGGATCACTGCCGCGCAGACGGTTTTGAAGACCGCGCCGGTCACCGGACCGGAAGCCGCTCCTCCATGCAGACCGTACACGTCTCTTCCCCGGTTGGGAACCGCGCGCACCCGGCACGGGAAGACGAGGCGCCGCCGCCGGTCCTGAGCGCGGCAGCCGGCGTCGCGGTCAGAGCCGTGGCTCGTCGCGCCGGACTATGCCCCTGCCCGGTCGAGTACCGCCGAACCCGGCGAGCCTCAGCCCTGTGCCTGCGCTAAGTCCCCGGCGAGCCGGGCACCCCACTCGCGGGCCCGCTCGATCTCTCCGTCGCGCAGCGGGCCGTACTTGCCCTTCACGACGAAGCGCTCGTCCCCGGCCAGGCGCCGGTAGCCGGCCTTCTCGAGCTTCTCGGCGATGGCCGACGTGGCGCCGCGCGGCGAGTAGCGCACCCGTGTCTCGAAGGCGGCGAAGCGGCCGCTGCCGGCGGGCAGGGCGTCGAGCCACGAGCGCAGCGACGGATGCGAGAGATCGGCCGGACGCGGCGCCTTGGGCCCGGGGTCCTTGCGGATGCCTTCGCGGATCCGGTCGGTCGGCAGGCTGAACGCCAGGACCGGTGATCCCGCCACGATCAGGTCGACGCCGGCGAGCGCTTCCCCCGCCGCCTCGTCGGGCGGGAGTGCCGGGACGTCGGGCCCGAGGCCTTCCGCGACGGCCCGAGCCACGGCCGCCGTGTTCCCCCACAGCGATTCGTAGACTACGATCGCTTTCATCGGCTCTCAGCCTCCTTCATGCGCCCCCCGCGTGCGACCGCGACGAGCAGCCCCGGAGTGCCGACATCCGCACAGGCGGGCGGGATACGGGGCGGTGCTCGGCGAGAACGGCCGGAGGAGGCGGAGGGCCGAGCGACGATCGGCCCTCCGCCGCGATGCATCCGCGATCCGCGGCCTCCGGAGACCGCCTCAGGCCTCCTGGCCGTGATACTTGAACGACAGCTTCACCTTGGCCCGATAGGCCACGACCTTGTTCTCGGCGACCTTCATGTCCAGCTGCACGATCTCGGCGACGCGCAGGTCGTCGAGCTTCGTGCCGGCCGTCTCCACCGCCCTCTTGGCGGCGTCCTCCCAGGACTCGGTGCTCGTCCCCACGATCTCGATGAACTTGTAGACGCTGTGATCTCCCATCGCCCCTCCCCGGGATCACGGCCGGCGGTGCGCCGTCCCTTGGTCCGATGATACTACCCGCCCTGTCCAGAAGGCGGACATCGCGGGTCGGGTCACGCGTGTCGGCGACGCAGGATGCGCTGCTCGCCGTCGCGTCGCGTGAGGCCCTCGCCGTCGAAGTGCTCGAGCAGCGCCTGCGCGTTGCGGCGCCCGCAGTCCAGCAGGTCACGGAAGGCGGCCAGCGAGATGGAGCCGTGCTCGCCGATGTAGGTGACGAGCCGTTCGCGAGCGGCGTCCACCGCGGATGTGGCGAAGTAGAGGTCTTCTTTCACCCGTTCGGCCTCGCCACGGCGGACGAGGACGTCGAGGACCATCGAGATGTCGCGCCGCTCGCCGCCGAGCCGTTCGAGAAGCGAGCCCAGCGTCGGCGGCGAGAACGGGTCGGCCGCCAACGCGCCGGCAACGGTGGCTGCCAGCTCCTCGCGGCGCGGGTCGAGGGCGCCGGCGGAGGGATGCGCCCATCCGTCGGCGGTCAGCACCGCGCGACCGCCGGCGACCAGCCGGGCGGCGACCTCGGCGACCACGTCGTCCGGCACCTGTGCGGCCGGCGTTCCTCTCTGCGGCCGTCCTTCGGCGGCCGGCCGTGCGGACGGGTGGCTGTCGGCGGCCGGCCGCACGGATGGGCGGCCGCCGTCCGCCGGCCGCATGCCGGCCGCGCGGCGCACGGCGGCGACAGCCTCGGCGGGCGCCAGCACCGGCCGGTCCGGCCGCTCGCGCACCCTCGTCTCCAGCGCTTCAAGCAACGTGCGCTCCAGGGCTTCGATCGTGCCCGGCGCGAACCAGCGGCGACCGCTCGCCGCGGCTTCCAGCGCGCCGCGCCGTCCGGCCGCCGAGAGCGCCTTGCCGACACGGTCGCCGATCGCGGTGGCCGCGAAGTCCGGCGCCGTGATGCCGACCGCGCCGGCGGCCGCGGCCAGCTCCGCGACCGCCTCGGCCGGGGCGACCCGCCGCAGCGCCGTGAGGTAGCGGACGTGGGCTGCACGGTCACGCCAGCGGCGCGGCTCGGCGTCGAGGACTGAGCCGCCGCCCAGGGTGACCGCCGGTGACAGCGCGCGCAGGATGAAGCGGTCGTTCGGCTCCACCAGGTCCGGCCCCTCGAGGCGCACGCGGACCGGCGCGCCCCGGGGATCGACGAGCGACCGGCCGTCGACCGCCCGCGGCGGGTCGCCGACGGGGGCGGCTCTTTCACCGTCGCCGACCGGTGCGCCCGATCCGGGTGCGTCGGCGGTCAGCTCGTGACGGTCGAGCAGCTGGACCCGCGCCACCGACTGGCCGGTGCCGTGGTGGAAGCGCACCTCGTCGCCCGATGAGAGTCCCGGGGCGCCGGGCAGCAGCTCCAGCCAGGCATCGAACACCGCGGTGGTCCGCGCGGCGGGCGCCGGCGCCGCCAGCCACGCCCCCCGGCGCAGCGCGCCACGCTCGCCACCGCGCAACTCGGCGCCGCGCAGATTGACGCCCACACGCTGACCGGCCCGGCCGACCGGCTCGTCGTGTTCGTGCACCTGCACGTCGCGCACCGTCACCTGCTCGCCGCCGGGCTCGACGCGGAGCACATCGCCTGCCCGTATCTCGCCGCGCCACAGCGTCCCGGTCGCCACCGTGCCGATCCCCTTGAGAGAGAAGACCCGGTCCACCGGCAGGCGCGCCGGACCCTTGGCGCGGCGCGCGCCCACCGCCGCCGCGGCCTCCTCCAGCGCCTCCAGCAGCTCGGGCATGCCGCGCCCGTCCTTCGAGCTGGCCGTCACGATCGGCGTCGCCTCGTACCGGCTCCCCGCGAGCAGGCCCTCGACGTCGGCGCGGGCCAGCTCGAGCAGCTCCTCGTCGACCAGATCGGCCTTGGTGAGCGCCACCACACCGCTCTCGACGCCGAGCAGCTCGATGATGGCCAGGTGCTCCACCGTCTGCGGCATGACGCCGTCGTCGGCGGCCACGACCAGCAGGAACAGATCGACGCCGGTGGCGCCGGCGACCATGGTGCGCACGAAGCGCTCGTGACCGGGGACGTCGACGACGCTCAGGCGGCGACCGCCCGGCAGGACCAGCTCCGCGTACCCGAGCTCTATCGAGATGCCCCGCTCACGCTCCTCGCGCAGGCGGTCGGTGTTGGTGCCGGTGAGCAGGGTGATGAGGGCGGTCTTGCCGTGATCGATGTGACCCGCCGTGCCCACTACGAGTGGCGTGTCGGTCGGATCTGGCTGCGTCGCAGACTGACCCGCCGTGCCGACTACGAGTGGCGTGTCGGTCGGATCATCCTTGCGGGCGTCGCGTGCCTGGGAACTCTCGGCGCGGCCGCCGCTCATGCCAGAGCGCGCAGCAGCGCCGCGGCGAGGTCGTCGACCTCCTCGTCGCGCACGGCGCGCAGATCGAGCAGCAGCCGCCCCTCCTGGACGCGGGCCAGCACCGCCGGTTCGCCGAGCCGCAGCCGGTCGGCGAGCCGCTGGGCGTCGCCGTCCGGCGGTCGCACCGCCAACGCGGCGCTGGGCACGTCTGTCACCGGCAACGAGCCGGCCCCGGCGCGCGCCACCGACGGCACCACTTCGAGGTCGGAGTCGGACGGCCACTGCGCGCCGGCGCCGGCATCGACATCTGCGCCGGCGTCTCCGCCGCCGCGGGACCCGGTCCCCGTGACACCGCTCGCGGCTGCGCGGACCGCCTCAGCGAGACGGACGGCCCGGCCGGCGACCTCGTCCTGCGTGGCCACGAGCATGGCCAGCGTCGGCACCCGCCGCATCGCCTGTTCAGGATCGAGGTAGAGGCGCAGGGTGGCGTCGAGCGCCGCGATGCCGAGCTTGTCGATGCGTACGGCCCGGGCCAGCGGATGGCGGCGCATCGCTTCTATGGTCGCGGCCCGGCCGACGGCGATGCCGGCCTGCGGGCCGCCCAGCAGCTTGTCGCCGCTGAAGGTGACCACATCGGCGCCGGCCGCAACGCTGTCCCCCAGCGGCGGCTCCTCGGCCAGCAGGGCCAGTCCGGCAGACCCGCCGGGATCGCCGATCAGCGCCCCGCTCCCGAGGTCGTCGATCAGCATGGCATCATGGTCGTGCGCCAGACCGGCGAGCTCGCCCAGCGACGGCTCTCCGGCGAACCCGACGATGCGGTAGTTGCTCGTGTGCACTCGCAGCACCGCCCGCGTGCGCTCCGTCCAGGCCGTCTCGAAGTCCCGCAGATACGTGCGGTTGGTGGTCCCGACCTCGACGAGGTCGGCGCCGCTCTCGCGCAGGATGTCGGGGATACGGAAGCCGTCGCCGATCTCGACGAGCTGCCCGCGGCTCACCAGCACCTCGCCGCTGCGCGAGGTGGCCGCCAGCGCCAGCAGGATGGCGGCCGCGTTGTTGTTCACGACCAGAGCGTCCTCGGCACCGGAGAGCGTGCAGAGGATGTCGTGCACGTGCACCTGCCGCGAACCGCGCGCGCCGCTCGGCAGGTCGAATTCGATGTCCGAGTAGAAGGCGGCGGCGGCGGCGACCGCCCGCACCGCCTCGTCGGCCAGCACCGAGCGGCCGAGGTTGGTGTGGCCGACCACCCCCAGCGCGTTGATCACGCGCCGCAGCGACGGCCGCGCACTCTCCTCCACGAGCGCCGCCACCCAGGGCGCCACCCGCTCGGCGGTCACGTCGTGGGAGCGGACCTCGCGTCCGCCGGCGAGGATCTCGCGCCGCAGGCGGTCGAGGACGGTCCGCGTCGCCTCCACCACCAGAGCGTGCGGGAACCGCGTGAGCAGCTGCTGGACCTCGGGCGTGTGGAGCACCTCGTCGACCGGCGCCAGGTCGCGCGGGACGGCGGCCGCCGGCTCTCCGTCGCCGCTGCGCTCGTGGCCGTTCCTGTGACGTCCCGCGTTCACGGAGCATTCATCCCCGGGAGCGCGATATCCGTCACCTGCGCAGTCGCCGGAGACATCACGTGACTCGCCCCGACGACAGACAGAACGCTCCTCGTTTGATCGGTCCGACTCCCGGACGCCACGCCGGCCGCCGGAGTCACTTCGGCAGCGTCCCGTCGAGCAGCCACGCGGCACTACCGGCCACGACCAGCGCCGCCATGACGATCGCCCACAAGCGATAGGTGCGCCCAGTCCAGCCACCGAGGCTGCGAGCGGCCGCGTAGGCCAGGATACCGAACAGCGCCCCGCTCCCAAGGTTGACCAGTACGAGAGTGAGAACGTGCACGATGCGGGAGCCGGCGGAGCCCTGCCAGGCGACCGACAGAAGCGTCTCGCTCCAGCCGAGTGCCTCCTGCCCGGCGATGAACGACTCCGCCGCCAGCGAGAAGGCCACGAAGCCCACGAGCACGGCCGCCGCGACGGCCACGATGGCGGCGATCACCCTGAGCACCCAGAACGCGGTGGCCCCATCGCCGGCATGGGGCCGCTCCCACGACCACGACCGGGTGTCTTCGTCGAGCGATGATGCGCCGGGTCCTCCCGGCACGACGAACGGGCGTACGCCGACGACGCGGGCAGAGCCGCCACCGATGCGGAACGCGACGAGCACGGCGGCCGCGTACCCCAGGAGCAGCGCCGCCGCGACGACCGGCAGACTGGCGGACACCAGGACCGCGACCGCCACGGCGCCGACCATGCCGCCCCCCAGGATCGCCAGGATGACGACCGGGAGCGGCCCGCGCAGAGACCGGCGTAGGAGCGCGCCGCACGCCAGGGTCAGCGCCAGCGCCACCGCCAGCGCCGCCACTCCGAGCAGGATGAGCAGCGGCCGCGAGAGGTCGGGCTGCCCGGCCGCGACGGCGAGGCCGACCATGTAGACGGCGGCTCCGGCGGCCAGGGCGGCGCCCCATATGATCGGCACGGAGAACAGGATGCGCAGCGGCCACGCCGATGCGGTCGGTCGCTCGACCGCCGATGTCCCGGCCGCCGTGCCGCGCGGCGCCGCCCGTGCCGGCGCGTCGGGCGTCCCGGCACGGCCCTGTGACGAACGTACCCCCGGTGCACCCGGTCCGCCGGCCCGGCCGGCCGGCGACAGGGCGCCTGATGGGGCAGCTGCGGCGCCGGCGTCGTCCACCGGCGCCCAGACGCCGTTGCCCATGTAGATGCGCCGCTCGGCACGGCGCGCTGGCGAGGTGGCAACCGCCGCCTGCGGATCGCGCCGGGCAGGCCCGGCGGCTCCGGGACCGCCGGCGCCAGACTCCGTACCGCCGGCGACGCCCGGCCGCCGCGTGACGGGAGCAGCGGCCGGAGGCACCGCGTCGGAGCCGGCGCCCGGACGGTCGGCGTCGGCTCCGACGACCAGCGGCTCCGTGTCGAGACCAACGGCAAGCGGCTCTGTGTCGCCGCCGACCGCTGCATCGAGATCGTCGCCCTCTGCACTCACCGGACGGTCGGGTCGTTCAGGCCCCGAGGGCAGCGCTACCGGCGGCGTCGCCGTATCGTCGTCCGATGGCGGCGCTCCCGGTGGCGTCGCCGTATCGTCGTTGGTCGGCGTCACTGCGGCCCGTCTGTCACGACGCGGCGTGCCTGTCGAGCAGGATACGACCCTCGGGGTCGCGGACGGCTTCGCCGATCGGCCAGCCCTCTTCGCCCTCTTCATCGAGCGCCCGCAGCAGCAGGTCGAGCCGCTCCTGCGGCACCGCCATCAGCAGTCCGCCGGACGTCTGCGGGTCGAAGAGCGCCAGCACCGGCGGCTCGTCGAGCAGCCCGCCGGCCCGGTCAGGTCCTTCTCCGGGAGCGGCCGCCGCGCCGCCATCGCATGCGGTCGCGGTCGCGGTCGCGAGCGCCGCATCGATCACCCGGCCGGCGAGGAACGTGCGGTTGTTGCGCAGGCCGCCGGCGAACACGCCGTCCGCGGCGAAGCCCAGGACGCGCTCGTGCAGCGGCACGGCGGCGACCGCGATGCGGGCGCCGAGCGGCTCCTCACGCTCCATGGCGCCCGAGCCGCTGGCGTCGAGCATCTCGCTCAGGTGGCCGAGCAGCCCGAACCCGCTGACGTCGGTGCACGCGTGCACCTGGGCGCGCTGCATGGCGCCGGCGGCGGCGGCGTTGAGATGCGCCGCGGCGCGGATCGCCGCCATCATGTCGTCCTCATCGATGAGGCCCTTCTTGAGCGCGCTGGCGAGGATGCCGATGCCCAGCGGCTTGGTCAGCACGAAGACATCGCCCGGCAGGGCGCCACCGTTGTAGACGATCTCCTCGGGGCGGGCGATGCCGGTGACGGCCAGCCCGTACTTGGGCTCCTTGTCCTCGATGGTGTGGCCGCCGGCCAGCTCGGCGCCGGCCTCGGTGACCTTCTCGGCGCCGCCGCGCAGCACCGCCGCCAGGTGCTCCACCGCGATCTCGACCGGCCAGCCGACCAGGTTCATGGCCGTCAGCGGCCGGGCACCCATGGCATAGACGTCGGCCAGCGCGTTGGCGGCGGCGATCTGGCCGAACCAGTAGGGATCGTCGACGATGGGCGTGAAGAAGTCGACCGTCTGCACCAGGCAGAGGTCGTCATGAAGCTGCGTCACGGCGGCGTCGTCGCGCGTCTCGAGCAGACGGGCGAAGCCCGGCGTGTCGCGGGGCAGCGTATCGAGCAGAGCCTGCAGGTCGCACGGACCCATCTTGGCCGCTCAGCCGCTCTTGGCTGCGTACTGCGTGAGTCGTATGCGTTCGTTCTTCGTCATGCCCTCGTCGTGCCTGTGGCATCCGCCGCCCGCCGGCCTGCATGAGCGCCGAGACGCCGTCATCGGCCCGCCACCGGGGCGGATCACGACCGGTGCGCGTCGAAGACGGCGCTATCGAGTATCGTATACGGATACCGCCCGCTCCCGCAGCGGGCGCCGCCTACCATGAAGAGGATCGTCCTTACAGTCACTCTCGCCTTTCTGATGGCCGCCGTCATCACGGTCGTCGCCGTCCTTACCGGCGTCGCCGACGACCGCACCATCACGCCGTTCCCCACCACCTCCGCCAGCGCTCCGCCGGCTGCCGACGACACGATCCTCCAGCGCCTGAACCTGTGGCCGGCCTACGGCTACGATCCGGCGCGGACCTTCACCAACCCCAGCAGCACGCTCCACCCCCCGTACAAGGTGAAGTGGAAGCTCGAGGTCGGCGACCTGCTGGAGTTCCCGCCCACCACGTGGGGCGACCGGCTCTACTTCAACGCCGGCCACGGCTACATCTACTGCTGCCGGGCGGCCACCGGCAAGGTCCTCTGGCGCTACAACACCGGCGGCAAGCTGGCGACCACCCCTGCCATCTCCGGCGACAGCGTCTACGTCGCCTCGATGCGCGGTCTGGTCTACGCCCTCGACCGCTTCACCGGCAAGGTCAGATGGACCTTCGAGACACAGAGTCCGACCGAGTCCTCACCGCTGGTCTGGAAGGACCGGGTGATCTTCGGCAGCTGGGAGGGCACCGTCTACGCGCTCGACAAGGAGACCGGTGAGGTCATCTGGGAGTTCCAGACCGGCGACCGGGTCCACTCGAGCCCGGCCCTCTACAAAGGGCGCATCATCTTCGGCTCTTACGACGGCTCGGTCTACGCCGTCGACTACGACGGCAACCAGCTCTGGCGCTACCGCGCCCGCCACATGTTCTTTCTGCGCGACCGCTTCTACACCACGCCGGCGGTCGCCTACGACACCGTCTACATCGGCAGCCTGGTCGGCACCATGTACGCGCTCGACGTCAACACCGGCAACGAGCGCTGGTCGCGGACCATCGGCGGACGCATCTACTCGTCGGCCGCCGTGTGGAACAACCGCGTGTTCTTCGGCTCTTACGACCGCACGTTCTATGCCCTCGACGCCGCCAAGGGTCGCGTGCTCTGGACCTTCAGCGACGGCGAGCCCGTCTCAGGCGCCCCGTCGGTGATCGGCGGCCTGGTCTACTTCTCCACCTTCGCCGGCCGCACGTACGCGGCCGACGCCGAGGTCGGCCGCGTCGAGTGGCAGTACGACGACGGCCGCTACTCGCCGGCCGTCACCTGGGGCGAGTCGCTCATCCTCATGGGCAGCCGCACCGTCTATGCCTTGACCATGGTGAGATGACGATGCGCCAGATCCACAGACACGGTGCCGGACACGGCGAGATGAGCGGACCAGCGTGAGCATCCGGCATCTCTCGAAGCGCTGGTGGATAGCCATCGTGGCGGCTGCCGTCGTCGTGGCCGCCGCGAGCGCGACGCTGGTGCTCGCCCGGCCCTGGTCGGACGGCCCGGTCACGCCGTTTCCCGACGCCTCCACGATGGCCGGCGACCCGGATGCTTCGGCCCCGCCCTCACCGTCGGCCTCACCATCCCCCGGCGACGATCCGTCGCCCGGCGGCAGTCCGTCGCCAGGCTCGGAAGAGGCCGACCGGGACCAGGGGTCGTGGCCGATGTACGGGTACGACCCGGCCCGCACCCGATTCAAGCCCGACGTGTCGCTGCGGCCACCGTTCCGCGTCAAGTGGAAGTTCGCCGCCAAGTCGCTGCTCGAGTTCCCGCCCAGCATCGACGGCGACCGTCTGTTCTTCACCACCCTCGGCGGCACCATCTACTGCCTCGACGCAGCCAGCGGAGAGGTCGTCTGGCAACGGAAGTACGGCGGCAAGTACGCCTCCAGCCCCACGGTGCACGAAGGCGTCGTCTACCTCACATCTCTCAAGGGCTGGCTCTTCGCCCTCGACCGCGAGACCGGCGAGGGCATCTGGCGCTACAAGTTCGGCAGTCCCTGTGAGTCGTCGCCGCTCATCTGGGGCCGCTGGGTCATCGCCGGCTGCTGGGACGGCTCCGTCTACGCCCTCGACCGCTTCAAGGAGCGCCTGCAGTGGCGCTTCCGCACCGGCGACAAGGTCACCGGCAGCCCGGCCCTGCTCGACGACCGCCTGGTGATCGGCAGCTACGACGGCTCCGTCTACTGCCTCAACTACCGCGGCAAGCTGCTCTGGCAGCATCGCGCCAGCCGCTACGTGGTCGGCTCAGACAAGTTCTACGCCACCGCCGCCCTCGCCTATCGCACCGCCTACATCGGCAGCATCGGCGGCACCTTCTTCGCCCTCGACCTGCGCACCGGCAACAGGCGCTGGAACCAGGGCACCGGCGCCTACATCTACTCGTCGGCAGCCGTCTGGCGGGACCGGGTCTTCGTCGGCTCGTACACCTCACAGCTCTACTGCTTCGACGCCCGCAACGGCCGCATCCGCTGGCGCTTTCCGACCGGCAAGCCGGTCTCCGGCGCGCCGGCAGTGATCGACGGCGTGGTCTACGTCTCCAGCTTCGCCAAGCGCACCTGGGCCCTCGATGCCCGCACCGGCAAGGAGCTGTGGCGCTTCGGCGACGGCCGCTACACGCCGGTCGCCGCCGGCCGCAGCATCCTCTACCTCACCGGCTCGCAGACGCTGTACGCACTGGTCGAGAAGCGCTGAAGCGCCTGCCCTGAGCCAAGCTCCACGTTCGTGCGCTCAGCCCTCCGGAGCCTCAGCATGGTGTCCGAGCGCCCCTGCGTAGTACAGCGGCACGAAGACCAGCTTCTGATCCGGCAGCTCGGCGTACGGCGCCGTGGAGAGCACATAGCCCGGGCTCGCCGCCGGATACTCCCGCAGAAACAGATGGAGGCTCTTGAGCCGCCCCGAGGGACCGCTCTTGACCTCTGCCGGATGAAGACCATCCGGCAAGTCCACCAAGTAGTCGACTTCGGCCGTGCTGCTCCTCGCCGCGCGGGCCCAGTAGTGGAGCGGACGGCCTCTGCTCGCCAGCAACTCCTGGCCCACCAGCTGCTCGGCCAGCGCGCCTTCGTACATGCCCAGCAGGTCGGCCTTGGCGATCTCGGCGTCCAGCGCCGCACCGCTGAGGCGGTGGATCATGCCCAAGTCGGCAAGTATCGCCTTGAAGCGGCGCGAGGTGGCGCCGGCGGCGACCGGCAGGCCCACATGGCTCACGGCCGTGACTCTCTGGACCACTCTGGCGTGTTCGAGAAGGCCGAGTGCGTTCTTGACGGTCGCCGGCGAGCGGGCGTCGGTCAATCGGCTGTACTTGATCTGCGTGCCCACCGAACGTGCCACGCCCACGAGTACGTCGTCAAGGGTATGCCTGTCCACACGCGGCGCGTACTTGCCGAAATCGGCCCTGTAGGCCTCGATCAGATCATCGTGCGCCTGGAACGCCTCACGCAGCAGGCCCGTCTCTGCGTATCGTGACACAGCCTCCGGCAACCCACCCACGAACAGGTACTCCCGCAGAAGGCTGAGCATCCGCTGGTGCTCGGCCGCGGTGAGGGCGGCCGGTCCGACGGCGACGACCTCCGCTGCGACATCGTGTCCGGTAGCCCACAGGAACTCCAGGAACGTCATCGGGTACACGTCGACGAACCGGACTCTGCCTACGGGGAACGAGTGTTCACTGAGCGCGAACTCGACAAGCGATCCCGCGCCGATGACGTGCAACTGCGGCACGTCCTCATAGAAGTAGCGCAGAGCCACAAGAGCCCTGGGACAGGCCTGTATCTCGTCGAGGAACAGCAGGTCCCGGCCGGGCTGTATACGAGCGTCGAGCACGACCTCGAGCTGCGAGAGTAGCCCCACTGCGCCGAGGTCCCCTGCGAAGATGGCGTGCAAATCACGACGCCGTTCGAGGTCGACGACATGGGCGCGCCCGGGGAAGTGACGTTCGGCGAAGTCGGTGACCGCCCACGTCTTGCCCACCTGGCGTGCCCCGCGAACGAGCAGGGGCTTCCGGCGACGGGATGCCGCCCAACTGACGAGAGTATCGGTCACCAAGCGTTTTATGGCCGTATTATGATAGCGCGGAAGTGGAAATGCAAGGGTGTTGTCGACTTCTGACTGCGCAAAATCAAGGTAGCTCGAGCGCGAGGAGACCTCGGCACGGCGTGCGCCGGCCGGTTCAGAGCCCCAGCAGCGCCGGCAGCTCGCTGAGCGACTCGATGGCCGGAGCGTGGACCGGCTCGCCCCGCTCGGCCAGCTTGCGCTGACGGCCTCTGCGATCCAGCAGGACCGCCAGGGAGAAGCCGGCGCCTAGCGCCGCTCGCTCCTCATGCCGGCCAGCGTCTCCCCGGCTCGGTACGAGGAGCGTACGAACGGTCCGGCGACGACCGTGAGGTCCCGTTCCTCGCCCCACGTGACCCATGAGTGGAATTCGTCTGGCGGGACGTACCGGTGTACCGGCGCACGAGCGGCCGTGGGCCGCAGGTACTGGCCGAGCGTGACGATGCGGACTCCGGCCTCGACACAGTCATCCAGCACCGCCTCCACCTCCTCCCGGGTCTCGCCAAGCCCCAGCATCAGACCGGTCTTCACGATCGTCCCGACCTCACCTGGTGGTGCGGGCCGGGACGTGAGGTCGGCGTTGGCCCAGGAAGCCGCCCGCCGCAGCATCTCGAGCGACCGGCTGTAGACAGCCGCTGGACGGATCGACGAGTAGAGACGCGGTACGGTCTCAAGGTTGTGATTGAAGACGTCAGGCGCCGCCGCGAGCACGGTCTCCCGGGCTGTCGGGTCGCCGCGGAAGTCGGGGGTGAGGACCTCGATCGTCGCAGCCGGCACGGCCGCCCGCACTTGAGTGACAGCGGCGGCAAACTGCCGGGCTCCCCCGTCCGATAGATCATCGCGGGTCACACTGGTGACGACGACGTGACGCAGCCGGAGCCGCGCAGCAGCTTGCGCCAGGCGACGCGGCTCGTCGTCGTCGACGCCACCACCGGGAGTACCGTGCTGTACGGCGCAGAAGCGACAATCGCGTGTGCAACGGTCGCCTAGGATCAGGAACGTGGCCGTTCCGCCAGAGAAGCACTCCCCCCTGTTCGGGCAGCCGGCCTCCGTGCAGACCGTGTGCAGATCGAGCTCGTCGATCAGATCGGCAGTCGCACGGAACGCGTCGAGAGACGGCAGCGTGACCTTGAGCCATGGTGGCTTGCGATCAACAGCGCTACCGTGAGCGACCGTCGGTTGCGCTTTTTCGCGTGCGTCGCTACCCGATCGCCTTGCCTTCTGGTTCACAGTCGGATGGCGCTTCGCGTTGCGCCGCCTACGTCTTGGAGCTGCTCCCCAAGGGAATCGATGAACGCGGACCATACGACATCTCGGTCGATACCCTCTTGTCCCTGGAGGCCATCACCGCGCCAAGTCTCTCCCAGGACGTCCTCAACAGCGCCGATGAGATGCTCCGGCGGCCGACGCTCCAAGACGCTGCCGTGCACAAGCGTGCTTTCCCCACGACCGATCTGAGCCACGGCAACAGCCTTGGCAGTCCCGACATGGAGGTCATACCTGAGACTTGTGGCGAAGCAGAGAGCCGAGCGCCGGTATGGCTCCTCACGAGCGTCCGCGAGGGATACGCCGGTTGAACGCAGCGCACCGGCCATCGCCCGCGACACGGTTCGATACGTGTCGTCGATTTGCCGTCGCTGCGGAAAGACGACCGCGAACGACCATTCGAAGTCGACACCGTGCAAGACCGCGCGACCGCCGGAGGGCCGCCGAACCACATCGAACGGCAGGTCCCACGACGCGCCCTCGAGATCCTCGGAGGGCTGCCAGCGCTGTGCTCTACCCAGGGAAACGGCCGGCGGCTCCCAGAAGTAGCGTCGCACAACGAGCTCCTCAGCCTCGCCGAGCAGAGCTTCGTCAATCGCCATCTGCACGCGTCCCGGCGCAGTCAAGTCGGCAATCGGCCGGATCGGCAGACAGCAACCGGGCATCACACCACGCCACTGCGCCATGTCGTCGTGCATCCCGTGCTCAGTCCATCTCTATTCCGCCGTCGACGTTGATAGCCTGTCCCGTGATGTAGCTGCTCTCCGCCGACGCAAGGAAGGCGGCGGCGTTGGCCACATCCTCCGGCGTTTCCTCCCTCAGAAGGCAGCTGCGACTGGCGGCCATCCGTATGGCGTCCCTGGCCGAACCACCGGAGGTAGCAGCGGTCTCCCGACCCAGCGACTCCCACATCTGGGTGGCTATCACCCCGGGGCAGATTGCATTGACCGTGATGCCGTAGCATCCCACTGCCGCTGCCATGGATCGAGTCACTGAGATGACGGCGGCCTTGCTGGCAGCGTACGCGATCCAATCCGGCCGAGGGCCCCTGCCAGCAATGGAGGCGATGTTGACCACCGCACCGGCGCCGCGCTCGCACATGTGCTTGATCACCGCTTGATCGGTGAAGAAGGTGCCCTTCGCGTTGACGGAGAAGATGCGGTCCCAGTCCTCCTCTGTGATCTCGAGAGCGTTCTTCGCCTGGGTGACCCCGGCGCACGCCACGAGCACGTCCACCGCACCCATCTTTCGAACGGCAGCGTCGACCATTGAGGTCACTTGGTCGATGTCCGCCACGTCCACGGCAAGACTCAGCGCGCTCCGCCCGATGGTGCGAACTGCGTCGGCCGTCGCTGCTGCACCTGCCACGTCCAGATCCGCGCAAACGATGTCTGAACCGAGCGCGGCGAAGCGGAGACATATCGCCCGTCCAAGACCCTGAGCGGCACCTGTCACCAGTGCGGTCTTGCCATTCAGTTGCATATCCGGTATCTCCTGAGGAGAGTGTCGTGCGAGACGGGACTTGCGTGACTGGATCTATCCGATGAGGCACGGCTCGCCCGGAGTTGTGAGCGGTGCGGCGGATCCCTGTATCAGGTTCATGATCCTCGCGCTCATCTGGTCATAGCGACGCGTGTTCTCCAGCTCGCCGGCGATCCGATTCTCATTCATGACGAGAATGCGATCGGCCAAGCGGATCATCTCCGGCATGTCACTCGAGATGAGGATGATGGACTTGCCGCGATCAGCCAGATCCCAGATCAGATTCTGGATGGCGTGCTTTGTGTGTACATCGATGCCGACGGTCGGCTCGTCGATGATGAGAATGTCGGAGTCCGCCGCCAGCCACTTCGCCATGCTGACCTTCTGCTGATTGCCGCCACTGAGATTCTGAACGGACTGCCGCAAAGAGGGTGTCTTGACCTCGAGCTTTCGCACGTACTCCTCGGCAATCTCGGCCTCGGCAGAGCCGAAGATCCAGCCAAGCGCCTTCGACACCCGGCGCCAGACTGTGATGGCTACGTTCCTGCTCACCGAGTGCGACAGGAACAGTCCTTCGTTCTTCCGATCCTCGGGCACGTAGCCGAGTCCATGCGTTTCGATGGCGTCGCGCACGCTACGGACGCGAGCCCCTTTGCCGTTCAGGAACACCTCACCGGCAACTATCTTCTCGTCGCCGATCAACGCGCGTGCAAGCTCCGATCTTCCTGCGCCGACGAGTCCGTAGAGGCCCAGCACTTCTCTTGGGTACAGTGCGAAGCTGATGTCGTGAGCGCCCGCCGATGTGGCGACGCTCCGCGCTTCCAGCACGGGTTCGATCCTCTCTACCGGCTTCGGAGGCAGCTCTCTGACTATCTCCTCGCGCCCGACCATGAGGGTGACGAGCTGATCGTTGGTCAGCTCGGAAAGCTGCCGTCCGCTGCACACACAACGTCCGTCCCGAAGCACCGTCACGCGATCACAGATCTCGAAGAGCTCCTCCAGCTTGTGGCTCACGAACACAATGCCCACGCCCTGGTCGCGCAGCCCTCGCAGGATCCCAAACAACGACTCCACTTCATTCGGCGTAATCGTAGACGTCGGCTCATCGAGTACCAGGAAGCGAGCTTCGAGCGACAACGCCTTCGCTATCTCGACGAGCTGCATCTGGGCAGGACTCATGTCCCCCACCAGCATGGATGGCGGGACACAGAGACCCACGACCGCAAGCCACTTCTCTGCTTCCTGGTTCATGCGCCCGTACTCCACGAAACCGAAGCGCGAGGGTGGATGCTCGAGCGTCAGGTTCTCCGCCACGCTGAAGGCCGGGACCAAGTTTCTCTCCTGATGCACCACGCTGATGCCCGCGTGCTGAGCGTCGCGCGGCGAGGAGAAGTTCATCTCCTCACCGCCGAGCAACACACTGCCGCTGTCTGCTCGATAGACGCCCACGAGCACGTTGATCAGCGTGCTCTTGCCGGCGCCGTTCTCTCCTATCAGAGCCTGGATCTCTCCCGGGCGGACTTCCACCGAAACGTCGTCTAGGGCCACGACGCCAGGAAACGCCTTCGATACTCCGTGGCATTCAAGCACCGCTCGACCTTTCTCTTGCCGACGACTGGACGACCATCACCGTCACCGTGCAGCGCTCTTGTCCTGCGCTACGGCAAGCGCTGCCGAAGCCTTGCGACGTCCATTCGCCGTGTCGTGGATCAAGCCGCGCGTGGCCCCCTCTTTCGAGCTCACCTTGCCCAGGACGACGCCGATGAGGATCAGAAGGCCGAGGAAGAACTGCACCCAATATGGGTCTGCCCCGATGACGACCAGCCCATTGTCGATCAGAGCGACCAGGATCACGGCGATGATGCAGCCAACAATCGAGACTGAGCCACCGGTGAGTGCCGCTCCCCCCATGATTGGACCGGCAAACGACAGGAGCGCCCAGTCCTGACCGAAGACCGCAATGGCCACGCCCACCCTCGCCGTGAGCAGGACACCAGCTACGCCGGCGAGCCCGCACGACAATGCGTGCACCAGGACGATCGAGCGCGAGACCGGGAGCCCGCTGAGCTCGGCCGCCTTGGCGTTGCCTCCGATAGCCAACAGCTGACGACCGGCTACCATCCTGTAGAGGAAGACCGCCACACCCAGCGTGATGGCGGCGGTCACGAAGAGCATGTACGGGAACACGCTGACCCGAGCCGAGCCGAAGGCCACAAAATCCTCGGTCAGATTGTGCTCTGGAATGCCGCCCGATATCCCGATGTTGAAGCCCAGAAAGATGATGGAGGTTGCGAGCGTCACGATGAAGCTGTTGATCTTGGTGAACACGACCAACAGCCCGTTGAAGACGCCACAGGCCAACGACACGAGGATCGCTAGAAGGACAGCGACGCCTGTCGGGAGGCCCAACCGCGCCATGGAGACCCCGAGCATGACGGCAGCCAGTCCGCCGACTGAGCCGACAGAGAGGTTCATGTGGCCCATGCCAAGCACGATCATCTGCGAGAACGACACCAGAAGAACCACGGCGAGCGTCTGCAGAAGAACGACGATGTTGAACTTCGAGAGGAACTCCGGATTCGTGAGCGACAAGCCAATCACGAGAGCGATGTCGACGATCAGCAGGCCCATCCACGTCCTGCTGCGCAGTACGGACATGACGAGCTTCATCACTCACTCCTCCACATAGCGCTCGGCTGCGCGGGCTCGCAGCCGATCGAGCACGATAGCCGTCAGGAGGAGCACGCCGATGAACACATTGAGCCACAGGTCTGCAAGGTTCAGCAGGAGCAACCCACTGGTGATGATCCCGATGAGAAGACCGCCCATCATCGTGCCCGTCACCGAGACGACTCCACCACTGATCAGCGTGCCACCGATCGCTGGAGCGGCGAACGAGGGAAGCAGCCAGTTGAGACCGATATTCGGGACCGCGGTCCCGAGCATGGACGCTGTCATCACTCCGGCGATTGCCGCGACGGCTGCCGCGCAGATGTGCAGCAGGATGAGTGCGCGATTCACCTGCACGCCGGACATCTCTGCCGCGCGACGATTGGCGCCGATCGCGAGAAAGCGCCGGCCCAGCGTGGTGTTGCGATACACCAAGATGAGAGCGATCGCAACGACCAGCATGATCACAACGAGCGGCGAGATCGGTAGGCCGAAGAGGTAGGTGTTGGAAAACGAATTGAAACCAAGCGGAAGGTCTGTGAACCCCTTCGCTTCGGTGCCGATGACCATGGCCCCATAGAAGATGCTCGCAGTCGCGAGCGTGATGACGAAGCTGGATATCCCGGTGGCGACCACCAGCAGGCCATTGATGAGACCCAACCCCGTGCCTGCCACGACCCCGACGACCGCGGCCACCGCCGGGGGCGCGCCGAACGCCTGCATCATGCCTCCCGTCGCCACAGCCGCGATGGCGCCGATCGCACCGATGGATAGATTGAACTCGCGCGCCGTCAGCATGATCATCTGGGACATTGCCACGGTTATCTGCACCGATGCGAGTCTCAGCAGATTGAACTGGTTGTAGCTGCTCGCGAATCCAGGTGCGGTCAGCGCGAACACGACCCAGAAGAGCACTATCAGGGAGAGCAGGCCTAGCTTGCTCCAGGTGCGGAGCATGGCGCCACTCCCAAGCCTCTTCTTCATCGACATCAACGCGGTGTCTGCATCCATGGTCTCTCCGGCCCTCATCAGCGCCATCGCAAGTGGCCTGGCCGTGCCCCGGACGGAGCCCGGGAGCTATCCTCCCGGGCAAACCGCCGGGACACGACCGGGACGCGCTTACTTCGTCAGGTACTTGTCCTCGAAAGTCGCGACGATCTCGTCGGTGACCGACTTCATCTCTTCTTCGTAGTCAGCGATGTTGTCCTTCGTGACGTACAGCTGGCCGGAGTTGACGAACCATGGAGCGTCAGCCTTACGGTGATAGCCCTGCCGCAGGAGGTTCAGGACATAGCAGCCGATGTAGCCCTGGCCCCAAGGGTTCTGGATCATCGTGCCCTCAATGAGTCCATCCTCGATGGCCTGCATGGTGCCGTCGTCGGTGTCGATGTGAACGCTCTTGATGCGCGTCTCATCCATGGCCTTCAGGGCTTGAATGGTGCCAATCGACGTGCCGTTGGCGGTCGTGATGATGCCGTCTATCTTGTCGCCGTTCGCGGCCAGGTACGCACTCATGGCCTTGACGGCATCCTCGGGCTTCATGATGTCGGGAATCGTCTTGACGAGGGTGACCTCCCCGCCTGCTTCAGCCACAGCCCGCTCCACGCCATCCATGCGCAACTGCGTGTTGGGGTCCACCAGCATGCCGGCCCCGTGAAGAATGCTGCCCTTTCCGCCAAGAGCCTCGATGAGATGCTTGGTACCCTCGTAAGCGGAATCGCCGCAGTCGGTGGCGATGCAGAACTCGGCTTGTGTTGGCTCCTTGACTGGGCCCGCCAAAGCAATCACGGGTATCTTCTGCGCCACAAGCTGGTCGATCTTGGCGTTGGTGGCATTGAAGTCCGAGGGGAAGATCGCGAACGCATTGAATCCCTGCGCCACCTTCGCATCGATCATCTGGTTCTGGTAGTCGAGGACCCAATCTTGAGGAATGCCGAACTCGGCTCCCGCGAGATTGAAGTCCTTGACTGCCTGCTCGGATGACGGACCCCACGGGTCGAAGTATTGCTCGGGCCCCCCGGACACAAGGGCGACTTTGGTGTCCGTAGACTCCTCACCCGGCTCGGGCGACGAGTCCTGATCGCCGCCGGAATCGGATCCGCACGCCACAACGAACAAGAGTAGCCCAACGATCGTGCCGATCACAGCCAATGTCTTCCAAGCTTTCAAGGTCACCCCTTTGTTTCTATCTGTCGCCAGTCGCTCACTGAACTGAGCGATGGCTGTCCATGGCCATGAGAAAGTCTCCACCTGTGGCCACTTGAAAGTCTCCACTTCTCATCTGATCTGAAGAGCACTGCGTCCCTGCGGTGACGAATCTGTCGGCA